>Ga0210401_10001579_pt1 | contig 26254 bp, 23 predicted proteins | sample IncBWH32MmetaG_FD_150866 | JGI IMG/M metagenome (GOLD analysis project Ga0210401, IMG submission 150866) | Forest soil microbial communities from Barre Woods Harvard Forest LTER site, Petersham, Massachusetts, United States - Inc-BW-H-32-M | ecosystem: Environmental > Terrestrial > Soil >...
GAGTACCGGCTCAGCTTCTCTGAACCAGGCAACAGCACACCGAGCTGCCATCTCGACTTGCTCAGTTCAAAAACCAGATAAACCGTGGCATGCTCGCCACCGGCGGGTGTGTCAATCCGATCGAGCTTAAGCATCTTGATCCTCGAGGTTGGATGGTGGGTGGAACTACCAATCCTAACCTCTTGACCACCCGCCGCCCCATAGGATCTACAGACCAAGCCACTTCAGCGCGCCCTTCCCTGCCGCCAGTCCCGTGGCAAAACAGGCTTGCAAGAGATAGCCGCCGGTCGGCGCCTCCCAGTCGAGCATTTCGCCGGCGGCAAAGACGCCGGGCAGGCGGCGCAGCATGAAATCGGCGTCGAGTTCATCGAACGCAATGCCGCCTGCGCTCGAAATCGCGCGCGCGATCGATGCTGTGCCGGTGAGCGCGATCGGCACGGCATTGATCAACCCGGCGAGCGCACTCGGCGAAAGCGACGGCAAGGCGACGCCCGCCTGGATGGCCGCTTCCTGCAACAGGCCGATCGCTGGCGGCGCAAGCTGCGCGCCCTTACGCAAAAAATTCGAGAACGATTGCTTGCCGCGCGGTGCGGACAGGCGAACGGCGAGATCGGCGTTCGCGAAACCAGGGCGCAAGGCGATGTGCAACGTTGCCTCACGCGAGTTTTCGATCGCATCGCGCAACTCGGCCGACAAGGCGTAGATTGCACCGCCTTCAAGCCCGGTGCGGGTAACGATGATGTCGCCCTTCGCAGTTCGAGGGCCGAAGGTCAGCATGACGCCCTTGAGGGGCTGGCCCTCGAAGCGGTCGCGGAAGAGGTCGGACCAGCCGACGACAAAGCCGCAATTGGCAGGCCTGAGCGCCGAGATCGCCACGCCTTTCGCCCCGAGCCATTCAACCCAGCCACCATCCGACCCGAGCCGCGACCAGCTTGCGCCGCCGAGCGCCAGCAGGGTCGCGCGCGCTTCGACGACATGCGGGCCATCCGGCGTGTCGAAGTGCAAATGTTGATTGTGATCCCAACCGATCCAGCGATGGCGCATCTCGAACTGCGCACCGCTGGCGGCGAGCCGGCGCAGCCAGGCGCGCAGCAACGGCGAGGCCTTGAAGCTTTGCGGAAACACGCGGCCTGACGAGCCGACAAAGGTTGGCTGTCCCAGCGCCTCGCTCCACAGTCGCAGGCTTTCCGGAGGAAATGCGCTGATCGCGGCTTCCAGCGGGCGCCGCGCCTCGCGATAGCGATCGAGAAACGCATCCAGCGGCTCGCTATGGGTGAGATTGAGGCCGCCGCGCCCGGCCATCAGGAACTTGCGACCGGCGGAGGGCATCGCGTCGTAGATCGTCACGCGCCGGCCGGCTTCGCTCAGCACCTCAGCCGCCATCAGGCCGGCCGGCCCGGCGCCGATGACGGCGACATCAATTTCGGTCAGAGCTTCACCCCTGCCCTCGTCGCGGCCTGCGACACATATTTCTGCGTCTGCTGGAACGCATTTTCCAGTGCCTTCGCTGTCGACATGTCGCTGATCGCGCTGAAATGGGCCGCGATCGCGTCGGGCGTCCATTCGGACGGCGGCAGATTGACGCCCTCGGTCTCCATGATCCTGATCAGCGCAAACGAGCCGGCGCCCGCGCCCATGATGGTGCGGGTCGGCGCGTCCTCACTCAGGAGATACTCGACCGCCGGCGTGATTGCTTCCGGTCGCATCAAGGATTGCGCCTGCGGCGGCAGCAGCTCTTCCGTCATCCGCGTCGCCGCCGTCGGCGAAATCGTATTGACGCGGACGTTGTTCTTGCGCCCCTCTTCCGCCAGCACGTTCATGAGGCCGACCATGCCTGCCTTCGCTGCAGCGTAATTGGCCTGGCCGAAATTGCCGTAGAGTCCCGAGGACGACGTGGTCAGCACGATCCGGCCATAGTTGCGCTCGCGCATGCCGTCCCACACCGCCTTGCAGCAATAGAAGGTGCCGACCAGGTGGACCTGCAGCACCTTTGCAAAATCTGAAAGCTCCATCTTGCCGAACGACTTGTCGCGCAGGATGCCGGCATTGGCGCACAAGAGATCGACGCTGCCCCACTCCCGGGTGGCGCGCTCGACCATCGCCTTGACCTGCTCGAAGTTGGAGACATCGGCGCCATCGGCCATCGCGGTGCCGCCGGCCTTCCTGATTTCCTCGACGACATTTTCCGCCGGGGTCAGCGAACCGCCGGTGCCGTCGCGCGCGCCGCCGAAATCGTTGACCACGACCCTGGCGCCGCGGCTCGCCAGCCCCAGCGCATGCGCCCGGCCCAGACCATTGCCCGCGCCGGTCACGATCGCGACGCGTCCGTCAAACCTGATTGTCATCAGCCGATATCCTGGAGTTTCAAGTGAAATAGATCAGGCCGATCCAATCGGCGATCAAAGCGGGCCTGTCCTCGCCCTCGATCTCGACGGTGACATTGGTGCGCGACTGCAATTCGGTCGGCTTGCGCAGCCTGGCTTCGGCGAGCGTGAAGCGGCCGCGCACGCGCCTGCCCGACTTGACCGGCGAGATGAAGCGCAGCTTGTCGAACCCGTAATTGACGCCCATCGTCGTCCCTTCGATCACGGGCATCACCTCATAGGACATGATGCTCAGGAGCGACATGGTCAGAAAGCCGTGCGCCACGGTGGTGCCGAACGGCGTCTCCTTGTTCGCGCGCTCGGGATCGACATGGATGAACTGATGGTCCTCGATCACGTCGGCATAGAGGTTGATCCGCTTCTGGTCGATCAGATGCCAGGATGAGATGCCGACCTCCTCGCCCACCATGGCCTGGTAGGCTGCAAGCGAAATCGGCGGCTTCTTCCAAACTTCGTTCATTCGCTGCTCTTGCTCGTTAGCTCTCGGGGCCCGGCGTCCGCGCTGCCCGCAACTCCGGAAAATCCTCTTCGCGAAATTCCCGTCCGCGCAAGGCGTCGTCGCGATTGTCGTCGTGTTCGAGGCGGCGCAGCTGCACGCGCCGGATCTTTCCCGAAATCGTCTTCGGCAGTTCGGTGACGAGCTCGATCCGCCGGATGCGCTTGAAGGGTGCAAGCCTTGCCTGCAGATGCTCGAAGATCGAGAGCGCGGTGTCGCGCGAGCGTTCGGCGCCCCCGACCAGGAGGACATAGGCCTTGGGTACCGCGAGCCGGATTGGATCGGGCGACGGCACCACGGCGGCTTCCGCGACCTGCTCGTGCTCGAGCAGCACGCTCTCCAGCTCGAACGGCGAGATGCGATAGTCCGATGATTTGAACACGTCGTCGGAACGGCCGACAAAGGTGAGGCAGCCGTCATCGTCGACGAACACGACATCGCCGGTGCGGTAGCGCGCGCCGTCGGCGCCGGTCAATCGGCCGTCGTCGCCCTGATAGCCCTGCATCAACCCGGCCGGCCTGTCGGCGCCGAGCACAAGCGTCACCTCGCCTTCCATGGCGGGGTTGCCGTCGATGTCGGTGATCTCGACGCGATAGCCCGGCAGCGGCCGGCCCATCGAGCCGACCTTGACCGTCTGTCCCGGCGAATTGCCGGCGAGCGCCGTGGTTTCGGTCTGGCCATAGCCGTCGCGGATGGTCAGTCCCCAGGCCGCACGCACCTGATCGATCACTTCCGGGTTGAGCGGCTCGCCCGCGCCGCAGACCTCGCGCAGGCTCACCTTGAAGTCGGCGAGCCGCTCCTGGATGAACAGCCGCCACACCGTTGGCGGCGCGCACAGCGTGGTGACGCCGCAACGTCCGATCGTCGCGAGCAGCCCCTTGGCGTCGAAGCGCGGCTGGTTGACGACGAACACGGTCGCACCCGCATTCCACGGCGCGAAGAGGCAGCTCCAGGCATGCTTGGCCCAGCCGGGCGAGGAAATGTTGAGATGGACGTCGCCGGGCTTAAGGCCGAGCCAGAACATCGTCGACAGCGCACCGACCGGATAGCTGCGCTGGCTGTGCCGCACCAGCTTTGGTTTTGCCGTGGTGCCCGAGGTGAAATAGAGCAGCATCGGATCGTCGGCCCCGGTCGAGCCGTCCGGCACGAATGTCTCGGAGGCACCAGCGGCCTGTTCGAACGGCAGCCAGCCTTCGTGCGATGAGGTCGCGCCGACAACAATCCGCACCAGCCTATCGCTTCGAAGCTTGGCGAATTTCGCAACCTGGTCCTGCGCGGCCACCACCACCTTGGCGCGGCCGCGATCGAGCCGGTCCTGCAACTCGTCCGCGGTCAACAGCGTGGTCGCCGGGATCACGACCACCCCTAGCTTCATCGCGGCCAGCATGGTCTCCCAGAGCGGCACGACATTGCCGAGCAGCAGCAGGAGATGGTCGCCGCGCTGGACGCCCTGCGCGCGCAAGAAATTCGCGACCTGGTTGGAGCGGCGCGCAAGCGCGGCGAAGGAGAGCTTGGTTTCCTTGGGCCCCTGATCGACGATCCAGAGCGCCGGGCGGTCGCGGCTTTCGGGATCGTGCGCAAGCTCGGCGTCGAACCAGTCCAACGCCCAGTTGAACGGCACTGGATCGGGCCAGCGAAAACCCTTCACCGCGGCATCGTAATCGGTGCGATGCGTCAGCAGAAAGGCACGCGCGTCCTTGAACGTTGTCATTGGCGATCAGCTTTTCCCCGCAAGCTCTCGAACGTGCTGGATAATTCCGGAAAAGTCCACCCCGCCATGACCGTCAGCGTCGAACGCCCGGTAGATCTCCTGCGCGTGTTTCCCAAGCGGGGTCGCAGCGCCTGCGGCCTTGGCCGCGTCCTGGGCCAGCGTCAGATCCTTCACCATCAAGGCCGACGCGAAGCCGGGCTTGTAGTCGTTATTCGCCGGCGAGGTCGGCACCGGGCCCGGCACCGGGCAATAGGAGGTCAGCGACCAGCATTGGCCCGACGAGGTCGAGGCAACCTCGAACAGCGCCTGGTGCGACAGGCCGAGCTTTTCGGCGAGCGCAAAGGCCTCGCTGACCGCGATCATGGAAATGCCGAGGATCATGTTATTGCAGATTTTTGCCGCCTGCCCCGCACCGGCGCCGCCGCAATGCACGATCCTCTTGCCCATCCTTTCCAGGACCGGCTTGGCCGCCGCGAAGGATTTCTCGTCGCCGCCGCACATGAAGGTCAGCGTCGCGGCTTTCGCACCGCCCGTTCCGCCGGAGACCGGCGCATCGACCGACGCCATGCCGTGCCGTTCAGCCAGCGCATGCGCCTGCTTGGCGCTTTCCACGTCGATGGTCGAACAATCGATGATGAGGGCGCCCTTCGCCATGACGGGCACGACCTCGTTCCAGACTGCCAGCACGTGCCGGCCCGCCGGCAGCATGGTGACGATGACCTCGGCTCCCTTCGCCGCGGCGGTCGCGGTGTCCGCAATCTCGGCGCCATCGCTTTTGGCCTGGTTGCGCGAGGCATCGACCAGATCGAAAGCAACCAGCTTCTCGCCTGCCTTGACCAGATTGGCGGCCATCGGCCCACCCATATTGCCAAGGCCGATGAATGCGATCCGTGCCATCTCCGTTCCCTCCGCGTTTCTTTCTATTCGTCCTGGTTGAATACCAGTTCGTCCGAGCCGATGCCGGCAAAATAAGGCGCGACCATCGCCTCGGTCACGTCCTCAATGCGAGGGGGCGCCCATTTCGGGTTGCGGTCCTTGTCGATGACCGCGGCGCGCACGCCCTCGCGGAAATCGTCGCTCGCAAAAACCTCCAGCGCGGCGCGATATTCCTGCACCAGGCACTGTTCCAGCGACGATGCCTGTCGCGCGAGGCGCAACAGCTTCAACGTCACCACCATGCCTCGCGGCGATTTTTCGGCCAGCGTCTTCAGGGTTGCCAACGCAAGCTCCGAGCCATCGCGCTGCAAGGAAGCGACGATATCCTCCATCCGATCATGGGCGAACCAGCGGTCGATCTGCTGACGCTGGGCGGCCACCGGCCCGGACGTCTCGCCGGTGGCAAAGCCGTCGATCAGGGTCCTGACCTCGCCAAATGAGGCCCCCGGAGCAACGCGGGTCAGCGCCTCGCGTAAGTCCGGTAATCTGGCCGAGGGCACCACGGCATCGGCAAAGCGGGCGTAGATCGCATCGGGGCCGTTCATGGTCTGCCCGGTCAGGCCAAAATAGGTGCCGATTTCACCCGGCGCGCGCGCCAGCAAAAAGGTGCCGCCGACATCGGGAAAGAAGCCGAGTCCGACTTCCGGCATCGCCAATCTGGTCCTGTCGGTGACGACGCGATGGCTCGAATGCGCAGATAACCCGACGCCGCCGCCCATCACGATGCCATCCATGAAGGACACATACGGTTTTGGAAACTTTGCGATGCGGGCGTTGAGGATGTACTCCTCCCGCCACAGGATCCGGCCGAGATCGCCGCCAGCCTTGGAACTCTCATAGAGCGCGCGGATGTCGCCGCCGGCACAAAGGCCGCGCTCGCCGGCGCCTTCGAGCAGGATCAAGCTCACCGCCGGATCGGCCTCGAACGCATCGAGCGCCTTCTCGATGTCGCGGAACATCTCGAGCGTCACCGCATTGATCGCCTTCGGCCGGTTGAGCCGGATGATCCCCGCGCCGCCTTCGCGCCGCGCGATCAGGTCGGGCTCGGTGACTGCCATTGACGCCGTCATCGCGCGCCCTCGATCATCTTGCGCGCCACGATCAGCCGCATGATCTCGTTGGTGCCTTCCAGGATTTGGTGCACGCGCAGGTCCCGCACGATCTTCTCGATGCCGTATTCGCTTAAGTAGCCATAGCCGCCATGCAGCTGCAGCGCCTGGTTGGCGACCTCGAAGCCGACATCGGTGCCGAAACGCTTGGCCATCGCACAGAGTTTTGTGGCGTCCGGGTCCTTGCGGTCGAGGGCCGCCGCCGCGCGCCAGACGAAGGTGCGCGCGGCTTCCAGCTCGATCGCCATGTCGGCGAGACGGAATTGCAGCGCCTGGAATTCGTCGAGCCGTTTGCCAAACGCCTTGCGCTCCTTCATGTAGGCCAGCGCCTTGTCGAGTGCGCATTGCGCGCCGCCGAGCGAACAAGCGGTGATATTGATGCGGCCGCCGTCGAGCCCGGCCATCGCGATCTTGAAGCCGATGCCCTCCTCGCCCAGCCGGTTCTCGACCGGCACGCGCGCATTCTCAAAAATCACGGCGCGCGTCGGCTGCGCGTTCCATCCCATCTTGCGCTCGTTGGCGCCGAGCGAAAGCCCGGGCGTGTTCCCATCGACCACCAGCGTCGAGATGCCGCCGGGCCCTTCGCCGCCGGTCCGCACCATCACGACATAGAGGTCGCCGCCGCCGGCGCCGGAAATGAACTGCTTCTGGCCGTTGAGCACATAATGATCGCCGTCGCGCACCGCGCGGGTGCGCAAGCTGGCCGCGTCCGAGCCCGAACCGGGTTCGGTCAGGCAATAGCTTGCGATCAGCTCCATCGTGCAGAGCCTTGGCAGCCATTTCTGGCGCTGGCCGTCATTGCCGAAGGCATCGATCATCCAGCTCGCCATGTTGTGGATGGAGATGAACGCCGACACCGTCGGACAACCCTGAGCGAGCGCCTCGAAAATCAGCGCCGCATCGAGCCTCGTCAGCGCCGATCCCCCGACGTCATCGCGGATATAGATGCCCCCCATGCCGAGGCTCGCAGCCTCGCGCATGACGTTGACCGGAAAATGCTTCTCCTCGTCCCAGCGGATCGCGTGCGGCGCGATCTTCTCCGCGGCGAAGTCGCGAGCCATCTCGCGGAGCGCGACCTGGTCCTCGTTGAGATCGAACTGCATGGGTGCGATCGCCAATCCAAAACCACTCTCAGCGTCATTGCGATGAGCAACTTGTCCGCCGTAGCTCGAAGAGCGAAGGCGGAAGCGACGAAGCAATCCAGACTGTCACCGCGGAGAGTCTTCTGGATTGCTTCGCTGCGCTCGCAATGACGGGCTCTTGCTGCTCACTTCATCGTCGGGATCGAGAACTCCGCGCCTTCCTTGACGCCTGACGGCCAGCGCGACGTTACCGTCTTGGTCTTGGTGTAGAAGCGGATCGAATCCGGCCCGTGCTGATTGAGGTCGCCAAAACCGGACTTCTTCCAGCCGCCGAAGGTGTAGTAGGCGATCGGCACCGGGATCGGCACGTTGATGCCGACCATGCCGACATTCACTTTTGCGGCAAAATCGCGCGCCGCATCGCCGTCGCGGGTAAAAATGGCGACGCCGTTGCCGTAGTCGTGATCCGACGGCAGCGCCAGGGCCTCGTTGTAGTCATGCGCACGCACCACCGACAGCACGGGGCCAAAAATCTCCTCCTTGTAGATCCGCATGTCCTTGGTGACATGGTCGAACAGGCAGCCACCCAAATAGAAGCCGTTCTCATAGCCCTGCATCTTGAAGCCGCGGCCATCGACCGCGAGCGTCGCGCCTTCCTTGATACCGACGTCGATATAGTTCCTGACCCGTTCGACCGCCTCGCGCGTCACCAGCGGGCCGTAATCGGCGGAAGGATCGATCGAGGTGCCGATCTTCAGGGCTTCCACGCGCGGGATCAGCTTTTCCATCAGCCGGTCGCCCGTGGTCTTGCCGACGGGGACCGCGACCGACACCGCCATGCAGCGCTCACCGGCCGAGCCGTAGCCGGCGCCGATCAGCGCGTCGACGGCCTGGTCCATGTCGGCATCCGGCATCACGATGGCGTGGTTCTTGGCGCCGCCAAAGCACTGGCAGCGCTTGCCGTGCGCGGCGGCGCGCTCGTAGATGTATTGCGCGATCGGCGACGAGCCGACGAAACCGACCGCCTTGATGTCGGGATCATCGAGGATGGCGTCGACCGCCTCCTTGTCGCCATTGACGACGTTGAGAATGCCCGCCGGCAGGCCGGCCTCGATCATCAGTTCCGCAAGCCGCATCGGCACGCCGGGATCGCGCTCCGACGGTTTCAGGATGAACGCGTTGCCGCAGGCGATCGCGGGCGCGAATTTCCACATCGGGATCATCGCGGGAAAGTTGAACGGCGTGATGCCGGCGACGACCCCGAGCGGCTGGCGCAGCGAATAGATGTCGATGCCGGGCCCCGCCCCTTCGGTGTACTCGCCCTTCATCAAATGCGGAATGCCGCAGGCGAACTCGACGACCTCGAGCCCGCGCTGGATGTCGCCCTTGGCGTCCGGCACGGTCTTGCCGTGCTCGCGCGCCAAAAGTTCGGCGAGCTTGTCGTAGTCGCGCTGCACCAGTTCCAAAAACTTCATCATCACGCGGGCGCGGCGCTGCGGGTTGGTCGCGGCCCATTCCGGCTGCGCGGTGCGACCGTTCTCGACCGCGCTGCGGACTTCCGCCTGGGAGGCGAGCGCGACCTTGGCCTGGACCTCACCGGTCATCGGCTCGAAAACGTCCGCCGTCCTGCCGGAGGTGCCCTTGACCTCCCGGCCATTGACGAAGTGTCCGATTGAACGCATGGTTTCCTCCGGGAGTGCGTGGAATGCCGATTTTGGCCAGCATCTTGCAGGCTTTGGGGCGTTTGGAAAGGGTGTAGGCGCGCACCGGTTTTGCGAAAATAGCGGGGTTCGGCCCGCGAGCGAAGCCGCGTCCGACCAAAGGCTTAGGTCTTGGCCTCTAAGCCCTGACCTTAATGCTGCCGAGCAGCGGCGCTCTTGCCCGCCGCCCGCTTCCTTGCAGCCGGTTTGGCTGGCACGACACGGTCCAGCGCGGCCTCGCGCCCCGCTGCGAGAATGTCGTCCGACAGCTCGCCGTTCCCGACAATGCGCGCAACCAGCAGCGTGCCGGCCATCGTCGCCAGCATGGTCATGGCCTGCTTGCGGGCGGTCTTGCGCGGCACATCGGGCATCTGCTCGGCCACCATGTCGATCATCTGGTCGAGCTTGGCCGCGAAGGCCTTGCGGGTCTTGGGGCTCTCACGCGTGATCTCGCCGCCCAGGGCCGGTACCGCGCAGCCGTGGCCGGGATCGTCGCGATGGACCGGCGTCAAATAGGAGTCGACGATCGTCGCCAGCCGCTTCTCGGGCGGGGTCTGCGCCGCGATCTGGCGCCAGCGTTCGGTCGAGCGGTCCATCGCATAGGCGAAGGCCTCGATGACCAGCGCCTCGCGCGAATCGAAATGCGCGTAGAAACCGCCATGGGTGAGCCCGGCCTCCTTCATCAGGTCGGCAACACCGATGCCGTGCGCGCCCTTTTCGCGCAGCAGCACCGCGGCCTTCTTCACGATCCGGGTATGGGTCTCCTGCTTGTGTTCCCTGGAATAGCGCATGGATGTCCTATGGAATGTTCTTGGTCATATAATAACAACGAAGTCGGGAAAAAGCTGCATTAATCTTGCGATCGGGCGGCCGAAGATGTCGCCCCGGATGGGCCTTGACAAGAGCCCGCCGCGCCCGGGAAGTGGGATCAGGGTGCTCCCCCGGACAACGACGAGAAAACGCCCCATGGACATGCTCAATTCCCATTGCGGCGTCGACCGCGACTTGAGCGGCGTTGTCCGCCTCACGATCTGCAATGCCGGTTCGCTCAACATCTTGGGATCGGCGGTCATCGATGCCGTTCGCGAGGGGCTGCAGCAGCTCGCGACCGACGGGACCATCCGCGTCCTGGTGCTGGCGGGCCAGAGCGAACAAAGCCTGATCGGCGGCGCCGACATCAAGGAGATGGCGAGGTTGGACCAGGCCTCGGCGGAAGCCTTCATCACGCGCTTGCGCGACCTCTGCGAGGCCGTGCGCGCCTTTCCGGCGCCGGTCATCGCGCGCATGCCCGGGTGGTGCCTGGGCGGCGGGCTCGAGGTCGCCGCGTCTTGCGATTTTCGCATCGCGGCACACGATGCCAGGTTCGGCATGCCCGAGGTGCGGGTCGGCATCCCCTCGGTCATTCACGCAGCGCTGCTGCCGCGCCTGATCGGCTGGGGCCACGCCCGCTGGCTGGTCATGACGGCCGAAAACATCGACGCCGCCACCGCGCTTGCCTGGGGGCTGGTCGATGTCGTCGCACCCGAAGGCGGCCTCGATGCGGCCGTCGAGCACACGGTCGCCGCGCTGCTCGCCTGCGGCCCGGAGGCATTGCGCGCGCAAAAGGATCTGCTGCGGCAATGGGAGGAGCTGCCGCTGAAGGAATCCGTCGATTTGAGCATCAAGGTGTTCGGACGGTCGTTCCTGACCGGCGAGCCGACGCGGCTGATGCGAAGCTTCATCGAACGGAAGCGGTAGCGTTACACTCCAATGCGACCGCTCCGTTGCGGGAGCGGCGGGCATTGGGCGTCAACTGCGTCAGGCGGCCTTCACGTCGTTGAGGAAGACCGATACCTTCGTCTGTAGAGACTTAGACCATGTTGATAGGTCAGATGCCGCCTTTTGAACTTGAGTTGCCGTATCGCCAGACTGCGCCGCCGCTTTCGTAACATGTCCCATCGTACTCGACAGACGCCGCGTGTCGTCAGACGCTTGTGTTACGTTGTTGCGTATTTCAATTGTCGACTTCCGCTGTTGCTCCATGGCAGATGCGATCTGCTGCGAGATATCGTTTAATTCCTTGATTGTGCCCCCGATGGAGCCGATTGCCGTTGCGGTCTCGCCTGAAACATTCTGGACGGCAGAGATGTGAGTTTTGATTTCTTCGGTAGCTCGAGCAGTCTGCGAAGCCAGCTCTTTGACCTCCGAGGCGACGACCGCAAAGCCCTTACCGAGTTCGCCCGCGCGCGCCGCTTCAATTGTCGCATTCAGTGCGAGGAGATTTGTCTGCGCGGCGACGGCTTGTATGAGCGTGATGATCTCCCCGATCTTGCTTGTGGCCAAAGTGAGCCCTGCAACCGCTCCTCGCGTGTGATCGACCTCCCCGGCTGCCCGATCGGCAATCGCCTTGGCTTGACTCACTTGAGCGTTGATGGCTGCAATACTCGTTGTCATTCCCTCTACCGCGCCTTCGACACCTTGTATGCTTTCGCTCATGCGCTCTGCCGCATGAGCGGCCGATTGCGCCTGAGCAGCGGAGCCTTTTGCCGCCGTAGCCATCTCTTCCGATGTCGAATTTAATTGCAGCGCAGCGGACCCAAAGCTTTCGAGAACATCACTTGACTGGGAATCGAAGGCTGAGACGAGAGCGCCTACTGTGACCGCTCTCTCGTTCTTCTTCTGCTGTTCCGTTGCTTGGACCTCAGCAAGCTTGATCGAACTGATCAATCCGGCCTTGAAAACTTCTACCGCGCGCGCCATAGCTCCAATTTCGTCTTGTCGTTCAATGCTCGGCACGTCTGCGTCCAATTGTTTGCTGCTCAACCTCAACATGGACACAGTCAAACGACGTATCGGCGAGGCCGTCGTATGAATCGTGATGAAGCCGGCGATAAAGGCCAGAAAAGTTGATACGACCATCGCCGTGATCACGCCATTTCGGGCCCATTGGACCGTGTCAGAGAGCAGCAAATAGGCATCATCGCCAGCTTTCGTATTGATCGATACCATCCTGGTCAGAAGAATATTGAGGGTGTCAAAAATCGATCTGTTCTCTCCGATGTAGGTTTCGTGCGCTGATCGAGAGTCGCCCGATCGGGCAAGACTGAGGACGGCGGCATTGGTTTTCAGGAGATCCGGCCAAAGACGATCAAACTCCTGGATCGCCTTCCGCTCTTCCTCACTGTTTGGACGATATCGATTGCGGGCATTGGCGGTCATGCTCGCGTACTTTTCCATCAGTGATTCGCGATACTCGGCGTCCTTCGTCGTGACACTGAGAAGTCGGTTGGCTTCCTCCCTTCTAAGATTGACCAGGGAATTGAGCATTTCACTGCTCTGGACCAGAGAAGGCATGGCAAATTTGCCCAGGTTGGTCGAATCGCGGTCGACCGTCGATATCTCGACGAGGGCGAACGCGCCCAGGGCAATCGTCACAACCAACACCATTCCGAATGTCAGGATCGTTCGGACAAAGAGAGAGACGTTCGCAAGGCGTTCCATGTTGGCTCCGGCCGGTATAATGAGACTATATCTGAGCACCCTTGCTTAAGCATTGCCTAACCCTGCGGCATCCCGGGAGAAAATAGGGATGGCAAGGAAGATTGTGGGCCGATCGTAGGGGCGGTCCGCCACATCGGAAAACACGCCATGGTAGAAGCGATGTTTTCGTACCCTATGGCGCTTGTATTTTTCGAGTTGGCCGGCCACTGGCGCTGCTCTTGGCAGCCGGACGCTCGGTCGTGGACGTCGTCCGCTGGTGAATCCAGGCGGATTGAGCGCAACAAACCTGTCTTTTCAACCATCGAACCGCTGCCACCCATCGAATTGCAGGGGGCGCAATTAGGGTCGGCTCACTTGAGCCGCAGTTGCTCCTGATGCGCTGTCACCAGTTCCTGCATGCTGTTGAAGCGGAAGTCGACGTGGGGCATCTCGCCCGGATTCATCGTCGCTCCAAACCCCTGTTGTGCGTGCCGCCGGTAGATCCAGCACGACTTCAGGCCGTGATCGTTCGCCGGCTTGTGATCGTGAAACATGCTTTCGGCCGTATGAAGGATCTTGTCCTTCTTCACGCCCAGGCCTTCGAGCTTCTCGATCATGTAGTCGAAGTTGCGGGGTGAGGGCTTGTAGGACCCGATGTCTTCCGCGGTGTAGATCGCGTCAAACTTCACCTGCAGCCTGCGATTGCTCGCCTGGAACGTCTCGTTATCCACGTTGGACAGGATGACGAGCTTGAAATATGTCTTCAGGTACTGCAACGCGCCGGGCGTGTCGTCGAACGCCGGCCAGTTTCCGACGGACCGGCCATATGCGAGGCAATCCTCGTGGCTCGCGTGGATGCCCCATTCCTCAGCGAGGCGCTTGAAGACGATCGCCAGCAAGTCTCGATATCGCGTCGCCGGCGTATACCGCTGCTGGCTGGACTCGTGGCGCGCGTGCGCCGCGAGAATCTGGTCGCGTGTGAGCGGCCGCTGCGCGCGGTCCGTGAGGCCCTTGAGGGCCTCGACCATCCCGCTCTCCCAGTCGATCAGGGTGCCGTAGCAATCGAACGTGAGAGCGTCAAAATCGGTGAGCAACATGTGGATGTCTCCTAGCTTGGTCGATTCAGTCTATGCCGGAGCGGTGGCATGGTCGCAGCATTTCGGTTACCCAACCGGCCAAGTCGGCCGATTTGGCGCAGTCCGCCGGCACAATCTGCCGCAAAGGCCGCGTCGCGTTCCGGAAACGAGGAGCCCCTGCGCATCGCTGACGCTAGCAGCGGCAAACGTGGGCAGGTGATTCGCCCGGACTGGCCGATGTATCGCGCCCGATCGGACGATCGTGGCCACCGGCGCGTCAAAATCCCGTGCGCGAAGAATCGAAATTCGTGAGGCGTTTCAACGCTGATTCTGCTGTCCAGTCCCTCGACGAAAAATATGCCGATTCCGTTTTTCAGAATATTATGCATCCTCGGCACATCCCGCCTCGATGAAGAGGGGCGCATCGCGATCGTCACGACACGTGAGGCGGGAATGCGATGGATGCTTTAGCGACGCGCGCGAAGATTCGTGCGGACGGACGGCGCCGGGGCGTACGCGAAGTCGTGTGGTCCTGACACCCCGACGCTGGTGCCAAGCTCGCAAAATGATCTTGCGAGCGACGGGGGCAAGAAAGCCCGGTCCCCGAGGAGAGCGCGATATAAGCGTTAAGACCATCGCGCAGGGAATGCCGGATGATTTGGCTGAACCTGTGGTTCCTTCCCCGTGCTTACGCACGGGGGCCATGGGTGAGGCCTTCACCCGGCATTCCCTGCGCCCTCTTCGATTTCAGAGGGTGATCTTGACGCCGGCAACTCGGGCGCGATCCGCGCGCCGAGAGCGTCGAGGCGCACCTCCGCTGCAGCGGGCTCAAGGGGAGCCAATGACAGCCTTCCAATCGCTCATGCGATGACGACATTTTTTGGGGTGGGTCCATTGCAAATCTTGCGGCGCATCATATGATCATCATCATGCCAAATTGACCTTGGGAGTTCCGCCATGGCCGCCGCGTCCGATCCCGTCGTCATCGTCTCCGCCGCCCGCACCCCGCTTGGCCGCTTCATGGGGGAGTTGTCGCCGCTGTCAGCCCACAAGCTCGGCTCCCATGTGATCGGCGCGGCCCTTGAGCGGGCAAAGCTTGCGCCGGACAAGGTCGACGAGGTCTTCATGGGCTGCGTGCTGCCGGCCGGACAGGGCCAGGCGCCGGCGCGCCAGGCCGCCCGCGGCGCGGGCCTGCCGGACGCCACCGGCGCCACCACGATCAACAAGGTCTGCGGCTCCGGCATGAAGGCGACCATGCTGGGTCACGACATCATTCGCGCCGGTTCGGCCGACATCGTGGTGTCAGGCGGCATGGAGAGCATGACCAATGCGCCCTATTTGCTCGCAAAAGCGCGCGGCGGCTATCGCGCGGGCCATGACAGGATCATCGATCACATGATGATGGATGGTCTCGAGGATGCCTACGAGAGCGGCCGTTCGATGGGCGACTTTGGTGAAGCGACGGCCGAAGCCTATCAGTTCACGCGCAAGGACCAGGACACCTACGCGATGGAGACGCTGACCCGCGCGCGGACGGCGGTGCAAAGCGGCGCGTTCAGGGCCGAGATCGCGCCGATCACGATCGCCGAGAAGGCCGGCCCGCGGACGATCGCCGACGACGAGCATCCGCTGAAGGTCGATCCCGCAAAAATCCCGGCGCTGAAGCCGGCATTCCGTGCCAGCGGCACCATCACGCCAGCCGCCTCCTCGGCCAATGCCGATGGCGCCGCCGCTCTGGTGCTCGCCACGCGTTCGCGCGCGGACCACGACGGCCTGCCGGTGCTGGCCGAGATCAAGGGTCACGCCACCCACAGCCAGGAGCCGCAGTGGTTCACCACGGCGCCGATCCCGGCGATCCGCAAGCTTTTGGACAAGGTCGGCTGGAGTGTCGGCGATGTCGACCTGTTCGAGATCAACGAGGCGTTCGCGGTGGTGGCGATGGCGGCGCAACGCGACCTCGCGATACCGCGCGACAGGCTCAACATCAATGGCGGCGCCTGCGCGCTCGGCCACCCAATCGGCGCGACAGGCGCGCGGTTGATCGTCACGCTGCTGCATGCGCTCGAGGCGCAGAATCTCAAGCGCGGTGTCGCCGCACTCTGCATCGGCGGCGGCGAAGCCACCGCAATCGCCGTCGAACGTGTGGCGCACTAGCGCGTGATGAGGTTTAGTCACAGCGGTCTTTCCGTGCAGGCTCTCCGCTTGCGGGGAGAGGGAGCGCACCTCCGATGCGGCCCCAATCGAGCATCATCCCATCGTGCTCTGTCATTCACCCGCATGTCCTAAAATGAGGGAACTACGGCCTTTCGGCCAAGCGGCCGACGCGTCATGATGTGCTGCTCAGGCAAGCTCGAATCAAAAATACCAGAGGCTCAATGATCTCAAATTGGCTTTCCGCCGCGCTCGCTCGCCGCAACATCCATTATGGCTGGGTCATGGTCGGCGTGACCTTCCTGACCGCACTGATTTCGGCCGGCACGGTCGGCGCGCCCGGCGTGTTCATCGTTCCGCTGCAGCAGGAGTTCGGCTGGACCACGGCTGAAATCTCCTCGGCGCTGTCGATCCGCTTCATCCTGTTCGGCCTGATGGCGCCATTCGCGGCGGCTCTGCTCAACCGCTACGGCCTGCGGAATGTCGCACTCTCGGCGCAAATGATCGTCGCCGCGGCGCTGCTGGCCTCGCTGGCCATGACCCAGGTCTGGCACCTGATGCTGCTGTGGGGCGTCGTGATCGGCATCGGCACCGGCATGACCGCGCTGGTGCTGGGCGCGACCATTGCGACGCGCTGGTTCGTGGCGCGGCGCGGGCTCGTGGTCGGCATCATGACTGCGAGCGTCGCCACCGGGCAGCTCGTGTTCCTGCCCCTCCTCGCCAGCCTCACCGAGCGGTACGGCTGGCGCATCGCGCTCGGCCTGGTTTGCGGGATGCTTGGCGTCTCTGCGCTGCTCGTGCTGCTGATGCTGCGCGACCGCCCCAGCGACGTCGGCCTGCGACCGTTCGGCGACACCGGAACCGAGCCGCTGCCCGCGCCACCGCCAAACACCGCGCCGATCATGGCGGCGGCGCTCGGCACGCTGCGCGACGCCTCCAGCACGAGGGTCTTCTGGTTGTTGTTTGCGACCTTCTTCGTCTGCGGCGCCTCGACCAACGGCCTGATCCAGGTGCACCTGATTCCGATGTGTGCGGATTTCGGCATTCCGCAGGTGCAGGCTGCGAGCCTGCTTGCCGCGATGGGCATCTTCGATTTCTTCGGCACCATCATCTCGGGCTGGCTGTCCGACCGCTATGACAACCGCTACCTGCTGTTCTGGTATTACGGCCTGCGCGGCCTGTCGCTGTTGTTCCTGCCGTTCTCCGATTTCACGTTCTACGGGCTGTCGCTGTTTGCGATGTTTTACGGGCTCGACTGGATCGCGACCGTGCCGCCGACGGTGCGCCTGACCGCGCAGCGCTTCGGCGCGGAGCGCGCCAATCTGGTGTTCGGCTGGATCTTTGCCGGCCACCAGCTCGGCGCCGGCACCGCGGCATTCGGCGCCGGCCTGTCGCGCACGCTGCTTGCCACATACCTCCCCGCCTTCTTCGTCGCCGGCGCACTCTGCATTGCGGCGTCGTTGATGGCGCTGGCGATCTCACGGCAGCCGAAACCCGCCGCGGCGGCGGTCTTGGCTAAGGCCTGATCGCCATGTTGGGCGCAAGCCCCGGCGTGCGCAGGGGCTCGGCGAGCCGTGCGAACTCGCAGAGCAGCGAACGCGTCTTTCTGGGATCGATGATCTCCTCGACCCAGAACTTCTCGGCCGAGCGAAACGGCGAGCGCAGCTTGTTGAGGCGGTCCTCGATCTCCTGCAATTTCGCTGCGGGATCCGCCGCCGCGTCGATCTCGGCGCGGTACGCTGCCTCGATGCCGCCTTCGAGCGGCAGCGAGCCCCAATAGGCCGAGGGCCAGGCGTAGCGGATGGAAAAACGATCGGCCGGCTGATGCACGACACCGGCGACGCCGAACGAGTTGCGCACGATCACGGTGCACCATGGCACCGTGGTCTGGTTGACGGCGGCCATCGCGCGCACACCGTGGCGGATGGTCGCGGCCTTTTCCGCCTCGAGCCCGATCATGAAGCCGGGACAATCCATCAGGTAGACGATCGGCAGGTGAAACGTCTCGGCGAAGTCGACCCAGCGCACCACCTTCTGGCAGGCATCCGCAGTCCACGAGCCGCCGTAATGAAACGGATCGCTCGCGAGCACGAGCACCGCGCGGCCCTCGAGCCGCGCCAGCCCGACAATGACGGGCCGGCCGAAATTGGCGGCGACTTCGAAGAACGAGCCCTTGTCGACGACGGCCTCGATGATCGGCCGCATCTTGTAGACTTGGCGGCGGCTGCGCGGCACCGCTTTCATCAGCGCCTCATCGCTGCGCTCCGGATCGTCGTTGCACGGGACCGTCGGCGGCAGCTCGTAGACCGAGGACGGCAGATACGAGAGAAAGCGGCGCGCGCAAAGGAAGGCCTCCTTTTCCGTCTCGACCGCGTGATCGACCGCGCCGGCGCGGGTCTGGATCTCGGCGCCGCCCAGATCCTGCTTGGACAGGTCCTGGCCGAGCCGCTTCACCACGGGCGGCCCCGCGACGAACATCGCCGAAGCCCTGGTCATGATCGAGTAGTGGCTCGCCGCCAGCCGCGCGGCGCCGAGGCCGGCAACGGACCCGAGCCCGAGCGCGACCACCGGCACGCGGGCCATGTTCTCCGTCGTATAGCGATACCAGCGATTGCCGCCGATGCCGCCGGGCAGGTTGGCCGCGCCCTTGGTCTCGATCGTCTTCACCGAGCCGCCACCGCCAGAGCCTTCGATGATGCGGATGATCGGCAGGCGGAAATCGTGCGCCATCTCTTCCGCCATCAGCGGTTTGGCCGAAATCGAGGCATCCGCCGAGCCGCCACGCACGGTAAAATCGTCGCCGACCACCACGACGGTGCGGCCGTCGACCCTGGCGCGGCCGAACACGCAATTCGCCGGTGTCAGCTGTGTGAGCTCGCCATTCTCGTCATATTCGCCGATCCCCGAAACGGCGCCGATCTCGTGGAAGCTATTCGGATCGACCAGCCCATCGATGCGTTCCCGGACGGTCAGTCGGCCCTGGTCGCGCTGCCGCTTGACCTTCTCAGCGCCTCCCATCTCGCGCGCGAACGCTTCGCGCCGAGCGAGCTCGTCGAGTTCCGGCTTCCAGTTCATTCGTCTGCTCCGTCCCTACAGTCTCTCGTAGCGTCTCTGGAGTCTTGACCGAATTCTTGGCCGGGACCGAAAGCGGCCTCCTCTCCATCCGGTTGTTGAAAACGTCGCCTTCGCCGGCGTCGAGCAGGCTGCCGATGGTCCGCGCCAGCTCGATCATCGGCACCGCCACCTCCCTGTGCAGGCGCGCCTCGTCGAACATCGCCGACAACAGCCCGATCGTGACCACGACGAAGGTCTGGTATTGCGGCGACCACAGCGGCACCGCGAGACCATTGATATGCGGACTCCACATGCCGCAGGCGACGACATAGCCGCGTTCGCGCAAGTGCGCCCGGTTGTCTTCGAGCCTTGGCCGCAACAACTTTGCGGCGCCTGGAATCTCGCGTTCCATTTCAAGAAGCAGCGCGTCGCCGACTTCGCGGGCCAGCGCCGCGGTGTAGGCATGACCGGCGGCGGTGCTCGCCATCGCGATGCGGCTGCCGGTCGCCTCATGCAGCCCGAGCGCATTCGCGGCGCGGCCATATTCGAGATAGACGAGATGGAAACGATCCGGGATGACGAAGCCGACCGTGCCGGGCAATTGCTCGGCGACGTCCTGCAGACGCTGCCGGATCAAATTACGCAGCTGCAGGCCGCGCATCATCGAGGTGCTCATCGCGACCGCGCTCGGGCCGATGCGGTATTTCTGGTCGCGCGGCAGGTACACGAGTTGTCCCATGCGCGTCAGCGTGTGAGTGAGCCGCGACACCGTGGAGCGCGGCAGCCCGCAGCGATTGGATATTTCCAGATTGCCGAGTCGCGCCTCGTGGCCCTCGAAACATCTGAGCACGTCGAACGCGCGCGAGACCACCTGAATGACGTCACCCTCGCCTGCGAGATCGCCGGCGAGCAGTCCGGCCCTGCTCAGCCGTTCCGAGCGTCTTCCCATCGCGCTCCCCATGTTAATTCCGCTTTGTGGAAATAAATTCCACTTGCAGGTGAGGCTACCTCAGGCAATCTGCGGCCACAACAAAAAGCCGCTGACGCGGCGACGGGATGTGGAATGCCAGAGATCAGGGTTGTCACGGAGGTCGCCGGGCGGGTTTGCGCGCTGCCGGTGGAAGTCGGCGGACACGTTGGTGACGGCGAAGACATCGCCTTCGTCGAGGCCATGAAGATGGAAATCCCGGTATCCTCCCCCGCCGCGGGCCAGCTGGCATCGATCCTGGTCAAGATCGACGACGTGGTGGCCGAAGGCCAGGTGCTGGCGATCATCGCAACCTGAAGGACCTGCTGCTTTTGTCGGCAACGGCAGACGCTCCGCTAGCGCGATGGCGGCTGCCTGCGCGGAAAAGTTCGTGCTACATCGCGCGCTTCCCTCTGGCAGGAACGCATTATGGACTCCAAGCATCCGGTCCGGAACCCGAACCGCTGGGCCGCCACCGAGCCGCCCCTGCTGCGGTTCATGGCCGGCTGCCATGCCGAGTTCTCCGCGGAAACGTCCGGGGCGGTCGCCAGCTACATCCCCGAGCTCGGCAAGGCCGATCCCGACCATTTCGGCATCAGCCTCGCGACCCTGGACGGCCATGTCTACGAGGTCGGCGACACCAGGATCCCCTTCACCATTCAGTCGATGTCGAAGCCGTTCGTTTTCGCGCTGGCGCTCGATGCGCTCGGCCCGGCCAAGGTCGAAAGCACGATCGGGGTCGAACCGTCAGGCGATCCCTTCAATTCGATCCGGCTGAATGCCGAGAACCACCCGTTCAACCCGATGGTCAATGCCGGCGCCATCGCCTGTTCCGGCCTGATCAGGCAGGCCAAAGGTGGTGACGCATTCGAGAGCATCCGCACGGCGCTCGGCCGCTTTGCCGGCCGGGAGCTTGCGATGGATGAAGCGGTCTTCGCCTCGGAAAGTGCGACCGGCGACCGCAATCGCGCCATCGCCTATCTCCTGCGCAACTCCGACGTGATCAAGGACGACGTCGCCGCTGTGCTTGAGGTCTATTTCCGGCAATGCTCGGTGCTGGTGACCGCGCGCGACATCGCGATCATGGCGGCGACTCTCGCCAATCGCGGCGTCAATCCGGTCACCGGCGAGCAGGTCATGTCTCCTTACGCGACGTCGCGCACGCTCGCGGTGATGACCTCGTCCGGCATGTACGACTTTGCCGGCGAGTGGATCTATCGGGTCGGCATCCCCGCCAAAAGCGGCGTCGGCGGCGGTATCCTGGCGGCACTTCCGGCGCGGCTCGGGCTCGGCAGCTACTCGCCGCGGCTCGACAAGCACGGCAACAGCGTTCGCGGCATCAAGGTCTGCGAGGCCCTGTCGGCGCATTACGACCTGCACATGCTCGACCGCAGCGACGACGCGCGCAACAGCATCATCGCCGACTATGATATCGGCAACAGTCCGTCGCGGCGCAGCCGCAGGCCGAGCGAGCGAAAGATCCTCGCCGCGCATCACAGGGATGTGCGGGTATTCGAACTCGTGGGCACGCTGTCGTTCTCCAATGTCGACTATGTCTCGCGCCAGCTCGCCGCGAAGCCACGCCCGCAATTCGTCATCTTCGACCTGCGCCGGGTCGCCGCCATCACCCGCGCGGGCGCCCGGCTGCTGGCGGAAGAGATCCGCGAGCTGTCGACCTTCCATGTCACGGTGATCCTCTCCGGCATCCGCCGTAGCTCGGCGGATTGGAACTCGATCGCCGAATGGAGCGGCGGCGTGTTCAACGTCCGCAATTTCTACCTGCTCGACACCGCCATCGAATGGGCCGAGGACCAGGTGGTCTATCGCCATGGCGGCGCGATCGACTTCCACGAGACCACCGAATTATCAGAGCAGCCGCTGCTGTCCGGACTGAGTGCCAAGGAGCTCACCGAGATGGCCGCGCTCGCGACCGTGCTCAGTTTCCAGTCCGGCGAACAAATCATTCGCGCTGGTGATCCTGCGACGTCGCTGTTTTTCCTCAGGAGCGGCGTGGTCCACGTGACCTTGCCCGACGGCATCCGCTTGGCAACACTGACGGCCGGCATGGCGTTCGGGGAAATGGCGCTGCTGGAGCCGCACCGCTCCGCCAATGTCTCCGCCGACATGTCGGCGAGCGCCTGGAAAATCCAGCTCCACGATTTCGAGCGCTTTCGCGATGGGCATCCGAGGGCCGGCGAGCGCATCATGCGCAACCTCGCGCAACTGCTGGCCGACCGCCTGATCGCCGCCAATGCCAAGGTCAATCTGCTGACGGCGAGTTAGCCTTGCGGCGCGCGCTGCCATTCCATCACCACGAACCACGGCACCCGCCGCGCCCGCGCCTGATGGGCTTCGTCGCCGGAGACCGGTGCAGGCTCGGAAAAGAACGTCAGGTTCAGTCCGTTGTCCAGGAAGGCCGACATGTAGGCTGACAGCGGCCGATGCCAGTTCCTGATGCGGATGCCGGCCCATTCGATCCAGAAGGACGATTCTTCGAGAAGCGATCGAGCGGAAAGTGCAGGTGTTGCCCGTCCTCGTCCTTCACCCATCCCCGATCGGCGCAGGCGGAGGCGAAGCCTGTCAGGTTCGCAATCAGCAGCGAACCGCCGGGCTTCAGGACCCTGGCCATCTCCCGAATCCCGGCGCGATAGTCGGGAATGTCGACCAGCGTCACATAGCTGACGACGAGATCGAAGCTCGCGTCGTCGAACGCGAGCTGCTCGGCACGGCCGAGCCGGTAATCGCCCGAGGGATCCCGCTGCCTCGCCGTCTCGAGCAATTGCGGCGTCGGGTCGATGCCGATTGCAGCCACGCCGCGCGCCTTCAGTTGGCGGCAGAAGCGGCCTTCGCCGCAACCGACATCGAGTGCGTTTTGGAAGCGCCCCCTTGCGACGCGATCATTCATCATCGGATCGAGCACGTGCTCGCGTCCCCAATCGCCGCGTTCTCCCATGGATTCGATCCAGGCCTGCGCCGATGTCTCCCACCCCTCAATCATGGCGACCGCCCGCGACCCGAGACAAAAGCGATCCTTCTACACCACCTCATGTGACGGCTGCATGTCGATGTCAAACGTCTCGAGAAATTTCGACGTCATGATGTAGAAGCCAACCGCGAGCTGCAGCTCGACCAATGCGCCTGGTGTCAGCTTTGTCGCGATCGCCTTGAAGGTCGCGTCGGTCGGGCGCGGCAGCCTGACGATCTCGTCGGTGAAGGCGAGCGCGGCGCGCTGCACCTCGTTGAAGCAATCGGCCGCGCGCCAGTTTTCCAGCGCCTCGTTCTGCGCGTCGGTGACCCCGACATTTTTCCCGATGCGCTTGTGCGCTGTGATCTCATAAGGCGCCTCACACAGGATCCCGGTCCGCGTGATCGCGAGCTCACGAATCACCGGATCGAGTTCTCCCTTGTGGCGAATCGCGCCGCCCAGCCTGCAATATTGTTCAAGGTGAGCCGGCGAATGCGCCAACATCCGAAAAATATTGGCGCTGTGATTCTTGGCCAGGAGCTCGCGCGTGCGATCATTGGCTGTGGCGGGATCGCTGTAGTCGATGCGGGCCATTGTTTCCTCCAGGTTTTCTCGTGAGTTACCGATGCTGCGCCGCGACAAAGAATGCCGATCGATCGGCGCCGCCCGCGCCTCTACCCGAACGTGAATATGAAACGATATGTAGTCACGCCAAATTGACGGCCGCATTACTGTTAGAGATTGCCCGGGTCAAAAGTTCGCCGATTGAGGGGATGCGTACGGTGGACGGTCGACGCGGGGCGTTCCGAGGTAAATCCGAAAGCCGTCTTTGTACGTTCGCGTATAACGATGAGTCGTGTCCAGATTCGGGGAGGAAACGGCATGAAGGAAGCCACCAAAAGGGCGACCTCGGAAGCGCTTGCGCATATGCTGGCGGTGACGGCAATGCTCGTCATCGCCAGCATCCTCTTCTATTCGCATTGACGTCTTGTTAACCAACTCTCCACGTTCCGAAAATTCCAGCTCCCCGTTGCAACCTGCCAAGTTGAATTCACGTCGAATTCGACGAAAGCGTTTTGCTCATTTTCGCTTGGTAAAATAGGGCACGATTCGTCCGGCAAACGGCGCGAATCGCGCGGCGACCTCGTCACCGATCGCGAGCTCCCTCTCGCCATGCGCCATCATGCGAAAGCCTTCGACCGTGTCGATCAGCACGATGTTGTAGGGCACATGCGCGCGCGTCTCCGCGGTCGCGGCGCGGCATACCAGGGAGGTGGCATACACCCTGCCCTCGCCGCTCGCGCGCTTCTCGACCACACCGGCCGCTCCGCACGCCGCGCAGAACGCGCGGCGAAAATACTGCGTCGTCCCGCATGATTCGCAGGACTGGTAGAGGATGGCCTCGTGGCCCGCGGTCCAATCGGCTGATTCGCTCATCGCACCCGCTCCCAGAACATGCTGACGTGGGACGACAGCACGCCGCCGTCGCCATGCAACAGCGCGATCGAGGCGTCGCGCACCTGGCGCGCGCCGGCACGCTCCGTCATCTGCAGATGAGTCTCGACCAGATGCGCCATGGCGCCGCCGACGCCGCAATGGCCGTAGCTCAGCAATCCGCCATGGGTGTTGAGCGGCATCTCGCCGCGGCAATCGAAATGGCCGGATCGCACCCGCGCGGCCGCCTCGCCTCGCTTCGCCAGCCCCAGATCCTCCAGCAGCATTGCAAGCGTGATCGTGAAGCTGTCGTAGACGGCGGCATAGCGGACGTCCGCAATCTCGATCCCCGAGATGGCCTTCGCCCTGGCAATTGCGATCTCGGCGCCGAGCTCGCGCAAGGCCGGCGCGGCCGTGACGTGCTGATGGGTATGCGCCTGCGCGCAGCCGCGCACCCGCACCTGGATGTCGCCGGCCGGCTCGCGGCTGACGACAAAAGCAGCTCCCCCATCCGAGACCGGGCAGCAATCCAGAAGTTTTAGCGGCAGCGCCACCGGCTTGGACGCCATCACGTCGGCGACGCTGATTGGTTCACGAAACTGCGCGCCGGGATGGGCGAGCGCATGCTTGCGCATCAGCACGGCGAACTCGGCGAGATCTTCCTCGGTCACGCCGTATTCGTGCATGTAGCGCGACGCGACGAGGCCGTAATAGGCGGGGATGGTCGGCCCCAGCGGCACCTCGTAATCGGGATGGCCGACCTGCGCCAATGCCTGGATCGCGGCGTCACGGCTCTGGCCGGTCAAGCGATTCTCGCCGGCCACCACCAGCATGTGCCGCACGACGCCGGCGTCAACCAGGTGATGGGCGAGCATGGCCATGGCGAGCCCGGTGGCGCCGCCGACCTGCACCGCATGCGCATAGGACGGGCGGATGCCAAAGTGCTCGGCGAACACCGTCGCCAGCATGATGTGCGGCGAGACGGTTGAATAGCCGCAAAGGATGCCGTCGATCTCGCTTCGCGCCAGTCCCGCATCCGCGAGCGCAAGCTCGGCTGCGCGGCTCATCAGGTCGAGCGAGGATAGCCCCTCGTGCCTGCCGAACGAAGTCAGGCCGACGCCGGCGATGAAGCTCATGGTGATGCAATGGTCTTCAATAGGAATGTCATCGTTGTATTGTCGCCCGAGGCAGCTAACGGCAGTTCGCCACGAACATCAAGCGCGAGCCCTTTGTGGTCATCGCCTGGCTTGCCGCCTTCGCTGAAGCTCCGGCGCGCCCTCGAACTCGTGGCCTCGCCGAAGCCTTTGGCGAAGGCGGGACCGGACGATCCAGTATTCCAGAGACGCCATGCTTGAGCCGATAGGCCGCGGCGTACCGGATCACCCGCTTTCGCGGGTGATGACGACCAAGTGTGAGGCGCATTCCGAGAACGCGACTCCGCGTTCTCGCGGCGCGTTTTGCGTCCGAGCTGTGCATCGCTCATGTCCCTCTGACAACAGAGGGCGCAAGGAAGGCCGGCTATCGACTGATACCCATGGCCCCGTGCAATAAAAAAGCACGGGGAAGGAACCACAGATCCTATGGGCGGCGGGTGGCCAGGAGAGGTTTAGGATTGGATTAGCCGAAACCATCCAGCCTCGGAGGATCAAGATGATTAAGCTCGATCGCGCTGACACACCCGCCGCACCGGAGCATGCCACGATTTAGCTAGCGTTTGAACTGAGCAAAGC
>Ga0210401_10001580_pt1 | contig 26242 bp, 27 predicted proteins | sample IncBWH32MmetaG_FD_150866 | JGI IMG/M metagenome (GOLD analysis project Ga0210401, IMG submission 150866) | Forest soil microbial communities from Barre Woods Harvard Forest LTER site, Petersham, Massachusetts, United States - Inc-BW-H-32-M | ecosystem: Environmental > Terrestrial > Soil >...
GTGTAGCGCTTGCGAGTTTCGCAATTATCGGGCTGGCAACGGCCGGCGTTGTGCTCGATATTCGCGACCGGCGCCGTTCCGAGCTTTGGCGACCGGATGCGCGACCTCGCCAATGCATCGGTGGAGGGACTTCTGGTTTGCGATGGAGAGACAATCGTCTCTATCAATACAAGTTTCGCCACGCTGACAGGTCTATCCGTTTCCGATCTGGTTGGTGCGAGGCTCGAAAGTTGATTTACGGACGAGACCGCGCGCCCGGCTGCTGTCCGGCGGGAATGTCCCGGTCGAAACCAGTTTACGCCATAGCGATGGCTCGATGACACCGGTCGAACTTATTCTACGACCGATCGTTTTTGCCGGACGGCCGCATCACGTCGTCGCTGTTCGCGATCTGCAGGCGCGCAAGGAGGCCGAGCAGCATATCCACTATCTCGCACATCACGATGCGCTGACCTCGTTGCCCAATCGCAACCACTTCAATGGGCGGATCGACCACGAAATCGTCGCCCTGACCAAGGGCGAAAGTCTGGCAGTGCTTTGCCTTGATCTCGATCGCTTCAAGGAAATCAACGACTTGTTTGGTCACGCCACGGGCGACACAGTGCTTCAAACCGTAGCTTCGCGCGTAACTGCCGTACTCGGCGAGCGTCAGATGATGACACGCCTGGGCGGCGATGAGTTCGCCGTTCTAATGCCGGGAGTTATGAACCCCGACGCGGCAAGCCGACTAGCCGAGAGAATGCTGGAAACCTTGCGCACCGCAAGCGATACGCCGGAGAGCATCTCGACCAGCATCGGCATCGCGCTCTATCCCAACGATGCCGCGGATCGTCAGGCGCTTCTCTCCCATACCGCCCTCTACCGTGCCAAAACCGAAGGCCGCAATACCTATCGCTTCTTCGAAGCAAGGATGGGCGCCGAGGTCCGCGAACGCCGGATGCTGGAACATGATCTGCGGCTCGCGATCACCCGCAACGAGCTGCGGCTGGAGTATCAGCCCCAACAGGAAATTCGGAGCCTGGCCATCACCGGCTTCGAGGCCTTGCTGCGCTGGAAGCACCCGGGACGAGGCAACATTTCACCGGCCGTGTTCATTCCGGTTGCCGAGGAGACCGGTGCGATCCTGGAGATTGGGGACTGGGTGCTAAGGACGGCCTGCCGTGAGGCGGCATCATGGACGCGGCCGTTAAGCGTAGCCGTCAACGTCTCGGCTGTGCAACTTTACAATACCGACTTCGTCAAGGAATTGCACGAGATCCTGATTGAAACCGGCCTGCCGGCCCGTCGTCTGGAAATCGAGATCACCGAGACCGCGCTGGTTCGCGATTTCGATCGCGCACTATCTACTTTGCGGCAAATCAAGGCGCTCGGCATTCGCATCGCGATGGACGATTTCGGCACCGGCTATTCCTCGCTCTCAAACCTGCGGGCATTTCCGTTCAACAAGATCAAGATCGACGGCTCATTCATCAAGTCGGTCAATTCCAACGAGCAGGCGGCGACCATCGTCCGTGCCGTGCTCGGCCTTGGACGTGGACTTGGTTTGCCGGTGCTGGCAGAAGGCGTCGAGACCGATGCCGAGCTTCGGTTCCTGCAGGATGAACTTTGCGATCAGGTGCAGGGCTATCTATTGGGACGCCCGGCCGCGATCGACAGTTTCCGCGATCTAACGCATGGGGACCTGGTGTCGGACCAGAACGACGATCTTGTGTCGCGGGTAATGAGCGCCTGAGAACGCGTTGAATCTCGGCGGCAACCGAAAGCCGACGCTCGAGATGGGCACGATCACGATCAAGGCAGCGAATGCGGCGCAGGCCGTTGCCGGTTCGAGGCGGCTACCGGGCTAAAGCTGCGATAGGGCCCGCGCGAGGGCCGGCATGCCGCGCTATTCCGCCGCCGCCGTGATCCGTTCGGGAAACGCGGCCGATAGCGCGTCGCGATCGGCCCTGAGCACACCGCGTTCGGTGATCAGCCCGGTGACCAGCCGCGCCGGCGTGATGTCGAAGGCATAGTTCGCAACCGGCGAACCCTCGGGCACGACCCGCACGGTCTCAATACGGCCGTCCGCGGTGCGGCCGGTGATGTCAGTGACTTCCTCGGCGCTGCGCTGCTCGATCGGAATCTGGCCGATCCCGTCGGCGACGCTGAAATCAATGGTCGGTGAAGGCAGCGCGACATAGAACGGTACACCATTGTCATGCGCCGCGAGCGCTTTCAAATAAGTGCCGATCTTGTTGCAGACGTCGCCATTGGCCGCGACCCGGTCGGTGCCGACGATCACGAGATCGACCATGCCATGCTGCATCAGATGGCCGCCGGTATTGTCGGGGATGACGGTATGCGGCACGCCGTGATGGCCTAACTCCCACGCCGTCAGCGAGGCGCCCTGGTTGCGCGGCCTTGTCTCGTCGACCCAGACATGGACCCTATGGCCGCCGTCATGCGCCAGATAGATCGGCGCCGTCGCCGTGCCCCAATCAACGGTGGCGAGCCAGCCTGCATTGCAATGGGTCAGCACATTGACCGCCTCGCCCGGCTGCTTCTTTGCGGCGATCGCCTCGATCAGGGCAAGACCGTTCTGGCCGATGCTCCAGTTGATGCCGATATCCTGCTCGGCAATGTCAGCGGCGCGGTTATAGGCTGCGGCCGCGCGCGCCGATGGCGGCAGCGATTGCACCACGATGCGCATCTCGTCCAGCGCCCATTTCAGATTGATCGCCGTCGGCCGTGTCGCGATCAGCAAATGATAAGCGCGATCGATCGCGGCATCCGAGGCGTGGGCCCGCATCGCCAGCGCCATCCCGTAGGCCGCGGTCGCGCCGATCAGCGGCGCGCCGCGCACCAGCATCGAGCGGATCGCATCGGCCGCGGCCTCGACGGTCGCAAGCTGGGCGATGACGAATTGATGCGGCAGTCTGCGCTGGTCGATCGCGCCGACCGTCCAGCCGTCCGGCTCAAGCCAAATGCTGCGGAAGTGTTTGCCGTCGACTCGCATGACGCACTATTCTAGCTCAAACCGCTGCCGCGCAGCACCCTCCCTGCCACCGCGTCGAGCTTTTTCAATAGTTCCGGGTCGCGCGCCTCGGGCGCGGTGATCAAGGCGGTATCAAGCGCACGGTCCGAGCCGATCGGACAGGGTTCGTGTTCCCTCGGAAAATCCTGGGCTAGCCGCGCCACCAGGGCCTTTGCCCTGTCGGCGTTTGACGTCAGCACCCGGACGATATCCTGGACGGTGACGGCATCATGGTCAGGATGCCAGCAATCGAAATCGGTCACCATCGCGACCGTCGCGTAGCAGATCTCCGCCTCGCGGGCGAGCTTGGCTTCCGGCATATTGGTCATGCCGATCACGGAATAACCCAGGTTCTTGTAGGTCGTGCTTTCGGCATAGCTCGAGAATTGCGGACCTTCGATGCAGACATAGGTGCCGCCGTGCGCGATCGCGAGGCCCTCGGCGTCGGCCGCTTCGGCAAGATGGGCGCGCAGCCGCGGCGACACCGGATGCGCCATCGACACATGGGCGACGCAGCCTCTGCCGAAAAACGAACTCTCGCGCTTGTGGGTGCGGTCGACGAATTGGCCGACCAGCACGAAGGTGCCGGGCGACAGCTCGTGCTTGAACGAGCCGCACGCCGACAGCGAGATCAGATCGGTGACGCCGGCGCGCTTCAGTGCGTCGATATTGGCGCGATAATTGATGTCGGAAGGCGATAGCACGTGGCCCCTGCCGTGGCGCGGCAGAAACACGATCGGAAGCCCTGCGACGATGCCATGACGCACCGGCGCCGAAGGCTCGCCCCAGGGGCTTTTGATCGCCTCCTCGCGCGAATTCTCAAGGCCCGGCAGATCGTAGATGCCGGAGCCGCCGATGATACCCAGCACCGCTTTCGCCATATCGGCTCCACCGCATCCGTTCGTAGCCCGCGACCGGGCAAACGGGTTCACCCATCGCTCGCTTTCAGAGCTATGCCAGTTTTGTGGGGGATTTGAAACGGTAATACCGATTTGGAATCAGGCTGCCGGCGCGCCCTGATGCGAGCGAGCGGCCGATGGCGCGAGCGGATATATCACGCCGCAACGAGTAACCGGGACGGAACGCGCGTGATTTTGTATCTACAGCTCGACCATGTCGAAGTCGCTCTTGGCCGTACCGCATATCGGACAGACCCAGTCGTCTGGAATGTCGGCCCAGCGGGTGCCGGGAGCCAGGCCCTCGTCGGGGTCACCCTTTCCCTCGTCATAGATGTAGCCGCAGGTCCGGCACTGCCAGGATCTATAGGACTCGTCGCTCATCGGGATCGTCCGTGTTCGCGAGCCTTTCCGGCGTGGCGCGTAGGCTATCTTACTTGTTCGACATGAAGCAGACAAACTGTCAGTGTCGGGGGATAGAGCATGATCCGGAAAAGTGGACATCGGTTTTCCGAAAAAGATCATGCTCAAACAAAAGGATAGAGCGCGATGACGATTCGAAGAAGAGTCATCTCGCTCTAGTGATCGATTGAGGGTCGGTAGACCACCCTTGCAGTGTGCCTTGCCGTTTGCCTTGGTTAACCGGAACCGTGATGCCGCTCGATCCACTTGCAAAACGTCTTCTTGCCATGATGGCCATGGCCTCGACCGGTGAACGAGCGAGGCCGACCACGGATGAGCGCCGTCAGTCGCTGGTGAAATTGATGCAGTTCGCACGATCGGATGCGATGGTGACAACCATCGACGGCGTATTGCCCGGTCCGGCCGGTGATCTTTCTTACCGCTTGTACACGCCGGCACGGAATGAGGACGAGCACCTGCCGGGTTTCGTGTTCTTTCATGGCGGCGGCATGGTCGCCGGCAGCATCGACAGCCATGACCGCATCGCCGCGGCACTTGCGGAGGCAACCGGCTGCCGCCTGATATCGGTCGGCTATCGGCTGGCGCCCGAGCACCAATTCCCGGCCGCGGTGGAGGATGCGATCGCGGCGACCGAATTCGTGTCCCGGCATGCTGCTTCGCTCGGTATCGACGCAGCAAAGCTCGTCGTGGGCGGCGATTCCGCGGGCGCAACGCTCGCCGCCGTGGTGTGCCAGCACGCGCTGCGCAGCGGCGCCCCTGCCATCCTGGCGCAATGCCTGATCTGCCCGGTCCTGGATTTCGAGGAGGCGTCGCCGTCGCGCGAGGAGTTTGCCGAAAATTACCTGATCGACCGGCTCACGCTCGAAGCCGATCTTGCCGACTATCTGCCGGAGGAAATAGACCCTGCCGATCCCAGGGTCTCGCCGCTGCGGGCAACAAGATTAACCGGGCTGCCGGCGGCGATTATCCATACCGCCGAGTTCGATCCGATGCGCGATGAAGGCAACGCCTACGCCAGCAAGCTGTTGGCGGCCGGCGTCAACGTCGAGCACATTTGCCATGACGGCATGATTCATAATTTCCACGCCATGGGCGCGTTCCTGCCGCAGGCGAGATTGGTCCTGCTTCAGATCGGCGAGCAAATCAGGCGCACGCTTGAGTGATCAATGGCGTGACCCGGGAGCGGGAGCGGCTCCAATTCGCACGAAAAAAACAATCGAACCTGTGGAACGGTTGCGAATCTGGAATAGACTTGGCCTTGATCGCCCTCGCCTAGCGGCTCGCAAGCTCTCAGTCCGGACAAGCTAATCCCCATGTCTGTTCCCGCTATCGCCACAGCCAAAAAGGGCGAGACGGGCGACCGTGACGCCCTTTCCGTCCTGAATTCCGTGTTCGGCCTTGCTGCCTTTCGGGGCGCGCAGCAAGCGATCGTCAGGCACGTCACAGACGGCGGCAATTGCCTGGTGCTGATGCCCACCGGCGGCGGCAAGTCGCTCTGCTATCAATTGCCGGCGCTGTTGCGGCCTGGCTGCGGCATCGTCGTCTCGCCGCTGATCGCGCTGATGCGGGATCAGGTCGCAGGGTTGATGGAGGCGGGCGTCAATGCGGCGGTATTGAATTCGACGCTGTCCTTTGCGGAAGCCTCTGCAGTCGAGCGGCGGCTTATCGCCGGAGACCTCGACCTGCTCTATGTCGCGCCTGAGCGGCTCCTCACGGAGCGCTGCCTCGCCTTGCTCAATCAGGCCGCAATCGCGCTGTTTGCGATCGACGAGGCGCATTGCGTGTCGCAATGGGGGCACGACTTCCGCCCCGAATATATCGGCCTGTCCCAGATAGTGGAGCGTTTTCCCGGCGTGCCGCGAGTAGCGCTCACGGCGACCGCGGACGAAGCCACGCGAAAGGAGATCGTCGATCGCCTTGGGCTTTCAGGTGCGCCGAGTTTTGTGGCGAGTTTCGATCGCCCGAATATCACATATGAAATCGTCGACAAGCAGAATGCGCAAACTCAACTCAAGGCCTTCATTGGCGAGCGCCACGCCGGCGACGCCGGCATCGTCTATTGCCTGTCGCGCGCCAAGGTCGAGGACACCGCGGCCGTGCTGGTAGCGGCCGGCATAAAATCGCTGCCGTATCACGCAGGACTTGACGCCGCCACGCGCGCGCGCCATCAGGACCGCTTCCTCAACGAGGACGGCGTCGTGATCGTCGCCACCATCGCGTTCGGCATGGGCATCGACAAGCCCGATGTGCGCTTCGTGGCGCATCTCGACCTGCCGAAAAGCATCGAGGCCTATTATCAGGAAACCGGGCGCGCGGGGCGCGACGGCAAGCCGTCCAGCGCCTGGATGGCCTATGGCCTGTCCGATATCGTGCAGCAGCGGCGCATGATCGACGAATCCTCCGGGTCGGAAACGTTCAAGCGGGTGTCGATCAACAAGCTCGATGCGCTTGTCGCTCTCGCCGAGACCGCGAGCTGTCGGCGCAGCAGCCTGCTCGGATATTTCGGCGAGACGCTTGGCGTCGCCAGTTGCGGCAATTGCGACAACTGCCTGTTACCGCCGCGCCTCCGCGACGGCAAGCACGCCGCCCAAAAACTGTTGTCCTGCGCCTATCGCACCGGGCAGCGTTTCGGCGCCATGCACCTGATCGATGTTCTGATCGGCCGCATGACCGAACGCGTCAAGCAGTTCGATCATGACAAGCTCTCGGTATTTGGCATCGGCCGCGAGCTCAATGAAAAACAGTGGCGCGCCGTGGTGCGCCAGCTGGTGGCGATGGGCTATCTCCGATCCGACAGCGAGGCCTTTGGGGCATTGAAGCTGACCGAGACCGCGCGCGGCGTCTTGAAGGGCGAGACCGAGGTGTGGCTACGCGAGGCGCCTGCCACTTCGCGCAACCGCGCGATCAGAGCCAAATCAAGACGCGGCGATCTCGCGTCCCCGCCGGCCGGCGGCGGAGGCGTCAATTCCGCCCTGCACACAGCGCTCAGGGGCTGGCGCTCCGAGATCGCGCGCAAGCGCGGCGTGCCGGCCTATGTCGTGCTGCACGACTCCACGATCGACGGCATCGCGAGCGTCCGCCCAACGACGCTCGGAGAGCTTCGCAACATTTCCGGCATCGGCGACAAAAAGCTCGAACATTACGGTGACGAACTGATCGCGCTGGTGAAGGCTGGTCGCACTGAGGCGTGATCGAAGGCAGGCGACCGAGGATGATCGGAGGGTTGAGGGGGTAACCTTGCAGCCCACCCTGCGGCCTGCGCGGAATGTTTGGAACTAGAGCAATGATCCAGAAAAGTGGACACCGGTTTTCCGAAAAAGATCATGCTCAAACAAAAGGATAGAGCGCGATGACGATTCGAAGAAGAGTCATCTCGCTCTAGGTTCGAAAGTCGATACTGCGCAGGATAATGCCGGGAGGGGTGCCTTCCAGTTCCCTTGCGAGGAACTTGCGCGCGGCACACTCTTCGATCCGGTCGCGCAGCCTCATAAACTGCGCTTCGCGCTCGTTTGCCTTGCTCCGGCTGACGCTTTCCATGCTGTCCAGGGCGGAGGTGCTGATGGCGCAGGGGATCTCCTTTTCGCCCTCGATCATAGAAAACAGGATGACCATCCGTTCAAATTCGTAACCGTGAAAGCTACCCCGTGTAAGTGCCATGACTTGTCCTCCTGCGGAAGCGGTCCTGACCACGCGAGAGGGGCCTTGTCCGCCCAGATGCTCAAGTAACTCTCGAGCCTCGCGATGCCTTTTCCGGCGGATCGATCTCGCCAATCTTGCGCAGACAATCAGCTTCGGATTCATGAGGCCCGGAGACAAACGTTCCACTGACTTTCGTGCTGTACCAGCCCGATACGACACCAAGCCGCAGCGATTCTTCGGTTTTGACGTGACGCGGCGAAAGATTTTGCATGTGTCTGCTTTCCAGTGAGCGCCCCGAAAAACCCGGGCGCGAGAAGCTACGCGGCTGATCTACGAGCGACGGTCCGCTCAATTCTCTCCTGAGAGCCGGGCAAAATCCGCGAGCACCGCCGCAACCACATCACGATGATGGGTATCATCCGGCGCAAGGCCCGCGGCGTACAGATTCAGGACGTAGCGCGCCTTGGCGGCCGCCTCCGGCCATGAAGCGGCGGCAACCGTGAGAAGGTGGTTCTCGAGGGTGGCCTGCTGATTGCGCAAATCCCTTGCATTGCTCTCAACCTCCGCCAGAACACGCCGGATATCGGTCGCTTTCTGGGCGGCCATGCCACGATGCTTGTCGAGATCGAGCGGCTTCTCGGTCATTGCACGCTGGCGTCGATCCGCTGCGCGTCCGACAGATCGACCGATCCAATTGATATCATTTCCATCGTTGCGCCGCGCGATGCGGCCGCGGGCACCATGATCATGGTAGCGACGCGTCGAAACGAGGCGAACGAGAGTCCTTCGATCATCTCCTCGTCGGTTATGACCTCGTAGGCGCCCGCAGGCAGCAGGCGATCGATGCCCCTGATCTGGAACGGGTGCTTGAAGGTGACTATTTCCCTCCGCGAACGGGTGGTCATGCCCGCCCGCCTTTTGCAAGCGGCCCAGCGCCGGCGCCTTCTTGATGCATTGACGGAGCATGCGCTCTTTCGGCTTGATTGGCTATCTCTTTCTCGCGGGATGATGTCTGCGGCCGGGATGGGTTGCCATGCATGGCACTGGGTCCCCTTTCGCGATTGTGGCGTGACGTTTAACGCTCGCTATCGCGGGGAAGTCGGCGTAGGGTCGTCTATTATCGCGTTTTCCAGGGCATTGATCGGTGACTGAGGGTAACAGGCGCTCCATCCGAATACGGAGGAGCCTGTATTGTCTCGGTTTCCTCGCCGGATTGTGCCACCGGTGATCGTTCCGCTGTTTCTTCTGCTTTAGGGCATGATCCGGAAAAGTGGATACTGGTTTTCGGAACAGATCATGCTCAAACAAAAAGACAGAGCGGGATGACGATTCGAAGAAAGTCATCCCGCTCTAGGTGCTCGCAGCTTCTGTCCTGCACAGATGCCAGGTGACAGCAACGGTAGCCCAACCTCCAATCAATGACTGCATCCTCACCAAACCCCAGGGAGATCGACATGGCCAAAGGCGAGCAGAAAGGCAACCGGGAGGCCAAGAAACCCAAGAAGGAGAAGATCAAGACGATCGCCGCGGCACCAAGCCAAAAGACCGCGGGATGGCAGCCGAGTTTCGCGTCCGGCAAAAAGAAATAGCGACGAAAAGGCTGAAATCGTCTGACGTCGTCGGAAAGGCCGCTTGACCGGTTTCCCCGCCGGCGTGTCGTTGTTGCTGCCTGCCGCACGTTCGTATTGGTTCGCCCCCGGAACTCGGCCTTGTTCCGGCGGCGGTTCAAAACCTGGCCGAACCGATCCGACGACAACAAAGGCCGGCTCGCGAACGCTCGAAACCGGCATTTTGGCTTGCGCTCGACTGCGGGTCGGGGAAAATCCCCACTGTTGGGGAATTTGGATGACGATAGATCCCACCGCGCGAGTCGAGGATGGCGCTGTGATCGGCGCGGGCACGTCGATCGGCCCATACTGCCTCATCGGCTCCCGCGTCGTCATCGGCGCGGACTGCAATATTATTGGGCATGTCCACATCAGCGCGCAGACCACCATCGGTGCCGGCTGCACCATCTTCCCGTTCGTTTCGCTGGGCACGCCGCCGCAATCCCTGAGCCATCGCGGCGAGCTCACCGAGCTTCGAATCGGCCAGATGTGCACCATCAGAGAATCGGTGACCATGAACGCCGGGACCGTCGCCGGCGGCGGCATCACCCGGGTCGGCGATCGCGGTTACTTCATGAACTGCAGCCACATCGGTCACGATTCCTCAGTCGGTAACGATGTGATCTTCGCAACCTCGGCCACGCTGGGCGGCCACTGCGAGATCGGCGATCGTGTTTTTATGGGAGGCTTCTCCTCCGCCCATCAGTTCGTCCGCATCGGGTCTCAGACCATGATCGGTGCCGCAAGCTGCGTGCGCGGCGACGTGATCCCGTTTGGTCTTGCGAGCGGCCAGTACGCCAGCCTCGCCGGCCTCAATGTTGTCGGCATGAAACGCCAGAAGTTCACCCGCGAACGCCTGGCAGTGGTAAGGGGGTTCTATCAGAAGCTGTTTCACGGCGCCGGCACCTTCGCCGAGCGCTTGCATGAGGTGAGGCAATTAGACGGGGCAGATCCTGCGATCGCGGAAATCCTGGCCTTTATCGATGCCAAGAGGCACCGTTCGCTGTGTCTGCCGACGAAAAGTGAGGGCCATGGGCCGGAGCACTCGCAGGATAGCGAATAGGCTATACCGTTGTCGAGCCGAACGCTCGGGTTCTTGATTCGCTGCCTCTTCAACGCGAAGGACGCATGACCTCGTAAGGCACGGCGAGCTTGATCGTCGTATCGTCGCTTGATCTGCCGGTGAGACCATCTCTGGCCAGGGACTCGATCATCGGCCAATTTTGCCGGAAGCATGTTGTGGCGTCGCCAAAGTTCGGCGCCTGCACACTGACGCTGCAAGCCTGTCTGCCGCCCTTGTTCGATATTTGAAAATGGAACGTGTAGGTTGTCGTCTTCGCGTCTTGGCCGATCGGCGGATTTTCGCGGCGCATTCGGTGTCCCCCTGTCTGCGTCGAACCGGGGACATCCTTCATTTACGATTTGGCCTTTGGCGCGGCGCGTTCGTGGCGCGGTGCGTGCAGGATCAGCGCCAGATTACGGCTTGGTTTTGGGCGGCGATGCGAAGGAGTTCTTCACGACCGTTGAAAACTTCGACCAGCTGCACGTTAGCGAACCATCCTCGCAATGCGGGGATTTCGACCGATCGACCGGTCGTTTGGCGGCTGAGGGTGGTGCGTTCCTCGGCGTCAATACCAACGGTGGCCCGACAGGTTGACGCGCGCCCTCTAGATCCGCCTGCAGCAGCTCGATCTGTCTTCTTGCCAATTCGGCCAGGACGGCTTCCCGTCGTTGGACATCGAGGAAGCCCATATACGCGCGATCGATCGCTTTGCGCTCCTGCGGCGTCGGATTGGGGCCCGCAATGTCGAAATTCCGGTCCTGCATGAAATCGTAGTATTTATAGCCGCCACCGGCTTTGCGCCGGCCTGCAAATCGCGCGTTGCAGTCGGTCATCAAGGCATTGCGCTCGTCACTGGACGGGGCTTGGGCTTCGACCTGTTCGACGCACTCTTCAAAATCCCGGGCGGGTCCGGGCGGCGACCCACGAAAACTCAGCCACCAGGCGGCGAGCATAAGCAACGCCAGCCCCGCAGGTATCACAAATTGCATTTTAGCGCTGCCGCTCCGCAAACGGTACATGCGCAAAATTCCCCCACCGATTCGTTCACTAAGTGCTGCAAATGCGGGTTTTTGCGGGCAAACATGCCCGTTGATGTAGCAACGCCGCAACAGCCGGCCGCTTTGTTTATCGCGGCGAATTCCCGCCATGATTGGGCGCAAGTCCTCGAACAGAATTCGACCGTCACCTGCAAGGGGTTCTGGTCGTGCGATCAGTCAAAGCTATTGCAACCTTGGCGTCAGCGGCGGCGATTGCCTGCTCAATATTTGCATTTAGCTGGGTCGGCCTGGCGCTGCTGGGCTTTTGAGTCTGACCTGTGGCGTAGATGTGGCGATGCGGGCGTGCTAGTGTCGGCCATCACCAATCGGGTCTTCAACTGCCTCACTGTCAAACCATTGCGATGATTTCGAAAAGCATCGCGTTCCTCGGTGCCGCGCTGATGCTGGCCAATTGCTGCGCGTCAGGAAGCGGTTGCGCACCCGTCGCCGGGAGCCCGGTCGCATGGGACGGACTTGGCCCGGCCCCGACGGAGGAAGCCCAACCGCTTGAGCTTCGACCAAAGCAGCAGGCGCGATCGAAGAGGGAAATCGCCGGTCCGCTCGATGTTGCGGTGACCGAGCAAAATCACGGGGTTCGATCGAAGGACCAGTGGGAGCAAGAGCAGGCGGCCGACCAAGCCGACGAAGCGAAGCTCAAGCGTAAACTCATGATCTGCCGCAGCTGCCTGGCCGGCGAATCCGCCCGCGACGACGCGGCCGGCGGCAGCCGCTGAGGCGTATCGTGGCCGAGCCGGCCAACCCAGGCCACCATGGGCATCGTTGCCAATGGTCGGACGGGGACTTTGGTGCTGTTGGCGGAAGCAGCCTCCATGTCCCGTCACGGCTCATCGCCTTCCTTAATTTCGTCGTTATTTTGCCTCGGCATACCGGAGAAGACCGGGCGATTTAGGGGCGATTTTCTTGAATTGGCCATGAACAGGCATGTATCGGGAGCGCCCGAGCGGCCCACCGGCGGCGATATTGAATTTACTCGGAAGACAGGGTTGGAGCGAAGGATGGCGACGCTGACGGGGATCAACAAGGTCAATTGGGGGCAGGTTGGCCGGGTAACGAAGCCTGACAGATACCAATATTCCTTTGGATGGCTCACGATCGCAGCGGACGATATTGCGATCTGGGAAAAAAATCCGAACGCGGTGTTCACGCTCGTGAACGCCGCAGCCACGAAGGATCACCCGGAAGACGAATATCGCCTGGGTACGTTTGAATTGCGCCAAACGCCTTACGACCCCAGCGGCGGCCTTGCGTAGCCGGGGGCGCCGCTCATCCCCTGCAAAATGATCGGCGCCGTCCCTGAAAGATCGTTGCTGAACGCCGCGAGCTTGGCGTCGCTGAACTGTCGGACGCCCAAGATCGTTTCACGGTTGCGGTCAACGCAACCGACCAGAGAGAACACGTTGAAAGGTGGCGGAGAGAGTGTCAGTCACCCATTGGCGTAAAAGCTGTTTTTCATTTCAGCAAGGTCCTGGCTACCAGCCATTGGCCCATCCCGTACGCCCGCTGCGCCCCGAGCCTCTGCGCCATCTTCCGTCGACCTGGACGCTGCCGCTAGCCAGGCCATCTCCGCCTGCGGCGGCGACGCTCGGAAGACGCTGAAGGGCTGATCGCAACCAACGACTTCTTGAGGAGCTGAGGGCGGCGGTATTGAACGGCCATTCTCGCGGTGGGCTTCCGCAGGTCCGCCAGCTCAAGGATGCCCTGCGAGGAAAGACCTGCTGTTCTTGCTTCTCGTTCTTCCAAGTTAGCCCATAGGTGACAGCGGGGTACAGGGAACGGCCGCTTTGCGGACAAGCGGTCATTCCCTAACTGAGCTTTTCAGTATTTGCTTATCCGTCGCCAACAGACGCCATTTCTGCCGAAACCTTATCAGTACGAGCTGACTCTAGTCCTGTAATCTCTTTGTCAGCCGCTAGATCTCAGGATCACGGACCGTGCTGAATCTTGCTGCCCCGAATACTTCGAACAGATTGTTTTCCAGCAGAGGACCGGGCGTATCGCTCATTGCAGATCCTCCGCTCAGAACATTCCGTTCGCGTTGGCGCGCGGAACGTTCGGCGCGATCAACGGTGCCGAGTTTTTCGGATCACCAACGAGCTGCAGGGTATCCCAATGTTCGATTGCCTTGCCGTCGGCGTCCATCTTGTAAATGTCGACGCCGGCGATTCCCGTATCATTCGGATCATCATTGAAAAGATTCAGGAAGTTCACGTGCGCCCAAACATAGTCGCCGACGGCGATGATGCGGTGGACGACGACGCGGGCCGGGGCACGTTCCCGTGTGATCTGGGCGAAGAACTTCCCCAGCGCGACCGAACCGTCTGCGATCAGCGGGTTGTGCTGGATGTAGGCGGGGCTTACGAATTTGGCCGTGGCCTCTTCCGACTTCTTCTTGTTGATCATCAGATCGTAGAGGCCGAGGACATTGTTCTTGTTGCGAACGGCGCGGCTATCATTGGCGTCAATGATTTCGATCATGGCTGGCTCCTTTTGTAAGATGGGTGATTATCAGGCGGACCTAGCTCAGGCCGACGAGCTGGAGGCGCAACGCATCCTGCTCGGCGTCTGATTTCTCTCGAACGACCCGGAGCATCTCTTCGGCATCCGCTCCCACCGGCGCCCGGCTCGGCGCGGGGACTCGCTCTGCAAGCTCGATCACTCTCTGGGCGGCGGCGGCCGAATCGAGCCCGCTGTTCTGCATGCCGTTGAGAGCGGCTGCGAACGATCCGAAGGTTTGTCCGTATAGCTCGCGCTGTTCAGGCGTCATTGCATCGGCCACCCGCTTGAGGGCTGCAGCCGTCTTCGCAGGGCCGCCGGTTCTCATGTTGCCTGCCGCCGCCACCACGACGTCGATGCCGAACCGCTTGAGCTCGGCGCGGTAGACCGCCGCAAACACCTCCATCGCTGCCTTCGATGCACCCGACGGTCCGTTGAACGGGAGCGGCACGCTGGCGGTCCAGGTACTGAGCTGAACGATGCGGCCACGCGCCTTCCGAAGCGCCGGCAGAAATGCATTCATGATCGACAGGGCGCCGAACACATTGACGTCGAATTCGTGCCGGATGGCGTCGAGTGGCAGAACCTCGAGCGGTCCTGGAGTGAGGATGCCGGCATTGTTGATCAGGAGATCCAGGCCGCCATTACCGAGAGCGTCAGACATCCCGCTGGCCCAGGCTTTCACGGCCTGCTCTTTGGTGATGTCGCAGACGGCCAGGCTGACACGCCCGCCGGAAATCTTCTTCAGGTCCTCGACCTCCGCGGGGGAGACAGCCGTGCCGAAGACGACATAGCCTTTGGCGGCAAGCCCGAGCGCGATATCGCGGCCGAGGCCACTGCCCGCGCCGGTGACCGCGGCGGAACGGCCCGAATGTTTCGATGCAGATGACATCGCATGCCTCCTTTTGAGTAGATGCCGAGAAATTGCCGTTCCTGCAGGCGATATGCTAGCCTCCAGTTTTGAGACGCGGTGTTGCGAAAGGCGGAACGCCCTTGGACCTTGGGGATGTGCAGACATTTCTGGAAGTGGCGGGTGCAGGCGGTGTTTCCCCTGCTGCACGCAGGCTGGGCGTATCGAAGTCAATCGTAAGCCGCCGGCTCGCGCGGCTCGAGCAAGGGCTCGGTGTCCAACTTCTATCGCGCACGACGCATGGGGCTGTGCTTACAGAAGCCGGCGCGACCTTTCACGAACATGCCGCTCGAATGGTGGCCGAACTCGACAGCGCGCAGGAAGCGATCTCACCGGCGGGTGACCTACGCGGGCTCTTGCGGATAGCAGCCCCGCTGTCGTTCGGCCCGACACACTTGGCCCCGGTTTTCGCCGAACTCGCGCGGCGGCATCCCCTTCTGCACGTGCGTGCCGCCTACAGCGATCGCTTTGTGGATCTTGTAGGCGAAGGATTCGACGCAGCGGTGCGCCTGGGCTTCCTGCCTGACTCAAGCCTGGTCGCGCGCCGCATTTGCGTAATCCACGGTAGGTATGTCGCGAGCCCCTCCTACATAGCAACTCATGGAGCACCGAAGACGCCAGGCGATCTCCTGAGCCATGAAGCCCTGATGCAGGGGACAGAGAGTTGGCGGTTTATGAATCGCGGCAAGCCAATTCTCCGGCACCCGCGCGGTCGCTTCAAAGCAGACAACGGTGAAGCTCTACTCGTGGCGGCACTTGCCGGACTCGGAGTGGCGGGGCTGCCCGATTTCTTGATCGAGCCGCACGTCGACTCTGGAGCGCTTGCACCTGTCCTCACCGACTATCCACCGCCCGATGCAGGACTGTATGTCGTCCGGCCGCCCGGTGATTTACCGCGCAAGGTACGGGTGCTGACCGACATTCTCCTTGAATATTTCGGCGCCGGCCAATCGCGAGCGACGACCTAGGCGGTCAAAGCCGGGGTATGGAAGATGAATTGTTTCACATCACCAGACTGGATAGCTTTTTGCCATTTCCTTATCGGTCGCCGCTAACTCCATTATATGTCAGATCTTAATCAGTGACGGAATCTGTTTGCGCCTAAGTGGCCGCTTTGTGCCCAGAGGACTAAACCGCTCGCGCGGTAGTTCGCTGCGGCGGGCGGCATGGCCATGGATGGACGATGGGAGCGTGTTGCCTGACGATGAAGGGCCAGAAGCATATCCCCAGAACCGATGATGGTTCAGCACGATGATCGCGCGATCTCGCACCGACAGCGTTGGGGGCGCAGTTTCGTGGGGCCGGCATCCGCAAACCTTCACAGCAGCGGCCGTTCGCATGATCCGTGCCGCTGATTCAGTTCGCACCATCGGCAGCTCTCGGCTATCCGTGTCATCTGGAGCGTATCGAGGGACCTTAGGGCGGTGTCGATCGCGACAAAAGGCCGAAGGAAATTCGAAAGATCCTCCGTTCGTTCGCGATGACAGCGGAGTCGCAACGCCAATACGCTTCGGACTCTCACGCGTTCGCGTAAGGCCTGATGATCTCCTCGCCGAAACTGGCCAGCGTCGTTTCGAGATCGGGCAGGAACGCCGTCACTGGCAGCGCAAGGCGGCCCGCGCCCCGCGCGATGCGCTCCTCGACGGCTGCGCGCGGGTCGGAGCCGGAATTCGGCAGCGCACCGGGACAGCCGAGGATCAATTCCACCATCGCCGGATCGCGGCCGGCCTGCTCCGCCGAACGGCGCACGACGTCGAGCAACGGCATGGTGTCGACCTGGGCACCGATCGAGGGGAAGAAGCCGTCGCCCAGGCGGCCGGCGCGGCGGGCGGCCGCTTCCGAGTGGCCACCGACGACGATCGGCACCGATTTCGCGACCGGCTTCGGATTGCAACTGACCTTGTCGAATTTCACAAACTCGCCCGCGAAGCTGGCACCGTCGCTGGCCCACAATGCGCGCATGGCCGCGACATACTCATCGGCGCGCTTGCCGCGACGCTCGAAAGGAATGCCGAGCGCCTCGAACTCCTCTTTTAGCCAACCCACCCCGATGCCGAGTTCGATCCGGCCGCCGCTGAGATAGTCGAGCGTGGCGACCTCCTTGGCCAGTACCAGCGGGTTGCGTTGCGGCAGGATCATCACGGCCGTCATGAAGCGCAGCCGCGTCGTGGCTGCGGCGGCCCACGTCAACCAGATCAGCGGATCGGGCAGTTTCGCCGCTGGACCGCCCGGTAATCGGCCGCCCGGCGCGTAGGGATAGACGCTCGTATAGTTGTCGGGAAACACGACGTGCTCGACGGCGAACACGGAATCGAAACCGGCCGCCTCCGCCAGGCGCACGAGACGTCGCGCGCCTTCAGGGTCGGAGAACGTGCTGTTACCGAAATGCAGGGCGAATTTCATGACGGCGGTTCCTTCCCGGATCGAGTGGCGCATCCGATCGGCGCCTTCCAAACGCCATCATGGCACGCGGCGAGGGCATCGGGGAGCCGCCGGTCATGGCAGCCTCCCGGCACGCCGACACCTGTTCAAGCGACCCGACGCTTCGTATCCTCGGGCCACGGAGGACATGACGATGAAGCTTGGTCTGGCCATCGGCTATTCGGGCGCACATCTGGAAGTGCCGGTCGCACTCGCGCAGCACGCGGAAGAGCTGGGTTACGACTCGGTCTGGTCGGCCGAAGCCTATGGCTCCGACGCGATCACGCCGCTTGCGTTCCTCGCCGGCAAGACCAACCGCATCAAGCTCGGCACCGGCATCATGCAGCTGGCCGCGCGAACGCCAGCCAACGCCGCCATGTCGGCCGCCAGCATTGACGCGATGGCCGGCGGCGGCCGCTTCATCGCAGGCCTGGGTGTCTCGGGACCGCAGATCGTCGAGGGCTGGTACGGCCAGCCGTGGGGCAGGCCCTACTATCGGGTCAAGGATTACGTCGCGATCATGCGCAAGATCTTCAAGCGCGAAGGCCCCGTGACGCACGAAGGCCACGAGATCAGCCTGCCCTACAAGGGCGAGGGCTCCGCCGGACTAGCCAAGCCGCTGAAGTCGATCCTACACATGAACCCCGACATCCCGATCTATCTCGCGACCGGCGGTGAGGCGATGGTCAAGCTAACGGCTGAGATCGCCGACGGCTGGTTGCCAATGGGTTTCGTGCCAGGCGCCATGGAGGAGTACGGCCCGTGGCTGGAGGAAGGCTTCCGCCGTGCCGGCAACGGCAAGAGCCTGAAAGATTTCACCATCCAGGCCTCCGTCCATGTCGAGGTCGACAAGGACGTGAAAGGGGCGCTGACGCGCCTCAAGCCGGAGGTGGCGCTCTATGTGGGCGGCATGGGTCACCGGACCAAGAATTTTCACAACGACATCATGGTCCGACGCGGTTTCGGCGACGCCGCCAAGCGCATCCAGGAACTGTACCTCGCGGGCCACAAGGACGAAGCCATCGCCACCGTGCCCGACGAGTGGGTCGATCTGAAATCGCTGGTCGGCCCGCCGGCACGCATCCGCGAACGCTACCGCGCCTGGGAGGGCAGCGGCGCGGATTCGCTCAGCGTGCGGTCGCTCCAGCCCGAGGCCATCGAGGTGATGGCCAAGGCCGCGCGGCTGAACTGAGTCGTGAGCGTGCGGATGGACTACGCGCCCACGACGTCGGACACTGGGCGATCTCCTCCGGAAGCGCGCCACTCCGGTCGCGCTCCCGGCGAACATCCCGACCAGCGGAGAACAAGTGTTATGCGTCCACCCCTTCGCGTCGGCACCGTCTACGATTTCCGCAACACGCCGGAATCGGGCATGGACATGCCGAGCCTGTACGCCGCGATCATGGACCAGGTGGTCATGCTCGACGGGCTCGGCCTCGATCTCGTGTGGTTCACCGAGCATCACTTCCTTGATGACGGCTACCTGCCTTCCTGGGTGCCGATGGCGGGCGCGATTGCCGCGCGCACCAAGTATGTGCGGCTATCGAGCGACGTCTGCCTGCTTCCGTTCAACCACCCAGTGCGACTGGCCGAGGACCTCGCGGTGCTCGACAATATCAGCAATGGTCGCATCGAGGTCGGCGTCGGCATGGGCTACGCGCCGCACGAGTTCCGCGGCTTCGGTCTACCCGTCTCGCGCCGCATGTCGCTGGCGGACGAGGGCATCGAGGTGCTGCGCCATTGCTTCACCGGCGAGAAGTTCAGTTTCCATGGCAAGCGCTACGATTTCGACGATGTGGTGATCAGGCCGCGCTACGTGCAATCGGGTGGCCCGCCGCTCTGGATCGCTGCGATGTCGGAGCCCGGCGCGCAGCGCGCGGCACGCAATAATAGCAACTTCCTGCCGCAGGGCGCGCGGTCAATAGTGCTCGATCCGTGGCGCGCGGCGCTGAAGGCGTCGGGCCGCAACCCCGACAGTTATCGCGTGGGCATCATCCGCTCCTGCCTCGTGACCGACAACGCCGAGCGTGAGTGGCCGGCCGTGCGCGCCGCCGAGCGCTATCGCGGCCAAGTCTATCGCAGCTTCAACAAGGACGAGAGCGCAGCCGGCGGCGTTTCGGGCAACACGCGGGAGGCCAGCATCCCGCAGACATGGGTGGTAGGCAACGTCGAGCACTGCGTGAAGGAGCTGACATCCTTCGTGCGCGAATACGGCATCACCGACCTCGTCACCTGGGCAGTTCCGCCGGGCATGCGGCCAGAGCAGATGAATAGCAGTCTCGAACGCTTCGTGCGCGACGTGGCGCCGCGCGTCAAAGCCGCAGCTGCGGCGGCCTAGCGGCGGAAGGAAGGACGGCGCATGAGTGTCGGGATCGGACTGGGCTGTGCGGAGTTTCCGTTTTCTTGCGCGGCAGCGTACTGGCGCTGGATCGACATGTGTGAGGCCGGCGGCGTGGATTCGATCTGGCAGACTGACCGAATCGTCAGCCGTCAGCCGTTCCTTGAATCCATAACCACGATGGCGGCCTTGGCAGGGCGCACGCGGCGCATGCGGTTCGGCATGAACGTCGTGTCGCTGGCGTTCCGCGAGCCCGTGCTGCTGGCTAAGCAGTGCGCCACCATCGACGTGCTGTCGGACGGCCGCCTGCTGCCGGCCTTCGGCATTGGCAGCCCGCTGGCGCCCGAATGGGAGGCGCTCGGCATGGACACTAAGACGCGCGGTCGCAAGACCGACGAGTGCCTCGAGATCATCCGCCGCCTGTGGCGAGAGGAGTCGGTCGACTTCGGCGGCTCCTATTACAAACTGAAGGGCGCCACCATCGCGCCGAAGCCCGTGCAGCCCGAGCTGCCGATGTGGATCGGTGGCTCGAGTGACGCCGCGATCCGACGCACTGCCCGCATCGGCACCGGCTGGCAGGCGGCCGGCGACCCGCCGGCTGAGGCCGGTCGCGTCGTGGCCGCGATCAAGGCCGCCGCCACCGAAGCCGGCCGATCAATCGACGAAGATCATTACGGCGCCGGCTTCGCGTTTTACTTCGGCAGCCGAGACGCGCCCGGCATCGGCAGGGCGATGGATGCCTACGCCAAACGCACCGGACGCGACGCCACGCATGCGTTCGCGGTCGGCGACGCCGACGCGATCCTCGCGCGCCTCGCCGCGTACGTCGACGCCGGCGTGTCGAAGTTCATTTTGCGGCCATTAGGCGGCGATGACGATGCAATTCTGGCCCAGACCCGTCTGCTAATCGAGCAAGTGCTGCCGCGCGCGGAGGCGCGGTGGCCGAGACGTCCGAAGGTCACCGATCGATAACGACACGAAATCCATCGCCGGCCACATGGTCCGCGAGCGACGCCGCGAGGGAGAGAGCGATGCGCATCGGGGGGGCCATGTTTTTCACCGACTACTCGATGTCGCCGACCGAACTTGCGCGGGCGCTGGAGGACCGCGGCTTCGATTCGCTCTGGGCGCCCGAACACTCCCACATTCCGTTGACGCGCAAATCGCCCTTCCCTAGCGGCGAAGATCTACCGAAGAAATACTACGACGTGATGGACCCGTTCGTGGTGCTGGGTGCGGCCGCGGCGGTGACCAGAACGCTGCTACTAGGGACCGGCATTTGCCTGATCGCTCAGCGCGACCCGATCCAGACCGCCAAGCAGGTCGCTTCGATCGACCAGGTCTCGGGCGGCCGTTTCCTATTCGGCGTCGGCAATGGCTGGAACGAGGACGAGATGGCCAACCACGGCACCGCTTTCGCGAGCCGCCACAAGCTGGCGCGCGAGCGTGTCGAAGCCATGAAGGTGATCTGGACTGAGTCGAAGGCTGAGTATCACGGCGAGTTCGTGAACTTCGAGCCGATGATGGCGTGGCCGAAGCCGGTCCAGAAGCCGCATCCGCCGATCATCGTCGGCGGCGCCTTCCCGTACGGCGCGCGGCGGGCCTTGCGCTACGGCAACGGCTGGATGCCTCACCGCTCTCGCACCCAGTACGCGGACGTGCAGGCCCTGCTTCCGAAGTTCCGCGAGATGGCGGCCGAAGCGGGCCGCGACCCGGGATCGGTGCCGATTACGATCTGGGGCGCCAAGGAGAACCTCGAGCTGCTCAATCGCGACCGCGACGACGGCGTCTCACGCGTGGTCGCCAGCTTCGATTCCGGCAAGGCCGATACGATCCTGCCGGAACTCGACCGCTGGGCGACGTTGATCCGGCAGCTCGGCTAGACGAGCGGCAAGACCTCGGCCCTAAATTTCTGCATACCCGTGAGGACTTCGTCGGCTGTCGAACCGCCGAATCCGAAATCGATGCAGCCGACACCAATGTCGCGCAGCGCCCCGATGTCGGCGGCAACGAGCTCCGGCGGACCGGCGAACAGGCGATGTTCGCCATCACCGGCCTGCGGTGGCGCGGTCTCGCCGAACACCGTGACGCGCAAGCTCAGGCCGACCGCTTTGGGATCGCGACCCGCTTCGGCGGTCATCTTGCGCAGGCGCGCCACCTGGGTCTTGAAACGCGTCAGGCTATCAAGCGGATTCTGCGGGTTGGTACCGATCGGATACCACGCATCGCCGATGCGGGCAGCTCGTCGCAGCGCCGGACCGCTCTCGCCTCCGACCCAGATCGGCGGATGCGGCTTCTGCACGGGCTTCGGCGCGAAGCTGATATTGGAGAATCGGACATGCTTACCGTCGAACTTCGGCGCATCCCTCGTCCAGAGCTCAACGAAGGCGCGCACATATTCGTCGGTCACCGTTCCGCGCGCATCGAAGTCCGGCGCGTCGATGGCCTCGAACTCCTCGCGCATCCAGCCGGCACCGATACCCAGTGTCAGCCGGCCACCCGAGAGAACGTCGATGCTCGAGAGAATCTTGGCGGTCAGCACGGCTGGTCGATGCGGCACCACCATGACGGAGGTCACGAGACGCAGGCGCGTCGTTTTCGCGGCGATCCAGGTGATCTCCGTCAGCTGTTCATGCCGCTCGCCGCGGGTACCGCTGGGGAACTCCCCGGAGGCGCTGTAGGGATATTCGGCCGCGATCGCGGTCGGAATCACGACGTGGTCGCTGAACGTCGCGTAGTCGAAGCCCATCGCCTCGCCGCCAACCACGATCTTCGTAAGGTTATCCGCGGCCGACAGGGGACCGGCGGTCGGTGCGTTGAAGCCGATCAGCATTTGTTGCGTCCTTCCTTGCATTGCATCGCTCGCGTCGATGCGACACCATGCGGCCGCTAGCGGGTGGCGGCAAGCGCGTCCCGCGACGACATGCGACCCTCTGCGGGCGGAGACGACGGATTATGACGGCGGCCAGTAGACAGGCGACGCGGCAGCGGTTCGAAGCGCCGCTGACCGAACTGGTAGCAGAAGCCGCGGCCTTGCGCGATTCCGCACACGGCCGGCTGATCTCCTACTCGCGCAAGGTCTTCATTCCGCTCACCAAACTCTGCCGCGACGTCTGTCACTACTGCACGTTCGCGGACGTGCCGCGCGCGGGCAAGCCCGTCTACCTCTCACCCGACGAGGTGCTCGCCATCGCGCGCACCGGCGCGACCGCAGGTTGCACCGAAGCGCTGTTCACGCTGGGCGACAAGCCCGAGCTGCGATACCAGGCCGCGCGCGACGCATTGAAGGCGCTCGGCCACGAAACGACGATCTCCTATCTGACCGCGATGTGCGCGCTTGTGCTGCGCGAGACCGGATTGCTGCCGCACGCAAATCCCGGCGTGATGACGCGCAAGGAGATCGCCGGCCTGCGCGAGGTGACGGCCAGCCAGGGCATCATGCTGGAGTCCACCAGCGAGCGGCTCTGCAGGCAGGGCGGCGTTCACTACGGTTCTCCCGACAAACATCCTGCGGTCAGGCTGGAGACCCTGCGTCTGGCCGGCGAACTGAAGGTTCCGTTCACGTCCGGCATCCTGATCGGCATCGGCGAGACACGCGGCGAGCGGATCGACGCGCTGGAGGCGATTCGGGATCTGCACGCCGCCTATGGTCATATCCAGGAAGTCATCGTCCAGAACTTCCGGGCCAAGCCCGATACCAAGCTCGCCAATTCCGAGGAGCCCGATCTCGACGACCTGCTGCGGACCATCGCGACGGCGCGTCTGATTCTCGGGCCCGACATGAATATCCAGGCGCCGCCCAATCTGTCGCCCGGAGTCTATCAAAAGCTGATCGACGCGGGGCTCAACGACTGGGGCGGCATTTCGCCGGTCACACCCGATCACGTGAACCCAGAAGCGCCGTGGCCTGCCATTGCCGAACTCGCCCGCAAGAGCGCGGACGCCGGCAAGCTGTTGGTGAACCGACTGCCCGTCTACCCCGCCTATGTGCGCGTCGCCGATGCGTGGCTGGCTCCCGACATCGCCACCCGTGTGCGGCGCATGAGCGACGCTGAAGGCTTCGCGCGCGACGACGAATGGGCGCCGGGCAACACCAAGCCGCCACCGGCGCCGCTGGTGCTCGCCCGCGGCGTCGACGCCGGAATCACGAGAATCGTCGAGCGTGCCACATCGGGCGGACGGCTCGCCTCGAACGACATCTTGCGCCTGTTCGCGGCCCGCGACGCCGACTACCGGCACGTCACGCAGGCCGCCGACGCGCTCCGACGCGCGGTCAATGGCGACGTCGTGCGTTACGTCGTGAACCGCAACATCAATTACACAAACATCTGCTACTTCCGGTGCAAGTTCTGCGCCTTCTCGAAGGGCCGCACACACGAGGATCTGCGCGGCTCACCCTATGATCTCGCCATCGAGGAAATTACGCGTCGCGCGATCGAGGCGTGGGATCGCGGGGCGACGGAAGTGTGCCTGCAAGGCGGCATCCATCCCGACTACACCGGCGCCACGTACGAAGCGATCTGCCAGGCGATCAAGGCGGTCGTCCCCGAGATGCACATCCACGCCTTCTCGGCTCTGGAAGTGACGCAAGGTGCGGCCACGCTCGGACTGCCGATCCACGAGTTCCTCGCGAGGCTGAAGGCGGCCGGTCTCGGCACCCTGCCCGGAACGGCGGCCGAAATCCTCGACGATGATGTACGCGCCATCATCTGCCCCGATAAGATTAACACCGGGCAGTGGCTCGACGTGCAGCGCGCCGCCCACCAGGCGGGAGTACGCACCACCTCGACCATCATGTACGGGCACGTCGAGACCTCGAGTTCGTGGGCGAAACATCTCCTCGCGCTACGCGACTTGCAGGCCGAAACCGGCGGCTTCACCGAGTTCGTGCCGCTTCCCTTCGTCCACATGGAAGCGCCGATGTACCGCCTCGGCACGGCGCGCCCCGGCCCGACGTTCCGCGAAGCCGTGATCATGCATTCGGTCGGGCGGTTGGCCCTGCATCCGCTGATCCCCAACATCCAGACGTCCTGGGTGAAGATGGGGCCGGCGGCCGCCGCAGTCTGCCTGAAGTCCGGCGCCAACGATCTCGGTGGCACGCTGATGAACGAGAGCATCTCGCGCGCCGCCGGCACCCAGCACGGCCAGGAGTTCCCGCCGCACGAGATGGAAGCCCTCATCCGGTCGATTGGCCGCGAACCGATGCAACGCGACACTCTCTATCGGCCGGTGCCGGAAGACCGTCGAGCGGCGTCCATGATCGCGGCCGACCTGGAGCCGATCGTGCTAACGCCCCCGCGCAAGGAGGCGGCGGTCGGTTAGGCGATACCCCGCTTGGCCAGCAACGCGGGCACGCCAAGTTCGTCGAGCAGCGTGCGGGTACGAGTGCCGGCTGATTGCGGCAGGCGCAGGAAAACCGCCAAATCGGCCGGATGGTCGATATCTATCGCGATTCCGGGTTGACGGATGACAGTCGGCTCGATGCCCTGAAGGCGCGCGGCGTCAAGGTGCGGAAAGTAACTGTTGTCGCCGAAGCGAAGCGGCACCGATTCCGGCGGCGAGCAGACGACGGCATTGGATCCGAGATCGTCATGCGCCGGCGAGATCGTGAAAGAGGGCGCTGCGAGATGCGCCGATAACACCGCGTCTATCTCGCCGGCGCGGGTGGCTGGAATGTCGCCGGGCATCGTGATCATGCCGCCACGCCCTTCGCCCGCGAGAACCCGGCGGCCGGCGTTCACGCTGCCGGTATGTCCGTCCTGCGCGCCCCAGGTCACGATCCGCGCACCGATCTTGTCGCCAAGAGCCGCCGCATGCGGATCGAGCGTGACGATCATCACGCCCGCCAGACGCCGGGAGCCGGCAACGGCGTCGAGCATGTCCGTCAGCATGGTCTTGGCGAGTAGACGGCGTTCTGGCGGCGACAACAGGCCCGACAGCCGATGCTTGGCGCCTTTGAACTCCTTGACCGGAATGACCGCCCAGATGTCGCTCATCGCTGCGAGGCCAGTGCGTCCGCCGCGTCGAGCGTCACGCGCGCCAGCGTCTCCCGGTCATGCAGGCTCGTCATCAGGGTTCTGGCGATCGTGACCCGCGCGCCGACATTGCCGATCTCATCGGCGTCGGCGTGGTCGACGATATAGCCATCGAGCAGGTCGCCGTAGCGTGCGGCGACGCCGGCGGCACTGACCTCGAGGCCAAGTTCGCGCATCATCTTCGCGGTCGGGCCCTTGACGGCCTGCCCGCCGATGATTGGCGACACCGCGATGACCGGTGCGCCACTCGCCTTGATCCCATCGCGCATGCCGGGGATCGCCAGGATCGGCTCGACGCTGACGAAGGGATTGGACGGGCAGACGATCACGACCCGCACGTTGCCCA
>Ga0210401_10001581_pt1 | contig 26229 bp, 20 predicted proteins | sample IncBWH32MmetaG_FD_150866 | JGI IMG/M metagenome (GOLD analysis project Ga0210401, IMG submission 150866) | Forest soil microbial communities from Barre Woods Harvard Forest LTER site, Petersham, Massachusetts, United States - Inc-BW-H-32-M | ecosystem: Environmental > Terrestrial > Soil >...
GTCGCTGGCGCGGTTCGCAGTCAATAGGGAAATTGAGGTCAGCGCGCGGGCGCGGACGCAAATCAATACTTTGAACGCCGAGCTCGAACAGCGGGTGGAACAACGAACCGTGGCGCTGCAGTCCGAGATTGCCGAGCGCAAGCAGGCAGAGATGGCAAACGAGAGTGCGCTACGGGAGCTGGCCGATCAAAAATTCGCTCTCGATCAGCACGCTATCGTGGCCGTGACCGACGTTCAGGGCACGATCACTCACGTCAACGAAAAGTTCTGTGCTATCAGCCAATATTCGCAGCAGGAACTGATCGGCCAGAATCATCGCATTCTCAACTCCGGCCATCACTCGAAAGCGTTCTTCCAGGGAATGTATCACGCGATTGCCAACGGCAAGGTGTGGAACGGAGAGATTCGGAACCGGGCGAAGGATGGCTCGCTCTACTGGGTCGACACCACCATCGTTCCTTTCATGGGTGAGCATTTCAAGCCGCGCCAGTACGTGGCAATCCGAACGGATATCACCGAGCGCAAGCGAGAGGAGGAAATACGGGGCCGATTGGCGGCGGTGGTCGAGTCTTCCGATGACGCCATCATCGGCAAGACTCTGGACGGCACGATTACCTCATGGAATCCGGGCGCCGTAAAGTTGTTCGGCTACTCGTCGGCTGAGGCCGTTGGTAAATCGATGCGGATGCTTTTGCCGCCGGAGCGGGCAAACGAAGAGACCGACATTCTGGCGAGAATCGCGCGGGGTGAGGCCGTAGATCATTTCGAAACCGTTCGGGTCCGTAAGGATGGGAGGAAGATCGACATTTCCGCGACGATTTCGCCGATCAAGAACAGCCTGGGCGCAGTCGTTGGAGCGTCAAAGATCGCGCGCGACATGACCGAGCACAAACGCGCCGAAGCCGCTCTGCAGGCAAGCCTCGCTGCCAGCAAGGCTGCGCTCAAGGAGTTGGCCGATCAAAAATTCGCGCTGGACCAACACGCCATCGTGGCAGTGACCGACGTGCAGGGCACCATCACTTACGTCAACGAGAAGTTCTGCACCATCAGCCAATATTCCAAGAATGAGTTGATTGGCCAGAACCACCGCATCCTCAACTCCGGCCATCATCCAAGAACATTTTTCCAGGAGATGTACCACGCCATCGCCGATGGGAAAGTCTGGCACGGGGAGATTAAGAATCGCGCCAAGGATGGTTCGTTTTATTGGGTCGACACAACCATTGTCCCGTTCGTCGCAGCCGACGGAAAGCCGCGGCAGTACGTTGCCATCCGAGCGGACATTACGGAGCGAAAGCGGGCGACCGAAGTTCTAGCTGCGCAGGCGCTGGAATTGTCGCGGTACGCGGAAAAATTAAGTACCTCGCAGCAGGCGTTGCAGAGCCAGACCCTGATGTTGCAATCGGTGCTCGACAGTATGTCCGAGGGGTTGGTAGTCGCCGATGAGAACGGAAAGTTCATCATCTGGAACCCGGCGGCGGACAGAATTGTTGGTTTGGGTGCGGCCAACGTGCCCAGCGGGGAATGGAATAAACATTACGGAGTTTTCTTGCCCGACACGGTGACACCTTTCCCTCCAGAACAAAATCCCTTGTTGCGCGCCATTCACGGCGAGGTGTGCTCCGCCGAGATGTTTTTGCGCAATACAGAACTCAGCGAGGGGGTTTGGATCGATTCCAGCGCCAGTCCACTCAAGAACAAAGACAACGTGGCGCGCGGCGCAGTAATCGCGTTCCGTGACATCACGCAGAGAAAAAAAGATGAACAGAAGATTAGGAAGCTCAATGATGAACTCGAACTGAGAGTCGTGGAACGGACGGCGCAGTTGGAAGCGGCCAACAAAGAGCTGGAAGCTTTCAGTTACTCGGTGTCCCACGATCTGCGCGCGCCGTTGAGGCACATTGGTGGCTTTTCCAAGATGCTGGTGGAGGAATTCGGCGCTTCCCTTGATCCGACCGCACAGCACTACCTCGATCGCATCCAGTCGGGAACACAAAAGATGGGGTTGCTGGTAGATGAATTGTTGAATCTGGCACGGGTTGGACGGCAGGCAGTCAATCGGCAGCCCACCAAGTTGAACTCGATGGTGGCGGAGGTGATAGCGATTCTGCAGCCGGAGAACGAAGGGCGGCAGGTCGAATGGGTTGTCGCCGATCTTCCCGTGGTTGACTGCGACCCGGTTTTGGTTAAGCAGGTGTTTCAGAATCTATTGGCCAATGCGCTCAAGTTTACTCGTTCCCACGGCGGCATGGCGGGGACGCCCGCGGATGCACGGACATTCATCGAAGTCGGTTGCAAGGAGGACGATGGGCAGCTCGTGTTCGTGGTCCGGGACAACGGCGTCGGCTTCAACATGAAGTATGTCGACAAATTGTTCGGAGTCTTCCAGCGCCTGCATCGCGCCGAGGATTTCGAGGGCACCGGCATCGGTTTGGCAACCGTGCAACGGATTGTTCAGAAACATGGCGGACGAGTGTGGGCGGAGGGGGAATTGGACAAGGGTGCAGCTTTCTATTTCACTCTTGGCGTTGGGAAACAAGCTGGATCGAAAAGCAGTGAAGCCACGGCTGGAGGCCGCTTATGAACTCGGACGAACTCGACATACTCTTGGTCGAAGACAATCAGGACGACATTGATCTTGCCCTGCACGCGCTGCGGCGCGAGAAGCTGGCAAACCACATCTTCGTTGCCCGCGACGGCGAAGAAGCGCTGGACTTCCTCTTCTGTCGTGGACCGTTTGCACAACGATCGTTTGATCATCCGCCGAAGTTGGTGCTCTTAGACTTGAAACTGCCCAAAGTGGATGGCATGGAAGTACTCAAGCAAATCAAGAGTGATTCGCGAACTAAGACCATCCCAATCGTTATTATGACTTCGTCAAAGGAAGAGCGTGATTTGGTCAGCGGTTACAATCTGGGAGCCAACAGCTATATCCAGAAACCGGTCGACTTCGACCAGTTCCGCGAGACCGTCAAGACCATCGGATTGTACTGGCTGATAATCAATCAGCCAGCCCCGGCGAATGGCGCGAGCGAGTTGGCAAGGCGGCGCTGACCTGCCCTCGTCGCGCCGCCGTCTCCGGGGCATAGAGGCAGATCCTTCCGGCGCTCAACAGGCGCGCTTTCCCTTATGCGCAGTATCTGCATGTCTGGTCCCGCCGATCTTTTCGAAATCAATTAAACTTGCATGTGGTATAGTGGTCGGACCAAAAATGGTTTTTGGGGTACCTGCGAAACGTTTATGGCGATTGCCAGCATTAACCCGGCTTCAGGGCAGCTCATTAAGTCATTCGAACCGCTGACCGACGCCCAGATCGAAGGAAAGCTGAAACGGGCGGCTGAGGCTTTTTCCAAGTACCGGCGAACCAGCTTTGCCGAGCGGGCGCGAATGATGGTAAAAGCCGCGGAAATCCTGGAAAAGGATAAGGAAAAGTTCGCGCACACCATGACCACCGAAATGGGTAAGCCGTTTCGGGCAGCGGTAGAAGAGGCCGTCAAATGTATCTCAGCCTGCCGCTACTATGCTGAAAACGCCGAGCGCTTTCTGGCCGACGAGGTGATCCAAACGGCGGCAAGCCGCAGTTACATCCATTACCAACCGCTGGGGCCGATTCTGGCGGTAATGCCGTGGAATTTTCCCTTCTGGCAGGTCTTGCGCTTTGCGGCGCCGGCATTGATGGCGGCAAACGTTGGCCTGCTCAAGCACGCCTCAAATGTGCCGCAATGCGCGCTCGAAATTGAGGATCTGTTTCACCGTGCCGGTTTTCCTGAGGGGGCATTTCAGACGCTGCTGATCGGCTCGCAGAAAGTGGATGGAATTCTCAACGATCCCCGGGTTGCCGCAGCCACCCTTACCGGCAGCGAGGAAGCTGGAGTACAGGTTGGGACTGGGGCGGCCAAAAGAATCAAGAAGGTGGTTTTGGAACTGGGTGGTAGCGATCCTTTTATCGTCATGCCCAGCGCCAATATCGATGAGGCTATCGCGACCGCCGTGAAGGCACGCATCGTCAATAATGGCCAGTCCTGCATCGCGGCGAAACGGTTTATTGTTGCCGAATCCATCGCCGGAGAATTTGAACGGAAGTTTGTCAGCAAGATGGAATCGCTGAAAGTCGGCGACCCGTTCGACGAGAGCACAGAGTTGGGACCGTTGGCGACGCCTGAGGGAGTGGCAAGTTTGCACGCGGATGTGCAAAAAACCATCGCCGCCGGGGCTCGAGTTCTCACCGGAGGCAAGCCGGGGAATGGCGCCGGCAACTATTACGCTCCTACGGTCCTCACCAACATTCCGAAAGACTCGCCCGCCTATCGCGACGAATTGTTTGGACCTGTAGCGTCGGTATTTCACGCCAAGAATGTGGATGAGGCAATTTCTATCGCCAACGATAGCCGCTTCGGGTTGGGAGCCAGCGCCTGGACGAACGATAAGCACGAACGCGAACGCTTCATCAATGAAATTGAAGCTGGGATGGTGTTCATCAATCGCATGGTTGCGTCCGATACCCGTCTACCATTTGGTGGCGTGAAGCACTCTGGGCATGGCCGGGAACTCGGGCCTTACGGGATTCGCGAGTTTACCAACATCAAAACGGTGTGGATCCAAGAACCTGAAAATTGAAATGGTCCCCGTTGGACCCGGCACGATGTCCGCATTAAATCGCTGTGTATAAAACAATTCGCACATCACGACTGTACGAGCAGATTGTTCAGCAGATCGAGGAATCAGTGCTCAAGGGCGTGCTCAAGCCCGGGGATCAATTGCCCGCTGAACGCGATCTCGCATTACGCTTTGGAGTAAGCCGCACGGCCGTGCGTGAAGCGGTAAAGGCGCTGCGTGAAAAGGGACTTGTCGAGGCCTACTCAGGTCGTGGAACTTTTATAACCGATGGAACTTCGCAAGCAATTCGACAGTCGCTCGGATTGATGGTCAAAATTGGCCAACCCAGTGGGTCCAACCATCTGGCGGAAATGCGGGGAATTCTTGAGCCGGAGATCGCAGCCTTGGCGGCGACGCGAGTTCAGGAATCACACCTGATCCTGATGCGGGAAGCAGTTGCGCTGATGGACCGTGCGCAAGAGGATCCGGAGGCTTACATTGAGGCCGACCTGGACTTCCACTTAGCTTTAGCCGAGGCGGCCGACAATCCTTTAATCCTGTCGCTGCTTGATTCCATTGTGGCTTTACTGCGGGAACAGCGCATCCGGATTTTTCAGGTGGAAGGTGGGCCCAGCCGCGGCCAGTTCCATCACAAGCGCATCCTGCAATCCGTTGAGGAGCACAATCCTGAAAAAGCTCGTGCGGCGATGCGGGCTCATTTACAGCAAGTCCGCGAGGATTCGCGGGCCAGCGAAGCGCATCCCGCGCTTGTTAGAGCTTTTTCGTAGTTAGAGAGACTTTGCAGTATTAAGGATCAGCAACTTCGGCCCTTTTCGTGCGACGGCGTGGTTGACGGCGCGAACTGGGTTTTCAAAGAAGTTGCTAACAGTTCGCTAGCCGGAAAAATGGCTGCGATGACGATGCCGGTGCGTCCGGTGCGCGTACGCGCCGGCATCGTAGAATAGATTTTATTTTAACCAAAAATGTTGACCGCAGTGGCCGAAGTGGCGGTTCCCAGCGGAACTTAGGTAACCTTAGCTTTCAGACTTACGGCCGCAGATCCTTATTGGCTTATGCTATACTGTAGTCACGCTTAATACCGCGGTTGTATGGTGCGATTGCTCTGGTGCAGTATTTGATCTGAGAACTCCCGCCTTCAGTTTCCCCTCCGTAAGTCTTCAGCGTAATCAAACTAAGACTGGCAACGCAGGCTGTCATGTTCGCACGGAATTCGTGTGAGCAAGCGTCTGTTTGCCAAAGAAAGCAAAATGCAGAACTTTTCAGAATTACCGATTTCCCCGTACGTCCAAGGTCGTTTATCGTTTGCCGGATTTTCCATACCGACCCCAGTCCAAGCCGCTGCCATTCCGCAGGCGCTTGCGGGCAAGGATGTGCTGGCTACCGCCCAAACTGGTACCGGCAAAACCCTCGCCTTCCTGATTCCAATCATGGAACAACTGCTGCAGCGGAATGCTGCAGGTATCGCTGCGCTGGTGTTGGTTCCAACTCGTGAACTGGCAATGCAAGTCGCAGAACAATTTGATGTGTTGCGCGGCAAGCAGCTTTCGCCCGCGGCTCTGGTCGTGGGCGGCTTGTCCGAAGGGCAGCAACTGCGCGACATTCGCAACGGAGCGCGATTGATTGTCGCTACTCCCGGCCGGTTAGAAGATTTCCTCGACCGCAAGCTGGTCAATTTTCGCACTCTCCAGGTGCTGGTGCTGGATGAAGCCGACCGCATGCTGGACATGGGATTTCTCCCCGCAATCCGCAGGATTGCGGCCGTTCTCCCCACGGATCGTCAGACGATGTGTTTCTCGGCGACTCTCGAAGCCTCGGTCGTCCACCTCGTAAATGACTACATGAAAAACCCAGTCCGAGTTGCATTCGGGTCTACGCTGAAACCTTCAGAAAATGTTCGCGTGCAAGCCTTCGAAGTCGACGCCAATAGCAAACAGGAAGTGTTGCACCGCTTGCTGGCGAAAGAAACCGGCCGTTGCCTGGTATTCGCTCGCACCAAACGAGGCACCGAAAGATTGGCCAAGAATCTGAATCGCGAAGGCTTCTCCGCTGCCATGATTCACGGCGACCGCTCGCAGTCTCAGCGGACTGCGGCGCTATCCGGATTTCAGCAGGGGCGTTATCGCATCCTGGTCGCAACCGATTTGGCTTCACGCGGCATCCATGTGCACGACATCGCTCACGTAATCAACTACGATTTGCCTGAGGTAGCAGAAAACTTCATCCACCGGGTCGGGCGCACCGGGCGAGCAGGAGAGCGCGGCGTGGCTTCTACGCTGTTCGGACGAGAACAGCGTACTGAATTGCACCAACTGGAGCGGACGCTTGGAATCCGGATGGAGAGAATGAGCTCGACTGGCGATCGCAGCGAAAAGGATTCACATCGAAGTCCTGCCGCTTCGCGACATCGCGTTGAATCCACACCAAAGCCCAGGATGTCTCGCATGCCGGGCGAGGTGTTGCAAGTGCAGATGCAGAACTGAATCCGGCGCCTGCGAGTTCAACGCGACGCGAATAGTTTCGAAGCCAGACTGGAGTGTTTCTTTTTGTGCGCAGCAGCCTTCCGCAGCCAGTTGGCCGACAAAGCTGGATTGGCAGGCACTCCATCGCCATCCCGATAGCGCAGCCCGAGGTTGTACTGGGCTGCGGCATTCCCTTCTTTGGCCGCGCTTGTAACCCACCGTGCGGCCTCGCTGCAATTTTGAGGAACAAAGCGTCCGACCTCGTAGGCCATGCCTAAAGCAAACGCCGCGGAGTCGTCTCCGTACTTGGCCTGCCGTTCCAAGGTCTCAATCTCATAGCGGCTCAATTGCTGAACGGCGAAAAAGGCTGCCGGGTCGGTTATCTGTTTATGACTGACTGCCAGCGGCGAAGAATACTTGGAGATTCGTACCGGCTTGTCGGTTTTTTCGATCTTTTTAATTATGCCCGGCTTTTTTGTTGTTAAAGCCATTTTGGTTGAACCTACTGCAGCGGCTGGCGGCGAAATGTCAGTAACCGCCGCTGCCAGGGTCTGAGGCATTGAGAGCGAGGCTTGTGCACTGTGCGTCGACTCACGATGCCACGCCTCCACAAACAGCAACGCAGCGACTAGCGACAGCAGCCAAACCGGAGTTGCGACGCCCACAGCACGGAGACCGTGGAGCGTCAGATTGACACGTACAGTAGGGAGATGACCGCCGAAAAACCGGCGCACGCGGCTGAATGCATTTCGACTATCGAATGCGGCTTCGTATGCTCGCTCGTTGCCAGCCGGTTGCTCAACATCGGGAGGGGCGACGAGGGCTCTATGGTTCACAGGCTGAGCGGTCGGGGCCTCGTGTCGCCTGTCGGCCTGAGTCGCGGCCACCGATAATTGCAATATAGATTGCAGATCTGGATTCGTAGCGTTTGCAGATTTATTAACTTTGCCGACAGACTCCAAACTTTCCAATCGCCAACCGTTGGGTGCGTGCATTTGATCCTGCACGCATTGGAGTACCCATGCGGCAGCCAACAATTTTTCGAAGGAAAAATGATCAAGGTTGAGTTGCTGATGCGTACCAGAGCTCTCTTCCGCTGCCATTGGCGGATGGACCTCTCGCAAGGGGATGAACAACGGGCCGCGAGTGTTCGAACTGCACGACCACCGACCGATCATACACCGAACTGCGCGTTTCGAATTTGGAAAAAGTTGCGGGCAAAGCCTCAAGAAACAGTTGAACTCCCACATTCTGGATGGAAGGAGGTTGGATTCGCGCTTAGGCAGTTCTGGAGCCTTCAGTCCATGAGAAGAAAGTCACGCGACTGCTGTATCCTTTGGGCATGCGTTCTGATTTTCTACGTCGAGATCGCGAGCTAGTTCAGATCGTTGATTCCGCCTTCGCGGATGCAGCGCACAGAAGCGGCGAGTGGCTGGTCTGTCATCCCGGGTGCACGCAATGTTGTATCGGAGTGTTTCCCGTAAATGCGCTCGACGCTGTACGCCTGCGGGAAGGACTCAAAAAGTTGGAAAAGCTTGCGCCGGAGCGGGCAGCTCGAGTGCGAGAACGCGCCCAGGATGCGGTTTCCCGGCTCGCAAGAGATTTTCCTGGCGATCCGATCACCGGCTTGCTGCACGAAACTGACGAGGCAGTGCGCCGCTTTGCCAACTTCGCTAACGATGAACCTTGCCCTGCACTAGATCCAGTTACCGGGCTTTGTGAACTCTACGAATCGCGTCCCATGACTTGCCGTGTTTTCGGTCCACCGCTGCGCTCAGAAGATGGGCTGGGTGCGTGCGAACTTTGCTTCCAGGGTGCTAGCGACGAGCAAATTGCCGCTTGCGAGATCACTCCCGACCCCGACGATTTAGAATCCACTTTGGTACAGGAAGTCGAAAAAGCCACCGGCACACAGGGTCAGACGATTGTGGCGTACTGTTTAACATCTTGATTCTTGGACCCGAGTAACATCCTTCAACGAAATCCCAACGGGCGGTTCCGTGCTGAAAGCACTTTGATAACCCAGCAATTTGACGCGTTGGTGATCGGCGGCGGCGCCGCAGGCTTAATGTGCGCGCTGGAAGCTGGCAAACGCGGACGCCGCGTAGCCGTAATCGAACGAGCCGAACGCGTGGGGAAGAAAATCCTCATCTCCGGAGGCGGACGCTGCAACTTCACCAACATTCATTGTCGTCCGGAAAACTTCATTTCGGCGAACCCACATTTCGCGAAGTCAGCGCTTGCTCGCTACACGCCGTCGGACTTTGTATCGCTGGTAGAAAAGCACGGGATTCCTTATCACGAGAAAACTCTCGGCCAGCTTTTTTGCGACGGCTCTGCGCGTGACGTTGTCGCGATGCTCGAGCGCGAATGCCACGATGCCGGAGTTCTTATTTTCGTGAATACGTCAAGTCAAGAAATCCGGAAGGCGGGCGATTTTATCGTGCGCACTGAAGAAACCGAATTTCGCGCTCCAATTCTGGTCATCGCCAGTGGGGGTCTTTCGATTCCGAAGATGGGTGCGACGAGCTTTGGCTATGAGGTGGCGCGGCAATTCGGACTGAACATTCGTGAACCTCGGCCTGCCTTGGTTCCATTCGTGTTCAACGAAGAAGATCGAAGTCGCTATTGCGATTTAGCCGGCGTCTCGGCCGACGTCGCGGTTTCTTGCGGGCGGCAACAATTCCGAGAAAAGATGCTGATCACGCATCGAGGATTAAGTGGGCCCGCCATTCTTCAGATTTCCTCTTATTGGAAACCGAGTCAGGCAGTGGTTATTGATCTGGCTCCTGGCGTATTTGTGACGGCTCCGCTTCGAGCGTCCGGGACGCAAAGAAATATGACGGCCATGAAAGCGGCTCTGCAAACCTTTCTGCCGAATCGTTTTGCTAACCGCTGGCTGGAACTGCATCCGCCTTCTGCGTGGACGAACTCTACGCTCACAGAATTCGAACGTGCCTTGCACAATTGGACGGTGATTCCAGCCGGCACCGAAGGTTTCGCTAAAGCGGAAGTGACCGCGGGCGGCGTCGACACCGATGAATTGTCAGCGAAAACTCTGGAGTGCCGCAAAGTGCCCGGCCTATTTTTTATCGGCGAAGTGGTTGATGTGACCGGCCATCTGGGAGGCTTCAATTTTCAATGGGCGTGGGCTTCGGGTGCCTGCGCCGGGCGTGCAATGTAGACGTAGGCGTCACACTCGTGAGGCGCGAGAAATAACTCATGCCAAGACGCTCTGATACTCCTCGTACGCTCCCTTGAAATCCGTGAGCTTGTGATCCGATTCGAAGTGCCAAATCCTGGTAGCGACTTCGTCGATCAGATCATGATCGTGCGTCACTAAGAGCACCGTACCCTGATAACGCTGCAGCGCGATGTTCAGCGCGTTGATCGATTCCAGATCCAGGTGGTTGGTCGGTTCGTCGAATACTAGGACATTAGGTTTTTGCAGCATGAGTTTGCAAAAAAGCAATCGCGCCGCCTCGCCTCCGGAAAGAACGTCGGTTTTCTTAAGAGCGTCTTCGCGTGGAAAGAGCATTTGACCTAGCAGGCCGCGGATCTCTTCATGAGCAGCAGATGGATCCCACTGATGCAGCCATTCGAATACCGTCATGCCGCCCTCGATCAGGGCGCGGTGATCCTGGGCGAAGTATCCAACATTAGCCTCGTGTCCCCAAATTACCTTTCCGCTGGTGAGGAACGCTCCATCGTAGCCGCTGGTCTTGCGTAATTCGGCGTCCGGAGTCGTAGGAGAATTGGCCAGCAGCGCATTCAGCAAAGTGGTTTTGCCCGCGCCGTTCCGGCCCATCAAAGCGATTTTCTCTCCTCGCATTACGCTGGCGGTAAAGTTTCCTATGATTTCAGCTTCGCCATATGACTTCGTAACACCTTCCAGCTCAAGAATATGTTTTCCCGAAGGACGCTTCTGTTCAAATTTCAAAAACGGACGCTGGATGTTCGACTTGGCAAGTTCCGTGACCTGCAGGCGCTCGACTTCTTTGCGCCGCGACTGCACCTGGCTGGAGCGGGTCCCGGCAGAAAATCGCGCGATGAATTCATTGAGCTGTGCGATTTTCTTCTCACGTTGTGCATTTTGCCCTTCGATCTGCGATCGGATTTGCGTTTTCGTCACGACCATGTCGTCGTAGGTGCCGGTGTAAGTGATGATGGTTTGATAATCGATGTCGGCAATGTGAGTGCAAATGCTATTGAGAAAATGGCGATCGTGGGAAATCACGATCAGCACGCCGTCATAGTTATTAAGAAAACCCTGCAGCCAGTGGATTGAGTCGAGGTCTAGGTGGTTCGTAGGTTCGTCGAGCAGCAGAGCGAGTGGATGACCGAACAAGGCTTGTGCAAGCAGGACGCGAACTTTTTGCCCGCCCTGAAGCTCACCCATTTTTCGTTCGTGCAATTCATCAGGAATATCGAGACCTTGCAGCAAAATCGCAGCGTCAGTCTCGGCAGTGTAACCGTCTTCTTCACCGACGATGCCTTCCAACTCACCCAGCTTCATTCCATCTTCGTCAGTAAGTTCGGCCTTCGCATGGATTCGGTCACGTTCCTCCATCGCCGCCCACAGACGCTTGTTGCCCATCATCACGGTATCGATCACGCGATAAGAGTCGAAAGCAAATTGGTCCTGGCTTAACACGCCGAATTTCTTCGGTCGGACGACTATTCCTTTCTGGGGATCGAGATCGCCAGTAAGAAGCCGCATAAAAGTAGTCTTGCCGGCGCCATTTGGACCGGTCAGACCGTAGCGCTTGCCCGGTGTGAAGGCAGTTGAGACATCCTCGAACAGAACTTTGGCGCCGTAGCGCATGGAAACGTTGCTAACTGAAATCATGATTTCTCAAGGAAACTGCGGAAAATTTGCCCAAAGGCGGGAACGCAGCTGCTGTAATTAGGATATCACGATGCACCCTCAAATCCTTGATTTGCCGCAAAACCGCTGCAATCAAAGGTCACGTGTTAGCCTTTTCTTCCATACTTTGAGGAGTTCATGAAAGACGTTCAATCTGCTCATTTCGATCTTCAGGCAATCGCCAAACAAATCATGTTGGACCACGGATTCGAGCCCGATTTCCCTCCAGAAATCGCGCCGCAACTAGCTCAACTGAAAGCGCACGCGCCACAAGTCACTCCTGGGGCCGATATTCGCGACCTGCGGAATCTGCTGTGGTCTTCGATTGATAACGATACGTCTCGCGACCTCGATCAAATCGAAGTCGCTGAACGGCTGCCCAATGGAAATATTAAAGTATTGGTTGGAATCGCAGACGTCGATGCGTTCGTGCCCAAGCATTCCGGGATTGATGATTACGCGGCCAAAGAAACGACGTCAGTTTACGCCGGCGTTCGCATCTTTCCCATGTTGCCCGAGGAACTCTCCACGGGCGCGACGTCACTCCTTGAAAACGCAGATAAGCTGAGTATCGTCATCGAGTACGCCGTGGACGCCGCAGGCTGCGTCACGTCGAGTGACGTTTATCGCGCCGTCGTTCGCAACAAGGCACAGTTGGCGTACAACGCCGTCGGATCTTGGCTTGAAGGAACCGCGACGGCTCCTGCGAAGGTAGCCGCTTCCACTGACTTGCAAGCGCAACTCAAGTTGCAAAGTGAAACGGCGCAGGCTCTGAAGAATCAGCGCTACCGGAATGGCGCGCTCAACATTGAAACCACGGAGATTCGTCCAGTCCTACTGGATCAACAGGTGGTGGATGTTGTAAGCGAAGAAAAAAATCCAGCGACGGACTTGATCGAAGATTTCATGATTGCAGCCAATGGAGTCGTTGCGCGCATGCTGGAGAAAGTATCGTCGATTCGGCGCATAGTGAAAACGCCCGAGCGCTGGGATCGCATCGTTCAGCTCGCTGCGCAACACGGCGGCAAGCTTCCGCCCGATCCCGACTCCAAAGCCCTCAATGATTTTCTTGTCGCGCGCAAGGCGGCCGATCCCGATCACTTCGCTGATGTTTCTTTGGCGGTGATCAAGCTGATTGGCCCGGGCGAGTATGTTTTGGAACGTCCCGGAGATCCAGTGCAGGGCCACTTTGGACTTGCGGTTCAGGATTACACGCACTCAACCGCGCCGAACCGACGGTTTCCCGATATCGTTACCCAGAGGCTGATCAAGACCATGCTTGCCCACCAGCCCGCTCCTTATTCCGACAACGAACTGGCCGCCATTGCCAGCAACTGCACCGCCAAGGAAGACGCTGCCCGGAAAGTTGAGCGAGAAATGTCGAAACGGCTGGCGGCGGTTGGGATGAGCCGCAAAATCGGACAGATATTTGACGCGCTCGTGACCGGCGCAACTCCAAAAGGAACGTTTGTCCGCGTGCTGCAGCCGCGTGTCGAGGGATTGCTGGCACAAGGGCAACAAGGGTTGGACGTTGGTGACAGGTTACGCGTCAAACTAATTCGCACTGACGTTCAGCGTGGGTACATCGACTTCGCGCGAGCGTAGGTCGCCGCGAGACTCATCCTTTTTTCTGTTCGAGCTCCGCCCAACGCGAATAAAGTTCATCTGCAATTTGTTGCGCTTCGTCCATCTCCGCATGCGCTAACAGAAGACGTGGTCCGTCGCTCGCAATCGCTGGATCTTCGAGCTGGGCGCGTTTCTCCTGCAGCACCTGCTCCGCTTCGGCAACACGTTGCTCGATGGTTGCGTATTCGCGAGCTTCCAGGTATGAGAGTTTTTTCCTGGCCGCTGCCGGCTCAACTGGAGTCGAAGCGCGACGGGGTTGATGACCGCCCGAAGACACTGGCTTAGCGGGCTGCTTTCGTTCTGCCTGCCACGACTCCCATTGCGAATAATCCGCAAAACTTTCTGCTCCGCCCTGGCCATCGAGTCCAAGCACAATGGTTGAAACCCGATCGAGCATATAACGGTCATGCGTGACCAGCACCAATGCGCCGCGATATTCGAGCAGACTTTCTTCCAGAATATCGAGCGTTGGAATATCGAGATCGTTGGTGGGTTCGTCCAGAAGAAGCACGTCGGCGGGCTGAAGCATCAATTGCGCAATCAATACGCGTGCTCGTTCGCCTCCCGAGAGCCGTCCAATCGGTTGATTGAGTTGCTCTCCGGTGAACAGAAATCGGGCTGCCCACGATGCGACGTGAATTACGCGGTCCTGATAGATTACCGAATCGCCGTCTGGCGCGAGTGCGCGTCGCAAAGTGATGTCCGGATCAAGTTGGCGAGTTTGATCGAAATATACGATTCGCAACCAGTCGGCGCGGCGAATTTCTCCAGCAGTCGCGGATAATTCTCCGCGCAATAAACGGAGGAGCGTGGTCTTACCGCTGCCGTTGGGGCCAACCAGGCCGACCCGCATCCCAGCCATGATCACGAAGTTGAGTCCATCAAAAAGACTACGGTCGCCAATTTCATAACCGAGTTCTTCGAGTTCAATCAGTCGCTTGGTTTTTCGGTCGGTCGCAGAGAAATCGATGTCGGCAGTTGCGGTGCGGGTTCTGACATTAAGGTCCGCCAGTTCATTCATCAACTCTCCGGCTTTGTCGATTCGAGCTTTCGACTTGCGCGTGCGCGCTTTGGCTCCGCGACGCAGCCAGGCGATTTCATTGTGTACCAGATTTTCCAGCGCTTCCTGCCGCTTTGCCTGCGAATGGAGAAATTCTTCTTTCTTTTCGAGAAACGTGCTGTAGTTCCCGCGCACACGCAGCAATCCATCCGGATAAGTCCGATTTAACTCGGCCATTTCAGTGGCAACGTTCTCGAGAAAATAACGATCGTGACTGACCACTACGCACGCGAACGCAGCGCTCTGCAGGAGTGCCTCGAGCCACTCGATCCCAGCGAGATCGAGATGATTGGTGGGTTCATCGAGCAAAAGAATATCGGGATTCTGCACCAGCGCTTCGACAATTGCCAAACGCTTTTGCCAACCGCCTGACAACGCAGTCGGAGGCTGTTCGAGGTCGTCGAAGCCGGCACGACCAAGGGTTTCTGCGAAGCGGGTGCCGCGCTCGGTGCCGGATACATTCGAGCGATCCAGAGCTTTATCGACGATTGAACGGACCGTTTCACCTGATGCAAATCTAGACTCCTGCAGGACGCAGGCGAGGCGAACGCGTTTGCGAATCGCAATGTTGCCGGCGTCAATACTTTCTTCGCCTGCGAGAATTCGAAGGAGGGTAGATTTGCCCGAACCATTGGGACCAATGAGTCCGATCCGGTCGCCTTCAGAAACGGTAAAAGAAACGTCTCGAAAAAGCTGGGTCGACCCGAAAGCTTTCGCGATACCCTGTGCGTTGATGATCGGCGCCAAACGACAATACTCCGCGTCTCTTGAGTTATTGAGAAATCTGATCGGTTCGAGAAACTGCGATCGAACGGATTACTTCCTCACTAACTCTATCATCGTAATTTCCGGAGGGCAGTTGTAGCGCACCGGCAAGAGCGAGCAACCAACGCCGGCGCTGGTGTAACCAGTCATGCCGGCGTGTTGCCAAACTCCTTCGGTATAAATCTTCGGGCAATCGGCATTGCTGAGAACACTGCCGACCCACGGCAAACGAATCTGCCCGGCGTGAATATGGCCGCAAAGGCAAAGATGAATGCCTGCGGTCGCAGCCTCTTCATATATTTCGGGCGAATGGGCAAGTAGAACCTTGAACGCATTGTTCGGAACGCCTTCTAGAGCGCCGTCTAAATCGTCAAAGCCATAGCAGTGCGGATCATCCACGCCGACTATCCAGAGACTGGTTCCTGCTCTCCTGACCTCTACGGCTTCGTTGATCAGCATGCGCACGCCCAGTTTTTCGATTTCCCCGGCCATATCGGATTCGTCGTGATTTCCCATCACAGCAACGACGCCGTGGTCAGCATGCACACTGGACAGAATTGTGCGCAGCCGCGGATAAACTTCCGGGCACGGCCCCACCAGTTCGAAACGGTAATCGCCGGTCATTACGCAGATGTCGGCGTGCAAGCCCCCGATATGTTCTGCCACGATCTCCGCCAGTCCGTCCATGCCATCGATGTGCAGATCCGCGAGTTGCAGTATGCGAAAACCGTCGAAGCTCGCGGGAAGGTCTTCAAATTCCAGACGCACATTTCGCACAACTGGTTGCAAAGCGTTGTGGATTCCGCGAGAGTAAATTCCCGCCGTCTTCAAAATGCCGCGCAGAATTGGGCGCGCGATGCGTTCGCGCATCACCAGCGTATCTTTGTGAACATGCTTCAGTTCGCCGGAATTCATGGCCACTTCAATGGCTCGGCGAGGCGCTAGGCGCTTTTCCAGATCGTGAGTTAACTCAAATTCGCTGTTTGAATGGATCACTGGTTTCTGTTTCAGGGAGGGGGAGTGTTGTCCCGCTGGAATGTCTGCAGTCCTGCGTCCAACAAAACTAAGACTACAACATTTCCATACGAAACTCTACCCACTGCCTCGACGCCACGCACAAAAGTAATTTGGAATCCCGTATAGGGACTGACCCGAGGTTCTCCACGGCATGGAGCGCAGTGCCAAGCCTTGACACTTGTAGCGCTACAAGACTGACCGAATAATTGATGTGTGTCGCGATAATGGAAAGAATTCAAGAAAAGCTCATCAGATCGGCAATGCCGGAACTCGATACCGTTCGCGGATTGGCTGTCCTGCTGGTTCTATTTTTCCATGGTTTTGGTTTCCAATTCGCATCGGCGCCGCTGCCGCGTCTGGCCCACTTATTCGTGGTCGCCACGATGCCTGGATGGGTTGGAGTTAATCTTTTTTTCGTGCTTTCAGGCTTCCTGATTACTGGCATTTTGCTCGACAGCAAAAATCATCGCCATTATTACCGGAGGTTTTACGTGCGCCGGGCGCTCCGCATACTTCCGGCCTACTATGCATTACTTCTGCTTTTGGCGGTTGCGCCAAGAACGGGTTGGTTAGATCATCGGCAAGTCTCGTGGCAATTCGTCGGCTTGAGTTTCCTTTATCTGTCGAATGTGACAACTTTTTTTGCGGTGCCAATGCAATACGGCGCGTTGTGGTCTCTGGCGGTGGAGGAGCACTCTTACTTGGTCTGGCCGCTGGTGGTACGCGTAACCTCACGAAAATCGCTCGCGATCTGCGCATTGTTCGTGGTCTTGATCTGCCCGGCGCTTCGTGCAATTGCCTTCATTCGCGGCGATGAATATGGAGCAGGCTATACGTGGCTGGTGGCCGATGGATTGGCCATTGGCTCGTTACTGGGATTGCTCAGCCGCGGTTGGTTGTCTGACCGAAGGCGCATGAAATTCGCTTCGATATGCGGGATGGCTGGTGCTGTTGCATTACTGGTTTTAGGAGCGCCCTTCGGAATATTGCTTAACCGCACGCTGTTGGGTGGTGTTTTGCGGTCCACGGCTTTGAATATATTTTTCGCAGGAGGTTTGGGCTCTCTTTTGGTCATTGGCAGCAGCAATTTGAAATGGATGGTACAACGACCCATTTTGCAATTCTTTGGGCGAATCAGTTACGGCCTGTATCTTTTTCATATGCTGGCTTTCGATTTCGCTGACCATCTACTGGGATTGTTGGTGCGAAATGCGGAGCAGATTGTTCCCAACAATTTTCCGCTGATATGCTTGCGCTTCACGATAGCTGCAACGCTGGCAACGACGGTTGCAGCCTTGTCCAGAAAATATTTTGAAGAAAGGTTTTTGGTCTTAAAAGAGAGGTGGGCATCGCCCGCAGAAAATCGCCGCACCATCACTACTGCTTCTTTTGATTCCGCGGTCACTCTCTCCGCAGCGGCCAAGTAGAAGTAAAGGAGCCTCACCCAATATTATTTAGGGGATTCGTTGGTGGACCTGGTCGGGTTCGAACCGACGACCTCTTCCATGCCATGGAAGCGCGCTCCCAACTGCGCCACAGGCCCACTGAAAGACATATAAACATCCGGTGCAGACCCGGAGTAGATCAATCAATTCTCGCCTACCGGATGAGGTTAGTCAAACGCCACGCCACTACGCGGGATCGATCGCATTCACTTGTGCTTCTGTGATTTTACGAAAACTGAGAAAATGGATATGCTTGAATCCAAGCGAATAATTCATGAAGCTTCATTCAATTTGTGTATGGAGACTGTGGGTTCTGCCCTACCTGGTGATGGCGGCGTCAGCCCAGGTACCGTCTCCTCCGGCTTCGGCTACTAAGCCGCCGCCAGTTCCGTACGCCTCCGTCAGTCAACTGAATCTGATGCTGTCACAATTGGAGCAAGTTTCCCAGGCCACACAGGCGGATTTGGCCAAACTACGAATCGAGAAATGGAAAACTGATTCGAATACCAAGCGTGGTACCCAGGCGGACGTCGAATCCATTCAGCGCAATCTGCAAATGGCGCTGCCCGAAATCATCGGTCAGTTGCGAGCCTCGCCAGAAAACATTGTGACAACTTTCAAGCTCTACCATAATCTTGACGCACTTTACGATGTGCTCGGGCCAGTGGTCGAGTCAGCCGGAGCATTTGGCCCCAAAGACGAATTCCAATCGATGCAGAACGACTTCACTGCGCTTGAGCGGTCGCGGCGCGACCTGGCTGAGCGGATGGAAAGCCTGGCGAGCGCGAAAGAAGGCGAACTGACCCAACTTCGGGGTCAGGTGCGGGAATTGCAGGCTGCAGCGGCTCCTCCCACCCCTCCCAAAAAAGTTGTGGTGGATGATACTCAACCAGAAAAGAAGCCAGTGAAGAAAAAGTCGGCTACAAAGTCCGCCAAGCCTGCCCCACCTCCGACTACGCAGAAGTCAGGAACAACAACACCTTCGCAGCCGCCGGCTCAGCAAACGCAAACACAGCCACAACTCTGATCCTACGGCTACCGCGACTCTTCGCGATGTCGCAGCCAATCCAGAAACATCTGCTCGATCGGCTTGTCATATGTCATCATTACGTGGCGGATGGTGTGGCCGCTCACGAAATGGCAAACTTCTTCCGCAAGGTTCTTGGCATGATCCCCGGCACGCTCCAGCGATTGCGTCATGAAGATGACTTGCAGACTGGCCTGCCGGTGCGCTCCTTCAGGATTTTCGATGTGCCGCAGAAAAATCAGATTGCGCAGACGGTCGATCTCCGCATCGGCGCGCAACACGTCCACCGCTTTTTTCACATCTCGCGTGGCAAACGCACCGCCTACGTCAGCTAACATTTTTTCGAGTACGGTCGCCATGTGAGTCAGGTCGCGCGTGTCCTGCGGATCGATCCGCGGACCCGCTGATTGGGCGCTGCTGGCAAAACTGAGCAGCAGGTCGCCGATGCGCTCCAGGCTGATCATGCATTTCATGCAAGCGAGCAATTCGCGAGCCTCGGTTCCGCTCACTTGTGTGATGGCCACGGTGACTCCATCGTCGATTTCCCGGTCCAGCGTGTCGAGTTCTTTCTCCCGCTCACGAATTGTATTGAGTAGCGGCGAAGACCCCGTTGCGATACCTTCCGCCGCAGCCGCCGCTGCATTCTTGGCTACCGCACATGCCTCAATCGTTCTTTTGACTAAATGCGAATAAACGGGTTCAGACCGTGGAACGGACGCGGTACTCATCGAAACCTCGCGCACTTCACGAAATAGCGGACGCAATGCATTCGGCCTTCTTGGTTGCCGTTTTGGTGTTGCGGTCACAGTGCAAGCATAGGTGCTTTGTGTCGTGTATTTGTTAAAAGGTTGTAAATTCTAGGATCGATAGATATCAGGCGGGTGTGGCAACGGCACTCTAGAGACGTAGTTCTGCCACGTCTCGCACCTTCTGAATTTCAACTTTCTTCGGATAATGGCCGCGGAGAATCACTGGCCAGCGGCAGGGTAAACAAGAACACTGAACCGTGATTCAGTTCGCTCTCGGCGCGGATGGTGCCATCGTGCGCCAAGACGATGTGCTTGGCAATCGCCAACCCCAGGCCGGTACCGCCGGATTCGCGCGATCGAGCCCTGTCCACGCGGTAGAAACGTTCGAACAAACGCGGCAAATGTTCAAACGGAATCCCCGGGCCAAAATCGCGCACATAAAATTCAACTCTCCGTCCGACCCGTCGCGCGCCGAGCACTAACCGCCCACCCGACGAGGCATACTTGAGCGCATTGTCGATGAGGTTGGAAAAAACCTGGTGGATCGCTTCACGATCCGCGTCGACCAGATCAGGCGAGGAATCCTCCACCTGCAAATCAATGCCATGCGTCCGCGCCAGTTCGCGGAAGTTCTGAACCGCTTCCTGCAGAAGTTCTGCCGCTGCCACCGGCTGGATATCAAAGCGCTGCTCGCGCGATTCCACTCTCGCCAGTGTCAACAGATCCTCAGTCAGGCGAGACATTCGATGAGCATTCTTGCGGATAATTTCCAGAAACTCGCGCGAATGATTGTTTTCCGCCCCGCCGTCAAGCAAAGTTTCCGCGTAGCCCTGAATGGACGTGAGCGGCGTGCGTAGTTCGTGGGAAACGTTTGCAATGAAGTCGCGGCGCGTTTTCTCAATACGCTCTGTTTCGGTTAAGTCGCGAAGTACCGCGACCGCGCCGCCTCCGGGCATGGGAGCAGCCGTCACATCAAAAGTTCGGGCTGGGACAATCGAAGTAGCCCGCGCCGTGAATACTTTTCCCGTCGCGCTCGCGCCCCGCACGGCATGCAGAAAATCGGGATCGCGCACGGTCTCAACGATCGGAACATTCAGCCGTGTGCGCTGCGGAACCAGGCTGTCCATTCTTTGATTCGCCCACTGCACATGGAGGTCAGAACCAACGGCGATAACCGCGTCTTCCATGCTGTTGAGCAAGGTTTCAAGCTGCCGCTGGCTGTTCTGCAGCGCCGCGAAGTTGTCCTCCACGTGACGCGCTGTCTTATCTAGCGCCGCTGCGAGTTGTCCTATTTCGTCGCTTGATGTTTCTGCAATGCGTGCAGTCAGTTCGCCGCCCGCGACTTTATTAGCAAATTCGACAATTCGTTGCAGTCGCCGCGCCGTGAACTGGGCCAGAACTGCGGCCAGTATCAATGCCACAGCGAATGCAAGCGCCGAACCAATCAGCAGGGTATCTCGAAGGTGCGAAGTGGTAGCTCCGAGGTCCGACAGCGGATATGCCAAGCGAACCGCGCCTCCGGTAATCGGCGCGGCTTCGTAAACAAAGTCGATTCCCAACGCGGGGCTTGTGCGCGTATCGCTTCCCATTTCTCCTTTTAGGGCGGCGATAAACTCCGGACGCTGGGCCTCATTTTCCATCGTCGCCGCCGCCGCCTCGGAGTCGGCCAGAACTTTCCCCGTAGCGTCGATGACCGTGGCGCGGGCTCCGGCTGCCTGACCCGCTTGCGAAACAATGTCCTGGAGATTGTGCTCGCGGTCGGTATTCACACGATTCGCGACCATACCGGTCTTCTGTTTCAGGCTGCGATCGATTTCCTGGCGAAGTGAATTTTCCCAGGCGCGCCGAATGGAAAAATCAAGTGTCACCGTGGCGACCACAATGACTACGGCAAAGGCCGCCACCAGCCGCAAGAAAAGTCGGCTCCTCACTTGGGAGCCTCAAAGCGATAGCCGGCGCCGCGCACCGTCTTCAAGTAACGTGGGCTTTCAGGGTCGGGTTCAATCTTCTCGCGAATACGCCGGACGTACACATCCACCGAACGCGGTGTAACATACGCGGTATCTCGCCACACCGAATCCAAAAGCTGATCACGACTGAAAACGCGTCCGCTGTGCCGCGCGAAATAATCAAGCAGCCGAAACTCCGTAGCTGTAGTCGCTACCAGCTGACCGCCTACCGTCAACGTCATCGCGCTGGGATCAATTTCGATCTCGCCCACTTTTAAAGGCGACTGCGACATCGGACGCTCGAACCGCCGCAACACAGCTTTAACTCTTGCCACTAATTCCCGAGGACTGAATGGCTTGGGAATATAATCGTCTGCACCCAATTCCAAACCCAGAATGCGGTCGGCCTCTCCACTCTTTGCAGTAAGAAAAATCACAGGGGTCGACGCCAGCAACGGCATCTGTCGGATCTGACGGCAAAGTTCGAGGCCATCACGTCCCGGCACCATTATGTCCAGAATAAAAAGTGTGGGCCGCTGCCGCTCGGCCTCCATGACCACGGTATTTCCGGTAGGAAAAAGTTTAACCGCGAATCCCGCGCCTTCCAGGTGATGCCGCACCAGCCGGGAAATATCAGGATCGTCCTCAACCACAAAGATGCTTGGTTTCACACGGGTATTGTAGCCGGGAGGCCGCAATATTGGCGCGATTGTAACCTGATTGAAACATTTCGACTCTCAGGAATAACTGCTGCCTGATAAGGAATGAATAACTCAAGCGGCACCGACGATATCGATGATAAGTCGCAGATCGCCGCGGAACCAGGTCATAACACTCGTCCGCGAAATCAGCGCACACGTTCCAGTTCACGTCGCCACGTCTTGCCATCCCCGATCTCTAGCTTGTCGCCTTCCAGTTTGAAGGGACGCGGCTGGTCGGTATCGGTGAAATCCGGCGCCAAGCTGCCCTCCACATGGTGTGTCACCACACGTTTCTCTGCGTCCACCGTGTAGGTGCCGAAATACGCGACATAGGCTGTGTAGGCGGATAGGGCATGCTCGGGCGTGGGTGGCTTGCCCTCATCGAGCTTCGCTTCCGGAAAAGGTGCCAGCGCCGGGACCTTCATGATCTGAATGTGCACGTGCCCGGTTGCATCGTAAACGAAGTATCCCCGTGGATGTTCACCGAACCGATATTGCCGCTTGCCATCCTTATCAAGATCGACAAACTCAACCAGTCGCCATGTGCCAATCAGCGAGTGCGTTTCCTGGGCGGGGCGCTGGGCGTCGCGCTCGTGAACCATTTTCATTTCCGCACCTCGAAGTAGTGGTGGAGGTTCCAGCCTGATTCTAAGTGACCAGCGACAGTTGGCGTAATCCGGGATTACGCTCACGATCAAGTTGCCAATGGGCGGGCTCGCGATTCGTCGTCACTACTAAGAAACTGAACTCTGCAGCGCGACGAACCACAACGGCCTTTGTGGCCCATGGCATAGTTCTCAGATCAAACCCTTGCGGACTCTCTGCAAAAAATCCTCGGCATCGGCACGCGCCTGCTCCATGATCTTCGGATTGTTGCCGTGTTCGATTTCTGTCTCTTGAAGCGCAAGCTCCACAGCAAGCTTGGGCTTGTATCCCCGTTTTATGAGGGCCCGAGCACGCTCCGTGAAAGCGGTGTGAGCATCGCGTTTTGCTTCAGGCATCGCCCCAGAAAAACTGGCTGCCGCCTCGCACGCGTGCTGGCGAAACTTCGCCGCCGCCAGGCGGTCGTAAGCCCCCTTAGCTTCTTCCCCGCTAAGCAGCGTAGGAACAGGGAATCTCCACTGACAATTCGAGCACGCCCAGCCATTCACATCGCTCTCCATCCAGATCAACGAGCGTTCCATATCGGCTGCCGAACGGCACCCCCGGAATGAACAATGACATCATAAGCGCTGTCATCGTCAGGAACCAATCTGGGGGCCGGCTCACGGCTTTCTTTTGGGGCGGGAGAGCGTGCGGAGACCTCAGGCGCCTGGTCGGCAGGAACACGAACGCATCTCAGATAGTGGCCTACAAACGCTCAACGCGTGTAATGGCGACGTCACCTCAGTTATACAAAGGCCCGGGCCGTTGCTGCTCTTGAAGCAGGCCCGCTTAACGGGCCGCATAGTTACACTCGTGGCTTAGGGCGCATACGACCACACGCTCCCGCAGTCGCAGCCAGTGTAGCTTAGAAATCCCGCGGTAGTTCCGAAAAGCACGCCACTAGCAGACCGAAGCACTTCACCTGTCGGAAAGCCGCTGGCGTCTGAGCCGCCAAAACTGTGCAGCAGAGTGAACGTGCCTTTCGCGCTCAACTCGTATAACGCTCCGCCGCCGTTAGCGCCGCAGCCGTATGTGACCCCGTATAGATTGCCATTCGAGTCCCGAGTCACGACAGCGGCCGGATTGCAGCCGTCCGACGTCCCGCCGGCAAAGTTGTGCAGGACGGTTTCCTTTCCAGTCTTGCTTACCTTCCAGATAGTCCCGTAGTTCTTCGAACCGCAAAAGGAGGTGGTCCCATAGAAGTTTCCAGCCTTGTCCTGCACCACCGATCCATTCGGGGCGCAGCCATCCGACGTGCCGCCGGCAAAGCTGTGCAACACGGTAAACGTCCCGCTGTCACTCAACTCGTATAGCACTCCATTACCGGAAGCGCCACCCCCTGAAGTCAAGCCGTAGAGGTTTCCAGCCTTGTCCATCGTGAGATGCCCATACCACGGGTACGCGCCATCTGACGGGCCCCCGGCGAAGCTGTGGAGACGAGCAAAGTTTCCTCCGCTTTCAATCTTGAAGATCGTCCCATAGCCGGATGAGCCGCACTCCGGGGTGGTGAGGAAAACGGTACCGGATTTGCCCACCACCACGCCTTGGTATGGATAGCAGCCGTCCGGCCCGCCGGTAAAGCTGTACAGCACCGTTTCGGTGCCAGCGGTGTCAATCTTGAAGACGGTGCCATACCCGCTGGAGCCTCCGTAGGAGGTGGTCCCATAGATATTGCCAGCCTTGTCTCGAAGCACTGGTGCGACGGGGTTCGTCCCGTCCGATCCCCAGAAGGTGTGCAGCACGGTTTCCGTTCCGGCGGCGTCCAGCTTGAACACCACACCGCAGCCATAGCCATACCCAGGGGTGCAGTTCGGATCGCCGCCAAGGGAGGTAGTTCCATAGAGGTCGCCGGCTGGATCCTGAATTAGACCCGCGTAGGGCCCCCACCCGTCCGAGCCGCCGGTAAAGTTGTGAAGCACGGTGAAGGTTTGCGCTGGTGCGAAAGCCGCCAACACTAGCACGATCAGGAATGTCATTACGTACACTCGGTTGGTCACGATGAAAGCCCTCCCCTTCGAATTTCGGGTTGTTCCAGTGAAATCCCGGACAACCGCTACCTTATGGGCAGAACAATCAGTTGAGTCCCCGGCCCCTGGTATATCGCGTAAGGCGAACCGGTTGCCTGGCGGTAGCTTGTCGGAGTAACGGTGAACACGAACAGCTCGTTGGATTTGGAGCTGATTGCGTACAAGTGATTGACGTTGTCCCAAAGACACTGATCGATCTCATCGTTGGTGAGCAGCCCGGTGTAGGGTGTAATCGGGTTGCTGCCGTTGAAATGAAATACCTCCAGACCTGCGGTTCCCGCCACCGCCAGAAGCTTGCCCGATGGCGATATCTCAATATCGTTAACCGCTAGGCTCGCGGTCGTGGGCATGTTCCAATAGGCGCTTTCGGTGGTGAGACTGCCGTCGCTGTGGACCGTATAGGTGGCAAGCTGCGGCAGGCCGTCATTGCCGAACGCGTTGAACGGCTGCACTGCGAAGGCTACGTGATCGGTGGGATCCGCTCCAGCGTAGACGGAAAGGTAGGCATCCCCGTCCTTAGGTATCGGCGGACCTCCGCCCGCTTGGCTAGCCCCGGTCAGCTTCCCCTTGCTGTTGCGGCGAGCTCCCAAGATGCCCCATTGGCAGTCTCCGTAGCAGAAGTTAAAGGCCGTATACGCGTAGATATTGTCCCCGGCGAAGGTCATCTTCCCCCCGGGCTCGCTATCGTAGCCCACATTGTAAGCCCCGAGGTTAGTGAGCCTGCCCGTGGACCTATCAATGCGGAAGGACTGATAGTAGCTGTTGCTGCCAAAGTCCTGCTCATAGTCATACAGGTCCTGTGCAGTGTGATCGAGGAACAGGCCGGATACCCCGGCGTATTCGCCCGCAGCTTTAATCTTGGCGACCTTCGTGGGCACGCCAATGGACGAAACGGAATACGAATAGATGTATGTGGCATCGGTGGTGCCCACGGTGCCAAACAAATAGCCGTTCTTCCCCGCCCAGTACCCGACATCCGCGAATCCAGGGAACGGCGATCCTGAGATACCAGTGAGGCCCCCGCTGGAATCCGCTGCAAAGCCCCAGATTTGGGGTTGGTTGCCGGCCGTAAGGTTGACGTAAACATACGCCACCGGCGACTTGTTGGCTTGGGCGCGAGTGCCGATCCGATTTCCAGGGATAGGCACTTGGGAGAATGCCGCTCCCGTGCAAAGCACGGTGATCAACCAGCAAATCTTGCTCTTGCGCGTCATAGGTTTTCACTCCTTGAGTCTCACAAACGCCGCCCTAGGCCGTGTTTAGCTTGTGCATCAC
>Ga0210401_10001582_pt1 | contig 26199 bp, 19 predicted proteins | sample IncBWH32MmetaG_FD_150866 | JGI IMG/M metagenome (GOLD analysis project Ga0210401, IMG submission 150866) | Forest soil microbial communities from Barre Woods Harvard Forest LTER site, Petersham, Massachusetts, United States - Inc-BW-H-32-M | ecosystem: Environmental > Terrestrial > Soil >...
CTGTCACGGCAGAGGTCGCGAGTTCGAGTCTCGTCGTCCCCGCCATTCTTTTCAAAAGACTTAGCGGTGCTTTGAAGAGAATGTCATGGTACGCAAAAAGGTACACAGTAAGCTGCCCGTCGTGCCCCGACTGCCCTTTTTCCTTCTGGCAGAATTGACCTGCCCCCCTATTTCGTCCTGTCAAAATGAACCGTCAAAACTCCCGCTCGGAAGTTCCCCGACTTAGAGTCCGAAATTAGACCAATCGTTCCTGGAGGCGTCCTCACCCAGAAGATGATGAAGTCTTGATGTACGCGACGTCTATGATCGAATCTACAAAGCTTTCAAAACCATACCAGTTTCAGCGTGCCTTTGCCGGAAAGCTGAACGACCGGGATGGCATCTATCCCCAAGTCCGCGACTCGGAAAAGAATTTTGCGTAGAGAAGGACCCGCAGGAATCGAGCGCACTCCAAGGAATCGCCATGGCAAACCAAAGTGTTCCCTCCTTTCCAAATGCCGAAGAAGGCGGTCCGCCGTTCGCTACCAAGAGAATGCCAACGATTACCGCACCCCGCCGGTACCTGCCGGGTCGCCAGTATCGCGGGCCGCGGGGGAAAGTCGTGGATTGGGTCAAGCAAAGATTCGAGGAAGGCCTCCAGTATATCCACGTTCGGTTCGGCGATGGCCTACCGACGAACAAAGGCTTTGAAGAAACGGGACACAAACTGAGACGACCAACAATCCCTTGTGAATCAGTATGTACAATCTTTCTCGTCTCCGCCAAGATAGCACCGGAATGCCAGGATCCATAAGACCGCCATTTGCCCGCTCGGCTACGCTACTTGCCCTAACGCTGTTTTTGGGTCTTATTGGTGCTACTTTCAGCCGCGCCGATAATGGTCCAGGAATTTCTCATGAGGCTGCGAAGCTGAATCAACGCGGCCTCGACCATCTTCACAAGAAGGAATACGAGCAGGCCATCGCCAGCTTCCGCGAGGCGCTGAAAATTCAGCCGGAATATCCGGACGCGTTCGACAATTTGGGAAAAGCGCTGGAATCTTCGGGGAAAGACTCCGAGGCGATCGAGGAATTCGACAAAGCCATCAAGATCGCTCCGGAAAAAGCTGCGGCGTATGCCGATAAGGGGCTGGCGCTTTTTCATGAAGGGAAATACGATGACGCGGCCGCCTCGTATCGCCAAGCCATAGAACATTACAAGTATTTTTCCGAAGCGCAGAATGGCCTGGGGGCTTCGCTCCTCCATCTCGGAAAGAATGATGAAGCGATTGCGGCCTTCCGGGCAGCCATTGCCAGCAATCCCAAGAATGCCGATGCGCTCGGAAATTTAGGGACGGCGCTGCTCAGCGAAAATAAGGCGGATGAAGCTTTGCCCTTCCTTCGCAAGGCACATTCACTGCGTCCGGACTCGCCGGAGGTGCTGGAAAACTACGCTGCGGCACTGGACCAGGCCGGACAGACTCATGAAGCGGTTGCCGCCTACCACAAGCTCACCAGCAAGCATCCGGATCAGCCCGGGCCGTGGGAACATCTCGGGCATCTCTACTACAAATCCAAGCGTTACGATCATGCCGCCGCTGCGTTTCAGAAAAGCCTCGATCTCAAGCAAGATCAACCGGAGGTTTTGCTGGCGCTGGGGCAGACTCAGGCCGATCAGGGCAAGCTCGGAGAGGCGATCCAATCCTTTGAAAAGTGCCTGGCGCTGAAACCCGATGAGTTCTACGCGACTTACAATTTGGGAAATACTTACTACGCTCTGAAGGATTACGAGAAAGCCGCGGCAAGTTACGAAAAGGCCTATGCCCAGAAGCCGGATTACCTGGAATCACTGGTAGGGCTCGGCGCCAGTCAGTTGGCGGCGAACAAGTTTGATGTGGCGATCACGACGTACCAAAAGCTGGTGCCCTTGAAGCCGGATGACTCCAATATCCGCTTCAATTTCGGCACTGCCCTTTTCAACGCCGGGAAATACCTGGAGGCTGCCGCACAGTATCGCGAAGCCGTACGGCTGAATCCGGCTTTCGCGCACGCCCACTATAATCTGGGGATGGCACTCCTCCGCCTTAACGACGCGAAGGCCGCCCAGCCCGAATTTGCTGAAGCGCATCGCCTCGACCCCGGCCTCAGTCCACCTCCTGCCACAAAATAGAAGACACCGCCCCAAGCCCTCGATAAGCACTTCAATCCCACAACCGGAATTTTTCCCGGCCTCGATGCCCTACTCGTCCCAAGACCGATGATGGAGATGGTCACAGTTCGTACAGGGATGCGGCCAACCGTTTTAGTCCGCGATCACAGGCGATAATATCGAGGTGAAGCGAAGTCCAATCCGCCAGAAAAAGGGACTCGTTTCCCTCTCCATTATAGGTTTTGAGATAGGCGTGGCAGGACTGGCAGTAGTCAATACGAAGGTATTTTTCTCCCTCGATTGCCAAGGCGGAGAGGCGATGATCGTCCGCGCTTTCGCAGAACGGGCACCCAATTCGCCGATACCGCCAGCGTGTGGTGCAACAGCCGCAGCAAAGGAGCCGCACTCGGCCGGGATCGATACCCACTAACTGGGCCATGGCAGGTGCCGACCCGCAAGTGGGGCAATAGCTGCGGAACCAGTGCTCTTCCGCGCGCCAACGCCCGAACCCATCCACCAGTGGGCTGAGGAATCGGGCCAACGCCGTCCAACCTAAGTAGTGAAGCAGCCCTGGGTGCTCTGGCTTGAAAACCTCATTGTCAAATAACCAAGCAACCGCCCGACGCGACGCATTCATTTCACCGCGCAATTGAGTGTGCAAGACCCGGCACTCGTCCGCAAACTTCGCTGGCAGAGGCTGTGAAGCCAGAGTCTCCACTAGAGATACAAGGATCGGTGCCGCAGGATCGAAATCGATTGCTGCCTGGGAACTCCGCAATAGGGGGATACCTGCCTTATAGTCACCGATGTACTCGTCGAAGTTTGGAGTGTGCGGGCGAGCGACTGAGATGTCACCGGCAGCAGCCGCGACTTGTGCGTGAAAGTCAGCTGTGCGCTGAAGGTACGGATGCTTCGACAGCCAAACGTCATGGATCATGGTATCGATATTCCTATCCTTGTCCGACCTCTTCCTTTGGGAGTATCGGCATGATTCGAGCGCCCAGCCCGAAAAGAAAGATCGTTGCAGCGATAAGGCCAACGGAGATGCCCCACTCGAAGATGGACGGTGTATAGGACGCCGGTGCGATCTGTGGCATTGACCCTTTCAATTTCATCGCCAGGAGAACCACATTCACGCGATTGAAAACCACGCCAGCGGTGGCGAGAAAAGCCCCGAAAAATAGCACCATGGGCCGGGTTCGCAGCGGTGCTGTCCCGAGCAGGACCATAGGAACAATCCCGCCCAGGAAGAATTCAGCCGCGAAAAGGATTCCCAGGCTTCCCGAAAATGCGCCTGAGAACTGGCCTCGAACGACCATATCGACAAGCCGAAACGCCCAGTAGACCAGCAGCGACCAAAATGAAATTTTGCCCATTGCCGTCAGTTGCGGAATCTGTAGGCGACGTCCCCACGCCTTGGCCATCCACATCTCGCAAAGGACGATCAGAGACGTGCCGGCCGCAATGGAAGAAAGGAAGAAAGAAACGGGCATGACAGGGGACCACCACTGTGGAGCAAGCTTGTCCGGCATGAGCAGAAACAAAGAGCCCAGCGAACTCTGATGCATCGTCGAGAACGTTACCGCGGCGATGGCCAGCATGATGGGTTCAGATTTCTTGTCCCTGGCCCGGAACGCCCAAGCAAGAAAAGAAAACAACACGGCTGTCACCAACGCGTAGGTTAGTTGCCGCGAGAGCAGGTACACAAACAAGGTAAGCGCTCCGGCGACGTAAGCGCCAGACCATCGCTGCCAGATATCCTTCGCCTTCTGCAATCCCCATCGCTCAAATGGCACCGGCAGGAACTCCAACAGCAAGATCGAGACATAAAGACCGACACACCAGGACACTTCGAACATCGCCGATCCCTCCGGCGACTGCAGGCCAAGCTGATAGAAGTGCCATGGCAAGCCAAGGTCCGCGATCAGCGTGACCGTGACAAACGAATAACTCAACAGGCCCATTAACACAGCTGATCGGCCCATAGAGTAGAGGTCCTTGCGCTGGAAGACATAGATAATGCCGGCGGTCGCGAATGCCCCGGCAGCCACGGCGATCCAGACCAAATCGAAGACGATCCAGAGTCCCCAAGCGTACGTGTTCGAAAGATGCGTGCTGCCGCCCAAGCCCAAGGCGAAACGGGCGATGAGCGAAATCAGGCCGAACGCCATGAGTCCAAGAAGAATCCAATTGAACGGAGTCAACAGCTTTTGCCGTAGAGGCTCGAACTCCGGGTGATGGCTGGCGGCATTAACGGGAAGTGCATCCGGCCCATTCGCGATTGCGAAGGACCTGCGCTTCAAGAAGGCGTAGGTGCCCCCCAGCAACGCGCCCACAGCCAAAACCGCGGGCGGGACAGAGTGTATCGCTATTTTGGAAACTGCCGGATACGCCTTGGTACCGACGTCGGGAAAACCCAGTTTCTCGAAAGGCACGGACGACAGGTACAACACACTCGTGCCACCGGCCTCTTTTTCGCCGTATATGTGGTCTACATATTTCTCAGGTTGACCGGATATCCGAGTGCGCGCTTCCTTCAAAATGTCATCTCTGGTTCCGAACTGAAGCGCGTCAGCCGGGCAAGCCTTGACGCAAGCCGGCTCGACAATGTTGGCGCGGAACTGTTTCCGCTCTTCCGGAGTGAGCGGTTGCCCATTGCGGGCCAGAGGGAGGGGTTGATCGTCGCGGTCAGCGCAGTGAGTACACTTCTGAATCTTGGGAGTGAGAGAATCCCATTCCGCGGTGGGCACTCCCCAAGGGCATGCCCAAATGCAGTAGCGGCAGCCGATGCATTTGTTTGCATCGTAAGTTACGGGTCCGTCAGGTTGCCGGGTCAGAGCCGTCGTCGGGCAAGCTGAGGCGCAGGCAGGCTCCAGGCAGTGCAGGCATCGCCGCATGGTGAAAAGGTAATGCAAACCACCGGGCGCCTGCTCGTCAGGCAATTCATGAAACGTAATTAAGGTAAGCGTTTTTGCGCTGAGAGTGGCGGGGTTCTGAAAACCAAGGTCCCACTGAAACTCTGTCTCTTCCCCATCGCGGTCGTTCCACTGCTTGCAGGCAACCTGGCACGCACGACAACCGATGCATTTCGTGATGTCGACCAGCGTCGTTTTAACGGAGCCTGAGTTCGCAGACTGGTTCATGCATTACCCCCTTCGCGAGATGGAGGATCTTTCGTCGGCTTCGCGGCGCTTGATCACATTCACCAGGCAAGCCTTGGTTTCTTGGGTACCCGCTCCCGGATCGACGGCATCGATGGTGAGAAAATTTACGCTGGGACCGGTGGAAAGGCCTTTAAAACCCCAGTTATACGGCATCCAAACGATAGTCACTTCTTGCCCGTTGACCTTGAGCGTCTGCATTCTTGGAGTAACCGAGGCTTTCACGGTAAGTTCGCCGCGAGCGGAGGACACTTTTACCCAGTCTCCGGTTTTGACCGCCAGTTTGTGAGCGAGTGACAATGGAATTTCAATCACAGCCTCGGGGACAAGCTCGTTCAGCCACGGGATGTTGCGCGTTGTGGATCCCCCGCACCAGTGTTCCGCGACCGTGGACGTCATCAGCACATAGGGGTACTGGTCGGCTGTGCCAATGGGCTGATGCGTCGCGACGCGCGGATACTTGAGCATCGGGTTGCTCTTCACGCTTGGGTGAAGGATGTTTTCCACCGGGCTCTCGACGGGCTCGTACATCTCCGGCAGTGGACCGTCCTTCGGCACGTACGCCACGTCACGCGGATACCCCGGATGCTTCTCGTCCGGGTCCGAGTAGACTGCCGCGAACAGCCGCCCGACGCCCTCCGCACCCAGATGAAAAGCCCGCTGGCCGTTCGGCGTGTTCGGTCCGTCCGTCTGGACGGGGACGTCCGGCACGTCGTACCCAGTCCAGCGCTTCGCCTGCTTGTCCCACCAGACGATGGGCTTGGAGCCCGGATAGGGCTTGCCGTTCCGGTCGCACGACGCCCGGTTGTAGAGGATGCGCATGTTGTTGGGCCAGGTCCACCCGAAGCCCGGATAGAGGCCGAGGCCTCCGGGATCCGTTTGCGAATCTCGGCGCTTCGAGAGATTTTCCCCGTTGGCGAAGACGCCCGCGTAAATCCACGCGCCGGACGACGTGGAACCGTCGGCGCGAAGATCACTGACCTTGCGGACGAGATCCCCTGCCTTTAGGCCGGTCTCCGGGTTGTCGCGCAGTGCGTACCCGTTGATCTCGCGCAGGACGTCCTCGGCCGTGGTGTAGTTCCAGAAGGCTTTCCGGATGATTTCATCCCTCGGCTCCTTCGAGTCCTTGACCAGATCGCGCACCCTGCGGAAGACGAGATCCACGATCTCGCCGTCGGGCTTGGACTGCCCCGGAGGCTTCACGGCGGCGTGGCGCCATTGCACCATGCCGCCCGAATTGCTGATCGTTCCGTTCTTTTCCATGAAGAACGCCGCGGGCAGCAGGATTACCTCGGTGGAGATGGACTTCGGGTCGACGCCGGGCCGGCTCCAGAACGCCGCGGTCTCGGTCTCCCAAATCTCCTGGACCACGAGCGTCTCGAGCTTCGCCATCGCGTCAAACGTCAGCCTGAGGTTGGGCACGGTGACCGCGGGATTCTGGCCGACGATCCAGAGGAGCTTTAGCTTCCCGGCAAGGGCATCCTCAAGCATAGGCATGGTGCCGTAGTCCTTGGAAGCGTTCCGCTTGGGCAGCCAGGCATAGGCATAATCGTTCTCGGCGGTGGCCGCCTCACCGAAAAAGGCCTTGAGCGTGTTGACGAGGTACCGGCTGTCGGCGATCCCATTCTTGCGCACGTAGTCGTGGATGGTCGGCTCGGCGTTCGAAGCAGAGTTGAGATAGCCCGGCATGTAGTTGTAGAGCACCGCCATGTCGCATGCGCCCTGCACGTTCGGCTCGCCGCGCAGCGCGTTGACGCCGCCGCCCGGTTTGCCGATGTTGCCGAGCAGGAGCTGCAGGATCGTGAACGACCGGATCCCTTGCACACCGGTCGTGTGCTGGGTCATCCCGAGCGCATAGAGGATGGATCCCGGCCGGTTCTTCGCCATCATCTCTGCGATCTGCTGGATCTGCCCGGCCGGAATGCCGGTAATGTTCTCGCCCATCTCCAACGTGTACCGTGACACGAAGGTCTTCAGGCGCGAGAAGACGCAGTGCGGGTCATCCAGGCTCTTCGCGACACGGGGCTTTCCCCCTGCATCGAGCTGGTATCCCCAAGTCTCCGTGTGATACTTGTGGTTCTCCGCGTCGAACCCGCTGAAAACGCCGTCCCTGAACTCGAACGCCTCATTGCCCAAGTAGAGGGCGTTAGTGTGAGTCACGACGTAATCCTCGTCGTACAGTTTGTTGACGAGGATGTGGTTGATCATCGCGTTCTGGAACGCCGCGTCGGTTCCCGGCCGGATGCGCGCGTACACGTCTGCGGCCGCGGAGGTCCGAGTGAATCGCGGATCGACGTGGATGATCTTCGCCCCATTCTCCTGTGCCTTCCGGATCCACTTGAAGGCCATGGGGTGGTTTTCGGCCACGTTGCTGCCTTCCACCAGGATCGTCTTGCAGTTCTGGAGGTCGATCCAGTGGTTGGTCATCGCCCCCCGGCCGAACGAGGCCCCCAGACCGGGGACCGTGGGGCTGTGTCAAAGTCGGGCCTGGTGCTCGACATAAGCCAGGCCGAGCAGCCGGGCCGCCTTCTGGAAGAGGTAGCATTCCTCGTTCGTGTTCTGCGCGCCGCCCAGGAAGCCGATCGCATCCGTGCGATTGACCGGAACCTCCTTACCGCCGACCTTCTCGGTGGCGATCCAGGTCGCGTCGCGCGTCTTCCGAACCTTTTGCGCGACCCGCTCGATCGCGTCGTTCCAGGAGATGTCCTCCCAGTGGTCGCTTCCCGGGGCCCGATAACGCGGCGTTGTAAGCCGGTTCGGAGAACTATGAGTCGCGAACATGGATATGCCTTTCACGCACAGGGATCCGCGATTCACAATGTGGTCGAAGTCGCCTTCCATGCTGATCAACTTGCCTTCGCGTACCGTCGCGACCATGCCGCATCCACATGAACAAAAGTTGCAGGAGGTAGTGAACTCGCTGACGTCGGAGAGCTTTAGATTCTGCGTACTAGCTCGCACGGCTTCCACATCGACAAACGCACCCAGCGCGAGTCCGGCACAACCGCCAGCCGCCGTCCTGAACCACTCTCTCCGAGTGACCCCTGTCAGAGTTTTCGATGACTCGACAGCTGCGTTTCCATTGTGCCCATTCATTCCAAGCTCTTCACTCTTGTTCGGACTCAATGCTTGCTCCATACCTCATGAATCAGAGGTTCAGCCCGGCAAGGAATCTTTTCATTGGCTGTCGATTCTTTCCGAAGCAATCAGTCTGTTCAGTAAGAGCGGCGGCGCGTCATGGGTCATTCCGTCACGCTGGAGGTATTTGACTAAATGATCCCTTTGACACAACGTCGCCTCTCCGGTGACCAATCGCTGAGTGCAGGCTAAGGGTTCAACCCAATGAGAGGCTACTAGGGAAACCCCTAGCTGACATTAGGAAACCTTCAAAATATCCTCGGTGCCAGGAAAGTTTTTTTAAAAACTAGTTGTCCTCTTGAACTGTTGGATTGACCGGCCTTGGAGGCCGTTCCGACAGTTTGCGAGCCGCCCAGTTCTTGAGGTTGTTTTGTTCTTCGACAGGAAGCGGATGCAATCAGATTCGTGCGGACGCAGGAATCTGTTCATCAATTGCCAGAGGAGTTTTATGAAGTTTTGGCAGCGGCTCCCCATCTTTTATTTTCTAGCAGCAGTGATTCCGGCGGTGGTAGTTCCCTTTGCCCATTCTGGCGACAAGAAAAATGCCACGCAGCAGACCAAGCCAGTTGGCCAAGCCAAAGCATACGTTGCGCCGACGGATCCCGCCCTGTACGTGGGTTCCGAAACCTGCAAGACCTGCCACGAAGATATCTACAATAACTTTGCAAATACACCGCATTTTGTCACGACCATGCAAGGAAAGCTTGACGCTCACAAAGGGCCCGGATGGGATGGCTGTGAAGCCTGCCATGGCCCCGGCAAGGAACACGTGGACGGCGGCGGCGACAAATCAAAGATCTTCACCTTTAAGGATGCTTCCCCCGCGACCATCAGCGCGCGCTGTCTGAATTGCCACGAAAGCAACCATGACCAGAGCAACTACGGCCGCTCCGCTCACCTGCAGAGTGGTGTGTCGTGCCTGGACTGCCATTCGCCGCATCACGCGAAGGAAGGTGAATTCCTGCTGAAGGACTCCTCGCCAAGGCTTTGTTACAGCTGTCACTTGGATGTGCGGGCGCAGTTTGCTCGTCCCTTCCGCCACCGGGTCAACGAAGGGTTGTTGCAATGCAACGACTGCCACAATCCGCACGGCGGATTTGAGCGCCACCAGTTGCGTACCGCGGTCGGCCAGGACGAAGTTTGCTATAAGTGCCACGCTGACAAACAGGGCCCATTCGTTTACCAGCACGAAGCAAAGCTTGAAGGCTGCGTAGTCTGCCACTCGCCGCACGGCTCGACAAATCAGCGCATGCTCAAGCAAAACCAGGTCAATCTACTCTGCATCAGCTGCCACTCGCTGAATGCGAGCGTTGGCGCCGCAGCCACCCCAAGCTTCCACAACCAAGCCACCAAATACCAGGCGTGCACGCTCTGCCATGTCGCGGTGCATGGGTCCAACACCAGCCCAGTATTTTTCACACCCTGAGGAAGGAGGAACACGATCATGCCGAGAACAAGAACGGAAGAAACTCCGAATATCGAGAACTTCACACCCCTCGTGACGTGGTTTCTCCTATCAACCTTCATGCTCGCGATTTTTTGCGTCCCCGTGTCGTTTGCTCAGCAAGTGGACGAGCAAAAGGGGATCGACCAGGGTAACTACAACATCAAGCAATCTGTGGAATTTGGTTACCGCTTCACGGATGTTGTCGGCAATCAGCAGACGTACGACACTTTCGTCAATTTACAGCAAGGGCCGCGGTTGCTCGACTTCAGCACCGATATGAACTCCTTGAACCACCACGGCACTTTCTTCGACCATTTCTTCTTCAGCAACTTCGGATATGGCGGGGATCCCGATGTCGTTACCCAATTGCGCATCAACAAGAACAAGTGGTACGCGTTCAGCGGGATGTTTCGCAAAGACCAGAATCGTTGGGACTATTCGTTGCTGGCAAATCCGCTCAATGCACCCACGCTGATGCCCAACGCGCCGCCCAATTTCAACCCGCTGGTCAACGCGCCACCGAACGTAATCGGAACGGCCGTGATCGGCACGAGTCCCTCAGCATTCTATACCAACAGGAATATGCAGGATTATGGCGTGACTTTCTTCCCTGATTCCAAGATCCGCTTCCGTTTTGGCTTCGACCAAAACACCGTTTACGGCCCGGGTTTCAGCACCACGCACGAAGGGACCGACCAATATCTGACCCAGGACTATTCCTTCCACAATCGCAACTACCGCCTTGGCGTGGATTTCCGTTTTCTCCCGCGCACCACGATCGGCTACACCCAAGTGTGGAGCTACTACAAGAACGATCTGGGCAGCACCGATACCAACCTTCAATTCTCCCCGGGAGCAGGCTTTCCGCCCGTGGACCTCGGTGTTCCCTGGAACACCAGCAGCCAGCCGTGCAGCAACACCTTTTCACCGGGGGGAATCGTCAATCCCGCTTGCAACGCGTTTTCAAGCTACCTGCTGCACTGGCGCACCCGACTGAACAGCCCCACTGAAAAAGTTAGGGTCCAATCCAGCTACTTCAAGAATGTGGATTTCGCGGGAACTTTTAGTTATACGGGGGGAGACCTCACCGTCACTGACTATCAGCAGAATTTCACTGGCTTGACCCCCAAGGCGAACCAGTCCAACTTCGCGGAAACCGGACCGATTAGCGGACGCCATGTGGCCACGTTCGCCGATTTCGGTGTCACCTGGCACATCACGGAAGCTCTTAGCCTGGTCGATTCGGTGCGCTTCAGCAATTGGAAGGAGCCGGCGCAGTTTGCAGCGACGGATTGTTCGTTCTTCAGTCCAAGCCTCATTGTGAATCCCAACGTCTTCTCGTCCACCGCGACGCTTCCGGGCACGTGCCCTGCTCCGGCCAACGGCGTGCCCAACGCAATTCCGGTTCATACGACGAGCTCGGGCGGAGACATTGCACTAAATCTGGATAGCAACTTCCTGAAGCAACAGGATCTTTCCAACACGATCCAAATTCGCGTTCAGATTAATCCGCAAGGTGGGGCATATTTCGGCTACGAATATCGCGCTCGGGTGATTTCCGATAACTTTTTCAATAGCTTCGGCGGAATCTATTTCCCCAACAACGCGGCTCGTGGAAATTGCACCCTTGTGGATCCGGGACTCCCTCTCAGCCAGGGCAATCTCCCCGCAGGGTGCACCCTCAATTCCGATGGGTCCATCAACTATTCCTTCCCCGGCACGTTCGCGCCTCCCAGCGAGACGGATATCAACGAGAATCACGCCGTCTTTGGCTTGTGGGTTCGCCCTTCACAGAAATTCCGTCTCAACGTGGACAGTGACATCATGAGCGCCAACGCTGCCTTTACGCGTCTCAGTCCATTGAACTCACAAAAGGTGCGCTTCCAGGCCAATTATAAGCCTTCCGAAAAGCTCAACTTCAATGGAACTGTTAGCCTCTGGTATGGCCAGAACAATGTTCCCACTGTGAACAACCTGATGCACAACAATAGCTACGGGATCGCGGCCGAGTTTCTTCCCAACCAGAAAATCAGCGTGGACTTGGGGTACAGCTACGACGACATTTCCACGTCGCTCCTGGTCTGCTTCACGGCTTCCGGTTCGCTCCCCGGACTCCCGGCATGCCCGAACGTCTCCGGGCTTGTGCAAGAGAATTCGCCTTATTCCAGCAAGGTCAACACGGGATTCCTCGATTTTTCCTGGAATCCCATCCGCCGGTTGACCCTGCACGGGGGTGCGAGCATGACCGGAGTAAGCGGCTCACAGCTCAACCTCACTCCCGAAAACCCTATTCCCACGAATGTGGATGGCTCCCTGAACTCTACCTGGTATCAGCCTTACGGTGGATTTGACTACCACATTGCACAGCACTGGACCGGAAAGGCGCTTTGGAGTTACTACAGCTACCATGAAGATTCCACCGCTGCTTTCCAGGATATTTTTGGGCCACGGAATTTCCACGGGAACCTCATCACACTCTCTTTAAGGTACGCATTCTAGTGCGGCACCAGGGCGCAAGAAACCGCGGCCCGATTGATTTTATGTCAGGGAGGAGCAACACAAGGAGATGAATCGAGAACAAGTTGGAGCACTGATGGTGGTCGCTGCCGTTTTTGTGGGAACCCGTCGGTCTAGCGTTCCGGCAAAGGGCGATACGGTGGCTGAGGATCTCGCCTTCAAAGCGAAATGCGTCGGCTACCACGGCTACGGAGCATACATTCGCTCGCTCAAGAGGTGAGCTCAGCAGTTGGATTCTGGCACGAAGCGCGCTTCGTGCCATGGAAGAGACAAAGGAGGCGGTAATGAGGAAAGTTCTTTCGGGAATCGCATTGGCTGCAACGCTCTGTTTCGTAGGCTCCGTTTCGCGCGCTCAGGATGCTGCCAGCGGCGGAAAAACCTTCAAGGCCAAGTGCGCTGGTTGCCATGGCGCGGATGCTGCCGGCAAACCGGCAATGAAGTCGCCCTCGATCAAGGGCAAGAGTGCCGAGGAAATCAGCAAGGCGTTGGTTGCCATGGCGCGGATGCTGCCGGCAAACCGGCAATGAAGTCGCCCTCGATCAAGGGCAAGAGTGCCGAGGAAATCAGCAAGGCGTTCTCCACTTCTCCGAAGCACTCTAGCTTAAAGAGCCTGTCGCCGGAAAATGTGAAGGATCTCGCTGCTTATCTGGCAACTCTAAAGTAGCTAAATACCCTGCTCATGCGCTGCGTCTCCAGGCGCTCGGCTGGTAATGCTGCAAGTGTCCGTACGGATTCTTAGCTGGGGCTTTCTCTTAGTGTGTGCGAGATAAAATCTGCACGCGAAAAAGAGGTATTGGGCGTATGAGTCCGCAAAACACCATCAAAGATTGGGCGAGGCTGCTCTATTACCTCAGCCAGAATACGCTGAGCCTGATCGGCGTGGTTCTGACCACCAGCAGCGCCATCACCCTCATCGGTTTCTGGATGTATGACTTCATGTTGCCCGGCCCTCCTCACCCCTACGTTGGGATTCTGCTTTTCCTCATCCTTCCCGGCGTCTTTGTCCTCGGCCTGCTCTTGATTCCGATTGGGATCGGCCTGCGGCGACGGCAGTTGCAACAGCTAGACGAACTGCCCACCGTCTATCCGGCCATCGATTTGAAAACGCCGATGGTGCGCAACAGCTTCCTCTTTATCGGCTTTGCCACTATCTTGAACGTCATGATTTTCGGGCTTGCATCCTACAAGGGCGTCTCGTACATGGACTCCAAAGAGTTCTGCGGCTTGTCGTGCCACACGGTGATGTCACCCGAATATAACGCTTACGAAAATTCGCCGCATTCCCGCGTGGAATGTGTGCAGTGCCATATTGGTCCCGGAGCGGGCTGGTTCATACGCTCCAAGCTCTCAGGCCTGCGTCAGGTTTATGCGGTCACGTTTCACACCTATTCCCGCCCCATTCCTTCACCTGTGAAGTATCTGCGCCCCGCCCGGGACACCTGCGAACAGTGCCATTGGCCTCAACGTTTTTCGGGCGACAAAATCATTCTTAAGACCAATTACAAAGACGATGAGAAAAATACCCCGATGACCACGGCGCTCGTGATGAAAATCGGCGGTCGGGCCTCGTCGGGCCCAGTGGGCATCCACGGGAGACATTTGGACGATGGCTCCCACATTCTCTACATTTCGACCGACGAACGTCGCCAGGTGATTCCCGTGGTTTATTACACGGATGACAAAGGCAAAACGGTGGAATACGTTTCGACGGACATTAAGGTCAGCAGGCAGGAACTCGAAAAAGGCGAGAAGCGCGCCATGGACTGCATTGACTGCCATAACCGGCCAACCCACGCATTTGAGTTGCCAACAAATGCAGTAGACCTGCGGATGTCGCGTGGCTTGATCAGCCCGGAGCTTCCCTATATCCACAAAAAAGCCCTGGAATTGTTGAAAGCTGATTATCCCGATCGCGAAAGCGCACAGAAGCAGATCGTGGAAGGGATTGAGAACTATTACCGCTCGACGTATCCAGAAATCTATAACAGCAAGCGCGCATTGATCGAACAATCTGCCGATAGCGCCGCCAGGATTTACATGCGCAATATTTTTCCCGAGATGAAGATGAGCTGGGGGGTACATCCGAACAATCTTGGTCACAATGACTTTCCGGGCTGCTTCCGGTGCCACGACGGGTCGCATACCAGCGCGGACGGCCAGACGATTTCCAACGATTGTACCGGCTGCCATAACCTGGTGGCGGTACAGGAGGAAAGTCCTAAACTGCTAGGTGATCTTGGCTTGCAATAGTTGCAGAATCATCACCCTCATGGCTTGGAGAACTCACCGGGTTTTTTGCACTCGTTATTCTCTAATGCTATCGGGGGAATTACTGGGCCAAGCCTGGAAAGAGATCGAACCCGAAATCTGAAGCGGGTATCCTTGGAATGCAGATAGATTCTCAAATTTTCGGAAATACTCCAGCCCCGAGCTCAGACCAACCAATATGTCGTGATCCGGGCACCTTTGATTGGATTGGCTGTCCTGCGCTCTTCCAAACTGGTTAGCTTCAAACTGCGGTGTTAGGGATTTCCCTAGTTGTTACTCTGTCTCGACCTGCCTATAAACAAATAAAAGCGCCTTAGCGGTCAATCGACGGGAAACCTGCGACAAATGTCGATTGCAGTGGGCCAGATATGCTCGAAGACTTCAACCTAAGCCTACTGGTTGATTGTTTGTAAGACTCTGAATATTCCTGCAGTGAGTACATTGCACATCTCCGACTCACATTCACGTTTTGAGTTTAAAGACTTGGTTGATAGTGGGTTGTATTCCGTGATTTGAAGCCACAACGGCCCACAGCGGAGGCTCGGATGAATCTTCGAGGAATTGTGCTGTCAGCGATCATGCTTGCCGCGTGGCCTCTTACGGCAAGAGAGAAGACAGATGTACTCGTAATGAAGAACGGTGACCGGCTTACTTGCGAAATCAAAAACCTCAGTGCCGATGTTCTCTATATTAGTCTCGATTATGCCTTGGGCACCGTCTCCATTAATTGGTTTGAGGTTGATCACCTCGAGAGCAATCAACTATTTGTCGTTAAAACCCAGGACGGAGAAGTCTATTCTGGCACTCTTTCCATGCCAAAGAGGAATGGCGCTCGGCCGGCTTCGATCGAGGTAATCAATGAACCTGGCGAGAAGCTGGAACTCGAACGAGACCAAATCTCCAAAATGGACCAGTCGTTCGAGCATTGGTGGCATCGCTTCAATGGCAGCGTCGGCCTTGGCGCAATCTACAACAAGGGGAATCAATCAACCCAATACGACCTCTCGACAGATGTGAACTACCCGCGAGAACGGTGGTCCGCTTCCGTTGCCTACAATTCGACCCTATCCTCGAACAAGGGGGCGTCTACCTCATCTCGCAATCAGATTGATGCTTCCGCCCAGCGTCTGCTGCGTTGGAACCTCTGGTATTACACGGGCCTCGCCAGTTTTCTCCAGAGCTCCGAGCAGGGCATCAATCTGCAATCTACTTTCGGTGGAGGCGTGGGCCGATACCTGAAGAATACGAATCACACCTCGATCAGCGTGGCCGGGGGGTTTGCCTTCCAGCGCATCAATTATCAGCAAAATATCGTGGTCGCACCCGGTCAAAATGTAGCTTCTGGCTGGGTCAACACACAGGCGAAGCTATTCCAATTCGACCGCACAAACCTTACTGTCGTGGCAAGCCTTTTGCCAGCCCTATCCGATCCAGGGCGAGTCCATTTCAACCTGAACACGTCCTACTACGTAAAGATTTGGGGAGACTTTAGATTCAACATTACTTTCTATGGCAGCTGGGATAGTCATCCTCCCCCTGGCTTATCGGGAAGCGATTATGGGACTAGCACCGGACTGAACTGGACTTTCGGCAACCGCTAGGATTGGGCCTGCCGAACCTAGTTCGACCCTGGACCTGCTTTTTGCGATTCGCACGGGTGAACTTGTGTTTACAGAACGTTAGCCTTCCGTTGCAAATCCAATTTTTCAGCAATCTCATTTTCTGGCTGAAGAGGCACGCACACGTCGATCCTCGTCCCCTTCCCGGGTTCTGAATGAATCTGGAATCGCCCACCCACCAGGCGCGCACGCTCTCCCATGCTTCGGATGCCCAAACCCACTCTGTCTCTCATCTCCTTCGCATCGAATCCACGCCCTTTGTCGCTCACGGAAAGAAACAATCTGTCCCCGGCCTTGCGCAAATTCACTTGGCCATGTGAAGCTCCGCTATATTTTCTTAAATTCTGAAGGCCTTCCTGGGCGACACGGAATAAACACAGGGCCACATTGGCAGGCACAGTGCGGGGGATATTCTTGGAAGAAAAGACGATTTCGATGCCCTGCCGGGAGGTAAACTCATCACACAAAGCCTTCAGCCCCGGGACCAGTCCCAGGCTCTCAAGCGTGGATGGGTGCAGGCGGCGGGATACCGTGTGTAGATCGGCGCCAAGCTCGCTGGCCGAATTCAAAAGCTCGTGCAGCTTTCGCTTCGTGGCTGCTGACGAATCCGGTAACGCCTCCGAAGCATTTTCCAATTCGAGCGCGAGTAGCGCCAGGCGCTGGCTAAAATCGTCGTGAAGTTCTGACGCCAGCCGGCTTCGTTCCATTTCCTGTGCATTGATCAACAGGCCGCTGAGCTGTAACTGAGCGTCTCTGGCCTGCTTCAGTTGTTTTCGGCTGAAGTGAAGGTAGGCGGCAAGTGCGGATAGCAGGAGGATGAGGAGCAGCCCGCTGATCCAGATCTGTTTGGTGCGTTCCCAAACTGACACCTCTCGGAACAGCAGGGTGCTGCTGGGAGGGAGGTTGCTTTCCTTAAATCTCCAGCGGCGGAGAGCTCGCCAATCGAACAGATAGACGTTGTTATTTCTCACGATGGGCATTTCCTGCGGTTGCACTCCATCGAGGATTTTCAGCGCCATCCCAGCAGCAACCTTACCGTCTGCAGCCCAGCTCAGTACATTGCCGCCCACCGTTCCGTGACCGATATCGACGTCATCCATGACAAAGACGGGTGCATTCGAAGCGTTGGCAACCAGAGGAACGGCCTGGGTTGCGTCAATAAAATGTGCTCCCGCAGAATCCTCCGAAATCGACGTGTGATACACGATTGTCTTGCTGGGCAACTGCCCCAACCGTTGAAGGAGCGTGGGCATGTCCAAGTTCGTAAGGTAAGTGAACTCGAGTTGCGACTCGTATTTGCGCAGACTTTCCTTGGTGATGGCCTCAAGGCTCTTATCAAATGTTCCGACGCCACCCACGACAACAACGTGCTTGGTACCGGGTTGCAAATGCAATGCCGCGATCAGGGTCATTTCCGGCTGGGCCAGACCCCAAACACCGGTAAAGTGAGAGTCAGGCTTCAGTTGGTCGAGCATTCCCTCTGTGCTGCCGCAGAAGACGATCGGGGTATTCGGAAATGATCGTTCATGCGATTCGACCATGAACTTGAGAGACGAAGGCCCGACGGTAATGATCACATCTGGTCTGCGGTCTGCATATTTTCGAATGTACCATTCACGAAACAGCCGCTGGGAGGCCTCGTCGGGAAATAAAGTTGCCTCAAGATTTTCGTTGTAAAGTTCGATTTGGTATGGAGAACTCGCGAGACCCGCGGCGATCGCCTGGTCCAGCGCGGCGATCCCGGGCGAGGAAATGGAACCAAAGTCATTGAAAATAAGGACGCGCCGGACTGCCTTCGTCTGCTGCGCCAACATCACTTGCGGTAAGAAAAATGCGGCAAAGACAACCAAAAGCAAGGCGAACCTTGGCTCCGGTGAAACTCTATGCGGACAAGGACCAGGCCCACAGTACCTAAGGAGCCGAACTTCGCGCGTAAAGGAATGCTTCAAAGGGACCGACACGAGAACCTCCGATGCGATTCCCAGCGAGGCAAGCTTAACACTAACGGCATCTGAACAGCGTTATACCTGATTCCCAGTCTTCGAGTATAGCCATCGGACGAAACGGTGCGCTAACCTTGAATATCGCGCTTGCGTGAACTCACTTCCCGGTATAGTATCGCTCCACATCAGATAGATTACTTCCTGTGCAACTATGTCGGAATAAAGAAAGGCACTTCTTCGCTTCGCCGCCCATTTAGGATCGCATGATTCGCATTTCGCGAATGGGCCGCCATTGCCAACACTGCATTTGGTACCCAGAATTATTAATTCTGGTTTTTGCGACGCTGCTTTCCACTCGGCTGCAGTGTCAAACAACCTCCACGGGTGCGTTGGCTGGCGCGACGCTAGACCCATCCGGTGCCGAGTTGCCCGGGGTTGTCTTGGTCCTAACCCACCGGGAAACCGGCCATATCGAAACTCAAATTTCCGATGAGCACGGAAGGTTTAGCTTCCTTCTGCTATCTCCCGGCACGTATCAACTACAAGCAAGCAAAACCGATTTCGATTCTTTGAAGCTCACGGATCTGCACATAGCTCTCACAGAAACTCTTAGACTTGAACTGCGCCTGCAACTCGCGGCACATTTCGAAAGTGCCGTGGTTTCCTCCAAGCCGCTGATGGTTCAAACCGACAGCGCTGCCCTGGGACGAGTGGTCAATGAAAGCTCAGTCAGCGAGTTACCACTGGTGACAAGAAACTTCGCGCAAATAACCGGGCTTTCTCCTGGCGTAGCTGTCGGGGTGTACAACGCCGGAGAGCTCGGGCTCGGAGGGACGGCGCTGTCCCAGATCGCCAAATCCAATGATGGGATATTCGTGCACGGAGCTCGGTCCTATGACAACAACTTTCAGATAGACGGGATAAGTGTTAGCGACGTACAGGGAAGTGCGGCAGGGAGCGGAGGAATTCCTATGCCTAATCCTGACAGCATACAGGAGTTCAAGGTGCAGACGGGACTGTATGACGCAGGTTATGGACGTTATGCCGGTGCCAACGTCAGCTTGATCACAAAAACGGGCGGGAACGATTTCCACGGCACGGTCTTTGAGTTTTTTCGGAACGAAGTTCTCAACGCAAACGACTTCTTCCTCAACCGAACAGAGCGACCGCGCCCTGCCCTGAAGGAAAACCAGTTTGGGTTTGCGTTTGGTGGGCCAATAAAGAAGGAGAAACTACTATTCTTTAGTTCGTATCAGGGAACGCGCCAAGTGAACGGTGCAGCTGCCGGCCAGTCGAGGATTGCCTGCAGCGCCAGTTTGAGCGAACCTCCGCTGACGAACGACAGATCTCCGGCGGCGCTCGGGGGGCTGTTTGCCGGCATGGCGGGTGCGTTGGGCGGAGTTGCCATCAAAGCAGACGGTTCCAATATCAACCCCGTGGCGCTGGCCCTGTTAAATTTCAAGCTTCCCGACGGATCTTTCCTAATTCCTACTCCACAAACTGTGGAAACAACAAAGCCATTCGCCCAGCAGGGTTTTTCAGTTTTTACGGAACCCTGTCATTTCAGCGAAAATCAGTTTTTAACTAACGCTGATTACCTCATAGGTCCTAACAGCAAAATCACTACTAGCTTCTTCCTCGCTGATGATGATGAGACCGTCACATTTCCCGGGAATGGCCTCAACCCTTCGGGCAACATACCTGGATTTCCGAGTCCGGCTGACTCTGGGTTCAGAATACTTTCCATCGGCCATACCCACACTTTCCGGAACGGCTGGCTCAACGAAACACAGTTTGGTTACGTCCGCACGAGAACCAGCACGGGAGCACAGACCCCGTTCAAGTGGTCAGACGTTGGAGTTGCCGAAGGAGAAATGAGCCTCAACAACGAGCTTCCGAGCTTGGAAATAACCGGTTCCGTCAGCTTCGCTTCCGGATTCCCGCGAACCATAACTCAAAACAGTTTCGTTTTTAGTGATGGTCTCAGTTTTATCCATGGAGCCCACACCCTCCGGCTGGGTGGGTCGTTAACCAGACTTCAAGACAATATCAACATAAAAGGACTCGGGTCATTCGTACAGTTCCTCAGTTGGCCGGATTTTCTGCTTGGCCTGAATGCGGGAAGCAACGGTACGAAATACAGCAATGTTTTTGCGTCGTTTGATGACTTCGGGCTGACAGACCGGGCCTACAGGGTGTGGGAGGGTACAGGGTTCGCACAGGATGACTACAGAATTGGTAAGTCTCTAACGCTAAATGCCGGATTGCGCTATGAGCGCCTCGGCCAGTTCGGAGACAAGCTGGGCAGGAACTCCAGCTTCGATCTTAGCAAGGCCGACGCAAACCCGCCGCCAGGCGGAAGCCTCGCGGGTTATATTGTCGCCTCTAACTTCCCCGGTCCGCTCCCACCGGGCGTCGCCCAAGTAAATAATCAGTTTGGGAACTACGGAGAGGGACAAAATACGCTCGCTCCACGAATCGGGTTTGCTTGGCAGTTTTTGCCCAGGGCAAGCGCGTTGGTGCTCAGGGGAGGTTACGGCGTATATTACTCCCGGCCAACCGGCCAAGCGTTCTATCAAAACGTATTCGGCGCTCCGTATTCTGAGTTCCGGCTGAACAGTGGTCCGGCAAACGCAGATGCGACTTTCCAGTCGCCTTTCGCACAGCCGTTCCCTACTCCGGAATCCTTCCCCATGTTCCCTGCCTACTCACCTTCCACCTCTACGACCATTTACGCCGTCGCGCCCGGCTTTCGGCCCACCATGGTTCAGCAATATTCACTAAACGTTCAGACCGAACTCCACGAAAATTGGTTGCTGGAAGTCGGTTACGTCGGCACCCGGGGAATTCACCTGGTGCGTCAACGGTCCGCCAACCAAGCCCTATCAGCCTCTGCTAGCAATCCAATAAGGGGAGTGACCACGAATACCGTCGCAAATATTACTTTGCGAGTTCCGGTTCTCGGGGTGCCTCCGGACTCCCTTGTTCTGATGGAATCTGAGGGCAACTCCTGGTACAACGGGCTTGAAGTGAGTTTGACGAAACGCTTCAGCCACGGCCTGCAACTTCTTGCTTCCTACACATTCTCAAAGACGCTGGACACAGACGGCGCCGACATTAATTCAACGGCATCAGGAAATGCGCTGACGTTAGGAGACCAAAACTCACCTAGCCAGCGGTGGGGAAGGGCGAGTTTCGACCGCACGCATCGATTCGTCCTGAGTGAGACGTGGACACTCCCCAGCCCACCCGACGGCCTCTGGCGCGCACTCCTTGGAGGATGGGAGTTGGCTGCGGTAGTCACCGTTCAGTCTGGGAGTGCGCTTACCGTTGCGGCCACCAATCCCAACAACATCTTTGGAATAAGCGAAGATCGAGCGGAACTGACCGGCAACTGCAAGAAGAACCAATTGGTGACGGGTGGATCGATTGGGTCCAAATTGAACGGCTATTTCAACACCTCGTGCTTCACAAACCCGCCCGTGATCGGCGCGGACGGCATTGGGACAGGCTTTGGGGACAGCGGGACAGGGATTGTAAACGGTCCGGGACAGGCGAACGCGGATATTGCATTCTCAAAGACGATTCCGATTAAATGGCCTCACGAAGGAAGCAGCCTGCAGTTTCGTACTGAACTGTACAATGCGCTGAACCATCCACAGTTTGCTAACCCTGACACTAACTTCACCTCACCGACATTCGGCGTCATTAGTAGCACGTCTGTAAATCCTCGTGTCATCCAACTGGCCTTGAAGTTTGCGTTCTGAATTGCCTCCGCATCGGAGATAGCGCCACTTGACTGTGGAAAGCATTAGGCCCTAACGGAGAGGCGAGAGGATTGTCCCGTGCTCCGCGCAGCCTCCACGCGCATGCGGGGCTCAATATTGATCGAGATCAGGCCACGCCTCAAGGCGAACAAAACCATATCGGCGTTGCTCTTGAGGTTGAAAGCGTCCATGATGTGGTGCTTATGGAACTCCACAGTCTTTTCGCTTAGGTCCAGGAGCCCAGCAATCTCTTTCATGGGCCGTCCCTCCGCCAGCATTTGAACCACATCTCTTTGTCGCGAGGTCATTTCCTTTGAGAACTGCCTCGCCCTAGTTTTGCTTTGGACCCAATCCACGGACCGCAACTTGGGTGTCAAGTAAGACTGGCCATGCAAAACATGGTCAATGGCCTTCAGCAATTCTGGCCCGGCCGAGTGTTTGAGGACAAAGGCAATCGCCCCAAGCTCAAGAGCAGCAGCCGCAAGATTCGGATCATCTTGCATGGTCAGGAAGATGAATCGGACGTTTGGAGCTTGCTCCCTGGTCCTGCGGGCCGCATCCAAGCCGTTTAGTAACGGCATCCCAACATCAACAATAATCACGTCCGGCTCAAGCCGAACGGCGGCGTCTACCATGGCGCGGCCGTCGAGCACCACGCCAACAACGGTATACGTCTTTTCCAGATAAACACGCAATGCCTCAGCGAACATCGCATGGTCATCCGCAATCAGAAAGCGCGGGCGTGAATCCAGTGAGGATGGCTTCCGCATGATGCCAGGTCTTTCTGGGCGGCAACGAACGTGGAAGGTGAACCACCTCTTAATAGCTTGGGGCGTACCATACCCAACAGAGAGTCCGCTGTCACCTAGGGAAACCCCTAGCCCCTCCTGAGCCTGTTTTTGGCATGGATTCTTCGGGATCAGGGCGAATGAATCGCGGGTGGGGGTTACTCGCGGCACCAACGGGCTCTCAAGAAAGCGGGCCAGGCACAGGTTGAAGCCCAAAACACGCGCGCTGCTTTCTGGGGCAGAAAGCAGCGCACAAGGTGGAATTGCCAATTGTTGGAAAGGGGATACTCGTGGCACCAACGGGCTCTCAAGAAAGCGGGCCAGGCACAGGTTGAAGCCCAAAACACGCGCGCTGCTTTCTGGGGCAGAAAGCAGCGCACAAGGTGGAATTGCCTATTGTTGGAAAGGGGATACCTAGTTACCGGTAATGCCCTTATTTACTAGTACTTTAACCTCAACCCGGCGATTCTCGGCCCTCCCCGCCTTGGTCTCGTTCGGGGCCGCTGCTCCGTACTCACCCATCGCGCCAGGTGCCACAATATGCCGGATTGGCACGCTACCCTGCTGAACCAAACAGGTGATCACCGCCTTCGCGCGGTCCTCGCTCAGTTTTGTGTTCATGGCAGCGCTGCCAGTCGCGTCAGCATAGCCTGTCACTTCGATGATATATCCGGTAAGGCCGGTCGCTGTTCCCGCCAACTTCTTGAGTTCTTCCTGGTCAGCGGCGGAGATCTGGGAGCTACCGGTAGCGAATTTTACGGTCGCCTCGCCCTTTACGTCATATTCGGCCAGAGCAGTAAATCGTTTTGTGTTCTCCTCGATATCTTTTATGTTCGCATCGATCTGCTGTTTGTTGGCTGAGATATTCTGCTGGTTCATGGCGATATTCTGCTGGTTCGCGGCGATGTTCTCCCGGTGGGTTGTGAGTTGCTCCTTGTGGGCCGCAAGCGTCTGCACGTTGGCAGCGACTTGCTCCGCGGTCGGATGCAGGCCAGACTGGATCATCTCAGCCGTTTCCAGGTCGTCGCCATCGACAGTAATTGTCTTGGCCACAAACCGGCCGCCCTCGGACGTTCCGTCCACTCTTACTTTGAGCCCGGGGATCAGCACTACGTCGGACATTTGCTGCTTCTCCAAGCCAAAGAGGCCCCTGTCGTCCTTCGTTGTGGTATTAGCGGTCAGGACCACAGTCGTGTTCCCGTTCGAACCCTTCACGATCAACGTTTCGCCCGTGCGAGTGATGATCATCCCTTTCACTTCGTCGCCACTCGCGCCAACAGCCGCAACCGATGCCAACAAGAACAGCCCCGTCAAACTCGTTACAATCGTTTTCAAACGCATAGTTTTTCTCCTCTCGCGGTTCCCGAATTCGCATGCAAATCTAATTGAGCCCTCAATATCCCCACAACTAGGGAAATCCCCAGTCGCCTGGCCCGTGCCGCCCGTTTACAAATGGGATTGCAACTTTTCCCAGGCTTTGGGAGTAAATCGCTGCCAGGGGGCTGCCTGAAAGCAAATCTGCGGCCTGGCAAGCCCCCAGTTTGTCCATGATTTGCAGGAGAAACTGACTATGAAGTGGCAAACACTCATACAACACTACACACGAATATTGGCCCTCTGCTTGCTGGCCTCCGCGGGGTTTCCGTCACTGATTCGGGCGCAAGCTCCGGTTTTCGAGATCACCCCGCTGGACAGCTCGATTAAGTTTCACGTGAAGTCCTCGACGACCATCGCCGGTAAATTCGACAAGTGGGATGCTACCCTCACATTTACCTCTCCTGAGGAGACGACAGGCGTCCTGGAAATCACAATTCAGGCGGCCAGCGTGGATACCGGAAGTGGGATGAAGAACCGCAAACTGAAGAGCAAAGACTTTTTCGACGCCGAGCAGAATCCATCGATTAGATTCAAATCAACAAAGATTCTACAGACAGGTCCCAACACATATGAGGTGGACGGCGACTTTACAATACGAGGAGTTTCAAACCCCGAGAAATTGACACTCACCATTTCGGGGAAGGGGACGGGCTCGGGCGAGATTAGGGGAGCAATGGTCTTCAACCGGAAGGACTACGGAATGAACAGCGGCATTCCGTTCATCAAGATCGCCGACCATGTTGACGTAAATTTCCACCTTAAAGGAAAGCGAGTCAGCGGTCCTCCGCTGGCCTTTAAGCAATAGCCAGCCACGAGACGCGTTTTGGTAGTTGGCCCCAGCCTAGCTGCCACCTAGGTGTTTCCCTAGTTGTGCGAGCGCGGCATCAAAACTAGATTTTTTACAAACTCGAGCCAATCGCCTTGCCGCGACAATTCCGTCGATAGTACAGCGAAGGCTTGAACTGGATGTATTGGAGTTTTCCATCGTGAACGCGGCCCGTTGTTCCAAACTTGTCGTATCCCTTCTGGCATTCGCGGCCGTCGGAATGGTCGTGGGGCTCAACTTGTCTTCCTATAACTTACAGGAACTCCTGGTTTGCTGGCTATGCTTCAGCATAGGCTTCGTCTCGCTCGCTCTTGCACTTTTGGCGGTCGCACTCGCTTGGTACGCGGGGAAATACCTTGTCCATTGCGCGAGCGCAGCGATGCGCGTAATAGCAAGGGCTGCGCAGAGTCCTGCAAAACCCACCTAAAAATATCCCGGGCTGTCGATAGTCGAAGTCAGTTTCGAGCTGCGCGACTGTTACTGTGAACTGTTCCCTTTCGCGTTGACTGCTTCCCAGGCCCGCACTTTCTTTCGGCTCTCATCGAATAGCCGTTCGTAGTTGGCCTTTCGGACTTTAGCGCTCGTCTCCGGAGAAAGTGCTTTCCACAACGGTTCGTATTGGCGGTAGACCCGCACGTACTTTTCCTGATTTGGAGGAGCGACTTCGTCGGTGCCAAAAAGAAAGCGATCCGGATAGCGGTCGATAAGATCGGCGGTGATCTGAACGGATTCGGGGCTTGCAACGATGTATTTCGCAACCTCGTCCCAGGAAATATCAAAATACACATTGCGCATCCCTGGATCACTGAGAATGGACTCGAGCATCCCCGCGTGTTGCTTCACAGGACGAACTATACGCCCAAGGCCGCAGTGTGCCCAGATAATCGGGACGCTCGGATGTCGTTTGAGGAGCGCTTTCATTTGGTTTAGATAGACAGGCTCCGCACCTTCCTTGGGAAAGGGAACGTCCACGTCATTGTGGATCAGGATAACCAGGCCGGCTTCCGCAGCAAAATCAAGAATCCGATCCAGGGCCGGATTCGTCAGGCTGGCCGTCTCACCAGAAATCTTCGCGGAAACAAACTCCTTGTGAATCGTGAATTCCCCGATGCCAGAGAACACGCCGGGAAACGTTTGTAACACGCGCCGGATATGATCGGCTGCATACATATCCGCAGGGTTGAAGCCGGTGATCATGGGGTCGAATCGAGCCCGCTGTTC
>Ga0210401_10001583_pt1 | contig 26182 bp, 16 predicted proteins | sample IncBWH32MmetaG_FD_150866 | JGI IMG/M metagenome (GOLD analysis project Ga0210401, IMG submission 150866) | Forest soil microbial communities from Barre Woods Harvard Forest LTER site, Petersham, Massachusetts, United States - Inc-BW-H-32-M | ecosystem: Environmental > Terrestrial > Soil >...
GCACGGCGATCAACGTAGGGCCAGTGAAAGGAAAGGGTGCGGTTAAGTATGGCGTCTACTTTGGCGACATTCGGGCCAACGTTTACATGTTGGATGCCTCTACCGGGAAAGAAATTTGGAAAGTAAAAGTGGAAGATCATCCAGTAGCCAAGGTTACGGGCGCGCCGATGCTGTATGAAGACCGGCTGTATGTGCCGGTCTCTTCTCAGGAGGAGCGTTCCGCTGGTTGGAGCACTGTGTATCCTTGTTGCACGTTTCGAGGCAGCGTCGTCGCGCTGGATGCCATGAACGGCCATACCATCTGGAAGACTTATCCGGTTCAGGATGCGCCCAAGCCCACGACAAAGAATCCCAACGGCGTGCAGCAATACGGGCCAAATGGCGGCGCGGTGTGGAATACGCCCACCATTGATGCCAAGAATCACGCGCTCTACATAGGAACCGGTGACGCGTACACCAAACCGGTCTCCAAGAATACGGACGCCATCATGGCCCTGGACCTGAAAACGGGCAAAGTAATCTGGTCGGTGCAAGACACCGAAGAAGATGCGTGGCTCTCTGGCTGCGGCGGCGAAATCAAGTCGGACAATTGCCTGCCCGCGAACGAGATTGGTCCGGACTACGACTTCGGCGCTTCTCCCATCCTGAAGACGCTGCCGAACGGGCACAGGATCCTGGTAGCAGGACAAAAAAGCGGCATGGTCTGGGGCCACGATCCTGACCGTGATGGCACGGTCGTTTGGAAGGCGCAGTTGGTGAAAAAGCTGGCCCTCGGCATGATCACTTTCGGCGGCGCCGCGGACGATCAAAACGCCTATTTTGGATTGCGGACGGGCGGCGTAGCCGCGGTGCGGATGGACACGGGCGAGCAAAAATGGTTCACCCCTGTCACTCCCCCTCCCGGCCCGGGCCCCAAAGGTGAAAATGCAGCCATCACGGCGATTCCCGGGGCCATTTTTTCGGGAGGATGGGACGGCATGTTGCGCGCCTTCTCCACCGAGGACGGGCATTTACTCTGGGAATATAACATGGTGCGTGATTATGACACAGTAAATCACGTGCCCGCCAAGGGCGGCTCCATGGCCGCTGCCGGCCCGACCGTCGCCGGTGGCATGCTGTTCGTCGGCTCCGGATACGTATTCGGAGCGGGCACGCCCGGCAACGCGCTCCTAGTCTTCGCGGCGCAGTAGCCTGATTTGGACCACCAGCCGAGGCGAGCGCAGAGATAAACACGGATATAAATTTCAGGGACATTTGAGAGTTGGGAGTCTAGATTTCAATTCTGAAATTTCAGATTTGAAATTTGAGAATTGAGAGTAAAACATATTGAGCGCAAGCTGGCAGGGCTTTGTCGGATTGGGCCCTCGACGGAGGGCTGCCGCGCTCCATTTCACCGCAAAAGCAGGAAGTGATTACTACTTTCGGGCCAAGGACGTTGCCAACCCTAAGGAGAAAATGCCGGCCGTCGTATTGTTCAAGATCTTGGATAGCGACGAGGCCCAGCTTCTGATGAGCCAATTTTCGTTTAGTACTTCCAATCCGGAGAAGTAGTCCCCACAAGTTCTTCCGCAACCGGCCCTTTTGTCTCGCGTCTAAATGATGAGCGGAAAAGTGTGCGCTGCCCGTGGTATCGCCCAAAATGCCAGCGCTTAATGGGACAAATTCATTGAATCCACTCGGCCTCATCTCGACTTTTCGGTTTCATCTGGCAGGGCTTTCCACGGTCTCTTTGCAAGTATCGAAGGGGGACACTTGCAGCATCTCGGAGCTTTTATTGTCGGCATTGTGGTTGGATTTCTCGGCGGCCTATTTGGAAAAGGCGGCAGCGCGATCGCGACGCCGCTCCTGAGTCTTGTCGGTTATCCAGGATTCATCGCGGTTGCTTCACCGCTGCCGGCCACGATTCCAGGGACGCTGATTGCCTCCGGGGAATACTGGGAATCCCATCTGCTGGATTGGCAAATCGTTTGGTGGAGTGTCACATTCGGGATTCCCGCGACAATTCTGGGTTCCCTTCTCACGAATTTCACCGGCGCGAGGCCGTTGTTGATCGTGACTGGAATCCTGGTACTTGGGTTCGGCATTTCTTTCTTGTTTTTCCCAGGAGAAAGAAAATCAATGGAGGCTTCGCTGGTTCAGTCGACGGAAAATCGCCCGGCCTTGTGGCGGCTTCGCCTGGCGCTCATCGCAATCGGAGTTGGAATTATTTCGGGGCTTCTGGCCAATGCCGGAGGGTTCCTGCTTGCTCCGGCTTACGCCAGGTTTCTCGGGCAGCCGATCAAGAAATCCTTTGCGTGTTCGCTCGCCGTGTCCGCCGTCCTGGCACTGCCCGGGACCGTGGTGCATGCTTACCTCGGGCATATTTCCTGGACCGTCGCGGGACTCGTCGCGCTCGGCTCGGTCCCGTTTTCCTACCTCGGCGCGCGCTTTGCGATCCGCACGAAGGCCAGCCGGCTTGAGCGCTTGTACGGACTCGTCCTTACCGCGCTGGGAGCTTTCTTCCTCTATCAATTGTGAATGCATCCAGTGGCACACGCTTCAGCCTGTGTGGCTCGCCCTTGCAAGAACCAAAACCCACAGGCTGAAGCGTGTGCCACGGGATATTCCTGATCGGAAATGCAGGTTAGTGTTAACTTAAGCGCGCTATCAATTGGAGCGGAAAATGCTTCTGAGCGGCACATCTCCACTCAACCCGGCGTATTTCCTCGATCGTGCTGCGAATAGTTTTTCAGAACGCACAGCCATCATCGACGGCGAGCGCCGCTTTTCCTATCGCGAGTTTGGAGAAAGGTCGCATCGCCTCGCGGGATTGCTGCGAAGCGCCGGGGCTCACAACGGCGATCGAATCGCGGCGCTGTGCACCAACAGCCACGTCATGCTGGAGATGCACAATGGGGCGCCCATGGCAGGCTGCGCGCTCGTGCCCATGAATATTCGGCTTTCCTCGCAAGAGATGGCTTACATCCTGGAAAATTCCGGAGCCCAGATACTGATTGCCACACAGGAATTTGCAGACGCTGCTCGCGCGCTTTCCTCCGCGACACGCGTGCGCCTCATTCTTGCGGGCGACGAATCCAGCGAATACGAAACATTGCTGAGGTCTTCCCCGCCCTGCCCCACCGCCCTGATGGACGAAATGTCTCTGCTGGCGATTAATTACACCAGTGGGAGTACGGGCCGTCCGAAAGGGATAATGTACACGCATCGCGGAGCGTACCTGCAGGCGCTGGCAATGGCGTTTCACTCGCGCCTCGGACTCGACAGTTCCTATCTTTGGACGCTTCCGATGTTTCACTGCAACGGCTGGTGCTTCACCTGGGCGGTAACGGCTGCCGGCGCCGTTCATATTTGTCAGCGCCAAATCGATCCAGCGGCGATTTGGCGTGAAATTTGCAGCGGCAGCGTGACCCATCTTTGCGCGGCGCCAACGGTCTTGACGATGATCGCAGAAGCCGCGGCAAAGTCGGGCAGCGTAAGAGCTGGACATCCGGTCCGCGCATTCACGGGAGGCGCGCCTCCCACTCCCGCTCTTCTTGCGCGCCTTGCCGCGCTGAACTTGCGTGTCACACATTTGTATGGCTTGACAGAAACTTACGGCCCATCGGTGATCAACGATTGGCAGCCGGAGTGGGATGCGGAATCCGAAACTGAAAAGGCAAGATTGAACGCGCGACAAGGCGTTGGCAATGTGGTCACGAGGGAAATCACCGTAATCGATCCCGAGGGCAAGGAAGTTCCATCGGACGGTGAAACGCTGGGCGAAATCGCCATCCGCGGAAATAATGTCACGATCGGCTACTACTGCGACGACGCGGCCACCAGCGCCGCCGTGTCCGGCGAATGGTTCCGCACCGGAGATCTGGGTGTGCGCTTTCCGGACGGATATATCGAACTTCGCGACCGCGCCAAGGACATTATCATTACTGGCGGAGAGAACATCGCTTCGGTCGAAATTGAAAAAGCGCTGGCGGAGCATCCCGCGGTTTTGGAAACGGTCGTGGTGGGACGTCCCGACGAACGGTGGGGCGAAATTCCAGTCGCATTCGTGGTTTTGCGGCAGGGGATGTCCGCGACAAAAGAGGAGTTGATCGACTTCGTGTGCGGACGGATCGCCCGATTCAAGGCGCCGCGGGAGATCGTCTTTGAAGAGCTTCCCAAAACATCCACGGGCAAAATTCAGAAGTATATTTTGCGACGCAGGTTTAGCGGAGGGTAGGACAGGCTTCAGCCCGTCGGGTTTGGTGCGGCGTAACACGCACAAAGCGACCGGCTGAAGCCCGTCCTACATGTACGCAAATTAAAGAGGGCGCCCGGGATCGTGATCGAATAGAATTCGCATTCATCTTTTGGAGGCTCTGAAATGGCTCTACGAACCGCCGCCCAATTTCTCGCGGGCCTGCGCGACGGCCGCGAAGTTTACTACCGCGGCCAGCGCGTGCCGAGCGTGGTGGAACACCCCGAGCTCGGCGTGGCGGCCCGACATGCTTCCATCGATTTTGAACTGGCTGAAAATCCCAAGTTTCATGAACTGGCCGTTCACCGCGAAGGTACCAACGAATATTCCGCCTACTATCGCGTGCCTCGCAATTCACAGGATTTGCTTTCCCGCTCCAAGCTGATCGAGGCCGGCACAGCCGAAGGCGCCACGCTGGTGCTGCTAATCAAAGAAATTGGAACGGACGCGCTGTTCGCTCTGCAGCGCGTCCTCGGACGCAGCGGCGAGGCGCAAGGAATTCAGCGCGTCGAGGCGTTTTACCGCCATTGCCGAGACAATGACCTGGCCATGGCTGTCGCACAAACGGACGTGAAAGGTGACAGGAGTAAGCGGCCCTCCGAGCAGAGCGATCCTGACATGTACGTCCGTGTATTGGAAAAGCGGGCGGACGGAATCATCGTCAACGGAGCAAAAATGCACACCTCTTGCACTCCCTATGTGGATGAAATAATCGTGCTCCCAAGCCGTTCCATGGGGCAGGGCGATGAGCCGTGGTCGCTCGCCTTTGCGGTCCCCGTGGCGACGCCGGGGCTTCGCCTTTATGCGTCGGATTATTTGCATGGGACCGATGACCCTTTCACGCGCCCGATTTCCACAAGTCACAAAATGGTGGAAACTCTGACCGTATTTGAAAATGTGTTCGTCCCTTGGGACCGCGTGTTTTACGTGGACCGTCCTGACCTGGCCGGCGCAACCGCGCTCACATTCGTCGAGTTTCACCGATTTACCGCGGTGAGTTACAAGCTTCCGTTGCTGGACGCATTGGTAGGCGCGGGAATCGTGATGGCGAAGGCGAACGGCATCGATCGCGCGGGGCACGTGCGCGACAAGCTGACTTGGCTCGGGGGTTATGCCGAAACCGTGCGCGGGCTTACGGAACTGGCCGCGCTTCGCTGCAAAGTGGAAGACGGTGTCGCCTGTCCTGACGTGTTTACAACAAACATGGCCAAGTGGACATTTGCGCGCGAGTTCCACCAGGCCGTTGAAACGGTGCAGGACCTGGCCGGCGGGTTGCTCGTCACCGGGCCTGGGGGCATGGACTGGAATTCATCCGAAGTCAGGCCCGTGCTGGAAAAATATCTGCCCGGCGCCTGGCCCGCGGACCGGCGCATGGCGATCATGAACCTGATCAGCGATTTGACGACGCGCGTTTATGGCGGCTACCAGGCGGTCCTTGCGGTACATGCCGAGGGCTCGATTGAAGCCGAGAAGTTGGCGATGTTTCGCGCATACGACCCGTCCCGATCCATCGCGCTGGCGATGCGTCTTGCGGGACTCGAAGCAAACGCGGCGGCAAAATAATTGCCGACCGCATTATAGCGGTTGCGAATTCTTTGGAGGGCTCGGGTTCAGCCGTACCATAAAGGGCGCAGCATCAACCCGGCTTTACGGGCTGCGGAAAAAGTAGTTTATTTTGTCATTCCGAGCGAAGCCAGGCACCTCTCTTCGATTTGGCCCATGAAAAGAAAGAGGGATTCCTCGCTTCGCTCGGAATGACAACATTCTGGATGGTTGTTTTCCGCAGCCTGTATAGACGCTGGCGTGTTTGAAATGCAATGGCCACAACAATTCATCGAGGAGCGAATTTGTGGGCGCGTTGAACGGAAAAGTTGCGATCGTTACGGGCGCGAGCCGAGGCATTGGCCGGGCCATCGCGGAAATCTTTTCGAGCGAAGGAGCGCGCGTCGTGATCTGCGGACGCAAGCAGGAAACTCTGGACCTGGTCGCCGCAGAAATCGGGCAATCCGTGAAGCCCATCGCCTGCCACGTCGGCCGCGGGGATCAGATTGCGAACCTGGTCGCGTTAACAGAGCAAATATTCGGGCCAGTCGACATCCTGGTGAATAACGCCGCAACGAATATTTCCTTCGGGCCGTGCCTGGAAGCCGACGAGGCGCAATTCGACAAAATGGTGGAGATCAATTTGAAAAGCGCGTTCCGGCTGGTGAAGGCGATCGGCCCGGGGATGTGCGCTCGCGGCAGCGGATCGATCATCAACATCGCATCGGTTGCCGGGCTGCGCCCGCAGCGGCACAGCATTCTCTACAGTATGACGAAGGCCGCGCTCATTATGATGACGCAGTCCTACTCGCTGGAGCTCGGACCCATGGGCGTACGCGTGAACGCCATCGCGCCCGGCTTGATTCAGACCGCGCTCAGCGAGCACTACTGGAAGGATGAAACGCAGCGAAACGCCGTGCTTGAAAGGCAGCCAATTCAACGCCTGGGACAGCCTTCGGATGTTGCACAACTTGCGCTGCTGCTCGCATCCGAGAAGGGTTCTTACATTACCGGCCAAACGCTCGTCGTGGACGGCGGTTTCCTGCTTCCCGGCCTATAGTCTGATTCCATCACCGAGAGTACAGTTTCCAGGTCCAACACCCTGCGGTGTGCGTAGCCTTTTCCGCACGGTACCCGAAGAACCGTCGAGTATGAGGACAGGAATTATTCCTACCGTGATCATTTGGATGGAGCATGCCAGAACATCTCAATTTGTTCGAGCGTTCGGCCTTTGGTCTCCGGCACATACCGGTGCGAGAAAATCCACGCGCCCATCGCGAACAGGGCATATAACAGGAAAGTTCGACTGGCACCGAAATGTTGCACCAGCGTCAGAAAGGTGAGCGTGACCAGGAGGTTCGAACCCCAGTTGAATGTGGCCGCGAGCCCTTCCGAAGAACTGCGGATTTTTAACGGGTAGATTTCGGAAATCAGCAGCCAGAAGATCGGCCCCAAACTGATCGCGAAGGACGCAACGTAGGCCATCATGCTGATGACGGCTAGCCAGGCGAGCGGGGTGGAACGCACGGAAACGAGAAACGCCAGGCTGAGTATTCCCAGCGAAACGGTCATTCCTGCGATTCCGACCAGCAACAAAGGCCGGCGGCCGATCCGGTCGATCAGCCACATGGAGACGATGGTCATGAGCACGTTCACCACGCCAATGCCCGCCGTCGCCAGGATCGCACCGGAGGCGGAGGATATACCCGCTGTTTGCAGGATGATCGGGGCATAGTAAATTACCGTATTGATGCCTGTGACCTGTTGAAATATGGCCAGCCCGATTCCAACGATCAGGGCCGGCCGGAGCGATGGAGCAAACAAATCCGAGATGCCCGCGCTTTCCTTTCCCTTGTTGAGGGTGCCTTCGACTTCTTTCATTTCCGCACCCACATCCGCCGTTCCTCGAATGCGCATCAGCACGGTGCGAGCAGCTTCGCGGTTTCCACTCCTGGCCAGCCAGCGCGGGCTCTCCGGCAAGTACAGCATTCCCAAAGCGAAGATTGCGGCGGGAACCACGGCCAGGCTGAACATCCAGCGCCAACCCTCGCTTTTCGCAAATGCATAATCCACCACGTACGCGAGCAGAATCCCGCAAGTAATGGCGAGCTGGAAGAGAGAGACCTGCCATCCTCGCGCCTCCGCAGGGGAAACTTCGGAGATATATACGGGAACAGTGCCGGAGGACAGGCCGATTCCAAGGCCGACGATGATCCGTCCCACGATCAGGGCGGCGGCGGACATTGCCAAAGCACAGAGGACTGCGCCGATCGCAAAGATAATCGCTGTCACAATCAACAATCTCCGCCGGCCGAAATGATCCGCCAACCGCCCTCCTGCGAGCGCGCCCGTCGCCGCTCCCGCCAACACTCCGCTGACGATCACCTCCAGGGCGAAAGTTGACAAAGTGAAATCATTCTTGAAGAAGAGCTCGGCGCCCGAAATTACTCCTGTGTCATACCCGAAGAGCAAGCCTCCCAGCGCGGCAATTGCCGCCGCAAAATAAACAAACCTGGACCCGTGCGCTTCGGAAGATATGGCGATCGTTTGTGGAACCTTTGCCGTGCTCATGGCTTTGACTCGCTTCTGCGCGCCGGATTCGGGTTCAACGCCTCTTTGCCGTGTTCGCCGGCATTGACACCGCTGCGCGCTCTCGAGAGATTTTCTTGCTGGTTGAGCCGGGCAGCCATCTCCCGAGGGAGTTGGCTGAGAAGTTCCAGAAATACTCCGTTGGTCCATCCAAATCCGATTACGTTTTGCGAGTATCCTGCGCCGATGTGCGTATCCGAGGATTCCGTGGTGACGTCATATTTTTCGCGAATGGTTCCGTCACGCGCGAAATTTCGCATGACGGTGTCCAGAAAATTGTACGCGATTCGGTCGCCATCCTCGCCATATCCGTAGTGGCGGAGACCTTCCACGGCCAGGAGTTGAATGGGAGCCCAGCCATAGGGATGGTCCCATTGCGCCTGGGATTCGTGACGGCTCATGGCTATCCCGCCCTGCTGTTCAAATTGAGCGAGGTTTTGTTTTACTGCCTGCGCCTGCTCCCTGGAGGCCAGCCCGGCCCAAAGCGGATAAAATGTCGTGGCATATTTGTACGAAGATCGCTTGCCGGTCGTGAAGTCATAGTCGAAAAAGAGGCCGCTGCCGCCGTCCCACAGATACTTGATAATCAGTCGTTTTCGTTCTAGAGCTTTGTTCCCCCAATGCTGAGCCTCTTCTTTCCGGCCAAGAAGAGCCGCCATCCTCTCGAGGTCCTTCTCCGTCTTATAGAGCAGGCTGTTGAGACAGACCGGAGCATAGTGATGCGTCTCCGCGCCAAAGGGCCCGAAGCGGAACGAAACATCGAAGCCCGATTCCCGCATGCTCCGATCGCCTTTATAGAATTCGGCCGTCAATGCCACATGGTCCGGAGGAGCGCACCGCGAAGCATCGACTGCGTTTGAGCCGGAATCGCAAATGAATATGGGAAAGAACTGTCCAACTTTACTGGTTGCAGGATTCCGCGCGTCCAGAAAAATCAATTGCGAACTTTTGGCGCCCTCATGCAATAAGAAATAGTTTGCAACGCCGCGATAGTAGTGGCTTGGGTCTCCCAGAATTTCCGGTACAGGGCCTTCGCCCCAGTCAAAATAGCGCGAGAGCCCGGTTTCTCCGGCGAGATGGGGCGCCTGATTCCATTGTTCGTAATCGCGAACCACCAAACCATAGGCCCTCTCAAGCCAATGGAGGTCGGACTGGCCTTGCTTCGTTTGTGCGCCATAGACGGCCATCACCATGGAACTGAGGAAGGGCGGCTGAGACCGTGTCAGGTAGTAGGTGCGATTGGCATTCAGCACTCCCCCATAATTTTCAATTTCGAAGAAAAAATCTTCAACCATCCCTTTCGCCAGATCGAGATGATTGTCTCTGAGTAAACCACGAATGATAAAATAGCTGTCCCACCCGTACATTTCATTAAATTGGCCACCGGGAACAACATAAGGGTGTTCCAGATAGAGCAGACCGGGGGGCTGGTTTGGTTCCAGATTGCCGGCTCCAATCCTGGCAATTTTCTTCGGGAGATTCGCTACCTGGATGGAACAGCGATCCTGCATTGCACGCGAGGCGGGTAGGATCGGCATATTCGCGGGAAAATAAAGGATGGATTTTCCTTCGGTCTTGACGTCCTCAAACGCCGCGCAATCGTCAAGGGAACGCGTCAAGGACCCCCAACTGGCTGAAATATACAGGAGGATTTTGTCCAGGGGCGCGGAAATTTCCCCAGGGCTCGGCGTCTGATTTTGAGGTGGCTCGCCCAGTGCGTCACCCGAAGAAATGGTCATCGAGCATTCCATGGCCAGTATGAGGCATGCCGCGCAAAATGTCTTTTTCAGGTGAGGCATAATCAGCCTCCGGGGACATCCGCCACTTCCCCGCACTATTTGAAGCTATATCCCGGCTTGAGCTGACATCGATAGTCCTTCGCTTGATTCCGCTCAACTCTCACATTGCAGTCGGCCCAGCTCAAGATAGGATCGGGGGCCAAAGGAAAAACAATTTGCGATCCGTCCATTTCAGCTTCGAGACTCGGACCCTGCGCGTCCGCCGGCAAAGTAAAATTCAGGGACCTGCCGAAAATTACAGGATAGGAGACGCGGATGAGATTGTTGGCCACCGACCGATAAACTTCTGCCTGAAGCAGGAAAGTAGTCGTGTCGGACCAGTCACGAACGGAAACCGAGATGGTCCGCCCGGGCCGGGAAAATCCGTCGGAATCGATCCTCGTAAACGGGCACGGCCCGGCAATGCAGGAAACTCGGGCGTTCTGGAAAAGGTTCCCGTCTCCCGAGTCAAGCGTGTCAGAACCGATTGCCGCCTTCCATTTTCCGTCGGGAGAGCAGGGCTGCTGGCCATTGCAGGGGATATTTCCGCGATTGGTTATCTGAAACGTTTTTACGCCGGTCCCGATGTTTTCCAGGGAAGTGGAGACGATGGAATATCGCACCAGGACGTTTGTTACGCTGATTTCCTTTTCGTTGAGAGCGGCTTCCACTTCGCCATGAACCGGCACCATATCGATCACGTACAGATTATCTCCGGCCGTCGCCTGCAGCTTTACCGGCAAGTAATCTGGGTGCGTGAAATTGAGCTCGATAGCCTGGCCGGTCTCGACTTGGGGGAGCAATGTCAACCGGAACAATCCCGAGAAATCAGACTTGGTATCGTGAGCTGCCATTCCGTTTGCCGCAGTGATTTCTACATCGGCTATGGGAGATTCTTTTTTGGTGTCGAGATTATGTTGTATGATCGCGCCCTGGATGGAGATGGGGCGCCGTTTGATTCGACGGGATCGAACGGCGATAACTATCAAGAGCAGGACAATGCAAAACGCCGCGATTCCGCCAACAAATACCGCGATTTTCCGCCTTCGCTCCAAAGAGGATTCCTCATCGGGTTGACGGATCGCGAGAAGGTGGGCTTGGGCGGTAGCTTCTCCGGACCGGTCACCACTGGCACCCAGTATCTCATTAAAAAAATCTTCTAATTGCAGTGTCCCTTGTAAACCGGATTGCGAATGGCTGGGTACAACGGTGTAACAAAAAGATTATAATACATTTAATGAGCAGAAGAGAAGAAAGCAAACAAGGAATGTCGCGCCGGGCTTTGCTGAAGCAGGCCGCGTGGCCATTGCTTTGTGCTCCGTGGCTTGGCCTCGGAAATAAATTCGCCTTGCCATCGCAGTCGATCCCGGCAAAGCATCCGGCCCCGCCTCCCGTTCACTCGTATTTCTCCGCCAGCGACGACGCATTCCTGGAAGAACTGGAAAGAGCTAATTTCCGGTATTTCTGGGAACAAGCGAACCCGGATACTGGCCTCGTCCGGGACCGCTGTAATGTGCGCAAGCCGGATAAGAGCGATTTGGCAAGCATCGCCTCGACTGGCTTCGGGCTGACCGCACTGTGCATCGGCGACAAGCGCGGCTACGTTCCCCACGCCGAGGCGCGCGGCCGCGCCATCAACACACTTCGTTTTCTGTGGAAGAAAATGCAGGACCACCGCGGATTCTTCTTCCATTGGGCCAACGTGAATACAGGCGAACGGCTGTGGGATTCGGAGGTTTCCTCTGTAGACACGGCGATCCTGCTCTGCGGGATCCTGACCTGCCGCGCGCACTTTGGCTACGGTGAAATTGAACAGCTCGCATCCGAGATATTTAACCGTGTAGACTGGAATTGGCTCTCGGAAGACACTCCCATTCTCCCGCACGGGTGGAGGCCCGAAACAGGTTTCCTGCAATACCGCTGGGACAATTACAGCGAAATGATGATGATGTATCTGCTGGGCCTGGGATCGTCGGCTCACCCGCTGGCGCCAAATGCGTGGGATGCCTGGAAGCGATCGAAGTTTGAATACGACGGGGTCCGCTATATCGGTTCGTTCGCGCCCTTGTTCGTACATCAGTATTCCCAAGCCTGGTTTGATTTTCGCGGCAAACGCGACCAATATGCGGATTACTTCCAGAATTCGATCATTGCCACGGAAGTTCACCGGCAATTTTGCCTGGACTTGCGAAAACAATATCCTGATTACAGCGATGACCTGTGGGGCATTACGGCATCGGATTCCGTGCACGGATATACCGTTTGGGGCGGACCTCCTGCGACCGGGCCGATCGACGGTTCGGTTGTACCTTGCGCCGCGGCGGGATCGATGCCCTTCCTTCCGCCGGAGACAATGCGAGTGCTCCGCACGATTAAAGACCGCTTTGGAGCGCGCGCCTGGTGCGATTACGGCTTCGTGGATGCGTTCAATCCGTTGACAAATTGGTATGACACCGATGTGGTCGGGATCGACACCGGAATCACCATGGTGATGGTTGAAAACGCGCGGACCGGATTCGTCTGGGAAACTTTCATGAAGAATTCGGAAGCAAGACGCGGGATGGAACGCGCAGGCTTGAAAACTTATCAGAGCACACCGACGCGGACGGGATGATCCCTCCGTCATTCAATGCTCTCATGACAGAAGTAGATATGTCAGGGCCGGAATTCGATGACAGAAAGTCCCTGGGGTGGGAGAGTGATTGTAATTTCTCCGTGCGAAAAGTTTTCTGTCTCGGCCGGAGGCAACTCCGCGGAACGCCGCAATTCATCCAATTGCTTGGGAGTCGGATCGGTGGGTCTGCCCATTTCCGCATAGCGAGGCAATGCCGATCCATGCGTAGAATCAAGACGATAAACCGTAGCGCGCAGCTTTTCCGAATGCCCCAGGAGTTTAATCGTGACCTTCTTGGATTCTCCGGGCTCTTCGGGAAGCGACAGGTTCCATACGGCCATCACCGATGTCCCGTCCGACCGTTTTGTGAGCAGGGCTGATTCCGAATCGACCGCGATTCGTTGTTCACCGAGCTTGTGCAATAATTTGAATGCGTTAAAGGATGGCTTCGGTACGCCCCCTGCGGCCATCAGGCCAAACCCTCCGTAAAACGGCTGCTTGACAACTCCCTGCTCTTCAAAAACGTCGGAAAACGCCCAGTACGAAAGGATGTCCATGAGGCCGTCGCATTGGCGGATAGTGTCCGCCAGCCAGGGGCCCATAAATACAGAATCGGTAACATCCGGTTCATTTTTATAGCTGGCGTTGTATTCACTGAAGAAAATTGGCAGATCGGGTTTTTCGGAAGACTTCACCTGGTCATGGACTTTTTTCGCCGCCCTGCAAACCATGCGGTTGCGTGGAATCGTCTCTGCCGTGCCGAAAACATCGGTCGATAAATCGTTTCCGTAAACGTGAGTGGAAACAAAGTCGGCCGGCACGTGATTTTCAGAGATGTGGCGGATGAAGCGATCGACCCATGCGGCTTGCGCAGTCGCCGGCCCGCCGACGCGGAGTCGCGGGCTGACTGCTTTCAAGGCTCGCGCCGTCGTGTCATAAAGTTGAAAGTACGTTTGCTCTCTGGGATCTCCCGCCCAGAAATCCAGATTGGGTTCATTCCAAACCTCGAAATACCACTGCGAGACCTCATCGATTCCGTATCGCTCCACCAAATGCTGCGCCAAATGAGAAATAAGATCGCTCCACTTTTCCCAGGACCTGGGCGGGGAAACAATCGGCTTGTACCAGAAAGATTGCAAGGTTTGAGTGGCGGCCAGTTTGCTGGGCATGAAACTTAATTCAACGAACGGACGGACGCCATTTTCAAGCAAGCCGTCATAGATCTGGTCAACGTAGGAAAAGTTGTAGAGTGGACTCCCTTGGGCATCCTCGTCGTACACGCCGACTTCATCGTGGAGAATTGCGTGAAAACGCATGTATTTGAAGTCCGTGGCATGTTTCACGTCACGCAAATCCCGGCGATAACTCTCGCGCAAACTCAGAATAGCGCGGCCGGAACCAAACATTTGCTCCCAAAAGTGCGGGAATGGATGAGCCGGGGCCGACAAGTTAACGCTGATGATTTCAGGCGACGCTTCAGCTGCGGGGACGGAACTTTGTGGAAGTTGGGCGAGAACAGGTCTCGGAACTTCACAGACAATGCAGGCGAGGGCAACGCACAGGCACAAGTCACCTGTACGGAAACGCACGCGCCGCTTGTCGCTGCTCATAGGAGTTTTGGAACTAGATCCCGAATTCCGGGACGCGGCATCTGCAATGTCAGCGCTGCCAGTGAAGGGCTGGCCTTCGAAATCGTCTCCACATCTTCCTCGTATGCCAGGGTTCTCGGCAGTTTTTCGTGCAACAGACGTTCGATGGCAACTACCCTCGGTTCGGCGTGAAACCGCCGCTGCATTGCCGAGTTGCAGAGGACATTCACCGCAGCGACCAGGCTCATCGCCTGGTGGTGCGCCATCCAGTTTCGCACCACGATGTGGCTGCCCGCCTCGCCGGTCCGCCGGGGCGTAAAATCGGCGGCTTCATAAAATCCGTACGCCGAAAGCCAGCCAAGCTCTTTCATTTTGCGCAAATTCTTTACGGCGCCCTCCGTGTCGAACATCATGCCGAGAAATGTCGCATAGGGAGCCACAACGAGATCGCCCGAGCAATCGTCCCTGTGAATCGCCAGACCCGGCACGCCGAAAGCGTGATACCGGTAGTGGCCATCGGGATTTCTTTCGGCGCAGGAGGATTCGGAAATTCCCCATGGAATACGGTTGGCCCGCGCAAACTTTTGCTGCGATCGAATGGCCGCCCGGATGATGCGCTCGAGCATTGTGTTCGGATCGCTGCGGATCCACAAACTTGGCATCAAGAATTCAAACGCGGTCCCGCTCCACGAGAGGAGCACGTCCTCGCCCTCGTAGGAGCGGAAGGTTCGCTTCAGGTTAAACCAGCTCTCCTGCGGAGCCTCCCCTTTGGCGATGGCCACGAATACCGCCGTGCGCGCCTCGGAAGCGAGAAGATCGTAGTTGTACTTGCTCAGCCCGCCCTGGGCCTCCTCAAACCCGATCGAAAACTGTTTCTTCTTTCCGTCGTACAGAACGCTAAAATCCATTTCATCGGCCATGGATTGAGCGGCGGCAGCAAGTGTAGTCAGGCGCATTACTAGATCCTCGGAGAGATGGATGGCTCTCTCCAGCGCAGCCCGGAAATGCGTTGCCCTGGCTCCTGCGTCCGCCGGGTTTCCGGAGTACGAATCGAGCTTTTGGCACAATTCCCCAAACACGCGGGGAATCGATTGCAGTGTGAGATCCTCCTCACATCGTCTGATTTCTGTGTCCGACAGAGGGCAGGAGTCTTCAAAATGAGCGTCCAGCCAGGGCGCGAACGTCTCCATCGTCTTGACCAGGTTTCCAACGCGTACCGGCAATTCCCTCCCCCACCAGGCCAACTCCTCGTTTCCGTTTCTCCTTGATATCCGGCTGAAAACAATTAGCGCGTCGATTTCCAGCGCACGCAATTCTTTGATCCGGAGCAGATCTCCTGAAGCGAGCCGTTCCACGGCCTGTTTCAGATCAAGAATGCCGGGAACAAGCTCGCCGCCCGCCGAACCTTGTGTGGCAACTTCGGCCAGTAAACCGGCATGATCGTGAAGCGCTTCCCACAACGCCGGCCGCAACAGGGGCTGCTTGATCATCTCCAGACAGCCTTGTTTCAATGTCCACAAACTGCAAAGCAGATTCCCGTTGTCCACGGTTGAAACGAAAAGGGGCGGAACGGGTTCGAGGGTGTCGGTGGCGTACCAATTGTAGAGGTGCCCTTTACATTTGGGCATCCTGCTTACGGTCTCCAGCGTCCTTTCCGTATCTCGAATAAATTCCGGCGTGGTCAGGAATCCCAGATCATGCGCAGCCAGCCTTGAATTCAGAAGCAACCCGAGATTCGTCGGGGAAATGCGGTGCGCAATGAGCGGCGGCGCCTGCTGCACGATATCGGGAATCAACCAGTTCTCCCCCCGATTGCTGAACTCATGGAAAAACCGCCATGTGCGCAGTGCAGCGTTGCGAATCGTGCCGCGATCTTTGGTCTTGATCCGGCTTGCCAGCGAGCGTTGCGGCCGATTCAGCCATTCGCCAATCCAGGCCGAACCCGCCCAGAGGAATATAAAGGGCATTGCGACCCTGAACGAATGAGGATGAAGAATGAAAACCAGCGGTCCGATCGCGACCGTGAGCAACAAGCTGTATTTCAGGTAGGCATCCACGAGCCCGCCACCGTCCTCTGCCAATTCCGAATCGGCGGCGGTTTCCCATTCCAAAAGCCTGCGATGAGTGAATTTCATGCGGACTACGGTTCGCACCACGGCGTCCATGTCAATCAAACTCTGATGGAACAGAAACGCCAGCCGCACGCAAATACGCGCCAGCGCGCCGGCACTATCCGCGCAAAGGCTTTTCCAGAAGTCAGGCCGGAACCAGGCCTTCCCCGCCGTGAATGCTGCCAGCAGGAATTCGAAGCAGGTTGGAAACAGCATGATGGCCACCGCCGCCAGCGTCCAATGCAAGGCGCCTCCCGGTAAGAGCAGCCAGCCGTACAACAGCAGCAGCAACGTCGCGAACTCCGTGAGGCTGCGGCGAAGATTGTCTATGATTTTCCAACGCGAGATGGGGGTGAGCGGGTTGCGCACCGACTGCCCGAAATAGTTCCGAACCCGCGGGAGCAAAGTGAATATGATTTGCCAGTCGCCGCGCACCCAGCGGTGCTTTCTGCGACTGAAGGCGCTGAAGTGCGACGGATAGTCGTCGACGACTTCCACATCCGATACCAGCCCCGTGCGGGCGTACACGCCTTCGATCAGATCGTGGCTCAACACCGTGTTGCACGGGAACCTGTGCTCCAGGACTTTTTGGAAAGTTTCGACCTCATAGATTCCCTTGCCCGTGAATATGCCCTCGCCAAACAGATCCTGATATACGTCCGAGACGGCTCGCGTATAAATATCGAAGCCCGCATCACCCGAAAGCAATGAGGAAAAGCGGGAGCGGCTCGCTGATTTGACGCAGATGTCCACTCGCGGCTGCAGGATTCCGTAGCCTTCCACGACGGTATTTTTGTCGGGATCGATTACCGCACGATTGAGCGGATGCGCCAGAGTCCCGACGAGCTTGTGTCCGGCGCCAGGAGGCAGTTGTGTGTCGAGATCCAAAGTGATCACGTAACGAACGTTCTTGAGCAGGGACGTATCCCCCGTCTTCACCGGGAACTGGTCGTCCTGATTCAGCAAGAAACGATTGAAGTCAAGAAGCTTGCCGCGTTTTCTCTCCCAGCCCATCCATAGCCCCTCGGCAGGGTTGTACTTACGATTGCGATGGAAATGAAACAATCTCCCTTTGCTCTGGTGCGCGTATTTCTCATCCAGGTTTTGCACGAGTTCGGAGCAGAGCTTGGCCAGCGATTCCTTTTCGTCGAATTCCTGGGTCGCGTCCGGCAAATCGGTTAGCAGCGCAAAATGAAGATTGGGGTCACGATTTCCCAGAAACCGGACTTCCAGTCCTTGCACGGCCTGCATTACCTGCCTTTCGCTCGTCAGCAACGCCGGCACCGCCACAACAGTGGCGCACGATTGAGGAATCCCCTTGGAGAAGTCGAGTTTCGGAATCTTTCTGGGTGGAAACATTCGAGTCGCCAGCATGTTGACCGTAGCCACCGCGCATTCCAACGCGGGAAGCACAAAAAGCGCCTCGGCAAAGTGGCTCGTGAGCTTAACGTGCAGAACTGAAATCAGCACAGCGATCATTCCGATAGTGATCAGCTCAATTCCCAGAAAATAGAAGAAGTCGGGCCGTTTAAGAAGAAGGCCTCGAATTCGGGTGGCGAGCGGTGGACGATAATTGATTTCTCTTTTCAGAGCAGCTTGCCCGTTATCCACCAAATAAAAGCCAACGTGGGTCCGCCGCTCCCTCGCCCTTTCACTCGAGCAGGGAACCTTTCCGGCTAACTGGGCGAGAGCGATGGCCTTTCGCGCCACTTCGGACTCCGTACAATTCGAGTGCGCGGCAAAATCAGCCACGGCCGTGCGATACACCTCCCGCGTGTCATAATCCATTTCCGGATAAGCGCCTCGCGGGTCCATTCGCAGAATTTGTTCTGTCAAGCAAGCCTCTTCAAAAAATTCCTTCCATTCGAGGCCGGAAATGTGGCGCAAGCTGTTCAGGAGGGACGAAAGACGGCTCAGATTTCCGCCGGTTGCCGCGCGGACTTGCGCAACTTCCTGTGGTTCGCTGCCGGTCGCATCCTGAGATGTTTCAATGCCGATTTGTTCGAGCAACACAAGTTCTAAGTAGGGCTTCAGATTCCAGATTTCCGCAATCTCCAGTGAATCTTTCTCGTGCACAGTGGCAAGGAACCGCGCAAATTCCTGCTCGTTAAATTCGTATCGCGTAAAACGCAAGTAGATGCTAGCCAGGGCAAAGGAGCGCGGAAGCGGTGAGGGGCAGCCCGCCATTCCGACATGAGGGAGGCGATACGCCTTCTGAATTCCTGCCCGGGATTCAGCCAGCGCCTGTTTCATGAGAGGCAGATTGTCCGAAATTAATTTCGCGACTCCGCTTAGCGCGGCCCGCCTCGACGATTGCTCTTGCACAACCTTAGCAGCGGAGTTGACACGTTCCGCGGCGCTCTTCCAGTAAATGTCGAGATAATTGTGGGATTCCTCAGGGATGACCGACTGCCATCGAAGCATTTCCTGCAGCCAGTCGAAGCGCGTCGAGCGGCGCGGACTTGCTTCCGGGCGACTTCGCTCCCTCCAGCCCGCGCCGAGAAGCTTCTTTTCCGGCAAGGGAAAGACGAATCCGAGATCAACCGATGATTGATGTGTGCTTCCCATTTCCCCCTCAGCAATTCCAGGCCTTACCGATATCCGGCCGCCTGAAGTTCAAACATTTCCGAATACCGCCCGCCGTCGCTTATAAGCTGATCGTGCGAGCCCTGCTCGGCAATCTTTCCGCCTTCGAGAACGAAAATACGATCCGCCATGCGGACTGTGGAGAATCGATGGGAGATGAGGAGCGTGGTCTTGTCCTTGGTAAGTTCGACAAATCGCTCAAAGACCTCGCGCTCGGATCGAGCATCGAGCGCTGCGGTCGGCTCGTCCAGGATCAATAGTTGCGCGTCACGCAAATGAGCCCGCGCCAGCGCGATTTTCTGCCATTCGCCGCCGGACAGGTCAAGGCCGCCATCGAAGCGGCATCCGAGGAGCTGGTCGTACTGTCGCGGCAGTTTTTGGATCACGCCCTCTGCGTAGCTTTTCCTTGCTGCAGCTTGAATTTGAACCGGATTAATAGGGGCATTGATGCGGCCTACCGAGATATTTTCAGTGACCGTCATGTCATAGCGCATGAAATCCTGAAAGATCACGCCGATTTCGCTCCACCAGTCTTCCAGGTCGTATTCCCGAAGGTCGACGCCATCGAGGAGGATTCTTCCTTCGGTGGGGTCGTACAAACGCGTCAAAAGTTTGGCAATCGTCGTCTTGCCCTGGCCGTTTTCACCGACCAGCGCGATGCGCTCGCGGGGCTCCAGGCGAAAATCGATATCGCGCAAGACAGGATTTTTGTTTCCAGGGTACGCGAACCAAACATGTTGAAATTCGATTCCGTGGCGAATCGGCCGCGGCGCGACGATCGCTCCGGGCTTTGTCTTGAGTCGCGGCTGCACCGAAAAGAAATCCAGCAGGTCGGTCATGAACAGCGCCTGGTCGGCGATCCCGGAAAAGGTCGAAAAGAATGCCTGGATGTTCGTGCTGGCGCCGGCGATCGCACCGGCCAGAAACGTCAACTGGCCGAGAGTCAAGGCGCCCAGAACCGTCTCATAAATGACATAGGCGTAAGTTCCGTAATAGCCCAGAGTCCCGAGAACCGTCAAAAACCCTCCAAAGAGGAGCTTGCGCTTCGCCAGATCCACAGTCTGGAGATGCAGGTCGTCCGAGAGAGCCTTGTACCGGCGCACTAGGAAAGGGCCCAGCCGGAATAATTTCAATTCTTTCGCACTCTCCTTGCTGCCGGCGAGAACTCGAAGGTATTCCATCTGCCGGCGAGCCGGGGTCTGCTTAAAATTCATCGAGTAGCCGAGAAAAGCAAAGTGCGTCTCCCCCAAAAATGCCGGCACGACGCACAGAAAGAGAAAAAACAACATCCACGGGGAAAAAAGAAAAATGCCAACCGCGAGACTCGCCGTTGTGATCCCTTCCTGAATCAGCCGGCCCGTCATCTGAATCATCATCACGCGGTCGGTGCCCTGCACTCGCGCGCGCTCCATCTTGTCGCAAAAGGAAGGATCCTCATAGCGGGTGAGGTCAAGCCGAGAGGCGTGTTCCATGATCCGCGTGCTGATGTGCCGCGTGTACTTGTCGGCGAGCACGCTGTCGCAAAAGTCCGTTAATCGCGCCAGAATTGTCCCGAGGCTAGCCAGGCCGAATTCCAGGGCCACCAGCCACCAGAAAAATCCCGGCAGGGCCTTATGCTGTGAAGTCAGACCGTAAATCGAATCGATAATTACGCGCGTGATAGCCAGCATGGCAACTGGTATCAGGGAAATGACCAAACGTAGGCTAAGACTCGAAGCGACAGCTGCGGGAGCAGCCTCCCAAACCATTTTGAAAAGAGGTGGAATATTATTTAGTCCGCGGATCCGCTCACGCCATTTGGGAAGAAGGCGCTCGTTGTTTTCCGCGTTTGCCATGTTCATTCCCTCTCTGTCCTGGAGAAGTCTCGTTGCTGCCGCTTCCGAACAAACCTCCGGCCAGTGGCGGGGGCAGTCCAACTGGCATTTTTCGTTGCTGGCCAATAATCTTGGGACTGGGTCTGGGGTAAATCACAGCGACGTGGCTGGGTGTTCAGTGACATGTACGGACCAGGCGCCATCGGCAAAAATGGAGCCCCGCGGCCCTGTCCTTAAAAAGGCCGGGCGACCCGGTAACTAGTAAGCGTCCGAGGATGCAAACGCTCCATCATGAAATTGAAAGCTCCCTTGCAAGCAGGCTCGTGAGACCCAAGTGCCTTCCCCCCACCGTTGAAAATAAACGGCCTTTCCAATCCCAACTACTCCAATGCAAGTCAGCTTCCAATGGAGAATAAAATCGTAACCCTTTCGAATCAAACCACTTTGCAATTCGGGTCGGACAGCCCCTATATGTATTTTTGACGGCTACGGAAAGTTTTACGTTCACCTAACCTCTCGCCCTGCATGCAAATAGCCCAAAATGAACCCTCCCCGAGCCACCACCTGGTCGCGCATTCAGGCGAGACGCAGGCCTTCAAGCGATCAAAATGGCATGCAGATCCCGTCTGTTCACTGACGAGAAAGGGACGCTTCAAGCAGCTGGCTAGTCTTGGGTGACGAGTTGCTCTTTCCCGGACTCCTTGTGATTGAGGGCGTACAGGGCGAGCTCCAAGCGGTTGGATGTCCCAAGTTTGTTGAAAATACGGAAGAGATAGTTGCGAACCGTGTGCTCGCTCAAGTTGAGTTCGCGGGAAATATCGCGGTTCGTTCGTCCTTGCGCGACAAGATCTACAAGGCTTTGCTCTCTTCTGGTCAGCAGAGTATTGCCCTTTGCATCGGTGATGGCGGGCGAACTCCCATCCGCGATGGATTCGACCAGGTACTGGAGCTGTTCATTATTGGCCCAAATTTGGCCGGTGCTGACTTTTTGGATGGCCTGGCAAAGTTCGCCGAAGGCTCCGTCTCGCGTGAATACACCCAGAGCGCCAGACCGAAATGCTTCCACGACGGCGCCACGTTCGGGAGAATCAATAAGCATGAGGATGCGAGCCTCTTCGTGAGCGGCATGGAGTTCGCGAGCCACGCTGATGCCACTGGAGTCGCCATCCTTAAGGTGCGAACTAATAATGCAGACGTGCGGCTTTTTCGCTGCGTAAGCCTTCAGAATCTCGTTTGAGTCGGTGGCGCAGGCTACCACGGACAGACGCCGGCGATAACGGCAAAGAGCTGCGGTCATCAATTCACAACTCAGGCGGCAAGTTTCAGCAACCAGGAGCTGAATCAAATATCCGTTGGCCTTCCCTTTTCGCATCGTTCCACCTTTCATTCCCCCGCTCCGGCACTGCTACGACTTGTTATAACTAAATTTGTTCGCCTTGTGATCAGCAGAACTCTGTAATTTCAATTGCGGAAAAGGTGAATGTATTTTCAGCCCTCTCCGAAAGAAATTAAGTTTTCAATCGCGGGCTGGGGTGACGTTCAACGAAGCGGGGCGGGTGCGATCCGATCGCGTTACTGCTACGAGAGGATTTTAATACAAAGGCCGCACTCGGGCAATTATTTTTAAAGACTGGCCAAGTGCGGGACAAAGTTCCTCTCGAACTATGCGATGCGGGAGCGTGCTTGTCAGTTGCCTTAACTCAATTTGGATTCCGCGAGAATTCCTTCCGTTCGCCATTTCGCGCATTATCTGCTACCTACATAACCGCCCATCCTGAATTTACTGTAGAAGAAGAAACGTTTGTCATCTCAGGTACGCAGAGATACCCGTTCGGCTTGGTTGACGTGAAGCCAAGCTCAGCGTTTCCGGGAAGCATGTACTCGCCACCGAGGACTTGTCACGGGTCCGAACCATAGAAACAAATCGCTCCGCTGTTTGTGACATTGCGCTTCTTGTGAGCTTTGCATCCACCAATTACGATCGCGGCGAGTGAGGAATCATCGCGGTCATGAAACTTTACACAGCGCCTTTTGATGCCATAACACCTGACAGAGACTTTGGCGTTGAAACCTCTGCCAACGTACGGCACCAGATCCGCTATCCGTTGCGCACTCCCGTCTCCTTTACGTGGTTCGACAAAGAAGGAGAAACGCGAGGCGCAAAAGGAAACAGCCGCAACATCGGAGAAGGAGGCGCTTACATCCTGACGAGGAACTGCCCTCCGGTGGGCGCCCAAATCATTTTAGTATTTCGGTTTCCTTACTTGCCGGATTTTGCGCGCTTTCATCGGTTGGAGATGAGCGGCCAAGTGGTCCGTGCTGAGTTCCTCCCCAATGCCAAAGGGATGTGGGGATTTGCCGTGGCCTCAATATGGACGATGTTACAGGAGCCCGAAGATTCGGATCAGGGAGCGAGGGAATCCGCATAGCTGAATTGCAATCCAGTTGGCGGAATCCGTCGAGAGTTTGGGCTGGGGACATGTGACATAGAAGTTGCCAGGCCAGTCTGAACTCAAAATTCACGTAATCGAGGTTCATAAAGGCTCACTGAAAGCAGCAATTTGTGAGTCAGAGGGCGAAGCTTTATGCCAAATTCCATGGAATCCGGCAGTACCGCTCTCGAACTCACTCCGCGGTGGTTTGCCGTGCACACACGCCACCAACACGAGCAAAGGGTAGCCAGAACCCTTTCAGGCAAGGGATTTTCAGTGTTCCTGCCTACCTATAATGCTGTTCACCGCTGGACTGACAGAAACAAATCCGTCACCTTGCCACTCTTCCCCGGATATCTTTTCCTTGCGAATGAAATCGAACGGCAGATCCACATTCTGTCCACGCCCGGAGTAAACGCCATCATTAAAACAGGAAACGTCCCTGCGGAAATTCCCAACGACGAAATCATGGCCATCCGACAAATGGTAGATAGCACGCTGCGTGTGAAGCCCCATCCATTCATAAGCTCCGGCGATCGCGTGAGGATCAAAGCGGGCCCGCTCACGGGCCTGGAGGGGATCGTTTCGCGCAAGAGAGACGCGCTGCGTTTGGTTCTCTCGATCGAAATACTTGGCCAATCAGCAGCGGTGGAGATTGACGGTTGTCTTGTAGAGCGTCTTGGGCCACTGCGGCAGGCGGTTCCGCGGTGCTAAGGCTAGATTCGGCATCGTCCGCAGACCTTGCATCCTGAGGCTCCAGTGTATTCACTCCAAAAACAGGAGAACTTCCCGGTTCAATGTAACGTAACACTTCCTGAATCGGAATAAGCCATGTTCCTCGATTTCTATAATCTTCGCGAACAACCGTTTGGCGTTACCCCAGACCCGCGATTCCTTTACTTCGGATCCACGCACAGGGAAGCTCTCGCATCCTTGCTCTACGCAGTCGAAACCAAGCGTGGATTCTCGGCTCTGGTAGCCGAGCCGGGCATGGGAAAAACATCATTGCTGTTCCGAATGCTGGAGTCGCTGCGCAATTCGGCCAGGACGGCGTTTCTTTTCCAGACCGAGGGTGACTCACATGAACTCCTGCGTAACCTGCTCCACGACCTCGGGATCAAGACCCCGAGCCAGGATCCAGGCGCCATGCACGAGGCCCTCAATGAGGGCTTACTTCAGGAGTTGAACGCGGGAAGGCAAGTCGTCGTTGTTATTGACGAAGCCCAGAACCTTGACGAGAAAGTGCTCGAGACCGTCCGCCTGCTTTCGAATTTTGAAACTTCCACTCAAAAATTAATGCACATCGTCCTTGCGGGGCAGCCGGGATTAGCGTCAAAGCTCTCCGATACAGGGATGATTCAACTTCGCCAGCGTGTTTCCACGATCATCCACCTGGAACCCTTCCGTCGCGACGATACCTCTAAATACATCGAACATCGGCTTCGTGCCGCGGGACACACGGGCCCCCCCATTTTCACGGACGATGCGCTCGATATGGTCGCGCGGATCAGCCAGGGAATTCCAAGAAATATAAACAGCATGTGCTTTCAGGCGCTCTCGATTGGTTTCGCGACTCAATCGAAACAAATTGGCACGGAAGTTTTGCACGAAGTCACATCAGATCTCGATTTCCTGCCCAAGCGGAACACTCGAGCAAGCGTCCGACAATCATTACCGCGTCCCCGGAGAGCTGTGGAACCGCGCGCATTCCCCGGCAGCGCCGGACCTGCCGTTTGGGAATATGCGGCTTCCCTGCCACTTCGCCCATCGCGACTCAAATGGGTTGCGGCCATCGCCTGTTTTGTAATTTTGCCCATTTCGGTCATCGCCCTCAGTGACTCGAAAGTCAATTTCGCCGATACGCTGCCGGGCCGCGCAGCCGAGCAAGTGGTCAACGCCGTATTGAGCTCGGGAGACCCCACTGCTGATTTTATTCCGCCGTGGCCGGCCAGGCTCAAGCCGCCACAACCTCCACCACAGGCCGAGGCTGTGAGCAAATCCCCCACACCATCTTCACCAGATGATCCACAGAGTCCGGATTCTCCGAGTGCTGTCAAGACGACCGAAGAGGTCGCCGAAACTGCCCGCGCACCAGCAAAAATCGCAACTCGAAATTACTCAACCGCCGCAGAGGTTAATAAAGGGAGGACATTCTACGACCGCCGCAGCGAACCTGACCGCCCCCAAGGTGGGCGATACGCCACGCCAACCAGGGTGCAAGTTCTCCGGTCCCAAACGCTCTTCCAGTTCGCACTAGAACTCTACGGACAATCGAACTGGAAAATCGTCGAGGCCATCTGCGCTGCAAACCCGCAGGTTCACGGGCCCTTTTCAGTGCTCTCCCCGGGACAATGGATTCAACTTCCGAGCGATCTCGTCACAGTGACTGCGAATTACAACTCGCGCGCGACAATCGGCCGGCCCCGTTAAGAGAGAAGAAATCGTTTTTTGTATTGTGGAGGTTGAAATGAGAATGCAACGAGCGGTCGGAATTGGTGGAATCAGCCTGGTGGCAGTTTTTCTCTGCGTTGCTCCAAGCCGCGTATCCGCTCAGGGAGGCAAGGTGCTTTCCACATCCTCAAATTCTGCGACAGAGGGGAATCAGCCCGATTCGCAATCCGATGCGGGCCAGCCTCAACTTCAGCGGCGCAATCCTCGCTACAAGGTCCAGCACAGCGACACACTGTCCATTGCGTTTCCATTGTCTCCTGAATTCGATCAGCCGAAGGCGGTGGTGCAACCAGACGGCTACATTAACTTACAGGGCGCAGGCAGCGTGCACATTGAAGGATTAACAGTGCCGGAAGTTGTGGAAGCGCTGAAAAAGGCCTATGCCGGAATCCTCCATGATCCGATCATCGACGTCGACCTCACGGACTTTCAGAAACCGTAT
>Ga0210401_10001584_pt1 | contig 26179 bp, 19 predicted proteins | sample IncBWH32MmetaG_FD_150866 | JGI IMG/M metagenome (GOLD analysis project Ga0210401, IMG submission 150866) | Forest soil microbial communities from Barre Woods Harvard Forest LTER site, Petersham, Massachusetts, United States - Inc-BW-H-32-M | ecosystem: Environmental > Terrestrial > Soil >...
ATGGGCGTATTCTCGCCAAGCCAGCCATTGGACCGAGCGGGAAGAGACGCGAGAAGCAGAGCCCGAGTCTGGACAAGAGCATTTTGGACGCCTCAAGGCTCTGATTGCGATGGCATACTACGGATCAGAAATCGGCCAGAAAGAGCTTGGCTGGGACGGCGCTTTCATGAACGGCCCCTACAAGGGATGCGAGCATCCAGCCACGAACCACGCATAAACAATCATGCCAGAAGACCCCCTTCAAAAAACATACGACGCAATTGTGGTTGGCTCCGGCGCAACCGGAGGCTGGGTAGCGAAGCGACTCTCCGAAGCGGGATTGCAGGTTGCTTTGTTGGAGGCGGGTCGCGCCGTCACGCCGGAAGAATTCACCGAACACATGCCGTCTTTTCAGCTTAAGTATCGTAACCATTCGCCGGAAGTGCTGAGGACTCGACCTATCCAGAAGGCGTGTTACGCATGCATGGAGTACAACTACGAGTGGTTCGTAAACGATCTGGAGAATCCGTACAGCACACCCGCCGACAAGCCATTCACATGGCAACGCCTGCGCGTCCTCGGGGGCAGGTCTCTAGTCTGGGGACGACAAAGCTACCGCTTGAGCGATGTGGATTTCAAAGCCGCGAGCCGCGACGGGTACGACGTCGATTGGCCAATCTCTTACCGAGATTTGGCGCCCTTTTACGACATCGTTGAACGATATGTCGGCATCAGCGGTGCCGCAGAGAATAACGAGATGTTGCCCGATGGACAATTTCTTCCCCCGATGAAAATGAGCTGTGGAGAAGTGCGGCTCCGCGAAGCGGTGAAGAAGAAATTTGGGAGAACGCTAACAATCGGCAGGACCGCGATTTTGACGCAACCTCATAACGGTCGTGCCGCATGTCACTATTGTGGTCCTTGCGAGCGCGGCTGTGGTACGTTTTCGTACTTCAGTAGCCCGTTCACCACCGTTCAAGATGCCTTGAATTCCGGAAACTGCACTTTGATCACGGACGCGATCGTGAGCCATGTCGAAATGGACGCGAACAGCAACAAGGCAAAGGGCGTCAATTTCGTACATCGTGCTACGAAAGAAAGCAAACAGGTCCGCGGCAAGTCTGTCATCTTGTGTGCGCAGTCCATGGAGTCTACGCGGATTCTCCTGAACTCCTCCACTAGCGACTATCCCAAAGGCTTGGCAAATTCCAGCGGATTGCTCGGGCACTACCTGATGGATCACGTTGTGGGTGGAGGTGCCAGCGGGACCTTCGATGACTTGCACATCCCGCCATCGGCGAATGCCCCTCATCGCGCAAACGGCATTTACCTTGTGCGTTTTCGCAACACCCCTGCGACTGGCAAGCACCCTCACTTCATCCGTGGCTATGGATATCAGGGACGCTCGATGCCTGAATTTAGCCTCGACTCGCCTGGCATTGGTGTCGATTACAAGAGGGCAGTGAAGGTCGGCAGGTATGAGGTTTCCCTCGGCGCTTTCGGCGAATCTCTCGCCAACTTCGATAATTTTTGTGAGATCGACCCGAATCTCAAAGACGCATGGGACATTCCTGCCCTGCGCATAAGCATGGCCCACGGCAAGAACGAGGCCGCTCTGATGCATGATGCCGGCGTGAGTGCTGCGGAAATGCTTGAAGCGGCGGGCGCCAAAAATATCCGTGTCCGCACTGGCGTTGAAATGCCAGGAATGGCGATCCACGAGGTCGGCACCGCGCGTATGGGAAACGATCCCAAGAAATCGGTGCTCAACACTTTTTGCCAGTCCCACGATGTGCCCAATCTGCTGGTAGCCGACGGTTCCTGTTTTGTGTCCTCGGCGTGCCAGAATCCTACGCTTACGATGATGGCCCTCACCGTCAGGGCCTCGGATCATTTGATCGAGCGCTTTCGACGGAACGAAATTTAGTCAGCCTTGCAGAGAGAAAGGCTTTTCATGAGCGACATGAACCGCCGTCACTTCTTGCAAACCGGGGCACTGGCGGGAGCAAGCCTGTTGCTACTCAACGACGTCTTTGCTGAAAAGAAAAAGTCTGTTCTCGTTTTTACGAAGTCTTCCGGCTTCGAACACCAGGTGGTGAAAAACGTGGATGGCAAACCCAGCATTCTCGAAAACGCCATAACCACCCTTGGTGCGAAACACGGCTTCGACGTGACCGCAACCAAGGACGGCACAGTCTTCGATTCCAACGATTTCCGTAATTATGCCGCGGTACTTTTCTTTACCACGGGAGACTTGACCACTGTAGGCACGGACAAGAATCCGGCCATGTCACCGCAAGGCAAGCAATCCCTTCTCGATGCTATTCAGGCAGGGCTTGGATTCGTCGGTATTCATGCTGCAAGTGACACCTTTCACACGCCGCCCGATACGCCAGACAACGCAAACCGCTACATCGCTCACGGGGAACAGTCTGACCCTTATATAAGGATGTTGGGCGGCGAGTTCATCACTCACGGCAGCACCCCACGCCTGCAGACGACAAACATCATCGTCAATGACCCGAAGTTCCCCGGCCTAAAGGGAGTCTCCTCACCAGTGCCCCTCAACGATGAGTGGTATTCATTGAAAGACTTCAGAACCGACCTCCACGTAATTTTGACACTCGACACGAAAGGCATGACGGGAGAGCCTTACCAGCGTGCGCCTTACCCCATGACTTGGGCAAGGATGCAAGGTAAAGGACGGGTGTTCTATACCGCGATCGGGGACCGCCCGGAAAACTGGACGAACACATTCTTCTTAAATGTTCTGGCCGGCGGTATTCGATGGACCGTCGGCGATGCCCAAGCGTCGCTCAATCAAAATCTAAAGCGGATCGCGCCCGGTTACGCGGAAATACCGCCCAAGCCTGATTCGAAGCGCTAAAGCTTTTGCCATCGAGTTTTGAAGTCGCTGCGCTCGAGATATGCGTCATTGCATGATCTGCTGACGCCGCCTGGTTCTTGCGAGGCAGCGCACGGCCGATTAGGCCTCAAGAAACAATCTCCGCGGACGAAACGAGCTGGACTCAACCTTTGCTGTGCTGCAGATCGGCGCTTCTTTCGGCAGCTTCTTTCACAAGGAAACCCATTTTCGGATGCGACGGTTCCAGGTCAGGTGAAATTCCGTATTCACGGAGCGTCTCGGAGGTGACAGGGCCGATGGAGGCGACGACGGTTCGGCGCAATCCTTCTGCGACTTGCTGGTGTTGGGACATCTCGTCGGCGAAGCGGAACAGGTGATGCACCTGGACAGATGAAGTAAACAAGACGACGTCGAAATTTCCGAGAGCCAGCGAACGTACCGCTTCACGCAGGGGCGCCGTGTCCTCCGGCGGAGCCCACTTATAGACCGGCACAGGGAAAACTTCGGCTCCACGTTCCGAGAGGCCGGCGTACAGTTCACGGCTCGGCACCCCGTGCTCCTGCACCGCGATGCGCGCGCCTTTGAGAGGAATCGAGGCGGCATTCTGATCGAGCGCCTGGAGAATTTCTCGCCAGGTATTCGGTTCGGGGACAGTCAGAGTGACGGGAACACCGAATTCACGAAGAACGCCGACCGGCTTGGGTCCGCGTGCAACCACGGCGACGCGGCTGAGAGCCGCCACAAAAGTCTCGCGGGGACAACTCTGTTCAATCGCCTGTGCGAGGGCGCGGGTGCCAACGCCCGTCATGAAGATGACGATCTGGAACCTTCCTTGAACAAGTTGCTCGGCGAATGCAGACTCCTCGGCATTTGGTCCGGAGGGAACTTCGCGAGTGGAAGGAACGACAGTCGCTTGCCCGCCGTGATTGGCGATGAGCGAGCCCATTTCGCGGGAGCGTCGGCTCTCGAGAGAAAGCACACGACGGTTTCCGAAACCGGCGGCCGTCATACATGAATCTCTGAACTCGTGAAGGCTAGTGTAATCGGCCGTGCCATGGGGGGGAAGCGGAGGAGTCATGCTGGAGTTCGCCAGACTGCGTCTCTGACGTTTTAAGCTCCCTCGGCCACAAGGTCTGCCGCAGGTTTGGATTCAAGGAGCACCGGTTCATGAGAGCTTTGCGACGGCGTGCCGTAAGTAAGGTAGAGCAGCGCACCGGTGAACAGGGCCCCTGAAACGATATTTCCCAGGGTGACGGGCACTTGATTCCACCACCACCACTTGCCAACGGAGACTGGGGCATGGAAGAACATGCCTGCGGGAATTACAAACATGTTCACGATGGAGTGTTCATATCCATGTGCGAAGAAGGTCATGATCGGTAGCCACATGGCCACGACCTTGCCGAAAGTGGAGCGGGAAACAAACGCCAACACCACGCCGAAAGTCACCATCCAATTGCAGAGTACGCCTTTGACGACGGCGGTCATCCAACCTCTGTAGCCAAGGGCAGCGTACGCCAGTGTCTTTTTCTGGGCAGCCTGGCGCAGCATCTCACCCAAGGTACCGCCATCAGAGGTCATGAAATTGGTAACAGCCAGATAGAAAAAGAAGGCATAGGCCACGCTGCCAATCAGGTTTCCCAGATACACCCAGCCCCAGTTGCGCAGCAATTCGCCGAACCGGACGTCGCGCGAGAGCAAGCCCGCGGGCAAAAGCGCGAAGTTTCCGGTAGCTAGTTCGAGACCGAGAAGCACGAGCATGACGAAGCCCACAGGGAACAGGATGGCCCCGACGATCGCTGGCAGACCTTGGGAACTGACGACCATGACGAGCGAAGTGGCATAACCGAGGAAGACACCGGCGAGGATTCCGCGGATCATGAGATCGCGAACGGGCAGGGTGGCTTTCTTGCGTGCCGCCTCGAGTATCTCGACAACTAACTGCTTGGGGGCAACATAGTCCACTGGGAGTTCCTCCTGTTACTGCATCTCGGATCGCGGCGAGCCGACCGTTGGCTCGTCCGATGACGAACTCGTCGCGGGCACTCTCGAACCCACGTCCGAACGTGGATCGGGTCGCGCTCCCTCGCTCGGCACCAAGCATTGGATAAGTTTGGCGATGACCTCAGGCAATTTGTCGTCGAGCGGTACGAATTCCACGATTTCCTTTCCTTCGGCGGCATTGGGGCCAGTGCGGCCTCCGGTGTAAATGGCCACCGCGTCGACTGTTTTGCCATCAACACGCGCCTTGAAGCCGCGAAAACCAATATCGGCCGCCTGATGATTGCCGCAACCTGCGGGGCATCCGGACCAGTGCAGGCTGACCGCCGGCCCGCCAGTTCCAAGCCGTTGATCGAGGCGACGCGATAACTCGGCCGCGTGTCCCTTCGTGTCGATCTGTGCCAGATTGCAATAGTCAGTTCCGGTGCAGGCGACCATCTTGCGGCGAAAGGGACTCGGGGTCGGCGAAAGGTCAGCAAGCAAGCTTTCCTCGAGTAATGCGTCCAGACGATCGTCGTGCACGTTCGCCAGAATTGCGTTCTGGCCAGTGGTAAGGCGAACTTCGCCGTTGCCATACTCGTCCGCAAGGCGGGCGAGTTCATCCATCTGATCGGGAGAAAGTCGCCCCATCGGCACACACAGACCCACCGAACGCAGGCCAGGCTGCTTTTGCGCGGTGATACCGAGATGATCGGAGTGATAGGGGCTGCGCACGTCGCGGCCTGCAGGCTCGAGGTAATGATCCACACGACGCGCGAGTTCTTCGCGTAAACGCGGCAAGCCCCACTCTTCAATCAGGAAGGCGAGTCGGCATTTCGAGCGAGCATCGCGAGGACCATGATCGCGGAAAATTCCAACCAACGCAGCCACAAGTTGCGCGGCCTTCGGAATCCACACAAAGACGTCGAGCGGAGCGGCGATGGTGAATCCACCGGATCCCATCTTACCGCCGACGAGTACGTTGAAGCCGACGTGATCACGCCGAACGGCTGGAATGAGAGCGACATCCTGCGATTCATCATGGGTGCAATTCTGCACGCACCCCGTAATCGTGACGTTGAACTTGCGTGGCAAATTGGTGAACTCGGCATTTCCGCTGGCACCGACCAGGATCGCGTCGAGTTCGGCGACAACCAAGGAAGCGTCGAACAACTCATTCAAGGTGAGTCCGGCCAATGCACAGCCGTTGATGTTGCGCACATTGTCCATGCCGGTCTGCAGAGAGTGAAGATCAACGCCGCGCAACTTGTCCCAGATTTGTGGGAGGCTGCCCAGTTCGAATCCGCGGAGCTGAATCTGCTGGCGGGTCGTGATATCGAGCACGCAATTGCCGAGACGGCGAGACAGGCCGGCAATGGTGTGCAGCTGGCGACTGGAGGTGAATCCATTGGGCATGCGGATCCGCATCATGAACTTGCCGGGCGTGGGCTTACGAAAGAAAACGCCGAGCCACTTCAGCAGATCCTTTTCCGAAGTCGTCAGCGACTCGTATCCTTGGCCGATCAGCCGCGGCAACTGCTCGCGGATCACAAGACCGTCTCCGCCCACGGAAGCCTTGGTCGCCTCAATTGCATTACTGCCGGTTCGCATGACTGAGCCCCTGTTTTCTGATCGCTGCTCTGGATGGCGGGTCTCCGCACGGCCCAAGCGGCTCTGTGCTCGACTCCCGCCAGCTAGACATAACGAAGGCCGGCCCGGAACGAAAACGCAAAATACTGATGAGTCCGATAAATGGAGATGGTAGGTCGCGGAACATGCCGCAGAATGCGCCGTTTTGGCAGGATGTCGAATTTCTCTGATGCGGTAAATCGATTCTTTGCGGCTTGACTAGTGAGCAGATTTACTCAAGATGACGTCTACAATATGCGGTAGAGGGAGCCGGTAATCTTCTGAAATTTGTATCCTGCAATAGAATTGCGCGCAAAATCCCGTTTGAAGCATCTCGACTTTGGCTTTCCATTTGCCCCTGAGTTTTGCAACGCTTGTGTTCGGTCAGGTCCATGTGCCGGGGCAAGCCACTTCGCTGACTCTTAAGAAAGATTGGTGCGAGAACAGCGATGGATTCCAAAACTTTGCTGGCAGGTCTGTTCGTCGTTTGTCTGGCTACTTTCAGCTTCGCGCAGGAAATCACCGGCGACATTCGTGGCATTGTTCGTGACCCCTCGGGAGCCGTCGTAAGCGGCGCCACGGTCGACGTCGTCAATACCGACCGAAATGCAGTCATCCGCAGTCTGACTACGGATGCCAACGGTGCGTACGTCGCGCCCCTGCTGCCCCTCGGCCACTACAAGCTCGCAGTCACTGCTTCCGGCTTCAAACAATACAACGCCACCGACATCGCCCTCAACGTGAACGATCGTCGCGTCATCGACATCACTCTCATTGTTGGCGCCAACACCCAGACCGTCGATGTCACTGAGGCCGCGGAGGCGATCAATCTGGAAACCGCCACCGCCTCCGGCCTGATGACCGGCAATGAAATCCGCGAACTCGGCAACGTCACCCGAAATTACGAACAACTCGTCTCCTTGCAACCTGGCATCTCGTCGAATGTGGCTTCCGATCAGCTCTTCATCGGTGTCAGCAACCCGGTAGGAACCTCGAACCAGATCAATTTCTCCATCAACGGCAACCGGCCAACTCAGAACAATTGGACCATCGATGGGGCCGACAACGTGGACCGTGGCGCCAACCCTGTTGGCCTATCCGAGCATTGACTCTATCGCCGAATTCAACGTCCTCCGTTCTAGCTATTTGCCCGAGCACGGCCGTAGTTCCGCCGGCGAAATCACCGTCATTACTCGCAGTGGCACCAGCCAGTTTCACGGTAGCGCTTACGACTTCTTCCGCAACGACATCCTGAACGCCAATAACTTCTTCGCCAATCGCGCGAACATTGCGCGCCCCGAATTGCGCTGGAACGATTTCGGATTCACCCTCGGCGGTCCCGTATACATTCCAGGCCTCTACAATAAGGATCGGAACAAGACATTCTTCTTTTACTCGCAGGAATGGCGCCGCATCATTACCTACAACACCTTTACCAGCGGCCAACTGCCAACAGCGGGCATGTTGCAAGGGACGTTTCCGGCAGCCGTTTGTACCGCCTTCGACGCAAGCGGAAACTGCACCAACCAGACCACGCAGATCAACACCATCGATCCAACTGCCCAGGCCTACATTAAGGACATCTATTCAAAAATTCCGCCCATCAATAACGTGGCCGATAGCACCTTGACTTGGGTCGGACGCAACATTTTCAATTACCGCGAAGAGAACGTCCGCATCGATCACAACTTCGGCTCAAAACTCAGCGTCTTTGGCCGGTTCCTCGACGATTCAATACCTACGCAGGAACCCGGCGGCCTCTTCACCGGACTAGGCATCCCCGGAGTCGCCAACACCAGCACCAATTCTCCTGGTCGCAACATCACCGTCACCCACCCTGCTGCTTGATGCCGGTTACGCCTATTCCTATGGCGCCGTGCTCAGCACTCCGCGCGGCCTCGATCTGGTCGCGAATTCGCCCGATATCCGCCCCACTTTGCCCTTCGGATTGTCGCCGCGCGTTCCCGATCTCGCTTTTGCCGACGGCGAGGCCATCTCCGGCTTCGGTCCTTACCGTGACTACAACCGCAATCACAATGCCTTCGCAAACCTAAGCAAGACAATGGGCCATCACTCGCTCAAGTTCGGTGCCAGCTTCAACTACTACACCAAAGATGAAAACGTGAACGGCTATAGCGTCAGCAATGGCTCGTACACGTTTTCTGATTCCGGTGGAGGCACGGTTTCTGCCGCGCCGTCTGATGGAACCTTTTATCAGGAGTGGGCCAACTTCCTCTCAGGCTTTGCCAACTTCGGCCAGACCAATATTGACTTCCGGGCGCTCGTTCATCAGAAACAGTACGAACTCTACGGTCAGGATGAGTGGCGCATCCGCCCGAACTTCGCGCTCAGCTTCGGCGCGCGCTATTCCCTGTTTCAAGCGCCCACGTACGGCAATGGCTTGTTGACCACCTTCGATCCCACCCGCTTCAATTCCAGCGCCGCGCCCGCCATCGATAGCAATGGCCTCTACGTCACTGCTCCGGCCACTCCTTACGTCAATGGCATCCTGATTGGCGGCAAAGGCTCTCCCTATGGCGACGCCGTTCAGAAAACCACCAAGAATGCCATCGCTCCCCGCATCGGCATAGCCTGGGATCCGCGCGGCAACGGTAAAACCTCAATCCGCAGCGGCTTCGGCATGTTCTACGACTCGCCCGCTGTCAACAGCATGGAGCAGTTTCAGCCGGTCAACCCGCCCTTCGTCCAGTCCACCTTCATCACGAATACGTCGGTCGATGATCCCGCCTCCGGCATCGCGAGCGTGAACCTCACCCCGCCCGACATTGGTGGCGTGCTCCCCAACTGGAAACAGCCCTACTCCATGATGTGGAGTCTCGATCTGCAGCAGCAACTCAGCCCCAAGACTATGTTTGGCGTTGGTTATTACGGCACCGCAGGTCGTCACCTTGTCGGAGTCCTCGACGTCAACCAGGCTCCGCCTGGAGCCTTTCAGTCCATCGGCCTCACATCGCCCGTCGGCGCCGGACTGCCCACTCAGAAACTCAACCAGGTCCGCCCCTTCCGCGGCTATGCCTCCATCGATCTCTTTAGCCCGGTCTTCGATTCCAACTACAACGGACTGCAAGCCCAGGTACGCCGCCAGTTTTCTTCCAACTCCACTGTCAGCGTCAACTACACCTGGTCGCACGCACTGGGAACGGCCACCAACGATTTCCGCGCGCCTCAGGCCAGCTACAACATCGCCGGGGATTACGGCAACCTCGATTACGATCGCCGCCATATCTTCTCCGCCACCTACGTTTACACTCTGCCCTTCCTCGCGAATCAACACGGACTCGCCGGACACGTGCTCGGCGGTTGGGAGGTTGCCGGCATTCTCTACGCCAGCACCGGCAGCCATCTGACCGCATCCCTCTCGCCTGATCCAGCGGGCCTCGGACTACGCGATCCCAACACCTTCGAGGGTGGACACCCCGACATCATCGGCGATCCAAACGTCAGTGCGCCCCACACCCTCACTCAATGGTTCAACCCCTCCGCCTTTGCAGCCGTTCCCGCGGGAGAGATCCGCCCCGGCAACGAAGGGCGCGGCACCATCGTCGGCCCTGGCTATTTCCGCTGGGACGCCTCGCTCTACAAGAACACCCACATCACGGAGCGCGTGAACGTCCAGTTCCGTGCCGAAGCTTTCAACGTGCTCAACCACACCAACTGGAATAATCCTGCCTCTACTTCGCTCACTAGTGGCGTCTACAACAAGATCACCACCGCGCGCGATCCGCGGCAACTCCAGTTAGCACTGAAGCTGATCTTCTAACTTCGCCCCGGGCCGGACTCCCCGTTCGGCGCCTACTTTTCAGAGCGTCATTCGACGCTTACGCGGTTGAGTTTGCGTAAACGCATCCATTCGATCGCATGCCTGACATCTTTGGGGTCAACAAACAGGACATAGGCCGACAGAATGTCCCATTGAAAGAGTGGTACGTTCAACGAGTATTCGAGCCATAGATGAAACAACGCTCCCAGCGCCAAAAGCGGGTACCGCAATCGCTTCACCCAAATCAATACACCGAGAGAGAACTCTAGCGCCAATGCCGACCAGCTTCCGATTTTTAGCACCCAGGCATGAAACATCCACGAAGGCAAAGGAAAGCGCCTGAGTTCGTCGAGATGATAGACATAGAACGGCGCCGTGCCCTGAACCCAAGACGCGCCCTTCACCTTCCATAGGAAAGCTGAGAAATACATCACTGCTAATTGAACCTGAATCATCCGCTGAGCCCACGGCGCCTGCGGTTGAATGTTGACCGACTCCTTCCGGACCCGAACTCGGATCAACCGATCAATGGAAAACGCAGCTCCCGCGGGTGCAAACATCAGAAAGAATCCTGCCAGCCGCAAGAACGTGTCCCCGCCGTGTGTGATGAGAAGATTCCTTTGTTGAATTGACGCGAGACATACAAATACCAAAATTGCATTGATTCGCGTGAGCAAACCGACAGTCAGGAGCACGGCGGATCCAAGAAATACCCAAAAGAATGCCTCCATCCACCCATCGGTTTCCGGAAGAATGGAAAGCACGTTCAACCGTGTTCCTGGTTCAAGGCTTCTCACGGTAGAGAAACTCACCCACGCATGCGGCCCATACCAATTCAACCAGTCTGGTCGAAGAAGTAGTAGAGTGGCGAGGACCATCAGGCCGTACAGAATACGAAACACCGCGATCGGTTCCGGGGATTGTGGCGCAAAGAAAAATTTATTCCAGCCGCTCACCAGCGACATCAATCTCATCTCAAGTCCTCACTGCGAACTCCGTATCCAAGCAACACATGCTGCTCCCACGGTCCCGGTTCGTAGGAACCATCGCTGCGAAGAACAATCGCTGACCAGTCTTGGACTAGGACAACCATCTTCACTGGTCTGCTGGGAGTGCTCTCGATGCGGGCGATGTGTCGAGCGACATCGGGTAAGAGTGGATCGTTCTCTTCGCGTTGGAGATTCTCAGCAAACTTGCGATAGCGCTCTTTGAAAAGCTTTTCACGAAACCCGAGTTGTTCCATTCTTGGAAACGTCCACAACTCAGTTGAGCCATCTTTGTATTCGACGATTGCCTCCACCCGGGTGTTCGCCACCTTTGGAATGGGTGCAAACATGTCCCACGATTGAAACAGCCCCGACCACCGGAAGTACGGCCGTACCACCGCTCTACACCCCAAGATTAATCGGTTGTCGATGGGCAGGCACCAGCAAGCAATCGCCACGAGGTGAAAAACAAGGAAAGCACTGATTGCCCACCACTTCGTTTTTGGCAGCCAGCCACCCATGGACCCACCCTCTAGGAATGATCGGTTGAGATCCCAGTTTACGTTGGCCTCCCAATGCATTCTCAGGAATTCTGTCATCCCGGCGCCTTCGAACAATTGAGATCGCCGCGCGGGATAATTCTTGCATGTTGAGTTTGCCGTGCACTTAGTGGAGTGGCTTTAGATAGACGAGCAGGCGACTGTCCGAGGCTGCGATCGTTCTGCACTCCGGGTCGCCGAGCTTGTGTGCCCCTGCTTCATTTGACTCGCTCGCTTCGTGACAGCTAGATTTATTGGCCAGCTTGAAAGACGTGCTAGAAGCTATTTCGCAAGCAACAATGGTCTCGGCGCGCGCCCAACTGAAAACTTACATGGATCCCGCAGATGCTCCCTCATAAATCCCGCATCGCGGGCGAATCGTCGGCAGGGATGGATACTTCCATTACCCGCCGGGACTTCCTCGGTACTACGCTCCTTGCTTCCGGAGCGGCTCTTCTCGGAGGCGCGAACCCTGTCGAACTGCTTCGCGACAACAGTGAGAGCAATAACGATGACTTCACAGGCTATGGTGGAGTCGGCGAGTACCGGACTTCCAACGGGAACACGCTCGATGTTCTCGAAGCTGGCCATGCCATCCGCGATGGTCTATACGATCCTCTCCCCAGTAGCGTCATCGATCTTCGCGAAACGTATGACTGCGTGATCGTCGGCGGTGGAATCAGCGGTCTGGCTGCTGCCTTGTTCTTTCAGCGCCAGGGGGGCCCCAGGATGAAATCCCTGGTTCTCGAAAACCACCCCATCTTCGGTGGTGAAGCGAAACAAAACGAATTTATCGTAGACGGCAAACGTCTCGTGGCACATCAAGGATCGGCGATTTATCAGATCCAATATCCGCACAGTTTTCTCGCCGGCTTTTACGACTCCATCGGACTGAAAACGCCCAAGCTGACGTACCAGAAATGGTCTGGGCCCGACCGAGAATTTCCCCTTTCCAAAACGCCTTACGAAGCCGTCGGCCTGCAAAAAGGACAGTACGGATTTTGGTTTGGCGTAAAGTTCGACCAGAAGCCCGGAATCTGGCTGACCGATCCAATAGGCAAGAACCTCGAGGGCGCTCCCATCCCACAGACAAGTCGCATCGAATGGTTGCGCTGGCTGAAGGGCGAACCGGTGGAAACCGCGAAGTTTCAGCATCCCCGGGTTGAAGGCGATGCCATTTCCCGCTACCTCGATTCCATCACGCTCGAGCAACACTACATGGAGAGGTTCGGACTTTCGCGCGAGACCATTCGCGCCTTTCTTTCTCCCGTGGAGGGTGGAGGCTCCGGACTCGGTCCTGACGCTCTATCCGCCTATTCCGACTATGCCTTCGAAATGCTTCATCCCTTGCCGGAAGACAAAGGCGGCTGCGATCAGATGTTCCCTGGCGGCAACACTACGATTGCGCGATTGATGCTGAAGAGTCTGATCCCTGACGCCATCAACGGTTCGCACAGCGTCGAAGCTGTAAGCAGGAACGAAGTTAATCTTCCTGCTCTCGACGCTCCAGGCAATGCCTCGCGAGTTCGGTTGTCATCCACTGTCATTCACGTCGCCCATGATGATGACGTCGGCAAGGCAAGCTCAGTCATCGTGGTCTACCAAAAAGGGGGTAAGCTGTACCGGATCCGTGCGCGCTCCGTGGTTATGGCAGGCGGCTGCTGGACTACGAAGCACATTGTGAAAGACCTCCCCGATAGTCACCGCAACGCCTATTCCCAGTTCTATCGCTCTCCCTGCATGATGGCCAACGTCGCCGTCAGAAACTGGCGCTTTCTTTACAAGATGGGGATGAGCGGGTGTCGATGGTTTGAAGGCATCGCCAACTACATGGAGGTCCGAAAGCTCGCGCTAACCGGCCCGGGTGACACAACTATCAGCCCCGACTCACCGGTCGTGCTAAGCCTAAAAGTTCTTTATTCGTATCCGGGAGAGTCCACCGAAGCGCAGGGGAATCGCGGCCGGGCTGAGATGCTCATGACCTCCTTCCTCGACTACGAGAAGCGGATCCGCGAACAATTTACTGAAATGTTTTCTGCTGCGGGTTTCGATGCGAAGCGTGACATTGCCGGGATTATCCTCAATCGCTGGGGCCACGCTTATCTCAGTCCTCAACCCGGGTTCTTCTTCGGCAAAGATGGCAAACCCGCGCCTCGACAAATCCTGCGTGAGGTTCCCCTCGGCCGCATTGCCTTCGCGAACACGGATTTGGCTGGAGCCATGGACCATCGCTACTCCATTCTTGAAGCCCAACGCGCGGTGCAACAGCTCTTCGATCAGGTATTGACTCACTAGCAGCACTCCGGCCACCCTTTTGGCAAATCGATCGGCCGAAAAACTCCATCTAAGTTGAGCAGAATTCCCTGTTGACGTGGCCCGGTCTGCCCACTAGGATTGTCGCCGCCTTTGAGGCTGCAGCGTCGCATCTCAGGCGCCGTTAGAGCTCTGCCGGCGCACAACCCATACCCTCACTCCGTATCGGAGGGCCCTCCCATGAAGTTCGGTGTAAAGCCTCACTCACAAATAAAATTTTCGCTCAGCCTGGTTCTCCTCCTCCTTTGTTTGTGCCCCGCTTTCGCGCAGACAGATCCCACTATTCCCGCCGGTGAGGTTCGCATCCACTATTTCCGCCCCGATGGCAATTACAGCGGCTGGGCGCTCTACACGTGGAATGCATCTACTGAAAACGCCTTATGGTGTCAAAGCGAAGTCGCCATCACGGGCACCGACAGCTTCGGCGTGTATTTCGATGTCACGGTCAACCCCGCTCAGGGCACTCCGCTCGGCGATCTTGGTTTCATCATCAACAACTGCGCCGCCGGACAGATCAAAGACCCTGGCCCCGATCAGCATCTTCAAATCACCCATTTCAACGAAGCCTGGGTCATTCATGCTGACGCCACGGTCTTCACCTCTCAACCCACTGCTCAACAGATCGCTAACGCGATCCTCGGCATTGAGCAGGCATACTGGATCGACCGCTCGCACTTGGCAATTCAGTCGCAATACGTACAGAGCGGAGCCACTTACGCACTTAGCGTGAGCCCAACTGGCGGCCTCAATCTCACCAGCACCGGCGTGACCGGCGGAACTCAAATATCTCTAAGCCTTGGAGGAACTCTCTCCCAAGACGAACTCGCGCGTTACCCGCAATTGTCGAGTTACGCGGTGCTTCAGCTACCCTCGACCCTTGATCTCAACACCGAAAAACAAGCGCTCAAAGGTGAGATCGCTCTTTCCGTCGTCGGATCGAGCGGAACTCTCCTATATGCCACCGGTGTTCAAACCGCGGGAGTCTTGGACGATCTCTGCTATTATCCGGGAAAACTCGGGGTCGTCTTCAACGAGAACTCAACCCCGGTCCGTATCAAGGTCTGGGCGCCTACCGCGCAATCGGTTTCCCTTCTCCTGTTTGATCACGCGACCGCCGCTGTACCCTCCGCCACCATACCGATGCAGGAGAACAACGGTGTGTGGACCGCGAATGGCACTAGTGATTGGAGAGGTAAGTATTACCTGTACAGTCTGAGTGTCTGGGTACCACTCGATGCTGCTGTCGACACAAACGTCACGACCGATCCATACTCCGTCGACATCGCGCTAAACGGGACAAAGAGCCGCATCACCGATCTAGAATCCGCCGCGACTAAGCCTGCCGGATGGGACCACACTCCTTCACCGCCCTTGCGCAGCTTCAGCGACTTGAGCCTGTACGAATTGCATATCCGCGACTTCAGCGTGAATGATCCCACCGTCCCATCTTCGCATCGCGGAACGTATGAAGCCTTCGCGGATAAAAACTCCAACGGCATGCGGCATCTGAGTGACCTCGCGAAGAATGGTCTGGCAGCTGTGCACATTCTTCCCTCTTTCCATTTCGCCAGCATTAACGAAGACAAATCCACCTGGCTGGCCACCGGCGACCTCTCCCAATATCCGCCCGACGGACAACAGCAACAGGCGGCAGTGGCCGCGATCCAAGGGAGTGACGCCTTCAATTGGGGTTACGACCCTGTGCACTACATGACCCCGGAAGGTAGCTACGCGATTATTCCTGACAATCGTGTGCGCGCATACAGAACCATGGTGATGGGCCTGCACAAGGCTGGATTGCGCGTAGTCCAGGACGTGGTCTTCAATCACACGAATGCCTTCGGCGAAGGTCCAAATTCAAATCTCGACGAAGTCGTGCCCGGTTACTACCATCGCCTCGACGCGAACGGAAATATCGAAACCGGATCTTGCTGTCCAGATACCGCCAGCGAACATCGCATGATGGAAAAGCTGATGATCGACGCGCTCGTGCTCAATGCGCGCGAGTACAAAATCGACGGCTTCCGCTTCGACATCATGAGTTTTCATTTCACCTACAACATGCAGCACATCCAGGCTGCCCTTCGCGCTCTAACGCCCGAACGCGACGGTGTAGATGGCTCAAAAATCTACCTGTACGGCGAGGGTTTCAACTTCGGCGACACTGCCAACAATCAGATTGGTCCGAACGCCAGCCAGATCAACCTATACGGCTTTGGCATCGGCAGCTTTAATGACCGTATTCGCGACGGCATTCGCGGCGGCAGCCCCTTCACCGACGAACGCGTGCAGGGATTCGCCACCGGACTATTTACAGATCCAAGTGACTTCACCAATCAGAATCCACCCCAAGCCGGTCAGCAGAACCAGTTGTTCCAATACTCTGATTGGATCCTCGTCGGTCTTGCCGGCAATCTGCGCGACTATTCCTTCACCAACAGCGCAGGCAACACCGTCACAGGCGCGCAGGTCAACTACAACGGTCAACCCACCGGCTACACGGCAACACCGATTGAATCCGTCAACTACTGCTCCGTTCACGACAATCAAGATCTCTTCGACGCTGTGCAGTTGAAGTCCAGCTTCAACGACAGCATCGCAACTCGTGCACGCCGGGCAGTCCTCGCCATGAGCCTGGTCCAGCTCGGTCAGGGTGTACCTTTCTTCCAGGCTGGAGACGACCTGCTCCGTTCCAAAGACATGGACCAGAACAGTTACGACTCTGGCGATTGGTTCAACAAAATCGATTGGAGTGGCAAGACCGCGAACTGGGGCATCGGGCTACCCATCGCGAGCCAAAACGGCGGTCAATGGTCCATCATGACGCCCCTGCTCAGCGACCCTGCCTACACTCCCCAGCCTCAGAACATCGCGTACAGTGGCAATACCTTTCGCGAGTTCCTTCAGATCCGCTATAGCTCACGGCTCTTCCGGATGCCGACCTTCGCTGAGGTTCAGCGGAATCTCACCTTCCTGAATACCGGCCCGAACCAGATACCTGGACTGATCGTGATGAAGCTGAGTGCCAACGGCGGCGACTATGGTGCATACAACAACATCCTCGTTGTCTTCAACGCGACCAACCAGCAGGTGACGTTTACGGATGCGACTCTACAGGGCATGCATTTAAACCTTCACCCCGTTCAGCGCGGCTCGAGTGACCCGCTGACTCGGCAGTCCACATTCAGCGCCAAAACAGGCACCGCTACGGTGGGGGCTCTTACAACCGCAGTCTTCGTAGGAGGCGACCAATAACCGGGCTTTAACTGATCCCTGGTAGAGCCTGGGCTAGCTTCTGCGCGATCAAGAGGTACACTTCACTCCCGCCACGTGCAACGCCCGGCTCGACGCTCATAAGGTCGTGCTCACGCTGCACTTTCAAGACCGTTAACTCCAGATGACTCTCTCACGAAACACCGCACCCTTCTCCCTACCTGTCAGTACGCCAAGGCATCCCTCTCACCCGGCGTAATCCCACGCAGCAAACCGCGTGATTCGCCAGCGGAAGCCCCGATTTCCATCATTCGCAACGCCAACCATCTCGCCCTCGTTACGGGAGTAACGTTGCACCTCAGCCAGCACGACGCTACGGTGATAAGGGGTCCCCTTTTCATTGCAAACCATGATGAGCATCCCTTTCATTTCGTGGTGCATCTCCGCCCAGAAGGGCCCTGACTTCGTCACCACTCTATGGAACGCAAACCCATGAGCGCGGGCACGAGTTCAGCGCTCGTGCAGGGATTTACCCTTACCCGCAAAGTCCCGCGTTACAAGCTGACCGTTCCGGCGCGTTTGACCGTGCTGCGCTCAGGAGTTCCCGACGAGTTCTCCGGCCGCACCCTCGAGATCGGGGAGGGCGGCGTCGGAGTCACGGTTGCTTCGCAGCTTCTATTAGGCGAGTCCGTACGCGTCGAGTTTCTTCTTCCTCACATGAGCACTCCGGTGCGCGCCACCGCGGTTGTGCGTTATCAGCATGCTCGTAGCTTCGGTCTTCAGTTCCTGCGGCTTCCCGCCGAACAGCAATCGATCATTCGCTACTGGACCCGGCGCGAAGCAGATGTCCTGCTAGCGACCCAAGCACCTGCCTCTCAACCGGAAGCCACTGAGAACAAGTCGGCGAACCGCGAAGCTCGAGCATCCAGGAAGCCCGCGCCCGAAACATCAGGACTCGGCAAACTCATATTCGAGGACACCGCGCCCGAACGATCTCCACTCCGCCAGATCATGATTGCGTCCGCTTCCCTCATCGTCGTCGTTATGATTCTGGGTTGGTGGCGTTGGCAACAGGGATGGACCGATCTCGAATCCAAGGTTCCCGCCGTAGACGTGGCAAACACAGCGCCTCGGCTGAAAGTTCCCTCGGAGGAAATGCGCCGTCGTCTCCGCCATGAAGTCAGGCCCGACTATCCGGAGTCCGCCCGCCAGGCCGGAGTTCAGGGCCTGGTGGTCCTTGACGCCATCATTAGTGAGGCTGGAGCCGTGATCCAAACAAACGTTGTGAGCGGGCCTCCCGCGCTCTCCGCTGCAGCCGTCGACGCCGTGCGTTGGTGGCGCTACGACCCCTATCTCGTAAACGGCCAACCCGCAGTAGTAGAGACCACCATCACTCTGAACTTCCAGCTTCCGCGCTAACTTACAAATAAATCTAAGCGCTGTTGGCAGCTTGCTCGCATCCAAAAGGGAGCATCCTGAGTGAGTTCGCCATGCAGAATCAGAAGGTAAGACAAACGACATGCTGCATCGTAGGCGGCGGTCCCGCTGGGATCGTCCTCGGTTACCTCCTCGCCCATGCTGGCGTGCACGTCACAGTGCTTGAAAAACACGGCAACTTCTTTCGCGACTTTCGCGGAGACACCGTCCATCCCTCAACCCTGCAGGTTCTATATGAACTTGGCCTTCTCGACGACTTTCTTAAAATTCCCCATCAGAAAGTCACAAGCGTAGGGGCGGTCGTCGGCGATATTGCTTTTCCCGTCGCCGACTTCCGCCATCTTCCGGTTCACTGCAAGTTCACCGTTCTCATGCCGCAGTGGGACTTCCTCAACTTCCTCTCGGAAAGGGCCAGAGCATTTCCCAGCTTCGAGTTGCTTATGCATCACGAAGCCACCGGACTCCTGAAGGACGGCAATCGCGTAACCGGAATTCGAGCGCTTGGCCCGAACCAAACGGACGTTGAGATCACCGCCGATCTGGTCGTCGCCTGCGACGGCCGGCACTCCACGATGCGCGCTGCCGCCAATCTCGATTTGCGTGAGTTCGGCGTGCCCATCGATGTTCTCTGGTTCCGCATCAGCCGCAAGCCCACCGACCCCGAACAGGTTTTGGGAACAATGAACTACGGCAAGGCCTTAATCCTCATCAATCGCAACGATTACTTCCAGGCAGGCATGATCATTCAAAAAGGCTCTTTCAGCGAAATCCAACAACGCGGAATCGATGACTTTCGCAGGTCCATCCTCCAACTTGCTCCTTATCTTGTGGAGCGCATCAACGAACTCGAGAGCTGGGACCAAATCAGGCTCCTTACCGTTCAGATCAACCGCCTTCGTCGTTGGTACCGGTCCGGTTTGCTTTGTATCGGCGATGCCGCGCATGCCATGTCCCCTGCCGGCGGTGTCGGCATCAATCTCGCCATTCAGGACGCCATCTTTTCCGCCAACGTTCTCGCCCAGCCGCTCCGGGCCGGTCGCAACACCGACCGTGTTCTTACGACCGTCCAGAGAAGGCGCGAGTTTCCGACGGCCGTAACCCAGGCCGTGCAAGTCGCGATTCATCGCGGTTTTGCGCGTGTCTTCGAGAATCCCGGCCCTATCCACGCACCTTGGCTATTGAAGGTTGCTGTCCGCATTCCCGGGATTCACAGCGCCCTCGGTTATGCCGTTGGAATCGGTGTGCGTCCCGAGCACCCAAAGCTGCCGGAAGGCGCTCGTTCGCGCCGCCCCTCGCGCTACGCCGTAGCAATCGGAAGCCTGGTCGGACTCGCCGTTGCCTTCGTGACCTTGCGCAGAAGGGTAGCCTGAGGCTCTCACCCGAAAAATCCGCATTGTCTCGCGTCGTTGCCGTCCATGAGGGCAGAACTTATCATGTGTGCGTCTTGCCGGATTAGAAAGGCGATGCGATGAACGTTCTCGTACTGAACTCAGGAAGTTCGAGTCTGAAGTTTCAGGTGATTGCCACCGATCTCGATCGCATCAAGCAATATAAGGACGACCGCATCTGTCGCGGCGAAGTGGAAGGCATCGGCGGCGAGGCCATCATCCATGTGCGCTATCGCGACCAATCCACCAGAACTTTCACCGCTTCCCTGCGTGACATCGCCTCAACCCTCGAATACCTCGTTCATTACATCGCTTCTGACCGTTCCTCCGTTCCAGAAATTTCCAGTACCGCCGACATCCATGCCGTCGGACACCGTGTCGTGCATGGTGGCGAGCAGTTCAAGGAATCCGCGCTCATCGATGACCAGGTCCTAAAAGGAATCGAAGACTGCATCGATCTCGCCCCGCTTCACAATCCCAACAACATCAAGGCGATTCTTGCGGCGCGCGAAATCTTCGGACAGAAAACTCCCCAGGTCGCCGTCTTCGACACGTCCTTCCATCACACCCTCCCCGAGCAGGCCTACTTGTATGCCCTGCCCTATCATCTCTACCGCCGCCACCGCATCCGCCGCTATGGATTCCACGGAACCTCGCACCGTTACGTTGCCTTCCGCTATCGTGCCCTTCGCAACCTCACCCGCGAACAGACCAACATCATCACGCTTCACCTCGGAAATGGCTGCTCTGCGGCGGCGATCAAAGCCGGCGCGTCCATCGACACCTCCATGGGCATGACTCCGCTTGAAGGCTTGGTGATGGGCACTCGCTCCGGTGATCTCGACCCCGCCATCGTCAACGTGATCGCTCGCAAGGAAGGCCTGTCTTCGCCCGAAGTTGACACGCTTCTGAATACTCAATCCGGCCTGCTCGGAATCTCCGGCCTCACGAACGACATGCGCGAGTTGCAGGCGGAGTTGAAAGAACACGACGACCGCCGTGTCCGCCTGGCTATCGAGATTTTCTGTTATCGCGCGCGCAAGTACATCGGCGCTTATCTCGCATCGATGGGCGGCGCCGACGCGATCGTTTTCACTGGAGGCATCGGCGAGAACTCGCCCGACGTTCGTGCCCGCATCTGTTCAGGGATGGAATGGGCCGGACTCCATATTGATCAGACAAAGAACAGTCAAACCGTCGGCCACGAAGATCAGATCTCCACCAACGACTCAACGCTGCTGGCCTACGCCATTCCCACTGACGAGGAACTTCTTATCGCCCGCGACACCGTCCGCGTCATTGAAGGCCAGCCGCATCCTTCATAACCACTGGGTGTTCGGAATGAGGCGGAGTACTTGCCAAATGCAAGGCGCCAGTATCAATGAAGTCCGATTTTCGCTGAAGTCTCGAGGACGCAGGTGGGGACAGCCAGCGGGATCCCCGGCGCGCGCGATTTTCGCGCGCTGGGTGGAGGTGCCGGGGTCCCCAGCGCGCGCGATTTTCGTGTGGAGGTGCGCTCGGCTGTCCGGCGGAGCGTAGCTCCGCACTTGTATCCCCGTGCTGGTTCCGTCAACCCTGTCGCTATTTCTTTGTCATTCCGACACGCGAGCGCAGCGAGGCAGGAGGAATCTGCTGTTTGCCCACCGCTCCGTAGAACCTAATACGGCCACGTCCAGTCATTCGCCTCCGGCTTGTCTACGCCGTACTGATGCGCGTAGTTCCGGCACTCGATCTGCTGGTTAAGGAAACGCTCCTTCGCGTGCCCACCGATCTTCTGCAGCCGTGGCACCCGGTCCACCACATCCATCGCCAGGCTGAAGCGATCAATGTTGTTGTCGATGGCAAGTTCCAGTGGCGTATTGATACTGCCCTTCTCCTTGTAACCGCGCACATGAATGTTGTTATGGTTCGTGCGCCGGTACGCAAGCCGGTGAATGAGCTGCGGATACCCGTGGAAATTGAACATCACCGGCTTGTCCACCGTGAATAACGAATCAAAATCCCGGTCCGACAATCCATGCGGATGTTCCGTGCTCGGCTGCAGTTTGAACAAATCCACCACATTGATAAACCGTATCTTCAAATCCGGGAATTCCGCCCGCAGCAGCGCCGTCGCCGCCAACGCCTCTTGCGTCGGAATGTCGCCCGCGGACGCCATCACCACGTCCGGTTCCCCGGCCTCATCATTGCTCGCCCAATCCCAAATCCCGATTCCCTTCGTGCAATGAATGATCGCCTTCTCCATGCTTAAATACTGCAAGTGCTTCTGCTTGTCGCACACGATCACATTCACGTAGTTCTGGCTGCGCAAACAGTGATCCGCCACCGACAACAGGCAATTCACATCCGGCGGCAGATAAATCCGCGTCACGCTCGCGCTCTTGTTCAGCACCACATCCAAAAATCCCGGGTCCTGATGCGTGAATCCGTTGTGATCCTGCCGCCACACAGTCGACGTGATCAGCAGATTCAACGACGCCACCGCCTCCCGCCAAGACAGGTGATTGCACATCTCCAGCCACTTCGCATGCTGATTAAACATGGAATCAATGATGTGGATGAATGATTCATACGACGACAAGAATCCATGCCGCCCGGTCAACAGATATCCCTCCAACATTCCCTCCATCGTGTGCTCGCTCAGCATCTCCATCACGCGGCCATCGCTCGAGAGCTGCCCCCCGTCGCTATCCTCGGGAAACGAATCCTCGATCCAGAATTTCTTGCTGACGCTATAAATCGCATCCAGCTTGTTCGACGTTGTTTCATCCGGGCCGAACACCCGGAAATTCATCATGTTCGCCTTCATCACGTCCCTGAGAAACACTCCCAGCGGATGCGTGTTGCTCACCAGTGTCCGCCCCGGCTTCTCGAATTTCTCAGCGTATTCGCGGAAATCCGGCAGTCGCAGCGCCTTCTTCAACCGCCCGCCATTCGCATGCGGATTCGCGCTCATCCTTCGCAGACCGCTCGGCGCCAGCTCCCGGAAGAATGACGAGAGCTTTCCGTTCTCGTCAAAAAACTGTTCCGGCATCTCCGATCGCATCCAACTCTCCAGCGTCCGCAACTGCTCAGGATCCGACTTCACATTCGGCAAAGGCACCTGGTGCGCCCGCCAGAATCCCTCCAGGTAGTGTCCCTCCACCTTGCGCGGTGCCGTCCATCCCTTCGGCGAACGCAGCACAATCATCGGCCATCGCGGCCGGCTCCGTACACCTGCCTCCCGCGCAGCGCGCTGGTGCTCGCGAATTTCCAGTACACAATGCTCCACCGTCGCCGCCATCGCCTGATGCATCTTGTCGACGTCCGCACCCTCCACGAAGTACGGCGTCCATCCATACCCGCGAAACAGATTTTCCAGTTCCTCATGCGAGATGCGCGCCGGCAGCGTTGGATTGTCGATCTTGTAGCCGTTCAAATGAAGCACCGGCAGAACGGCCCCATCGCGCGCCGGACTCAAGAACTTGTTGATGTGCCACGACGTCGCCAGCGGCCCCGTCTCCGATTCCCCGTCTCCTACCACTGCCGCCACAATCAGTTCCGGATTATCAAACGCCGCTCCACACGCATGCGACAACACGTATCCCAGCTCTCCGCCCTCGTGAATCGATCCCGGCGTCTCCGGCGTACAGTGACTCCCAATCCCGCCCGGAAACGAGAACTGCTTGAAGAACTCCCGCAGCCCGTCCACGTCCTGGCTCTTCTCTGGATAAATCTCCGAATATGTTCCCTCCAGATACGTCGGCCCGAGCACTCCCGGCGCTCCGTGCCCGGGTCCCGCGAGAAAAATCATGTCCAGGTCATACTTCTTGATGAGCCGGTTCAGATGCACATATATAAAGGACAGTCCCGGGCTCGATCCCCAATGTCCCAGCAGCCGATTCTTGATATGCTCGGGCCGCAGCGCTTCCGCTAGCAGCGGATTCTCCAGCAGGTAAATCATTCCCAGGCTGAGATAGTTGCACGTGCGCCAGAAGGTTTCGATCTTGCGCAGTTCTTCTGGGCTGAGTGGTGTCTCTGTGATTGTCGAGCGGGTCGAGGCATACGGATTGATGTCGAGGATTTCGGCGGGCGGGGTGCTGGCTTCCATCGTGCTCATCGCGGACTCCTTCCCGATAGGCTATTCCCCAAGCTCGCTCCCTGACAACCTCGCTGGCAGATTTAACCTCCCGTTCATTGTGTGCTCAGTCCGGTCCGGCCTGTTCAATGACCTGTGCGCGGCGCGGCTCACAGCTGTGCAACTCGATGACCCGTGTGGCACGCACACTCCTGTGGGCGATGACCTTTATCGCCCGATCCATTCTTCATCTCTTCATTGCGCCTCTTCAACATTCTTCTCTGCGTGCTCAGCGGCCTTTCTTCGCGATCTTTGGGTTTAGCAGCTTTTCTCCGTACTTGGTCAGTTCACACAGAAAGTGCGCTGAAACATGGCGAGAGCTCCAGCGCACCGTGGCTGTAGATGCGATTAGTGTCTATTCCGGTCGATCAGGCAGACATGGCGCGGCGTTGTGATCGAGAGGAGTCACGAATGGACGAGACGCCGCGGCGAACATTGAGCCATCCATTTTCCTGAAGGAGGCGGAACAGATCATAGGTGTAAGGGATCTCCCCGGTAATGATCTCTTCCTTGCCCTGTTCATCAATCACGGAAAACGCAAATTGCACAGGTTCGTCGGGCGAATTTTGTTTTGTGAAGTGAACTAGTTTGACATTGAGAGTTTCTTGCTCTTGCGGTTGCACTGGCATTGTTACTCTCGGGTCCCTGGTTGGGACTTCAAGTCCAGTCTAGAAAAGAAGGAGGGGATGTCAAATTAAGAATTAGCAAATCTCGCAAGAACTCGTTTGTGTGCGTAACAAATTTTCATAGGTGCTTTCCTCGATATATCGTTCCACGAGGCATCGCTCGCGACAAATTAAGGAAACAGGGCGAGTTGTGGTTCACCCATCAAGCGATCAGTCACGGCACGACCTTTAAATGGCGCAAGCAAGCGGTTTGCGAGCTGGAAACCGGGTGCTCTGACCCCTCCACATGGCGCGCCAAGCACGTTGTTGTTTCGAATCCCGCTGACTACCTACGCAGGTGCCACAGCCACCAGGTGGCGAGCGAGGTCAGCGCCAGGATCCCAACGCTGCACACAATAGTAACCACCGCCGTCATCGAGCGTCCCCACTGCTCGCGCCGGATTCCGCCGGCGAGCAGCACAATTCCAGCAATCTGGCACACAACGAACGACAGCAATCCGAAGGTGACCATCGCCTCGGCAAAGCTTCCCGCGATGGCCCCGAGCCCAGTCGCCTTCTCCTGACCGATTCCCCGGAAGGCTGAAAACAGGGTCGGCACGATCGTGAGCATCATTGGCACCCACGCCAGGGCGATTCCCCAGACGAAGCGCTTCTTTTCTGGATCCATGGACGCAAAGCCTCGCACGTCGTGGGTCCAAAAGCAATGTGAAAGCCGTGACGAGCAATGAGAGATCAGAGCCTCTGGGCTCTCGGCTTTGGGCTCTGAACTTTGAACATCGGGCTCTCGGCTCGAAGCTCGCGGCTCTGGGCTCAGGACTCGAAGCTCCTAGTCGCGCGGAGAATCCGGCTCGACCAAAGGCCGAATCCTGGACCTAGGCCGAATCCTGGACCCTTCCTCATCGAGGCTCATCCAATCGGAAGGCCATGAGCAACATCGTTCGAGCGATCCTCTGGGGTGGTACCGCTTGCGGCACGCTGGACGCGATCGCCGCCACCGGGTCGTTTGCATTACGCGGAGTACCGCCTGTGCGCGTGTGGCAAAACGTGGCCAGCGGTTTGCTGGGCGCGCGGTCTTTTGAAAAAAATTGGAAGACGGGGACGCTGGGTTTGCTGCTGCACTTCGTGATTGCGTTCTCGGCGGCGACGGTCTTCTGCATCGCGGCGCGCTCGATGCCAGACTTATTCCGCTTTCCCGTGCTCGCCGGCGCTGCCTACGGAATCGTTGTCTTCGTGGTGATGAACCGGTTCGCGCTCCCGCTCTCGGCGATGCCGAAGCGCCCGCTGACGAGAGCCGTGATCGTCACCCAGTTGATCAGCCACGTTCT
>Ga0210401_10001585_pt1 | contig 26170 bp, 34 predicted proteins | sample IncBWH32MmetaG_FD_150866 | JGI IMG/M metagenome (GOLD analysis project Ga0210401, IMG submission 150866) | Forest soil microbial communities from Barre Woods Harvard Forest LTER site, Petersham, Massachusetts, United States - Inc-BW-H-32-M | ecosystem: Environmental > Terrestrial > Soil >...
CAGTACGTCACGGCCTATCTCGGTATCGTTAAAATTGCCAATTTGAAGGCGGGTGAGACGGTGATGATCAACGCGCCGTCGAGCAGCGTTGGAATTGCAGCCATTCAGATCGCAAAGATGGTGGGCGCAAAACCGGTCGCGATCACTACTTCGCTCGAAAAGTCGCCTGTGCTTCTCGGTCTTGGTGCGGTCGCAGTCTTGCCTTCGACTGACACCGAGCTGCCGAAGAAGATAGCCGACCTAAGCGGGGGCTTTGGCGGACGAGTTATCTTCGACGCTGTTGGAGGGCCCGGCGCAGCGCTGCTCCAAAGTGCGGCGTCAGTAGGAGCAGTCCATGTTATCTACGGATCGCTCAGCGACAAGAACACGGAGATGTCTGCGATGACACTCTACGCAAAGCGCATGACAGTCCGTGGATTTCAGCTCTTTGAGGCCACTGACGACCCATTCCGCCGTGAAGCCGCTATCGATTTCGTTTTCAAGGGTCTAAGGTCTGGGGCTTTGAAACCGGTGATCTCAAAGACGTTTCCGTTGGCTCAAATCGTAGAGTCGCACCGGTATCTCGAATCGAACCAGCAGATCGGCAAGATCGTCGTTACTGTCTAAATCAATTTCCAATCAAACAGGAGAACAACAATGGCACTTAAAGTATGGTTTATCACTGGCGCATCGAAGGGCTTCGGAATGGAGTTGACCAAGGCGGCGCTCGATGCCGGCGACACTGTCGTCGCAACAGCACGCAATCCAAAGTCGATTGAGGATGCGTTCGGAAAGCACGAGCGGCTGCTGACTCTGAAGCTCGACGTCACCAATGAACAACAGGCGAAGGAAGCCGTCGATGCCGCACTGAAGCGTTTTGGCCAGATCGATGTGTTGGTCAATAACGCGGGCCGCGGCCTGGTTGGGGCCGTCGAAGAAGTCACCGCTGACGAGGTTCGCTCAGCATTCGCGGTCAACGTCGAGGGAACACTCAATGTTTCGCGTGCCGCCCTGCCTTCCATGCGCGCCCGCAAGTCGGGTCACATCCTGAACCTTAGCTCCGTCGGGGGATTCAGAGCGTGGCCGGGATGGGGAATCTACTGCGCCACCAAATTCATGGTGGAGGGTTTCAGCGAAGCCATGCAAGCGGAACTCGAACCGCTTGGAATCAAGGTTACCATCGTGGAACCAGGACCATTCCGAACCGATTTTCTTGACGATTCCTCTCTGGGACGCTCAAAAACTGTCATTGCCGACTACAGTGGAACCGCGGGCGCAGCGCGTGAGTGGGCGGATAACTCTCACAACGCACAGCCTGGAGATCCGGCCAAGGCCGCTGCTGCGATGGTGAAAATCACGGAAGTTGAGCGACCTCCGCTTCGCTTGCAACTGGGTCGCGATTGTGTTGCCGCCGTCGAAGCCAAACTGGAGTACGTAAAGCAAGAGTTGGAGCAATGGCGTCACCTTGCGGAGTCCACCGCATTCGCGGAGTAAGCCGAAGCCGGGGGAGAGCGTTTCGCTCTCCCGTTTATCTTTTGCTTTTAGGATGCTTGGAAGTGCCGTATCCCTTGATTACGGACTGATAGAGCCCATTCGCATAGGCATCGGAAATAGGCCCGGTCTCGAACATCAGCCGGTAATATATCGGCGCATAGAGCGTATCGATGACCGTGTCCACATCGAGATCGGACCGGAGGTCACACTGCTTCATCGCAAGCTCGATCGTGCTCCTGGCGAGCTGTCTTCGCGGCAAGATCCAACGCTGCCGGAAGGCATCCAGAACGTCAGGATCGAATTGCCCATCGCCGACGAGCGATCGGATCATGTTCCCGTACTTGCTGCGAAAGGCCTTCACCTGAGCTTTCATCTGCAACTGAATGCTGTGGATGGCGCGGTCCGTGGAAGGAAATATGGTTTTTGGGCCAACGATGGAAAGGAAAGCATCCATCACGACGGCACCTTTGTTCGGCCAGCGCCGGTAGATGGTGGTCTTCCCAACACCGGTCTTGGCTGCAATCGCTTCCACGGTAAGAGATCTGAAACCGACCTCGAAGGCCAAGTCGAGCGCGGTGTTCAAGATTAGCTGTCGAATGTCGTCGTTTCGAGGCCGTCCTCTGCGAGCTTTTGATTCAATCGTGTTCGGCGCTGCTTTCGTCACAGAGAGATTGTATCTTTTTATCACACGGAAACGCGACGTATCGTATCGATGTGAACTGATTTACATTCGTAGTCTCCACGTCTCCCCATAAAGCTGTCGCATGTAGTGCAGTGAAGTTTGTGGCACTCATGTGACAGCATGATCCAGTCGTGCAAGCAGCCAGCAGCCTCCCAAACTATGCTCGTTTCAATCAGGAGGGAATGCGGTGAAAATGTCCCGAGCGATAGCGCATATCTACAAAGGAGGCAACAAAGATGGAAACAACATTACTTCCGACCCAAGCAGAGCACCAAGCCAACATTTACGAGGATATTTTCAATCGCCAGAAGGCTTATTTTGCCACCAACGTTACGAAGTCATATGAATGGCGCCTTGATCAACTGGACCGCCTCGCGCGAATGCTGTCTGAGCATACCAACGAGTTCTATGACGCGCTTAGCCGTGATTTCAAGACGGCCTTGTCGGAAAAAGTCTTTGAAGTCGCTGCGATGCTGGGAACAATCGAGGTCACGAAAAGTCTTCTTAAGTCCTGGATGCAACCGACCGAAGCACCCGTACCAAAGTTTCTCGCTGCGTCGGGACACAAAGCGATCGTGTATCGCGAACCCTATGGCGTTACGCTGATCATGGGACCGTTCAATGGACCCTTGCTTTGCTTGTTGCGTCCTGCCATCACCGCCCTTGCGGCCGGAAACACATGCATTCTAAAAGTCTCTGACGCGCCCAATACCGGCAAACTGCTGGTGGAGCTTGCGCCAAAATATTTCGCTCCTGAAGCTCTGGTTGCGATTGCTGGCGGTCCGATAGAGGTCGCCGAGTTGTTGCAACTGCCTTTTGATTTCATCTTCTTTACGGGGTCTACACGAGTCGGAAAGATCGTACTGCGTGCGGCGGCTGAAAATATTACTCCGGTAGTGCTTGAGTTGGGAGGACAGAACCCAGCCATCGTGGATCAAACCGCCAACGTGTCGGATGCGGCGAAGAAACTTGTGTGGGGAGCAACTGCATGGGGCGGCCAGTGGTGCACTTCACCTGGGTACGCATATGTTCACGAGACGGTGGCAGATGAGTTTGTTGCGGAGTGCCGTAAAGCCGTGATTGAACTCTATGGGGAGAATCCAAAAGAGAATCCCGACTACTCCCGGATCATCAATGCACGCGAGGTAAAACGACTGGCGCAACTGGTTGATGAGAAAAAAGTAATTGTGGGGGGAGGGTATGACGAGGCCGAGCGCTACTTCGAGCCTACGATCATCTACCCGGTTGTCTGGACGGACAAAGTAATGCAGGGTGAGATCTTTGGCCCGATCTTGCCGATTCTCCGGTACTCCAATCTGCACGAAGCAATAGCGGAAATCAAACGTCACCCCAGGCCACTTGCTGGCTACATTTTTAGCAGGGACCAGAAAACAATTAACGAGTTTGTTTCAAGTTTCTCGTTTGGTGGCGGTGCAGTCAATCAGACCAATGTTCATGTGTACCTCGACAGCGTTCCTTTCGGGGGCGTCGGAGAGTCAGGGATCGGTTCGGCCGGCGGAAAATACGGATATGACAGCATGACGCATGCGAAATCAATGTTGATTTCACCAGCGGATGCAAGCATCGAGCATGTCTATCCTCCTTTCACGATGGATAAGGTCCAGGCGTTGAGCCAATGGCTCGACTATTAGTATCTCGTTTCCGTAAACACGTGCGTTGAAACCGACTCCATTTGGGGCGGTGATCAAATTATTTCAAGGAGTAAAGGAATGCCGATTTTGCTGATCAACTTCAAGCTAAATGTGTCCTCCGCCGAATATCGGAAGGTAGCCGAATCCGTGGTCCAGGCAATCGCCAATGTACCTGGACTCGTATGGAAGGTCTGGCTGCTGAATGAGCAGGATCGCGAAGCGGGTGGTATTTATCTCTTTCAGGATGAACAATCCCTTGCCGCCTATCTCTCCGGCCCGATTATTCGGCAGATAAAGGGTCTCCCACAGTTGTGCGAAATCAACGCGAAGAGGCTCGAGACAATACCGGAATTAACAGTCGTTACTCGAGGTCCGGTTCCCGCGCTGGCAACTATTTAGCAGGCGACAGCCTGCGGTTCATGGCGCCCGCCTCAGGTGTTCTGAAAGGAAGGTTTTGATTTGAGAAGAACGGATGAACAAGAAAATGTGTCGGGGATCAGTCCCACCCGAGGAGCGGAGTTTCCTAAAACGCAGGACCAGACTACTTATGTGTTGGTGCACGGGGCATGGCGCGGTAGTTGGTGTTGGAAGCGCGTACGAAACAATCTGCAGGGCGCAGGGCATCAGGTGTTTACGCCGACTCTTACGGGCCTGGGTGAACGCTCTCATCTGAACTCTGCCGCGGTTAATCTTTCGACCCATATCGCGGATGTTGTCAACTTGCTCCGATGGGAGGATCTCTCAGATGTGGTTCTCTGTGGGCACTCTTATGCTGGCAACGTAATCACTGGCGTCGCTGATCGAATTCCGGAGCGAATTCGTAGGCTGGTTTATCTCGACGCGTTTGTGCCGGAGGACGGTGAATGCTTGTTCGACCTCCATTTGCCAGAGGGGGTGCAACAAATGCGCTTGCGGGCCCAAGCGGCGGGGGACGGGTGGAATGTGCCTCCGATTCCGGCCGAGCGTTTCAACATTAACTTTCGGGATGCAGCCTGGGTAAACGCCCAATGTACATCCCAATCAATCGCGTCGTTCGAAGAGCACATCAAACTGAATCGAGCGGCATCTTGCACACACGATGCCACTCACGTTTTGGCCACAGGTTGGGACAACTCACCTTTTCGAGCCGCTCACGAACGAGCTAAAGCGAAAGGATGGAAGACTCGCACGGTTGCCTGTGGTCATGAAGTGATGCTCGACCTCCCCGGCGAGATTACGGACCTGCTGTTGGAATTCGCGACGTCCGCGGTGGCGTCAGCGTTGGTGGCTTGACCGATCCTGCAGGCGGCGAGCCCACTCTTCAGCGCGAACGAGTCAAATAAGAACTTTGAAAGGAAAATATGAAGAAGAATATTGGAATCGACCTGTTAGATGACACAAAGACTGAGATAACAACAGACGTCCTGGAATCCGTCGCCGTTTTCGTCTCTGTTTGGCGACAGTTTGCGGAAAGCTTCCAGAACGCAGACATTGCAACACGCAATGGACTGTCAATTAGCTGGCCCGACGTCCCACTCGCCATATACAACAATATTTTTCTCGTGCGCAAGGTTGAGGACCCAGAGATTCTCACAGCCCGCGTCCAGCAAGCTACTTCACTTGCTCGCACAAAAGGGAAAGCAGGCTTGATCACCGTTTGCCATGAATTACTCAGGGGCCACGCTCGATCCAGGGTAGATGCCATCTTCGAACGCGAAGGATATATACAGGCAATCCCGCTTACCGGAATGGCGGGTAACATTCTGCCGCTCGAGGCTCCTGGCCATCCAGATCTTCGCATTGAGCGCGCCGAGGACAATGGAGTCACCGTCACCGACATCAACTGCCTGGCGTACGGCCTTGCTGTGGAAACTGGTCGCGCATCGCTACTGCAGCCATCGTTCTGGCAGGGCGCATTCCCTGATGTGGCCTTCAGCGGAGACCGCGCTGTGGCAACGGTGACCGTGATTGTCCAGCGCGAGTGCCTTTATCTCGCCCTCGTCGCAACTCTGCCCGAAGCACAAGGGAAAGGGTACGGACAGGCCGTCGTTAGCCACTCGTTGCAGAGAGCACACGAGGCCACCGGTCTCACGCGCACGATTCTTCACGCGACTCAAGCGGGCTACCCGCTTTACGACGGCCTTGGATACCGTGCCACGGCGCACTTTACGGGTTACGCGCCTCGACCAACGCAATAATCCAGTCGCAGTGTTTCTGCGGATCTCAAGTCTAGGGTTGCAAGAGCTCGAGGAGTCGCATCTGCGTTGTTCCCGAGCGCACTAAAACGACTGCACAATTGTTCGCAAACCGAACAGTATGAGGATCTTAAAAATGGTAGATACGTTGAAAACAGCGATTGTTACCGGTGCCTCGCGAGGGATCGGAGCGGGGCTCGTCGAAGCATTCTTGAAGCGAGGCTACAACGTAGTCGCAAATTCGCGGCATATTACCGAAGTAAAACCATTCGCCGCGTCTCCGAATCTTGCGCTGGTCGATGGCGACATCGGTGATCCAAGCACGGCCGCGAAGATCGTGGACACTGCCGTATCGCGATTCGGTCGAATCGATGTGCTGATCAACAATGCGGGTGTTCTTATTGCGAAGCCCTTCACCGAATACACAACCGAGGACTTCAACACTTTAGTCTCCACGACGCTCGCAGGCTTTCTCTACGTGACACAACTCGCCGTAAAGCAGATGCTGCGGCAAAAATCAGGCAACATCGTCAACATCTCAACTACGGTGGTTGACCAACCGATTGCGGGTTTGGGGGCGGCTGTTCAAATCATGGTTAAGGGCGCCTTGCATGCTGTCACGCGCGCCCTCGCCATTGAATACGCGAAAGAAGGCATTCGTGTAAACACGATAGCGCCGGGAGCGATTAGTACTCCGATGCATAAACCGGAAACGCATGAATTTCTCAAGGGTTTGCAGCCGGTCGGCAGGCTCGGTGAGGTCAAAGAAGTCGTCGATGCAGCTTTGTTTCTGACCGACGCCACGTTCACCACAGGCGAAATTCTGCACGTGGATGGTGGCGCGCACGCGGGCAAATGGTGACCGGCAATAGCACTCCGTCCGCCGACATCAATTCTATGAGGAGAATACACATGTGGCCTAATGATCGCTTTATCAAATTGTGTGGCATTGAGTTGCCAATCATTCAGGCGCCGATGGCTGTATCGGCGACGTCCGACATGGTAGTTGCGGTTTCACAGGCTGGGGGTCTGGGTTCACTTGCTTGTGCGTTACTGAGCGTGGAGCATGCACGCAAGGAGCTTGAAACCATCCGCCGAAGAACCTCGCGCGCGATCAACGCAAACTTCTTCTGTCACCAGTCGCCGCGGTACGACCAGGCCCAGGAAATGCGCTGGAGACAACGCTTGGATGCCTATTACATCCAACTGCAGGCTGATAGCAATGCTTCCATCCGGCAATCCGCCCGCGGTACTTTCGACGAAAAAATGTGCGATCTCGTCATGGAGTTTCATCCGGAGGTCGTCAGCTTCCACTTCGGTCTTCCGGACAAGAATCTCCTCCTCCGCATTAAGAAAGCGGGGGCAAAGGTTCTATCCTCTGCCACTTCTGTCGATGAGGCACGTTGGCTTGAGGATCAAGGTTGCGACGCAATCATCGCCCAGGGTTTTGAAGCAGGCGGGCATAGGGGAATGTTTCTCACAGAGGATGTCTCCACGCAAGTCGGCACGATGGCGCTGGTGCCACAGGTGGTTGACGCGGTAAAGGTCCCAGTTATCGCGGCCGGAGGGATCGCCGATGCGCGCGGCATACTGGCGGCTTTTGCTCTTGGTGCAGCGGCGGTGCAAATCGGCACGGCTTACTTGCATTGTCCTGAAGCTCAAATCAGCCCACTCCATCGTCAAGCGTTGAAAGGCACGAGAGACAACGAGACCGCAATCACGAATGTATTCACGGGCCGCCCGGCACGAGCGATTGTAAATCGCTTCGTGCGCGAGGTCGGACCAATGTCCGATGTCGCCCCGGAGTTTCCACTTGCTGCTGCTGCACTGGCACCACTCCGCGCGAAAGCAGAGATGGCAGGATCGACTGACTTCACTCCATTTTGGTCGGGCCAAGCCGCGCGTCTGGGTCGCGAACTTCCCGCGGCAGAGTTGACCAAACAATTAGCCGCCGAGGCATTAGAAAATCTGAGATTGCTGCGGACCATAGGATGAACGGCCGAACGATCCCATCGCGCCAAAGGGAATTGCAAGAACAGCGTCTCGCTGTTTCCACAATAACGGTAAGTGCTACGTATTTCTTCGCTAATCGATTTAACAACGAAAATCATTTGAAGGAGCACAGCAGTCTCGTGAAAAGTGAGAAAGAACAATCCGCAATATTTGTCCGGCGCTTCTTGCGAAGTCATCGTTTACTGTACTTCATCGCCTGCCGCGTGCTCGGCAATGAGGACAGAGCACCTATTGCCGTAAGGAACTGCTGGCGAGCCGCATCTCGAAATCCGCCGCGCTTTGAATATGAAGGCGCCTTTCGAAGCTGGCTGCTCAGAGTTCTTATCGACGAGGCTCTGGCGATTTTGCGCGAGAGCCAAGGAGAGAGGAATGCAGCCGCGGCTGACGTGAGCGCCGCGATGTGGTCAACTGCGCGGCTCGACGACAAGCACTGCCACTGAAGATACGTCCGTTCACGATAAGACACTACTAGGAGCAAAATGACCCAGAAAACCAACGCCGCCCGCTTTTTGCATCAAATCGGAATCCACTATGAACTGCGCGAGTACGAAGTGGACCCAGAGGATCTCGCAGCTGAGGCGGTCGCTACCAAGATCGGCCTACCACCTGAACAACTTTTTAAGACGTTGGTTGCCGAGGGTGATCGGCAGGGCATCTGCATGGCCGTCATCCCTTCCAATACGGAATTGGATCTTAAGGCGATTGCCGTTACCTCTGGTAATCGGAAGATCCAGCTCGTTCCTGTAAAGGAAATACAGAAACTGACAGGCTATATCCGCGGAGGCGTAACCGCGCTAGCGGTAAAAAAGGCATATCCAGTTTACGTTGATGAAACGATCGAATTGTTTGAAGTGATTTCTATTTCTGCCGGCGTTCGCGGAACGCAAATTCTGCTGGCACCGACGGACTTCCTAAGAGCGACTAGAGCCACCGTCGCGCTCTTGGCTCATACTAAGCCTTAGTTTCTGAGGAGATTGCCATGGAAGCCTACATTGTCGAGGAGCCGGGTGGGAAGTTTCGCAAGACAGATCTCCCACGCCCTGCTCCCCGACCGAATCACGTTCTGGTTAGAGTCAAGGCCAGTGGAGTCAATCCGCTTGATACCAAGATCCGGGCCGGCAAAGCAGCGCATGCCAAACAGCCGCTTCCGGCTGTACTTGGATTGGACATGGCGGGGATTATCGAAGAAGTCGGTCCCGACGTCACAGCTTTCAAACGCGGTGATGAAGTATTTGGGATGGTAGGAGGTGTCGGTGGACTCCAAGGTACGCTCGCTGACTTCGTTGCCGCCGATGTGGACTTGCTTGCACCTAAGCCGAACAAGCTTTCGATGCGTCAGGCCGCCGCGCTTCCTTTGGTTGCGATCACGGCATGGGAAGGTCTGGTCGATCGTGCCAAAGTCTGCGCCGGCCAGACAGTACTTGTTCATGCAGGAGCGGGCGGCGTAGGTCATATTGCAGTCCAGCTAGCGCGTGCCTTTGGCGCAAGATGTTTCGGCAGAGAAGAAGCAGATTGTGGAGGACTTCGGGGCCACCGCCATCGACTATCGCTCTTGTTCCGTGGATAAGTACGTGGAGGAGATGACAGAGGGCAAGGGCTTCGACATTGTGTTTGATACGGTAGGCGGCGCCACGATTAAACGTGAAGTGTCGGACATGATGAAACGCTGTGCTTGAATCTTGGTCGGTTTCGGCACTACAACGTCCAATCCAGTTGCCCGCTGATGCCGCGATGATCCTGAAAAAAGCAGCTACCTATGACCCCAGACCCTCGTAAAACATGGCAGTATTTCGCTCAGGCCGTCATTTAGGAGGAAGACCAGGCTGTGGTTCGGAGGGGAGCGGAAGGAACAGACGTTGGACGAATTCTTCGAGAAACATCTGATCGCGTTTCAACGAAGTGCGATCGAGCGGCGTGTGTGGACATGTGGGAACCGTTTCGGCAAAGCCTGGAACAGTGGGTGCCAAAGTGCCGGATCATCTACGACAAGTTTCACATTTTGCAGCCTGCGAGCCAAGCGGTGGACGAAGTGCGGTGGGCTGAGTTCTTCCGCAAAGGAGGAGCCGCACGGGATCTGGTACGGGGGAAGCGCTGTTGCTTTTGAGCAGTTGGCTCAACGTGGATCGTGGCAAGCGGCGTCCGTTGAACGCCCTGTTTGCTTTGAACCGGCGCATTCTCAAAGCTTATCTGCTAAAGGAGAGCCTCTCGCATTTGTGGGATTACCGTACGAAGGAGCCATATTGCGTTACCTGCAGAAATGGATCGATCAGTTGCGCTGGCAGCGGCTGAAACCCATGGAGAAACTAGCTGGCACGTTGCTGGCTCATCTTGAGGGCATTTTGAACTACTGTCGGACGAAGGTACCGATGGGTGTGGTGGAGGCCGTCAACGGCAACATCAAAGCTCTGCTCCGCCGCGGCCGCGGTTATCGAGACATGAACTATCTGCTGCTGAAGGCGCAGCGCTTGGCTGCCACTAAGACCGAATTCATCGCTTTCCAGAAAGCCGCGTAGGATTCGCACTCTTACGGATTGTTGTGCAGAACCATAAAAACTTTGCGTTTTTTTGTGGTCGCTGATGTCATAATTAGTGACAACCTTCCGTAGTTCATTCATCTTGGCTTCATTTCTTTCTTAATCTGCATTTTCGCGTCGACCTTTCTTACGAAGCATCCGTCTAGTTATGAGCGTTAAGAATAAACGCGAGTTTGACCCCAATGCATTTCTTGCCACCATCGGCGTGGGCAGGAAGATTGTGTTTTTTCAAAAGAAACTAACAATCTTCGTGCAAGGGGATCCATCTGATGCAGTGTTTTATATCCAAAGCGGCAAGGTGAGGTTGACGGTCGTGTCCAACAACGGGAAGGAAGCAACCATAGGTATTTTGAGTGAGAAGGACTTTTTTGGTGAAAGTTGACTTGCAGGCCAACCGCTCCGCATGGCTGCTGCAACTGCAATGACCGATTGCGACCTTCTGCGCATTGAGAAGAAGGCGATGATACAGACTCTCCACCGAGAACACGCTTTGTCCGATCTGTTCGTCGCGTATTTACTGACACGGAATATTCGGTACGAAGAAGATTTGGTTGACCAACTTTTTAATTCCAGTGAAAAAAGATTGGCTCGGATTCTGCTGTTGCTCGCTCATTTCGACAAGGAGGGCGCACCCGAGACTGTAATCCCCAAGATCAGTCAGGAGGCCCTCGCGGAGATGGTTGGTACAACTCGCTCGCGGGTGAGCCACTTCATGAACAGATTCAGGGAATCGGGCTTCGTTGACTATGACGGCAGCGAGCTGCAAATCCACAGTTCACTTCTCAACATTGTCCTCCACGACTAGATTCATTCCCCCCAGAAAACCGGAATTATGCCTCTGGCAAGCCCCACATCAAAAGCTCGCCATCGGAATGTGCATTACTGCTCAGACCGGGCTCCCTGCTCCACGGTAGAGTGGTGAATCGTAGAAATGGAGGCCCCACTACGCCAAGAGTCTGGTTGCCAGTTTTCGTTTTCCTAGTGGCGCTCGCGTCGGCGTCACAGATGCCTTCGTCCAGCGCTGCGATCAAATCCCCCAATCTGAACCTGATTCTGCAACGCATGGAAGATGTCCAGCACCGGAACCCCGCTCAATCTCAACAATATGAGGTCACGCGAGAATACAAAGTGTTTCGCGGCAATGATAAGCAACCCACTTCTGAGATCATGGCGCAGATCGATGTCGTTCCTCCTGACCTGAAGACATACAAGATTACTCAGGTGCAAGGGAACTCCAGGGGAGAAAAAATGGTTCGGGAACTTTTAGACCGGGAAACTGAGTCGGCCAAGAAAGGACACGGTAGCGAGATCAATCGGACGAATTATGACTTCGTTTTTCTTAGGCAAGAGAACTTCGGCATCGTTCCTGAGTACGTTTTGCAGATCGTCCCCAAGCGGGACGATAAGTATCTTTTGCGCGGCCAAATCTGGCTGGATGCGAGCACTTATCGTATCTGCCGAATTGAAGGAGTACCCGCCAAAAGCCCATCCTTTTGGCTCAAGCGTATTCATATCACTTTGCAATTTGCTCAACTGAAAGGAATGTGGATACCCACTTCTTTCGACGCCATCGCTACAGTCCGCCTCTTAGGGCAATACAGACTTGTGGGCCACAATATCCGATCCTCGGACGCGCCATCTGTCTCGTCGATGACGAACATCGGGGCGAATCGCTTGGACAGGCGTTCACGGCCCTCAGTCCGGAGTGTTCAAAATTGAACAGTCTCGGTCTTGGAAAAATGGCATCGTGTCAAACACATGCTTTTCCCAAAAGGAGACCCGTGAGCACACCATGACTACGAAACCGAGTTGGTACAAGTCTTTCAGGGCCGCTTTGCTCGAAACCGATTGGACGAAGATACACGAGCTAATTGTGGCAGCGGAGTCGGAAATACGTAAGAGGCAGAATTTGCTTGCCGAGGGCCAAAGCGGAACACCGACAGAACGGTATGCGCTCGCGAATGCCATGAACAGCCTGAGAGGGCTGCAGGGAGACTTGGTATTCTGGCAGAAATCCGCAGAGTCTGCAATCTCGCGAGGCCCAGCCACAGCGCAATACAACAGGTCCGCTGACTAGATCTTCACAGACCGTTCTTCTCCCGACGAATACGGAACATTCTTGGGCCACCTTCGCGGGTGGCCCTTTCTTCTGTGTGCCGAGCATGCTCGACAGCTAGGAGGTGCAAGTCCTCTCCCCAACACCGGATGGAGGTGAAGGGTTAGCGAAGCGCAAAGGTGAAATAACACTCGTTGCGAGGCGGGGCCTGAAAGAAGCGTGGAGCAAAGACGCGAGCCGATGAACAAGAACCGGATAGGAGGCCTACGGTGGCGGGCGAGCGGGCACATGATTGCGAAGCCCATGTCCATCAAGCTCACTGGTGGTAAATCCGGCGGTTGTGCGTTGAAAGCGGTCGAACTTACCTCGGGAGATCTGCGCCACGTCACGGAATCGTGACTGAGGGTGAAGCGATTCATCCCGACCGTGCCGCAGAGGTCAGCAAAGGGCGTATTAGGTCATGCAGTCGGCAAGGCTTCCAAGGAACTCCCTCACATTGCACTGGTTCGTCATGCAGCCTTGGGTTCGATGGGAAACCATCGTCCGGAGGTGGCAAAGCTGACTATCTCCTCACCAGCGATTCACTGTGGGACCTCTTTCCCCAGCAAAATAGGTGCTGGCTAGGATACTGTCTTTTGAACTCCTCCGGCAGACTGACCGGCGAGTGCATCGCGGCCAGTTTACAGGGGGCGTGCTGCATAAAGTACCGCCCGGCTCAATGTCCGCCTGGGAGGAAGGCGCGTGCGCCGAGTAATTTCTCATGCCAAATTAGACAGGTTGCGAGAGTGGACGCTGCCAGACGTTGCACGGCCCACTGAAACTGGCGCTTAGAAACCATCGTCGGCAAAGTTGAACAAATCGAACAACGAAGATTTCGGTCCCGGTGCTTCCGTCTTGAGTCCCCTAGACGAACCCCAACCCGCATCGCTCGGCCTGCTTGCTCTCGGTGCTCAGGGTGTCACGCTGTGCGGCGAAAGAAGTTGGAACTCGAAGGCAAACTGATTTCTCGCACGATACCTGCTGCTTCAGCAGCAACCGGGCTTTCGGCGTCATATCCCCAGCCTGTTTCCGGAAAGCAAGCAGTCTTGGCGAGTGACGAGCAACGCTAAATAAGGAGAAGGGTCATGACATCCGCAAAACTGAGGTCCGTTGCTGGTACAGCGTTGTTTGTTCTACTGGCGATTTCAGTACGGCTGTCCGCGCAGGAGGAGCCAGCGCCGCAAACGAATCCGGTTCCGCTCATCAATCGGCCTTTGGTCCCCGATGCCGTCGCGCCGGGCGGAAAAGGATTCCAGCTCACCTTGAATGGCTCTGCGTGACTTATGAAACTTCTGCAGTGAACGGTGCCCTGCTTGAATTAGCGACATTTAGTCCTGCAAATTGAGAACTGTGATTTCCCTAATTACCAAATCAGGCTTTTCGACGGACGGGGTGGGGTAACTTTAGGGGGATGGTCACCCCCTCAATGCAGGTGGGGGGAGAGCGATTGAGGCGGGAAAATTCCTACACCCCTCCCTTCCGATTAACTCCACGTGCTGATTAGTTACTGTGTGCGGAACTGCGGGGTGCAAACGATTGGGCCGAAGATGATGATCATAGATTGTGCCGGCAGAATCCCGGCGGCCCTTGAAGGAAGCTTCGTGCTGACCAAGAAGGGTGAGCGCGCGTCAATACCCCAACTCAATCTCCGACTATTGGAAAAATGACAAAGCCACTGTCTGCGGGCTGCCGCCGCCGTTGTCGCTAACGGAGACATGGCCAAAGCCAAACCCGGACCCTCCCGTACAGCTGACGGTTATGGTGCAGGACTTACCTGCCCCAACCCTGCTGCCGCAGTTGTTCTTCTGAGAAAATTTATCGGAACCCGTCGTCGTGATGCTGCTGATGCTCAGTGTCTTGTTCCCCACGTTGGTAAGCGTCACAGTCTGCGGTTTACAGTTATTTCCGCAACCCCTCCACTCCAGGCTGCTTGGGACCAGTTCAACCTCCGTACCCGTGCCACTGAGGGAGACTGTTTGCGGGCTGTCGGGTGCGTTATCTGCAATCGACAGCTTCGCGGTTCGTGTTCCGATTCGCGTGGGCTTGAAGGTCACGCTGATCGTGCAGCTCGCTCCCACGGCCACTGACTTTCCACAGGTGTTTGTCTGGGCAAAGTCGCCTTGGTCCGCCCCCTCGATGGTGATGCTTATGATCTTGAGCGCCATGCTGCCGTAGTTGCTCAAGGTGACCGGTTGTCCTAGGCTGCTGGTGCCCAGAACCTGGGTGGCAAAAGTCAGGCTGGTCGGTGATACAGTAGCGCGCGGTCCTGAAATCTGCACAAGAACCGATACGCTGTTGTTGGGTTCGTAGTCGGCAACGGCTATGTCGAGCCGACCGTCGCGGCTGAAATCTCCCACCGCCAGCGAGGCCAGCTGCGACCCGGGGGGGTAGGTGGGGTAGTTCACGGCAGCCCGGAACGTCCCGTCGCCCTTGCCCAAAAGCACGCTGACCGTGCTGTCGAAACTGTTCGCCACCGCCAGATCCAGCTTGCCGTCGCCGTTGAAATCCCCAACCGCCACTGGAGTGGGATTACTCCCGACTTCGTAGTTTACGGCAGTTTGGAACGTACCGTCGCCGTTGCCGAGCAATATGCTGACATCGCCGTCGCTTGAGTTGACCACAGCGAGATCCAGCTTGCCGTCGCCGTTGAAATCCCCCACCGCCACACAGTCAGGGTAAGTCCCGGTATCGTAGTTGACAGGGCCTTCGAAGGTGCCGTCGCCCTTGCCTAAGAGTATGCTGACATTGTTCGTAGCTAAATTCGCCACGGCTATGTCCAACTTGCCATTGCCGTCGAAATCCCCCACCGCCACCGATTCGGGAAATGAGCCGGCAGCGTAGTCCACGTGCGGTTGGAAGGTGCCGTCACCGTTGCCCAAGAGCACGCTCACATTGTTGCTGTCGTGGTTCGCCGTCGCCAAGTCCAACTTGCCATCGCCGTTGAAATCCCCCACTGCCACCGAGACGGGATAGGAGCCGGCGCCGTAGGTCATGGCGGCACGAAAGGTGCCATCGCCCTTGCCCAAAAGCACGCTGACCGTACTGTCGACACTGTTCGCCACTGCCAGATCCGGCTTGCGGTCGCCGTTGAAATCCCCCACCGCCACCGAGAAAGAAGAAGGACCCCCGTAGTTCACGGCGGCCTTGAACCTCCCGTCGCCGTTGCCCAACAGCACGCTGACCCCTCCGTTTCCCTGTCCCAGGTCCGCGACGGCCAAGTCTAGCTTCCCGTCGCCGTTGAAGTCACCTGTCGCCACGGAAAAGGGAAAAAGACCGGCACCGAATGCTGAAGTGCTCAGTCCGATCGAGCGGCTAGGGATAGTAACTTCGAAGAAGCCTGGGTTGGACGTTCCGCCGCCAGGGCTGGGGTTGACCACAGTCACGGAGGCCGTATGCGCCTTAGCAATATCAGAGGCTAGGATCGAAACCTTCAACCGCGACCCGCTGACGAAAGTGGTAGCTCGAGGACTACCATTCCAGTTCACAACCGAGCTTGAGACAAAGCCCGTGCCGTTTACCCTAAGCGTAAATCGTGCACCGCCGGGCTTCCTGGCGTCCGGCACTAAAGGTTGATTGATCAGAGGAAGTGGATTTTTTTGCGGCGTCGGCCGTTCCTGCGCGGAGAGCCGAAGCGGCATCGCGAGCGCCGCAAATAACGTGACTGCGGTAATGCAGTTGGAAAAGCTGGATTTCATATGCATCTCCTCTTCGTTCTCTTCGGATCCAGCTAATTCTTTGGGCCGAATGCGGGCTTGGGAAGGTGATACTTACGAGCTACCCGCGCACGAAACCAGTCCGGGATTGCTCTGCCTTGACTAACCGCTGATGAGCCGCTTTGAGTCGCGCCGGATACGCTGCCGCCTTCACAGTCGTCATCGCCTTCCCCGCACGGGATCACCAGGAAAGCGTGCACGTCGCCATTGGGCAGCACACCGGTGCCGGTGATCTCTCCGCGATCATCAATATAAGCCGGGAAACTCAAGACCAGGTCAGAGCCGGGTAGAATCAAGGTGTTCAAGTCGGCCATGCGGCCGTTCTGCCTCACGAACCCACGCGCAACCGAGAAGTCACATGACCCTGAAGTCCCAATGATTTGACTTCTCGAATTAATGCCAGAGGCGAAACTACACGGGTCCCCATCCACAGTTCCGAGGTTGGTCAGCGCGCCTTTTTCCCAAAGAAAGGCGAACTGCGCTTGATCCCCGGTGTTGGTGGCGAAGCCGACAGCCTGCCCGGCATCGTTGATAAAGGCTGCGCTCCCAAAATTTCCACCAAAGGTGCCAAGGTCTTTGAGTAGTCCTTTGCTCCAAAGAAACGGGTGGAAGTAAATGTCTCCTGCCAAGTTGGACGGGCCGACTACCTCACCGCGGTTGTTGATAGACGACGCGAGAGCCAGCGTGCCGCCCAGCGTGCCGAGGTCGACCAGTTTCTTGCCGTTCCAAAGAAATGGGTCAACGGTGGGAAGCCCGGTGACAGGGTTCACCACCGTGTTGGTGAAAGAATGCCCTGCTACCTGCCCTCGCTGGTTAACAAACAAAGCGCAACTATCGGTGCCTGTGCCCAACGTCCCCAAATCCTGCAGCGCTTCACCCTGCCAAAGAAATGCGTGCATCTGGGTTGGTTCAGGAAAGTTCTCGCAGAGGTCGCCAAGGTCAAATGAGTCAGGCGTTGTATTCAAAGCAAATCCCACCACCTGACCCGCGTCATTAATGGCGTTCGCGTAACTCCAATTCCCCCCAAACGTTCCAAGATTGATGATCTGACCGTTCTTCCAAACAACAGCATCATATTCCGGTGGAAAGACTGCATGGTTATCCGTCATCCCGTTTTCCGAAATGCCGGCGATCCAACCTTGCGAATTGATCCAATTGGGGCCACTGCTGACGCCGTCCACCAGTGCGCCCAAGTCGGTCAGAACGCCGTTCTTCCACTGGAACGTGCGGGCGACCAGGCATTCTGGTAGGAAGCAGTTTGGATTGAAAGGATCGGGTATGTACGTATCTGCTATTCCCGTGACCACGCCGCGTCCATTTACGAGACGTTCTCCGTTGAAAGAGTAACTGTTGGGACCGCCGAGCGTGCCGATGTCTATGAGTTTGTAACGATGGTGCTCTTGCTTGTGACCCTGATTGTCTTGTGCGGCGAACCGGACCGGGATGGCCAGCATAGTGAATAATGTCATAGCCGTAATGCACATCAGTTTTCTGGATTTCATGACTTTCTCCTCTCGGTCTTGGGATGAAACCGGCTGAACCCTCGCAAGACTGCATCGTCGCGGGGAGCAGCTTCCAGTCGGGGTGCCGTCATCCTTATTTGGTGATAGAGTTGCTACGCCGGGCCCGAGGAAGTGGCCGCCTCGTCGGCGCCCATTTTTAGCCGTGACCCCTGCCGGAGTCCTTAGGAAATCGCTGAATTTTTCTGAATATTTATGAAGGCGCGCCATGCCCTTGGAAACACAGCGCTTCTATTCCTTTCAGCAATTCCGTGTGGATGCAGCCAAACGGCTGCTATTCCGTGGCGACCGACGCATACCTGTGTCTCCTAAGGTCTTTGATACTCTCCTGGTGCTGGTAGAAAATAGTGGACGAGTGGTCGAGAAAGACGAATTGATGCGGCTCGTCTGGCCGGACACCGTAGTCGAAGAGAACAATCTCAACCAGACCATCTCAGCTTTGCGCAAAGCGCTGGGCGAAGATCCAACCCAGCATCGCTACATTGTCACCGCCCCTGGCCGCGGGTATCGCTTTGTTGGCCCCGTCAATGGTTCGCGCGTTTCGGCTGGAGCGGTCAGCGAGCGACAAGAAGATCAAGCAGGGCGCCCTTCGAGTACCCAGCGGAAACCTGAGCGCCACAACCTTGTTTTGCTTACCCTGGCTCTGGTGTTAATCCTCGCAGCTGCATCAGTCACCTATTTGGCGGTCTGGCGACATCGGGAAGCCACCCACACCGGCCTCGCAGCCATTCGATCACTGGCGGTCTTGCCCCTGGACAATCTGTCCCGCGACCCGGCCGAGGACTACTTCGCAGACGGCATGACGGATGAGTTGATTACTGAACTGGGACAGATTGCGGCCTTACGTGTGATCTCGCGCTCTTCGATCATGCAGTATAGGGGAACGCACAAATCCCTGCCGCAGATTGCTCGCGAGTTAAATGTCGACGCAGTGGTGGAGGGTACGATACTGCGCTCGGGAGACCGCGTACGGATTACAGCCCAACTGATCCGGGCGCCGATAGACAAGCACCTTTGGGCACGGAGCTACGAAGGCGATCTGCGCGAGGTCCCCGCCTTGCAAGAGAACGTGGCGAAGGACATTGCCCAGCAGATTCGGGCCCAACTGACTCCTCAGGAGCACGCCAAACTGAACAACGCGCGGGTGGTGAACCCAGCAGCCTACGAGGCTTATCTCCGGGGCAATTACTTGGCTGACAAGAGGACGGCTGAGGGTTTAACAAAGGCCATCGAGTATTTCGAAGAGGCGATTCGCGACGATCCGAACTGGGCGCCCGCATTTACCGGCCTTGCCGACGTTTATGTCGTTCTATCTGAGTACAAATCCGTGCCGGCGAGAGAATCCCACGCCAAAGCCAGAGTCGCGGCCAGGAGGGCCGTGGAACTCGACGATTCCCTCGCGGAAGCACACACGGAACTCGCCAATCTAGCAGGTACGGAAGACTATGATTGGCGAGGAGCGGAACGGGAATTCCGGCGGGCCCTTGAGCTCAACCCCGGCAACGCAACGGCGCACTACTTCCATGCGATGAATCTGATGAGCATGGGACATTGGGAGGAAGCATCCGCGGAGATGGAGCGCGCGAGAGAGTTAGATCCGCTATCCATTATCATCAATGCCAATGTCGGACTTGTCTATTACTACGCGCGGCAGCCAGACAGAGCGATTGAAGCTGAGCGGAAAGCCTTAGAACTCGACCCCAACACCGCTTTTATCTACGAGTACCTCGGGTTGGCATATCTGCAGAAAGGAATGTACCACGAAGCGATCGGTCATCTCCAAAAGGCAGTGGGTCTATCCAATGGTTTCCCCTGGTACCAGGCAGAGCTCGCGTACAGCTATGCGGCAGCAGGAAATCACGCGCAAGCTGGCAGAATTCTGACCAACCTGAAGAGTCGCTCACGACGGCAATATGTTTCGTCCTATAGCCTAGCAGTGGCTTACATCGGCTTGGGGGAAAGAGATGCAGCGCTGGCACGGCTACAGAAGGCGTACGAAGATCGCGAAGATCAAGTGGCGCTCCTGAAAATCGAACCCCTGTTCGACTCTATTCACTCGGATCCGCGCTTCCAGGATCTGCTTCGCCGAATCGGGCTTTACACTGGGGATGCAAAAGGATGGGGAGACAAGAAATGAACCCCCACCAGACTCGTTACAATTTCAAAAAATGCGACCGGAGTAGAACTCCGTCACAAAGATAGCACCTCGGCAGGTGAAGGTCAGGAGATAGAGCGGTCTGAGAGTGCACCCCTCTTCCTCCACGTTGTCCTGAACGAATTCGGCTACAGGTTCAATCGGCGGGAGATGCAGACCTATTTTTTACGAAAGCACGACTTTGAGAAGTCCGCCGCCGAATTCCAGCACGCCGCCGACACAAGTGGCCTGAAAAAGCAATACCAGGCGAACGTAGCTCGAAGCTTGGCACTTGCTGGAAAAACAATCGAACCCCGGCGAATGGTAAACAGACTTCATGAGGAAATGGATACGGGGACATGGATGCCTTCCGTCAATCTAGCCCTCGCCTATTTTGCTTTGGGGGACAAAGACGAAGGGTTTCCTTTATTGCGAAGAGCTCTCCAGGAACATTCGTGTACCTTGTTGGAAATCAACACCGAACCCATGCTGTTGGCCTTAAGAACCGATCCGCGGCTTGTAGAACTTCGTGCGCGGTTTCACCTCCGAGATTCCCTCCCATCCGCCCCGTCCGGCGCGGCGGCCGCCGACCACACACAGGCCCAGGTTCGGCCCTGAGAAAAGGGTCTGGGGAGAGAAACCTTTCATCGGATCGGATTCTAAATCCGGGACGAGAAAAACTCCTTGAATCAAGCATCTCTCCCATAACCACTTTCCCGTTTGCGCGATCAGAATCGGGCGAACTCCGGTATCCGCATTTGGTCTGATTGTTGGGTCCGTTATGGGTCCAATATTCCCGGCCAAAATGAGGGTACGAATGACGATAAGGGTAAGGATTGCATCTACTTAGGTTCGGGAGACTACAGCCCTGAAAAGGCTGGCGTCGGCGGTTCAACTCCGTCCCTGGCCACCATGTTTTCAATAGCTTAGATCCCGTCATTTCGCCCGCTGGTTCCATTTGGTTCCAATTCACTCGGGTACATTCAGTTTACTCGGCGACTTAAGCCGAATTCTATGCCGTGTACGGTCAACTTGGAAACTCGCGAGTTCGGCGTGAGCGGGGAAGCGAAAAGCGAATTGAGCCGCGACCTGATCTGGATCTGGGTCTACTTGTGCATCAGCCAAAGAAGGGGCGACCTTCTCCATGCTGTTTGAGGCACACCGATTCGTCAGTTCGAACGTCAAATACTTTGCGTTGTAGGCAGTACTCATTGTTCGGGGTTGCAGCAATGATAGATCGACAGGTTAGCGGCAAGCAGGAACGGCTGGCGTTTTCCGTTGCCTACGAAAGCTCCTGCTCGCAACTGCTCCGAAGCAATGGTGTAAAACTATGTGCCCCCTGAGGAGAGTGGCTTGAATGAAGTTCAGCGATGCTGCTGAAAAGGTGCTGCGGAAGATCGGTCGGCCCATGCACTCTACGGAGATCGTCGAGTACGCTATAAAACAGGGGTGGATCATTCAGAAGGGCAAGACACCCGATCACAGCTTACAGGCACTCATATGGACTGACATCCAAAAAAATGGCTCACGGTCGCGTTTCCGAATGGTTGGAGAAGGTAGATTCCACCGCAGGTATTGGCTGCGCCATCCGGACTGATCTCCACAACCTGACCTTTTAAGAATTGTAAGAGGATCGGGCCGCCGTCCCGTGCAGAAAACTCTTCTTGCCCCTGTCTTCCTGTCTTCCCTTCTTTCTTTTTCCACGACCCACCCAGACTGCCAAAGTGCCTGCTCAGGAGCAAGTAGTCCATGCCATGGCCGTTGTCCGTTACGGTCATCTTCTCCACCCCCAACGCCCCCGGGCAGCAATCTCGTCACTCAGCAATATGTGACGGTGGCACCAGTCGCTCAGGACGCGGAGTCGATCAATTACAATCCTCTGCTGAGGCTGAATTCATGGCAAAGAGTTGAGAACCAGAGAGAACGAATCTGGTAAATCAGCTTAGGCATGTTGATGCCCCTCTTTCAGTTCTTGGCAAGTTGAACGGTGGGAGTTCCTATACGAAACCGAGGCGCACTCTCAGCTTCGGCTCGCAGCGGGCACGGTGGGCGAAAGTGAAGACGCGGCAGAAGAAGGCAGCGTAGCGCCGAAGGAACCCTGCTGCAAATCCAGTGAGGGGACCCACCGTCCGAGTACATTATGTCAAGTATTCGAGGGAATATGAGGCAGACGAGTCAATCTATATGAGCATTCCTGATTACCAGTCCCTTATGCTACCGCTGTTAAACACTGCGGCAGATGGCAAGGTGCACACGAAGAGAGAGGCCCTGAACGAGCTTGCGGCGCAGTTTGGGTTGACGGAAAACGAGCGCAAGGAGCTTCTCCCGAGTGGGAACCAAGAAATCTTCGACAACCGCCTCGGCTGGGCTCGGACTTACCTGAAGAAGGCTGGGCTCATCCAATACACGCAACGCGGACACTTTCAAATCACCGACCGTGGTAAGGACGTTCTTGCTCAGAAGCCAGAGGTCATCAACGTCGCGTACTTGCGCCAATTCCCCGAGTTCCGTGAATTCCATTCTCCGAAACGGACACCCACCGATGCGGAACCCTCAGAATCGTCTGAATCAATCACCGAGACCCCGGAAGAGCTACTTGCTTCTGGCTCTCTGAAGCTTCGGCGGCAAGCGGAACAGGAGCTTCTGGTGCGGGTGAAAGCGTGCCCCGCTGAATTCTTCGAACGACTGGTGGTGAAGCTCCTGACGACTATCGGGTACGGTGGCTCGTTGGCGGATGCAGGAAAAGCCATAGGAAAAGCAGGTGACGGCGGCATTGATGGCGTCATCAAGGAAGACAAACTTGGGCTCGATCTTCTCTACATTCAAGCAAAGAAGTGGGACGACACCACCGTGGGGAGACCCGAGATTCAAAAGTTCGTTGGGGCTTTGCACGGGAAAAGGGCGCGGAAGGGCATCTTCATCACCACCTCGACCTTCTCCAAAGACGCGACAGAATACGCGGAGGGTGTCGAAACCAAAGTCATTCTCATCGACGGTGCACGACTGACCGAACTGATGTTCGATTATGGCGTGGGAGTTTCGACGGTGAACAGTTACGTGGTAAAGCGGATTGACTCCGACTTTTTTGAGGATGAAATCGTGCCCGAGGCGGCATCAGAAACAGAGACCAAGTAGCGGCACCGCGATCTGAATCTGCACAGGTGAACGCTCACTTTGAGAAAACTCTAATGAAAACCCCACTCAAGCTTTCAACGTTCCAGATTGGCTCTCCAGTTAAACGCGGACGGACTTCGAATCGGCACGACTCGACGGCCACCCCGTGGCGTACCAAAAGCTCGTTATAAGCGAGACGGCTACTTTGACGTGTGGCTCCCCGCAATAGCCCCTTCTGCTGAACTTCTTTCGCGGCTGAAGCGGCGTGATGCTGACGACCCCGAGGTCCTAAAGAAATTCTTCGATACCAACGAGCGTGAGCTTTTAGCCACCGCAGAGGGCAGACAGACTATTGAGTTCCTAGCACAGGTCGCAGCACGCACAACTATTAGTATCGGTTGTTTCTGTGAAGCCGAGTCGCGGTGCCATCGCTCCCGTCTCTACAAGATCATTCAGAGACACGCGCCACGATTGAAGGCGCAGCCAAAAAGGAAGGCTGCCTAGAGCCTTGGAGGCTCCCGCGAGTTAGTGACGCTTCGAAGCTTTTTCTCAGACCGGCTCTGATTAGGGCTCCGACCAGAGTGCTAGGAAAAATACTCTGTGCGTTCCCTTAGAGGCGAAATAGTCTTGGAATCCTGGAAGCTCTTGTTGCCGCACAATAAACACCTGTTTGTGGGCAGTGAAAACCGAAGTGCCCTGAGCATGCAGTTTCAACTGTTTGCCGTGGCAAGGGGCGATAGGTTTTTGGGCAACGGAAGGAGGCGCGCTAGGCTTTCGAGCGTCTTAATGAGTGTAACCGCGATGTTACGTCAACTATCCGATGCACCCGATTGGTACCGGTGTAAAATCCGCCGCTTTCCTGCCTCGTTCATTAGCGGACCCGGCCAAATCATCAGGGATCCCATCCAGCCGACAGATATCGTGACTGGATGGGCGCACGGTGTTCGCCGCTCCGTTACGTGCCCGAACGGTGTTCGTGTTGTTTTATTGAGACTGAACGGTGAGCGTGCTGAATCCGATGTTGACTGTCTGAGGTATTTGGTAACCTCCGACGCACACCGTGAACGTGTTTTTCCCCGTGACCAGACCATCGCTGGGGAAGACAACCCACTGGTGTGTAGTGCTTACAGTGATGCTGTTATGTTCTCCGACGAGTTGCGGCTCCTGTAAGGTGAAAGGTCCATAGCCCAAGCAAGGTCCGCCATTTAAGCTCAGAAAAACCACGGAAGTGCCAGTTGTGTTGTAGTCAGCGCTCCAGGTCACAATCACCGGCGTGACCGTAGCGGGTTCAGTCACACTAACCGTCGGCTTGATACCGACACAGTCGGTAGGGACGCACGAGTCGGTGATCGTCTGCACCGCCGTAGTCCTTCCCACCTGGGCACGTGGTATGGCGAAGGCCGATATCGATCCTGCCAACATCAGGCAGGCGATGGCCGTTAGGTGCAGCGCGTTCTGTTTGGTTTGTTTGAAAAGCGTTTTCATTCTGATTCTCCTCTTAGTTTGATTTTTTCTTTCCTAAGTCCCCAGCTCATATAGCGGCTCTACTTAGGAGATCGGAAACGGCGGGCAAAAGACGACAGGATACCCGGGCTCACCAGACTCATTGCGGAGCAGGTGAGCAAATCCCGCAAGTGAATGCGATCTTGCTCCTCATCTCCGGAAACGTCCATAGAGCCAGCCTGAAGCAAACTGAACTGATCTGAAGTTACTGACGAAATCAGGCCATAGCGCTCAGGACCACTCCATCGCGTACCTAGTGCTAACGCTTGCATTGCCCAGACGGTTTGCCGTAGTTCCAATCCTGCGGCACTGGAGGCCGTCACCATGGGCAAAACACAGAATTAAGCCGAATTACCGTCGCCGAGTGCTCCGCCTGCCCGACCTGGATCATTGCAAAACGGCAGTTCTCAATAGCCTCGGCTCGCCAGCTTCGCGTCGAGTCTACGAGTACGCCATCGACCAGTTCATCGCCTGGTACTGCTCCGAGCCTCGACTGGCCTTCAACCGCATCGTCGTGGTGCGCTATCGCATGTACCTGGAATCGCGGCATCCGGCCGCCAACACCATCAACCAGCAGCTTGCAGCCGTGCGTCGCCTGGCTCACGAAGCCGCCGACGCCGGCTTGCTGAGTCCCGAGTTGGCGGCTGGGATTAGCCGCGTCAAGGGAGTCAAGCAGCTCGGGTTCCGGTCCGGGAATTGGTTGAGCGCGGAGCAGAGTTCGGAAGTGCTCAAGCATGCCGGGGAAGGAGACACCATGCGCGGCAAACGCGATTATGCCATGTTGGCCATGCTGTTCGGTTGTGGCTTTCGCAGGTCGGAACTGGTCGCTTTGGAGTTGAACGACATCCAGATGCGCCAAGGACACTGGGCTGTTGTTGATCTGGTTGGCAAAGGAGGCCACATTCGCACCGTGCCCATTCCGAACTGGGTGAAATCCGCTCTCGATCAATGGACACGAGCCGCTGGGGTTTGTGAGGGCAAAATCTTTCGAGCGGTCGCCTGCCGGGGAAAGGTATGGGGCAGCGGCCTCTCGCAGAACGTTGTCTGGTACGTGGTCAGAACCTGCTGCGAGAGAGCAGGCTTGGAGCACATTGCACCGCACGACCTGCGGCGGACCTGCGCGAAGCTGTGCCACGATCGCGGCGGTGAGCTAGAGCAGATCCAGTTCTTGCTCGGGCACGCATCCGTGCAGACAACGGAACGCTACCTCGGCTGCAAACAGAATCTCGGACATCCGGTGAACGATCTTTTTGACCTCGCAAAGGACGGACGGCCGCAGGAAAACGATGTTGAATCCGGCACAGCGAAAGCCTCCGATCCTGTAGAAAAGGCATCTCGGCAAGGGATAGAATGCCGCCACGGAGGACCGGACCATGACGACCCCGTCTGCGACTCAACACAGCTATCCCTACCAGAACGAACCGACTTGGTCGAGGTCAGAAAAGATCATCGCCCGCACAGCCTTCGACGCTGCCCTGGGGCGAGAGCTTCACGAGGTGATTCAGGAAGCAAAGAGGATGGCCAGCCAGATCCAGCAGTCGTCGGATCTGTGGGACTTGGAAC
>Ga0210401_10001586_pt1 | contig 26160 bp, 28 predicted proteins | sample IncBWH32MmetaG_FD_150866 | JGI IMG/M metagenome (GOLD analysis project Ga0210401, IMG submission 150866) | Forest soil microbial communities from Barre Woods Harvard Forest LTER site, Petersham, Massachusetts, United States - Inc-BW-H-32-M | ecosystem: Environmental > Terrestrial > Soil >...
CGCTGGCCGTATAGCCTTCCCCTTCTGTCCACAGGGTCGGCGCCCCGAATTAGTTTTACGAAGCTCAATACCCGGCCCACCGATGCCTCTGTCTACGCTTCGCCCACCGCCTCACGACGATGCGCGCAAGACTCAAGGTCAGGATGGTTCGCTACTCCTTTCCTGTAGGACTCTTTCATTCCCTACTACATGCCGGTTTATCCCGGCGCACGGACGGCCCACTAGCTAATACATGCCCCAATCTGCCCAGCGATCGCCTCTCCAGTTCAGCGATGAGTTTTGCCCAAACCGTGGCGCGAGCGCTGGGGATTAATACGGACGGGTTAAGGATCTGCATCGCGGAAAATCGGATTGTCACGGTGTTGTTGAAGAGGTTCACGGAGCCTAAGACACTGCCGATATTGCGACATAACAGGGCGCGTTCTCCCATCTGCTTAAGGGCAAATGGCCGCGATGGTCCCTAATGAGATGGTCCGCCGCTTTGAGATAGACCGCAATACGGAGCAATCTTGAAGTGATGTCCAAAGGAGGATCATCAGCTATGGATGTACACACAATTGGTATCGACTTGGGAAAGAGCGTCTTCCACGTGGTGGGCTTGGACTCGCCGGGAAACGTGGTTCTGAAGAGACGGCCTTCCCGCACCCAACTGCTCGAACAACTGGCCAACACGCCGGCCTGCCTCATCGGCATGGAAGCTTGTTGCGGAGCGCATCATCTGGGCACGGCTCTGGCCGCGCAAGGGCATCAGGTACGCTTGATCCCGGCACAGTTCGTGCGCCCTTTCGTGAAATCTAATAAGAACGATTACAAGGACGCCGAAGCGATCGCCGAAGCCGTACAACGGCCCACCATGCGATTCGTGCCGCTGAAGACGCAGGATCAGCTCGACCTGCAAGCGCTGCATCGAGTGCGCGATCGACTGGTGTCGCGGCGCACAGCGGTGATCAACCAGATCCGAGCTTTTCTGTTGGAACGAGGGATCACCTTCCGGCGCGGCCGGAAGCACCTTCAGCAGCTGATGCCTTCCCTCCTGGAAAACGCCGAACTGCGTGTGTCTCCGCTGCTGCGCCCATTGCTGGAGCAACTCTGGCAGGAGTGGAAGGCACTGGCAGAGCAGATCGAAAGCACCAGCCAGAGGATCGAAACGACCGCCCAACAAGATGCGGCCTCCCAAAGGTTGCAACAGATCCCGGGCGTGGGTCCGCTGACGGCGACTGCGATGGTGGCGGCGGTGGGAAACGGAGCGGCGTTTGTCCGGGGGCGCGATTTCGCGGCCTGGCTAGGCCTGGTTCCCCGGCAGCACTCCACCGGAGGAAAAGCAACGTTGCTGGGGATCAGCAAGCGCGGCAATCCCTATCTGCGGCGCTTGTTCCTGCATGGAGCGAGGGCCGTGCTGACCCAGGCCAAACGCGACCAACTGTCGTTCCGCGCCTGGATGGACAAACTGGAGGACCGAATGCACCGTAATGTGGCGGTGGTTGCGGTGGCCAACAAGCTAGCGCGGATCGCTTGGGCGGTGCTGAGCAAAGGCGTTGATTATCGCTGGCCGTCCCCGTTTCAGGCCGGGGAAGGGGGACCGCCCGAAACGGCCTAACCCTTGCCCGAGCTTTGGTCAAAGCTCACCAACGGGAACACGATACTCCCCCGGCGAACTCACTGAAATTCTACCTCAGCCTGTGAAGCAACCACTACGAGATGGCGGAACAGTCTAACGGCGCGCCCGCAGCCTGGTATAAAAAATGGTCCCTGGCGACCGAGTCCCTTGATAGGACGGGCGCGCGCGAATCCTCATCGTGGCCAGGAGTTTCTCTCCACCAGTAGGCCGGATACATTTTTGCAGACTTATTCCCGCCTCCAAGTGGCGATCTACGGGCCAGGTGGAACACCATCGAACCACCGGGATGGAGGAGGAGGTTTTGAAGCTACACCCATTCGAATAGGGAGCGCCGGGCAAAAGCGGCCCGGCGATCCGTCGCGTTTTCTAGCTCAAGGCCTCCGCTCCGAGGCTTCACCAAAGAAATGCAGGTGTCGACTGCGTCGTTCTGGATGCTGCCTGCAACCGTGAAAAGCGCCGCCCTGCCCCGCAAAAAAACGCGGGGCACGGCGTCACTTTCGCTGCAGGCAGTAAGGTGCGGGGGCTACCGCCCCTGCGACCCTGGTCGGGTAGAAAAACGAAAACCCTCTGGGCGCACCAGAGGGTTCGCCGATTTCTTCGGAGCCAGCCCCGTCGCATCGGCCTTGGGCATCCGCTCGGGCGCGACCCCTGGCGGACCCATCCACTCTAACACGACTCTCGGCGCCTTGGTCCTCTCAAAATTCTTACTTGACACTCAGCGGCGGACCATACATTTTATAGGACTCGACAAAACGAGCCGGGATCAGCGAGCTCCACTTGGCCTCCAAATACAACCGTTCCGGCGCTATATGCTCGGTGAACAAGTCGGGCAAGTATATGCTCGGTGAACAAGTCGGCCAAGGGGCTAAAGGTTTTCTCCTCGTGCGGCTGGCAAGGACAATGGCCCCACCGAGGACTATCGATGGCAAGGTTGCCGAACAGGGTCTGCAGATTCACCGTGTGGCTTCCTTTCCGGGCGCGGGCGTCACCGCAGTGCGGGCACTTGCGTCGGTCTTCCAGGTATTCCGCGGTCTAGTGCTCCACAACGATCTTCTGCACCGCCGACAACAAGCTCTTACTCTCTGCCAGGCTGAGACCGATATCCGCCAAGCGATGCCTGTCGCGCTCCACGCAGGCGACCTCCTGGACGTAAGAGCGACCTTTGGCTTCAATGCGGATCTCGATGACGGCTTTCATGCTCCGATGATGTCACAGAATAACTCGCTCCCACTCGCCGAAAGCATACTGCCTGAGTCGTTGATTTACCTCGCTCCGGTAAATGCGCTCCGGGCACGCGTCCCGATGCGCTTTCACCCGTTGCAGCGCCGCCCGCAGGCGTTCACGATCTGCCACCAGCGCCGAGATGTCCCCATTGGAGTCGAGTACACGCTGTATGCCTCCAGGTCAAGTCTTTGACATTATCGAACCTGCCGGTAAACAACCAAAGCGCGCAGGCGCATAAAGAAAAAAAACTTAAATTCTATGGTGGGTGAGGACGCACACTCCTTCCAGCCGTTATTTGACTATGAGAGGGTTTTCTGTGGCACCTGTTGTAAGTATCATTTCGTCCACACGGACTCCTCTGGATAAAACCATCATTGAACGCGCAGTTGAGGCTCTAATCAGCGAGAAACGCATGGTTCGACGCAACGGTGTAGTCGGTTGGCTTGCTGAAGACTGGGAGGCAGCGCGACGCCTGTTGCAGGAAGTCGCTGAAGAGTCCCGCGCACAGCCGCAGTAAGGTGATGGGGGGGGTGCCCCTGAATACCGCCGGTAGCGAGCCTGCTAACGCTTCGCCTGCTGAATACCGATGTGTATCAAGGAGGAGATACTATGGGCTTTCAGCGCCAATATTTAGCCGTCATGGCAGTGGGCTTTCTCGCCACGCTGCCGGCAGCAGCCATTTCCGCGCACACCTGGGTTGCGGGATACGGCAACGATGCAAACCCCTGCAGCGTGACACAACCGTGCGCTTCATTCACGGCTGCCCACAACGCCACCTCGCCGGGCGGCGTGATCTCGGTATTGAGCCCCGGCGACTTCGGCGCCGTCACGATCAGCAAGTCCATCACGATTGACGGCGGCGCCATTGGAGGAAGCGTCACGTTCACCGGGGGGGAAGGCATCTATATCGCCGCCGGAACATCCGATACCGTGATCCTGCGGCACTTGACGGTTAACGGACTGAACACGGGGATGGACGCAATCTACCTGTCCCAAGCGCGATACCTGATCATCGAGGACTGCGACGTCGAGGCCTTCACGTCGATCGGTTTGGGGTTCCAGAGCCAGTCGGCGGCAAATGTCACGGTCACGAACACGCGAATCATCGGCGGACAACTCGGTGTAAGGACGTTCCAGAGCAGTGGGCTGGTGCCGTACGATGTCATATCGATGCGCAACGTTGTGGTCAGCGGCGCATCGAGCGCGGCGGTGTTTTCGCGCAACGGCACTATGGAGATCAGCGACTCCCTGATTACGCAAAGTGCGATAGGTGTGGAGGCAGATACCAACGCATTCATCAACGTGGCCAATAGCGTAATTTCTAATAACGCGATCGATGAGGAGTTCTTTCCAAATACAACCGGTGGGATCTTCGTCGGAACCAACAACACTCTGTTCGGCAACAATGGACTACCCGGGCCTCCCAGCGGCCCGGCCGGAGTGCGGCCCAGCCCGGAGGTGGTGATTCGTACCGATTCACCGCTTCCGCCTGACGCCCTGAGACCTCCCCGGCGTTAAACCCGACCCTTTTCCGGACGGCCGCCGCCGCATTTGGTACTGCAGCGCGATCGGTACCGAACTTTTTAGCGGCCTTCGTTAAAGGTTTCTGTCTTCGCTGCCGATTAGGTGGCAGTACCCAAGTCAAACTATATCTAGAGGGAAATATGAAAATCGTTGGAATGTGCGCGTTGGCAACTCTGGTGTTTTGTTCGCTCGCGGCCGCTCAGGCAACTCGCACGTGGGTTTCCGGTGTTGGGGACGATGCGAACCCGTGTAGCCGAACTGCCCCCTGCAAGACATTCGCGGGAGCGATCTCGCAGACGGCAGCAAGCGGTGAAATTGACTGCCTTGATCCTGGTGGGTTTGGAGCGCTCACTATCACTAAAGCGATCACAATCGACTGTGACGGAACTTTTGGCTCGGTTTTGGTCAGTGGCACGAATGGCATTGTCGTCGCGGCAGGAAGCACCGACGTAGTGGCTCTTAGAGGGATTTTCATCGACGGCATCGGGGCTGGTATCAACGGTATACGCTTTTTGAGCGGCAAGGCGCTAACGTTGGAGCGGGTGACCGTTTTTGGATTTACTACAAACTGCGTCGACGTCCAGACAGGCACTAACCCTGGCCAAATCAGAATCAGCGCTTCGAGTTTTCATGACTGTGTCACGGGCGGCCTGAACATCGCCACAACAAATACAAGTACGATCAATGTAGATTTGAACGACGTTCGCATCGCGAGCACAGGCACAGCGATAAATGCAGGAAATGGCGCTCGCGTGACCATTCACAACTCGGTCATCACACAGAACGGCTTTAGTGTAAATCAGCCCACTCTGTCGGCGGGCGGTGGTTCTCAGGTAGTCATTTTCGCGAGCACGCTATCCGATTCGAGTAATACCGCCCTGCAAAGCGTGAGCGGCGGATGGATTGGCGTATCCGGATCTACTATCAGCTACAACAACCTCATGTTCAACACAAACGGTGGCATGATACTCACCGGCAACGATAACGTTGGATTCGGCAATCTGGGTGGCGGAAGTACGAGCGGGCTGCTCCCCAGGCTCTGACGCCCCGTAGGCGCAGCGATGTTTTGAGTGCTTGGCCTGATCCTTGAACAGGTTAGCTAGGAGACGCGTCGCTGTGAGTAAACAGATGTGTCAACCGCAGCCAATCATGGTGATTGGAAGGGGCTCTTTGGATGAACAGCTCGCGGTAATCCGAACGCCATTCTGGCAGGAAGGCGTGCTCGATCGCCAAATCCCGAGCTGTCTCCCAGGAGAAGAACGAAACGTCAGGGTAGACCCATTCTTGAGTACGCGAGTCACTAGCGATCTTGTTGTCATCGGTATGAAATCGGATCGACGCCAACACGACTCCGCGAGGAGCCAATATTTTTTTCATCGCTGCGAGGAACTGGGGATACTGCCAACACGCGGCGTGAGAGAGGATGGAATGCGAAATCACGAAATCAAACGTCCTTCCCGTGGATGATGCATCAAAGTCCGTGACTTCAAGGAACAATGGACGTCTCTCCTCGATGAGAGTGATCGTGTCCGGCAGGCCTTCTTTGACAGCTTCCACTAGCCAAGTGTTCGGCTCGATTCCAACGTACCGGTCGGGCATCAAATATTGCATGATCGGCCGACCGGCGACAAGGCAGCCACAACCTACCTCCAAAACATGGCTTGTAGGCTGGCAGCCGTTCATTTTGAGCAATTCAAGCTGCAATTGCCCGACGGTGACATAGTCCTCGCCAACATTACCTACATAAATCTGAGCTTTGTGGAACCGTGTTTCCATGATAATTATTCAGTCAGTTCGCTAGCGCAATACTTCAAGGTTAGCCTAACAGCGCGCCTAAACGTAATCCTGCTTGAGCGACGGGTGGAGTCTTAAATCGGAATGCCTCAAAGCCAGCAGCACCGCAAGGCAGGCCAATGCAAGCGTGGGAGAAGACGGGGGCCCCCGTATCCCGCGCCAACACATACCCTCGTCACACCTCTGAAAGCCATTTCTGATAACTAGAGACGTTATCGGAGCTTACAACAGAAGGCCATCAGGATATTCTCCTGGTGGCCCTTGGTGTTTGAAGGCCTTTACTTTTCTACCGCCCTCGTTCTCTCGTGACTAGTTCTAGCCATCGATCACGGTTGTGCCTGACTTCTTCGATGGGAGCGCCGCCAAGGAGCTGATCGACAAACTGCTCGTCAAGTCCTTCGTTGCTAATGGTGAGACCAACCGTTCCCATTGCTGGTCGTTTCCATCCAAAATTCTCGGCTGGATATCCCATCTGCCTTAATTCCTGTGCTTAAGCATTTTCATGTTTTGAAAACCTTTCTGCGCGTGTTTTTAAGGTACTTTTTAGACGTCCGTACTATGTACTCCCAGCCATCCGGAGCGCAGACTGGGATAACCAGATGGATCGGAGGTTCTCAATGAGAATCGTTTCGTGCGTAGTATGGTGCTAGCAGCGCGCAGCTCGTCAAAGCCCACAGCCGGGTATAGACCGGGATGGTGGGCAACACCGAGACCGCGAGCGCGGATCATCACCCGTTTTTGATCGCCTTCAAACATCCGCGATCGCAGCACCTCCGCTCCGGGCTCTTCTTAGCCGACTACTTTGAAAAATTAGAATCACACGATAAGTTGAACCTTCTGTGAGGTGAGCAGCGAAACGATTGCAGGCTGCGCCATCGGCTCACACGCTCCCTTGGGCGGGAAGCGGCGACTTACAGAACCTCAACCGTCGCGCCTGGCGAAACGGTCTTCTTTCCTCAGGCCCGAAAAAGACGCCGCAGACCCGCGTAGCGTCGATTTTATCCGATTGAGCTTTGCCCGGGAGCTATTACCGCAAGCCGGTAGATCTCATCTCCAACCCATCCAAGAGACCCGCGGCGTGGCCCCCAGGGCGGTTCTGATTATACTCCCGTCCTCGCGCGCCTTTTGGCCGCGATCGACCCTTATGCCGCTTACTTGCGTGCGAAAAATAGGGAGGACAGCGCGTACCGAGAACTCGCGGAGCGATTGCAGCGGATCATCAAAAAGCCGGCCGCCAGTGTAACAAACGAGAGCGGCCGCGAAGGTCAGGAGCCGGTAGCAAAGAGATCCACAAGCAGCCTGACGGCGTTGGCGGGCTACTGCATACCATTGCAATCAAACGTTGTTTCTCGCTATCGTCGAGTACTCGCCGGCTCCGGGTCGCTGCTTCTCATACAGCGCCCGTTCCAAACCGCCTTGCTGATAACAGCGGCCGACGTTTACGGATGGCTTGAGCCGTTAGCGGAACTTACGCCGGCAATGCGCGGCGCGGCCACGCCCTTGGCCAGTTGCAGAAGCGCCAAAGGCACGAAGAACGACCCGAACCTGCTGAGTCCCACTGCGGAGGATCTTGGCGAGCGGCTTTTGATCTTTCTGAGCCGACTAGGTCTCTGACCACCTGAAGAATTGGTAAAAAACCGTTTTTATGCAGAATTGTTTTGGCCCAATACTGTGGCTATGGGCCGTTCACCCCTGAATATCGAGGTCTGAAGACATTTTCATCGCGATGCCCGGTTTCGGGTATAATCGGCTTGGTATTATCTTCTCGGCGTTGACAAAACCCAGAATGCAAGAGACTCGCAATTTGTTTCAGCGGGTCGCCGTGTTGCTGCTGCTGGCAGTTGCGACGACCATAATTCCAACGGCTTGCTCAAGCCACACCTCATCGAATCCGGGCTCCGTTGCCACCACCAACTTTGGCAATGAGATATCGCTTACCAGCTATACGATCCGCAGCGTCGGCGAACATAACAGAATCGATCTGCAGTGGAAAGCGCTGGCCAAGGTTTCGGTAGATTACATTGTGTTTATCCACGTGCTGCGTCCCGATGGCACCACGGCGTTCCAGTTGGATCATCCCTTAAGGAGTGGCGCAGGCATGTCGACCAGCGGTTGGGTGCCGGGCGACGCGGTGGAAGATCACTTCCTAGCGACTCCTCCGCAAGGTGTCCCTTCGGGGCCCTATTCCCTGCGAATTGGCCTCTTTGTCGACCAACCGCGCAAGGTCGCCCCTGTTATCCAAACCGTCCTTTCCGCAGCCGCCGACCCGTCGTGGAAGGGGATAGCGGTGGTCGTGCCGAACGTGGAATGCAAGTGACCGGCCAGGCCGAGTAGCCAACAACCCTGCCTGGCGAAGAAGACGAGAGAGTGCGCAAGGGATACTTGCCCGCGTGCTACACTCACCGGTATTGAAAGACCTTCATGACGCGACATTTCTTTGATTCCATAATGCGTGCATCCTTTCCAGGCCACAGGAAAGGTCTTCGGTAGATGGCGTTTGAGACCTCTTTGGTAACTGGCGGGGCTGGCTTCATCGGCAGCCACGTTACCGACGAACTCATTCGCTTAGGGCATAGAGTGATCGTGTTGGACGATATGTCCGGTGGATTCGCCGAAAACGTCAATCCCGCGGCGGTCCTGATTAACGGCTCTGTAACCGACGCGGATCTGGTTGACGGAGTCTTTGCCCAGAACCGCATCGACCATGTCTATCATCTCGCGGTATACGCCGCGGAAGGCCTCAGCCACTTAATCGGGCGCTTCAACTATACCAACAACGTCGTCGGAAGCATGACCGTGCTGAATGCTGCCCTTCGTCACAAATGCAAGTACTTCGTGCTTACTTCGAGCATTGCGGTCTATGGCGCCGGACAGATGCCCATGGTGGAATCGCTTGCTCCCAGGCCTGTGGATCCATATGGAATAGGAAAGTACGCCGTTGAGCCGGACTTGGAAGCCGCCAGGAATCTGTTTGGTCTGAACTACATCGTGTTCCGGCCCCATAATGTCTTTGGAGAGCGGCAGAACATCGGCGACCCATACCGGAACGTGTCGGCATCTTCATGAACCAGATCCTGCAAGGTCAGCCATGCACGGTGTTTGGCGACGGTATGCAGACGCGCGCTTTCACCCATATCTCCGATATAGCCCCTGTCATTGCCAAATCCGTATACCACGAGAAGGCCTTCGGCCAGGTGTTCAAAATCGGAGCGGATACGTCATATAGCGTAACCGAGTTAGTGCAGATGGTGCAGGAGGCCATGGGTGATACAGCAATGTGGCGGTCGCCAAAGTCCTGGAGTACCTGCACAACGGTCCCTGCATGACGGACGTCGGTTGCACTTACAAGCTCTTCACCAGGCGGACCCTGGCCGAGTTACTGCCCCTGCTCACCGTCGGCGATAGCCACGTCTCACCCGAGATCCTGATTGTAACAATCAGGATGAAGCTGCGTTGCATCGAGATTCCGGTTAACTACGGCCCACGATTGGGAACATCTAAGGTAACGGGAAGCCTGGTGCGTGCGATCAAGCTCGGTTTGCGAATGATCTTGCTGATCTTCCGATATGAATTGATTACCTTTTCAGGAGCCTGCCAGGCTGAAGCCCGTCAAGGAGGATTCGCTGCGGCGTTGAACAGTCCCAACTGCTCTGCAGCAATCACGGAGTTATCTTTGTGATGAGCGATCAAGCATGGAATGTCCTCTGGTTTGGGCTGTTTGAGCTCTCGCTCTTTCTTGCCGCGATTGCCGTTGTGATCCGTTTTCTCGGTCCGGAGGAAGACAGCCCGTCTTCGCCGCGCTTCCTGCTGGCGGTGCTCGCCGCCAAACTGATGCTCGGCGGGCTGATTCCCATGGCCCTGAGCTTCCTGGGTCTGGATCAACGGTCGATTTATCTTTGCTTGGTACCGGTTCTCCTGGTGAGTTCATTGACGCACTTGAAGGACTGGCTGGCCCGGGCGGCCCGGGGTCTGGCCTCCCCGACAGCCGACAGTTGGTCTCATGCCACGGTCCCTTTGCTTGCGTTTGCTTTGCTCGCCGCCGCTTTCGGACCTGTGTTGCTTGCGGCCATGATGCCGCCTTCGGAAACCGACAGCCTCGTGAATCTCAGCGGCGTTTTGGGTTGGATCCATCAGAACAAGACGCCTTACAGTTTTCCCTATAACTACGTGTGCTTGCCCGAGGCAGGCTATCTCCCGGCTATTCTTGTCGGCCGCCACGATACGTTGTTGTGGGTTCCATCTTTCGAGGCTGTGCTTCTTTTCGGCCTGGCGACATATCATGTTGCACAGCTCCTGTTTTCTTCCCAGTGGCTCTCCCTCCTCGCGGCTGCCGACGGAGCCAGTCTGTTTCATTTCTGGTTCGGAGTCAGCGGCGTCACAACGATTAAGAACGACATGATCTACAACGCGGGAGTACTGCTCGTAGTTTTGGCACTGCTTTCCGTTCTGCTCAAACAAAATTCCAGGCTCAACTACGTTTTGCTTGCCTGCGGTGCGGCTTTTGTGAGCGTAAAATATTCGGGCCCGGTTTTGCTCGTCGGTTTGATTCTGCCTTTTCTGTGGGCCGCTCGCGCCACACGCGCCCTGTCGGGAATTCCGGTGGGGCGGGTATGTGCTGGAACGGTATTCGTGACAATACTGGGGTCCGGACACTTCTATCTCAGAAACCTGATTCAGCATGGAAATCCTCTATTTCCTTACAAGGTTTCCATACTGGGTTACGCTCTCCCCGGCTCCATGTACTATCCGAATAGCTCGATCCTGGCCCATTGGAAAGAGCCCGAGGTGTGGAGGCTCTTCCTGCTCACTGGGCGCGAGGGCTGGCTTTTTCCGATCGCTTTCTTGGGGTTCCTGGTTCTTGTCCCTATTCTTTTCGCGGTTCGACTGAATGAGAAGGAGTCCGTACTTCTCCGTTACCTCTCCCTTTCATGCTGCGCCGCCTGGCTGATCTATTTCGCTTCCATCTGGAGCGCCGAACTACTGCCGGGCACATTCGACATGATCAGGGGGCATTATAGTTTCCGCTATGTCTCTGCCGCGGACACATTGACCAAACTGCTATTCGGCAGTTGTCTCATCCGCCTTTTGCCCGGCTTTTCCTGGCCGGTGTACAGCATCTTTGCGGCAGATTGGCTGTATCGCATGATGATTCTGTATCGCGAAATTGAGAGGGTTAACGGTAGCTTGCTCCTGGTGCCGGTCGCTGCATTGATGGCTGCCATTGCGTTGCTGGCGGGAGCCATGTACTTCGCTCCCCGCAGAGCGCGACTCGGACTGGCCGCTTTGCTTCCGGTCGGCCTCCTTTGTGCGAGCCCAACGGTCGGTGAAATCAATCGCAGCCGTTGGTGGCTGAATGACTTTAAGCCGGTACTGGATTTTCTGGCGAACTCTCCAGCCAAGGACGTAGCGATACTCGAAGGGACCGGTCTGTGGACTTTGATGTATCCCGCATCGGGACAGTATTTCCAGCACAGCTTAAGGTTCTACAAAACCAGCGAGCTCTCATTGCGTATGGCCGGATGTCAGTCTCTTCCCGATGCCGTCGTGGTAATCGGCTGGCAAAAACTGCCGGAGGAACTGACGCGGGAGTTCGATGCCCAACTCAATCCATGCGGCATTTACCTGGAGTCCCGGAACTACACCTCGGCCGTATACGCGAAGTATCTGACGATCGGTCTTCCCACGGTGAGTCTTCAAAGCCTCCCCGGCGGACCGCCGCCGGGCCGCTTCTTTTCCGATCGCGATACCGGCTCCTTGATGGACCAGCTCAGGGTTCCGGGAAACGAAGTCGTGGTGAGTATTGTCGACAAGTCGCCGCGCGTGTGGGCGCGCACTTCCACGGGCCCCGTGTTTGTAATGGGTGAGCCTTCGGCGCGCATCAAAATCGGCAACCTCGGAGGACTTCTGCCGGGCGGCGGTTTTTCTTCTGTGGACTTGAGTTGGGCGGATGCCGGCTGGCACTTTGCCAACGATACGCTCGATGCCGTCGGGAACAGGTTCGCTGTCTCATCGCTCCTCCAACCCGGACCCCATGTAAACCCGAATTGGATTGTCGCCGGGGCCGGGAGAACGACGTCGGGTATGTCGGCCTCGCCGGATGGTGCGGTGTTCTGGTTGAAAGCCGAGGAAGAGATGCCATGGATGGCGGCCATTGTTCGCGATACCGCCGGTGCAGATGACTCTACTTTGGGCTTAGAGGCGGAAATACGTGTGTTAGGCGGGTACCCGGCATCCGGTTCCGTATATACCGGCGACAAACTCCTCAATCAGGTTCCTATTACGGAAACGCGGGACTGGAGCCACTTTGTGCTGACACAGGCTTTTAGTCCGGATATGCCGTACCGTTTTGGCATCGGACTCCTCAACCCGCCCTCTGGCTCTGTGCTCCAGATTCGTTTCGCTCGGGTGGTGCGCGCGGTCTTGCCGAATGGCGTCAACGGACTGTATGTTTCGAGGAGCCACGTTGAATAGGCCGGTTCCGCCTCACGCGGATCTGGAGCGAATGGTCCGCACCAGTTGTTTGTGGATTGTGCTTCCGTGGAGCGGGCTATCCAGGGCGCCCGCGCTTGAATCTGCGCGTTCCAAACCCTGATTTCCTTCGTTCCACAGCGCTCCACGGTGCTGGACGTGGGCTGCGGGTTGGGCATGTCTCTTGGCATACTCGCAGCTACCGGGGCCGGAATCGCCGCCGTCGGTGTAGACGTATCCCCGCGTGCCATTGGAACCGCAAAGAGAATGTCTACTCGGGTGAAGGAACATGCTCCCGAGTCCAGTCTGGAGTTCTTGTGCCTCAGCCCTGAGGCTCCCTGGCCCGGCAATGGCTATGACGTGTCCTCAATCGACGTGCTTCGTGATGTGCCAGTCGAGGTTCAGATGGAGTTTTTGCGAGGCCTCTTCATGCAAGTGAAACCGGGAGGAATTCTGCTCTACAAAGATATGGCAATGCCCCCGGTGGCGCGCGGCGGGTAACGTCTTGCACGATTTGCTGAGTGCGCGCGCGCTAATCCACGTGCTTCCCATCCGAGCAGTGGAGAGGTTGGCCCAGAGTGCTGGGGTTTCGCTTACTGGCTGCCGACGACTCGGCCAGATTATGGTATGGACATGAATTGCGAGCGTTTAGAGGGCCCGGAGCGTTAACCCAAAAGCGTAGCCGTTGGGACACCCAGGTGAGATTCTTCGCCTGCGCTCATAGCTCTAAATTTGAATCGCACAACTGCAGCCGTGGTGGACGCCACTCGGCAGGGGGCCGGCGAGGGGGACACCGGATTGAAAAACTGTTTTATCTTCCACCTCTTTCACCTATTTTGCTCCGCCGGTGTCCGACATCTGAACCAAAAAGATGCACCGTGTTTGTCCGCCACGTTTCGAAACTCGGGGTGATCCCAGAATTTATGGAGCAGCCCCGATAATTCTGGGTCGCGCGTGATAAACATGTTTGGAAGTTCAATCGCAAAACGTTCCGGCGCAAACATTACCGCACTGGCGAGTAAGTATTGTTCCGAGTAACATCGGTGCGACCAGGTGGATGGGTAATCGTAGGGAAGGCAAATATCGTGGATCTCGATGAGGACGCCCGGCTTGAGTCTTGGCAGGATCTCAAGGAAGAAAACCACGGTATCGGAGTTCATAAACGCGTGGTGAGAGCCATCGAAAAACAGGATGTCTCCCGCGCCGAGCGCCAATATCTCTTCGAGATCCGTGTCTTCGAGCCTGGTCCGGATTACGCGATCGCACATGGCATCGATCTCGGCACGTGGATAAGGGTCGATCGACACAATTTGCGTCGGCAAATGGTGCATCTCGATGCAGCGGCGGGCTACCTTCGTAGAATTGCCGGAGCCCACTTCAAGGTAGACCTTCGGTTTATTTCTGCGGAGGAAGCCATGGATGCTCACAATGTCGAGGCCGGGCAGGAAACCGTTACTCCAATTTGGCATCGCGGGCATCTCTGGATCCAAATATTCCGGTAGGGTAAAGAACTCCTCGCGAATCCCAACAAAATACTCCAAATTGTCCACGTATAAGGGCACATTTCTTGCGATAATCTCTCGGAGCAGAGCGTTGGCCGCTCCCCCGTTTCGGGGTTTGGGGTCGATTTCGTATTCGAGGTCGATTTGTTTCATGGCGCGAACCGCTTATGCGAGAGCCGTCGTGCAAGCTTGTCCAGTCGGATCCTTCAGAGTGTATTGTATACGCAATATGCTCTCCAGCACTCAATCGCTCGCAAATCGACAATCGACTACGGCAGGGTTCCGCACAAATCGAGATGGGCGAACAGCCCGCGGCGCGTACCCCCGTTATCGGTGCTCTCACGGCTGAATGTTCTAGTCGCGCAGCGTTTACCGATTCCGCGGCTCCGGGCGTGGTCAATGTGCTTCCTCTCGGAACCTCTCGTTGAAATCCTGGACGATCTCCCCGAATAAGGGCTACAGCTTGTCGAGACGGCACGGCGAGCCGGCATCTGGGGCCGATTTATGGTATAGGTTTCGCCACCACTCCCATAAGCACCATAGAACGGTTAGCATGCGAAATGCAGCTTATTCAATAACATACATGGAATCACGAAAAGCTAAGCATATAACATGAAACGCGGCTGGCTTAAAAGCGGCAATCCGCCGGATGACTTCACCAGCGTAGAGAGATGCAGCGCGAAGACCCGGCGCGGCATGACCTGTCAAATGCGCAGTCATGGCAAACGGGCGTTGCCGGCTTCACGGAGGATTGAGCACTGGCCTGAAAACGGCCGAAGGAATCAAGCGCATCCAGGAAGCCAACACCGAGCTTGGGCGTTATAGTAAAGCGGCTCGTGAGTTGCGGCGAAGGAAGCGCGAGTCGTCCCGAGAGTTATTGCGAGAGTTTCGCATGTTTCGCAAACTGCTGCGCTGGCGAAAGGCAATCATCGAAAAGAGGCGTGACACGAAAAGGGTCGCGTATGGCTGTCTGCCGATAAGATCGTTTTGCTCGATCGATTAGATCAGAAGTTTGTACGACTAACCTTTAGGGCTCCCCAGCGCATCGGGGGCGCGGGTAACGAGACTTTTCAAAAGGCGCAATAACTGAGGGGTTATCGGAGCTGTTAAAAAGGCTTTTGCCGTTGCTGTCGATTGACCTCCATGGTTCGAAAGTTGATGTCACCGTGTTTTGTACGTGCTCTCCTGGCACCGGCAGAGGCGAAGGGGCGGCCAACCAGTTCGCACCATGTAAGCCCACGCTCCTCCAGTGGATTCAACGCGTTTGACGTATACGACAGAAAGGGAAGACGGTCAAGCCCTATAACCGAAAGCCACCGCAGTGAGTGGTTGGTTTGAAAAAGACGTAAATGCGCCACATGATCGTGTATGCCCGCCCGTGCCGAGAGCGAACGGCAAGTTGCGCCTTATCGGACAGCGGTCGAAATGACGCGCCGCGGTTCACCCATGGGGCGGGAACACGCGTCGAGTTTCCTGGTAAATCAAAGGAAAAAGCATGAAGGCCACTCACAGATTTAGCGCCGAAGCCCGGTGGCCGCAGTGCGATCTCAACGGCCTTCAGATATCCACTGGCCGCTTCCCTGCGGACGCTGGTGACCCGTTCAATCCCCCGCAGCAACCAGCCTGACCGGCCCAGGGCGATCACCTGCTGTGTCTTTTCGTCGTTCAAAACATTGCTCACGTTGACGGAGAGTAACCCCTCTCGTCAGGGTCAACGTTCTGGATCGGCGCTCTCGTTGGCCGGTTTTCAAGTGGCCACCTTGGCCGGTTTTGGGTGTCCCCCGAGGGCATGGCGTGCTGATACGTGAGGTGGAACTATATTGTCTCTGCGACATAACACTAGTTCATCAATCCTTTGTCAACCAGTTGTTTACCGAGGCAGCTCTCGAGACACGAGGATTGTGTGCGGCACCAAGGCTTCCAATGTTGTGGTGAGGTTTATGCGAATTTTACCATGGCGGTGACTTCAGCGAGGCGCGGGCTCGGCCAGTCAAGACTTCAATATTGAGTTGGTTGTGTACTCTGGAAACATTTCGAAAAAAAGCCACTCGCGTTCCGTGACGGCTGCTGTGGTGCGTTCGTCAAACAATTCTGACCAGTGAACCTGTCGAGGTTGGCCGTGGCCCCGTTCGAGGGGGACACCATTCGGCAGGTTCACGGGCTGGACCTTCGCCTTGGAGAGGACAGGCTCCGCAATCACTTGCGGAACCCCTAACTGCACCAGCCAACGGTAAGTGTCCTGGTTCAGAGACTCCGCGCGCAGAATTTGGGTCCGAGTGACCGACTGCTTCAACGCCTCTATGTCACCTCTGGCAACCTTTTCCATCAGTCCACAGTAGTCGGGCGCCATATACTGGAGCATAATTACCGTCATCGGACCAAGGCGCAAGGAATTCGCCAGTGCCTGTGCCGGCGGGGCGAGGTGCTCGTAGCCGATATCGAACGAGATGTCAATGAAATCTGCGAACGAGACATATGGATATCCTGGGAACCGGTTCCTTGCCTCCTCGTCGTCCCTGAATTTGGGCCAATACTCAACTTCACGATTGATCCAATACCCGAACACGTAAACCGAGGCATAGTAGTCGAATGGATTGCGGATCGTGGTCACAATCTTTTTACTACGGTGTTCAACGGGAATATGATCGGTCCACCCGTGCTTGTTTACATTCACGATCGGATGTCCGAACGAGCCTGCGTAAATTTCAGTTAGGACCTCTGTGACAAACGATCCCCCGGTCTTGGGCGGATGTAGGAAGACAAAATTATCGGCTATAATCATGTGTCGTATTCTTGGAGCTGGGTTTCAGGTCGACAACCACCAATTGCAGTGCTGGGACGAAGACCCTCTTCCTTTCAATTGGAACACAACTCTCTAGAAAATGTTTCGCGATAATGGAGATTGTAGACATGCAAGGTCGCGGCAACAGCTGCCGACCGAAGGACGTCTCGATTGGACTTACACCAGTACTCGCACTGTGAGCATTGCCGGAAATGGCCGGCGGATTTCTATGGGCAGGCTGGAGTGCCGGCGCTCGACCGGTTATAGCATGCCCTGACCTCTCGTCGATTCTGAACCCGAATCCATGGCTGACGTGCTGACTCTGCCGTCGCCGGTCCGCGCACCACTGCCTGCCGTCGTCAAAACCGGTGGCACAAATGGCGTTAAAACCGGTGAAATCGCGGCTGCCTTAAACCGGTGCTAACAGTTGGGTTGGTTCCAGGCGACCTCGGCATCCTTACCAATCACTATTACTTTCGGTATGCAACAGCTGTCGACGCGATGACGCGCATCGTGGTCTGGGTCGCTGGAGGAGTTCGAGCGATTCTTGCTGGGCTAATGCCTCCGTGGAAGAAGGCGGCACTACTCACATCTTTTATCGTTAGCGGGGTAATGGCTTCGCCAACCGTCGTGGAAACCGCCACCGTTGGTGGCTCAACGAGTTCATGGCCGTTAACGATACGCTCGCGAGATCAAGCTCGATGAGCGTTTTCGTCGTAGATGAACCGGTTTTGTGGAATCTTCGCTATCCGGCCTCCGGTCAACTGTTTCAACATATCGTAACAGGTCGGGGGTTTGCAGGACCTGAAGGTAACGCAGGTGGAGTGCAGCCGGTCTCTTGATGCGGTCGTTCTCTTCAGTATCGGTCCGATGGCAAATGCCATTGTTGAAAACTTGCGAGGATTACTTCAGAGTTGTGACTTTCTTGCACCTGTGACAAGCAGTTCTAGTACAATGTTCCGTAGGAAACCTCTAGCATACGTTCCGCGTCGGTGGTTGGGACGGGTCACGGCCTCGATATGCAGCTTCAGTCGTTCAGATGAGTCAAGAAAACTACCGGATAATACCCTGGTACTTGATGTTGCACAAAGCCCGGCGGTGTTGGAAGTGAGAACAGGCGGTAAACTCGCAATGGTCAAGGACATGCCAGCGCGTTCACTCACCGTAAGCAACGTTGGCGGTTTGCTTCCAAATGGAGAGCATGCCGGTCTGCCATTCGAATGGAATGGAGTTCGGATCGCCAAGAGCTCATTGATGAAGACTTTGGACGCCTTTGGCATTGCGCCTCTTCTGGTGAACAACACGCTGAATTCGCAGTGGATCGTTGGAGGCGGTGGTCCGGTGAAAATAGACGTCTTTGAAGACGAAGGTCGGTACGGTCGTATTGTGGCAAAAGAAGATATGCCTTGGCTCGCGGCGATTTTCAGGGGTGTATCCAAAGACGACAGCAGCGAGATCGCAGTCTAATCGGAGCTACGCATCGGTGGGAACTCTCCACGAAGTGTTACGACCTCCGTAAGAACCATGCAAACCACCTCACTTCCAAAATGGGAACGGATGGATAATGGACGTGAAAGATCTGAGAACGAAACGGGGCCTGAAGTTCAGCTACGCCGTCGGCCTTGGCCCGCTTCATACTGGAGATTGTATAGATGTGCGAACCGCGTTCGCGGTACGTGGAACACTACCTTCTATGACGGAGCTTTACGAAGAGAAATGAGCCAAACCTACGAAACTCAGCCGGAACACACACCAAGGGATCTTGCTGCATGCGCCAGGGAGCTGTTCGTTAACGGTCCGATCGTGCGCAGAAAATTTCAGCATTTTCGGCCGTATATCTGCCCCTTCGAGCGGCTCATGCGGCATGTGCCTCCTGGATCGACAGTTCTAGATATCGGATGTGGAGCTGGCCTATTTCTCGGCCTCTTGAGCTATAACGAGTACCGGATTCGAGGAGTTGGGTGTGATCCCTCACAAACGGCGATTGAGGCGGCGCAGCAAATGGCACTTCAAGCAAAATCAGCGCGTCCTACAAGCGATCTTTGCTTCTCAGTGATCAAGCAAGACCGAGACATTCCGATGGGACCATTTGACATCGTGACCCTCATTGACGTCATGCATCATGTGCCGGTGGATAAGCAGCGAGCGTTCTTCACTTCTGCGGCTTTGCGTGTCAGACACGGTGGTAGACTTCTCTACAAAGACATGTGCCGTAGACCGTGGTGGAGAGCATTGGCGAACTCATTGCACGATCTGATAATAGCGAAGGAGTTGATACACTGCGTGGCAATTGATGAAGTGGAGCGGTGGGCGAGCGACGAGGGATTACACATCGAGGCAGCAGAGGACAACAGGCGCTTATGGTACGGGCATGAACAGCGTATCTTTCGCAAGACGCTTGTTCGAGAGGCAGAACCCGAGTTGAATTTCCATTAGCCATTGCCGATGAGGGCGGGTGATGCACAGTACTGGACCTTACCGCGTTTGGTGAGGGCCGTGACTCTAGACCTTTGCACCAATGCTCAGCGTCGTGTTTCTCGTATCAGTCGATTCCAGCGGAGTCGACAAGAGCAGTGCCTTAAGATAGAGCGCCGTCATTCGTTCCGCGCTAAATCGCTCTTGTACGGAAACTTGTGCGGCTCGGGATATCTTGCTGCACAACGTTGAAGAGGAGTGCAGCGCCTCAATTCGCTGCACAAACGCCGCTATCATTCCAGGAGGGCAAAGGAAGCCGCTCACTCCATCCTCAATAACCTCAGGCAGGCTTCCGATAGAGGATGCAACCACGCACTTACCAAGCGCTTGGGCTTCAAGTACGATCAATGGCATGCCGTCCAGCACCGAAGGGAGCACGACTACATCAGTGGCCTCAAGCAAAGGCTTCACGTTATCCACGAATCCGGGCGCATACATTACGTCCTGGAGGCCATTCTTGTCGACTTCAGCAAGCACATCACTTCGTTCCGGACCGTCACCTGTCATGCAAAACCGGTAATCGTCGCTTTGACGGGCGAGCCTGGCAGCGGTTTCAACGAAATGCAGGGGAGCCTTTTCGGGGGAGAAGCGCCCAAAGAACGAGACGATAAATTTCCCTTTAAAATCGGGTGGAAACGCGGAAGCGGCGGCGCGCGGACCATCGTGTGGCAATCCAGCCGCTCCGATCTCGATCCCGTGAGGGATTACGGCCACCCGGTTGGATACTTCGCCATGTTTCTGTATTAACAGATCGGCCAGTGTGCGTGACGGTACGACCGTAAGGTCGATCAAATTTGCGTAACGGCGATTGTTGGCCAGATGGCCCCTGTCATTGAATAGCTGGTCGATAACCCGGATCTGCGGGAAGCGAAGTCGAATCTCCGGCAACAGGTGGTACACAAATTCGGAGCCTGCCAAAACGAGCGCGCGCACGTCGCGCCGTTCCAGGAGGTAAAAGAAGAAGTCCCGTTGGTGCTGGTCGTTATCAAATAGAGTCGGCAAATCATACACAAACCGAAACTCCGATTCGAAAGGGGCCGAATTCCCAACCAGGGGAGCCTCCACTGCAATACTGGTGGTGATAACAGGCATACATCCGACGCCGGCGACACCTTTGGCCAGCGTGAAGAACAGCCGCTCGGCGCCGCCGACCAGCAAATAGGGCAGTGCAAGGAGCACGCCAGGCTTGGGCTCCTCTCCTCCACTGCGGCGCAGCAGGTTGAGCGTCGAGTTGCGCACTTCTACAGGGCGAAGAACTGGGGATTCACCGTGCCCCTGCGATGCAAGCAAATCGGGATTTGCGGCCCGGATCTGGGTGGAATGCCAGGCGTACCTAGTCTCTGATCCCTTTGAAAGCCCTTTGCCGTGGACACGATAAAACATCAGGGGCGTGCGAATACACTTCGCACGGAAACCGTGCCCTAATAGACGAACCCAGAACTCCCAATCCTCGGGGACATGGGACTCCGCTATACCCCAGTCGCGATAGCCACCCGCATGCGCCCAGGCACTTTTGCGAAAGACTGCCGCCGTGGAAATCCGATTCTCATCCGCAATCTCTGGAAATCGGGCTTCCTGGACGAGCCACGTTATAGTAGAATCCCCGAAACACTGCACAGACGGATATGCGATGTCGAACCCGTAGTTCTCAAGCAGAAATGCCGCAGCCTCCAGGTACACCGGTCCAAGCATGTCATCGGCGTCCAGGCAACAAACGTATCGACCCCGCGCGTGCGCAATTCCAAAATTTCGATTATCTCCGACAAGATGCCGTTCGTTGCGATAAACGAAGCGAACATTCGGCTTCCCGCGTTTCTCTAGGCTCCTAATGATCCCAGGCGTTCTTCCATCCGTGGAGCCGCCCTCCACTACAATCACCTCGAGGTCCGAGGTCGTCTGGCGCTCAATAGATCGGAGAGCATCCTCAATATAGTCGCCGTAGTTGAAACAAGGAATAACAACCGAGACAAGCGGAAGATCCGCGGGCCAGGCGTTGTCGACCAGCCCTTGGTGCGCGTGTTGCACCCGCGCCGTCGAAAGCGATGGTTGTAGTGGTGCGTTCATTGGGGATGGAGACCCGTCGTGAATCCATCTTCTTGCTTCCTGCGAGCCGAAACGGATGTAGTGCAGAAGGGGATTGATACCGAGCTCTGCCACGTCTGGATAACGTTGTAGATAATCCGGGGCATCCGAACCAAACGCCGGCCACCGGCCCTCACGAAAGCCCAAGAGCAGATAATGTAACGTAACTGGAATGCCAGACTGGGCTACGTCGGCATAGTTGGAACGGTAAAAGATCGGGTCGAAATGCTTAGTCCAACTCTCGCGCTGCTTGGAACTAGCTGTCAGGAATAGATACAAATTGCTCAGGTTGTTACCTAGCGCGGCCGGGTTGAACAAGATGCCTGCCAAGCGGAATAAGCCCAGCGCTCGCCGCTTCGCTCCGACGAGCAATTCGGCGGCGCGCCATGCGCGTGTCCGCTGCATAGATGCGATTCGTTTTTCGCGCGTTGCCAGTTCGAGCTCTAGGGCGCCGATCTTACTCCACAGAGCGCTAATTTGCTCCTGCGCATGGGCTGATGCTACTTCCAGCTCAGCGGAGTACGCCGTTTGCTGGTGCAGGTTCTCCCGAATACTGTCATCTTCCTTGCATTGCCGATAGAGTGCAGCTCCCAATTCAGACACACGCTGGCGTGCCTCTTCGAGCACAGGTTCAAGATCCGCGATGTGTTGCTGTTGAAGGACGTTCTGATTCGCAAGTTCCAGTGCACGCAAGTTTTGTTGTTCAAAGGCTTCCTTGCCGCGCTTTAATTCTTGTTCCAGAGAACGGCTGTGATCGGTCTGCCACGCCATTGTCTCCTTCAGAGAGCGATCCTCACCAACTTGGCGCTGCAGTTCCGCCTCAACCGATCGAATCTGGCCAACATGCCACTGCAATTGTTCGTCAAGTGAGCTGCATTGGCCGACGCTTCTCTGCAGTTCGTTTTCGCTCGCGGTGAGTCTTTCCTCCAAGCTCTGAAGGGCTGCCGTGTCGCGAGACCAAAGGTCCGCCAACCGGGCGATCAATGGCGAATTGATATCCACGGGTCGCAATGACCGCAATAATCCCACCTGCTCGGGAGCGGTCTGGGCCGCGTGTACGACGTCCAGAAGAAGGCGCGCAGTTTTTTCGGACTGCCCGCTCAAGTGTTGTGGGCGGACCGAAATCAAGCGCTCGAATTCGGGGCCCGCCATGCCCCCTGGGCGTTCGAAGACTCCGATATAGGTTGAGCCATAGCCTTTGACAATCTCTTCACCACCCGTAAGTTGCAGGTTCAGCATCTCCCCAAACAGGAAGCGAAGACCCTTCTCGGTCGGATAATAGATGTGTTCGAGCGACGAGTGGAACCAAACATCGCTGCTATTCGATTCAGAGATTAACGGTACTTCGAAGAGGCAAAAGCCATCCGGCTTCAGCATAGCTAGAAGAGCTTTCACCGCACTGCTCAAATCCGCAACGTGTTCCAAAACGGCGACGGCTGAAATCACGTCAAAGAACCCGGCAAATCGCTGCGGGAGTTGGGGATCGAATACATCCCGGGAAATGACCTGAACGCCGCCGCGCTTAGCCCTCCCGGCCATGGCCGCGTTCACTTCGATGCCGTAACACTCATGCGATCCGAGCAATTTGCCGAGAAGGTGGCCATCCGCGCAGCCGACATCAAGCACGCGGCCTGATGGAGCTAGCGCGCGAATGAGCGCGGCAGCCCACGCCGTCCCATGTTCAGACGTGAACGCGTAATCGCTATAGCCACTTTCTGACCCTTCAGAGAAATAGTAATCATCACCATACAGCGTGCTCAAATCTTCCGGACGAACCTCCACCACGCCCATGCCACATCGGCTGCAAGCCAGCACCCAACGGCCATCAGACCGCTGGCGCAACCGCTGCAGGTTCGGCGACTCGCAAACATTGCACCGGTCTTGACGTACGAATTTCTTCATTTTTTGTGCGCGTACAAGCCGCGACTCGCAACGGAACGCCCGGAATTTGCGGACCTAGTTGCGGTATAGCGGGTCCGTTGCGACGCAAGTCATTCCAAAATCAGAGCGGTTGTTTCATCATACCCAAGATTGTAAGACGCAGTCCTTCGCTAAGGGGTACGCGCGGCTGCCAGCCCAGGCTGGCCTTGGCGCGGCTGATATCAGCTTTGACGTCCATTACATCGGACGGCCGTTGCTCACTACGCGACACGAGCGGCTTGGAAATGTTTAGTAACCCCGTGACAAGGCCCGTGATTTCAGCAATGCTCACCGAGTGTCCCGAACCGGCATTGTATATGCGAAGACCACCACCATCCATCGTTCGCATTAATAGTTCGATTAGATCGGATACGAACAGTTGATCGCGTTTGGGACGGTCATCGGCGACCTCTATAGATCGAGTCTCGCATGAAAGTGCTTGCTGGATGATCATTGGAATCAGGAAAGCGTTCGTTTGCCCTGGGCCATAGATGTTGAAGGGCCGAATAATCGTAACGGGAACACTGAACGAGCTAGCGTAAAACCGCGCCACTTCTTCCGCAAGTATCTTCGAGCTTGAATAAGGGTTGAAGGCCCGTACTGGGTGTTCTTCGTCGATAGGCAACCGCAACGGAGGTCCGTAGATGTAGGAGCTAAGGTGTGTGAGAGACGCGCCAGCACTGCGGCAGAACTCCAGAACGTTTGCCGTCCCAAGAACGTTGGTTTCATAGAAATTGCGAGGAGCGCGCCAGCTCTCGGGAACCGACGTCCGCGCCGCAAGATGAAAAACGTGGTTGATGCCAGAATAGTCGAGCGTCACATGTGCGATATCGCCATCAGACCCGCTGAGAGGGATGACGATGCATCCATCCTGCTCGAGTGCTTGCGTAAGATGCGAGCCGATAAAGCCATCCGCGCCCGTCACCAGGATCCGCCTACGACTCGTCGTCAAAGTACTGCCGCCTTAGTTCTTCAAAGTCGTTGACAGCTTGTGCGTAATCGTCGGGTCTTCCGATATCCAGCCAGTACCCTGGATGCCGTTCGACATGGATAGGCGTCCCGTTCCCCAAACAGAAATTCATCAGGTCGTCGAATCCGAATTTCGTGTCGGGCGGGATGATCTCCAGGACGCGCCGGTTCACGATGTATACACCCATGCTGACCAAATAATCGATATGCGGCTTCTCGGAGAACCCAGTGAGTAGTTTATTGGAGTCCGTCGTTAACACGCCGTAATCAATGAGCTGCCGACGCTCGGATGCTGCAATGGTGAACAGCCTCTTGTCATGCACGTGAGCCTCATACAGCCGTTTCAAATCGAGATCTGTAAGCACGTCGCCGTTCATCAACAGAAAGTTTTCGGGCAGATCGGGAATGAGTCGGAGCGGGGCGATTGTGCTGAGTGGCTTCAGTTCGAGCGAGTAATCGATATGCACACCCCATTGTGAACCGTCATTGAAAAACGCCTTGATCAGGTTGGCGTGGTGATTCACCGCGAGGGTGATGCGCCGGAATCCCTGGCGCGCGAGCCGTCGGATAATAAGCTCAACAATCGGGTAATCACCAAGCGGGACGAGCGGTTTTGGAATTACAACAGTGTAGGGCCGCAACCGCGTTCCTTTTCCGCCGGCAAGAATCACTGCTCGACAGCCGTACCCCAAATCAGACATTGTAGATGTCCGGTTTATACCTGCCCAGCCGGCCTGGCTCTGAAAACCACGTGATAGTACGCGAGAGGCCCTCTTTCAGCGTTACACAGGGCACGAACCCCGTTGCGTTCTTTAGCTTGGTGTCGTCACACCGCAGTCGAAGCACTTCACTCGCGACCGGACGAACTCGTTGTGGGTCCTCCACGATGCTTGCATGGCTGTTCATTAGGCTTGCGATCAGAGCAAACAGTTCACCAACACTCACTTCGGTGTTGGAGCCGACATGGAAAACCTCGCCCTGCATGGCCTCCAGGCCAAGGACGGCGAGAAATCCGCGGCAGGTGTCTTCGACGAACGTGAAATCCCGAGTTGTCGTTGTGTTTCCCAAATGCACCTCGGTGGCACCGGAGGCGATTTGAGCAATGATAGCGGGGATGACTGCGCGTGCGGATTGCCTGGGCCCGTAAGAATTAAAAGGGCGCACGATGGTCGCGGGAAGCTGAAAGGAATAGTGAAAGCTTGTCACGATTGCATCTGCTGCAATTTTAGTTGCGCTGTACGGCGATTGCGCACTAAGCGGATGGTTTTCATCGATCGGAACATACTGCGCCGTCCCATAGACCTCGCTCGTTGAAGTGTGTAGAAACCTCTGCACACCGCCGGCAAGCGCCGCTTGACAAAGATTCAACGTGCCTTTGACATTAGTGTCCACGTAGCTGTCTGGAGCGCGGTAGGAATATGGTATCGGGATCAGCGCCGCCAGATGCAGCACCGCATCTTGGTTCCTTACTAACATCGTGCAGAAATGCGGATCGCGAATATCGCCCGTAACTACCTCGACATCGTGGCGGCACGGAATATCTTCAAGCCAGCCCCAGTTATTGAAGGAATTATATTGCACGAGCGCCGTCACGAGCGCGCCCTCTCGCACCAGAAGTTCAGTGAGATGCGAGCCAATAAACCCATCGGCGCCAGTGACTAATATACGTTTACCCTTCGGATGCATGGAAGCGAGCGCTCAGCTTTGCAGATAAAATCCCATGATACCTGATGAATCGGTCCTGCTTCAGATGTTTCGCTAAGCAGCTGAGCAATCAAGGAATCAGCCACATCGGCAGGACG
>Ga0210401_10001588_pt1 | contig 26101 bp, 22 predicted proteins | sample IncBWH32MmetaG_FD_150866 | JGI IMG/M metagenome (GOLD analysis project Ga0210401, IMG submission 150866) | Forest soil microbial communities from Barre Woods Harvard Forest LTER site, Petersham, Massachusetts, United States - Inc-BW-H-32-M | ecosystem: Environmental > Terrestrial > Soil >...
GAGCACCTTGAGGTGGGCATTGTCGGCCGCCGCTGCCTGTTCAACCCAATCGAAAACCTGAGGGTCATCGATGACGAACATGAAGGTGGGATCTTTCTTCGAAAGCGCAACTGCTCGCTCGATGTTGTTGCGGCTGGCGGGCTGTTTGGTCCACATCACGTTCTTCAGGCCGGCGTTGGACATCAGCTCTGCCTCCGCAATGGTGGCGCAGGTCAGACCGATTCCGCCGTGGGCGATCTGAATCTTGGCCACGTCCACGCTTTTATGAATCTTGACGTGCGGGCGGACGGCGATTCCGTTAGCTTTGGTCTTGTCAGCCATGAGCTTCACGTTCCGTTCAAACATCGCCAGATCGACGACCATGCAGGGAGTCGGAAGAACGTCCTTAGTCATGTCTTTGAAATCGCGGCGGGCAATGCGCGCTTCGAACTCTGAGTAAGGAAATCCGGTGGAACTCGTTCTAGCGGCCCGGCCTCTTACTGTGGAAAGAGCAGCTGCGCTGGCAGCTATGAATTGGCGGCGTGATGTCATTGGAGCCCTCCTCAGCGAAGTCTATCATGTCCCGTTCTGCTTGTTGCACCTAGGGTTGAATCAAAGTATATCAGTGTGTTATCGTCGCAACACAAATGACACGTCGCCTGAAAGTAATTGCCGGCTTTCTGCTTGTTTGCCGGCTCGTTTCGGGCCAAGGAACAGAACCGGGCCCGCAGCCGAAGACTACTCGCGAAGACGTTACTGAGGGCCAACGCATTTTCGGAACCCAGTGCTCTTACTGTCATGGGCCGAAGGGCGAGGGCGGGCAAGGTGCGGTGCTCGCGGTTCCCCGCTTGTCTCATGCACCCGACGACCAAGCCCTATTTCGCATCATCCGCGAAGGTATTTCAGGCACTCGTATGCCCGCCAGTGCACTGACCACCGGCCAGGTCTGGCAAGTAGCCGCGTTCGTGCGAACACTGGGGCGCGTCGAAGGATCCAAATCCTCCGGTGACCAGCAGCGCGGCCACCAGATTTTCGTTACGAAGGGAGGCTGCGCAAAGTGTCACACGATTGCAGGCCACGGCGGCGCCATCGGACCGGACCTCACTGACATTGGAGATCGTAGGGAAGCGGCTGCATTGCGGACCTCGCTGCTCGAGCCCAGTGCGTCGGTCCCACTTGACTTCCTTCAGGTTCGAGTCGTGACAAAAGACGGCCACACCTTTACTGGTGTACGGATAAACGAAGACGCATTCTCCATTCAGTTTCGTGACCTGTCAAACCAGTTTCACTCCCTTTGGAAGAATGAACTGACCGGCATCGTGAAAGAGCCGAAACGATCTATAATGCCGAGCTATCAGAGCATCCTTACTGCTGCCGAGCTCGACGATGTGGTGGCTTACTTGGAATCTCTACAGGGCCGGCCATGAAACTCATCCTCCTATTACTCGCAGCAGGCGCGGTTTTGCATGGACAGGTCCCGTATGAGCGTATCCTCAAGGCGCACTTGGAGCCAGGTAACTGGCTGACTTACTCAGGTGATTATCAAGCTCACGGTTATTCGGCGTTGGACCTGATCAATACATCAAATGTCGCCGGCCTGAAGGTGGCCTGGATGTATCAGATCGGCACCACGCATCATTTCGAAACGACACCGCTGGTTTTCGACGGAATCATGTATATCACCGAGCCGCCCAGCGATGTGACGGCGCTTGACCTCCGCACCGGACGGCCTATCTGGAGCTACCGGCGATCGCTGCCCAAGGGCGTGATCGTGTGCTGCGGACAAGTAAATCGCGGCCTGGCAGTACTGGACGACCAGCTTTTCCTGGGCACCGTGGACGCGCACTTAGTCGCGCTCGACCTACGGACGGGTCGGGTCCGTTGGGACGTTGAGGTGGCCGATTATAAAGAAGCCTATTCAATCACGGTTGCGCCGCTCGCCGTAAAAGATAAGGTCATTGTCGGTATCGCAGGCGCGGAATATGGCATCCGCGGTTTCCTGGACGCTTACGACGCGAAGACCGGCAAGAGAGCGTGGCGCTTTTATACAGTTCCCGCGCTGGGTGAGCCTGGCAACGAAACCTGGTCGGGTGATAGTTGGAAGACGGGCGGCGCCCCGACGTGGGTCACCGGCGCATTTGATCCGGAATCGAACGTGGTCTATTGGGGGACCGGCAATCCTTCGCCGGATATGATCGGCGACGATCGCAAGGGCGATAATCTCTATTCTGATTCCCTGCTCGCGTTGGACGCCGACAGCGGAAAATTGAGATGGTATTTCCAGTTCACTCCGCACGACGTGCTCGACATGGACGCCAACCAGGTGCCGGTGCTCCTGGATGCCAACTTCCGCGGGCGTCCGAGGAAACTGGTGCTGTTCGCCAACCGGAACGGCTTTTACTACGTGCTGGACAGACTCACCGGCGAATTTCTGGTGGGCAAGCAATTCGCGAAACAGAACTGGACCAGCGGGCTGGATCAGAATGGCCGTCCAAAGTTCAATCCGGCCGCAGTCCCGAGCCCCGAAGGAGCACTCGTTTATCCGGACGATGATGGCACGGCAAACTGGTTCAGCCCCTCCTTCGATCCGAAGACCGAGCTCTTTTATCAAAACGTGCGCGAAAAAGGCGCTATCCAAAAACGGACTCATGCCTCCTATGAGCCGGGACATCTATTCATGGGCGCCAACCGCTTACCGATCCCCGGCGAGGAGCCATGGGGAGCGTTGCGCGCGCTGGACTGGCGAACCGGCGAGACACGCTGGGAGTTTCGAGTCCACACTCCACCTTGGTGCGGCGTGCTTTCGACCGCTGGCGGTTTAGTTTTTTCGGGAACGATGGAAGGCGACTTTTTCGCCGTCGACGCCTCAACCGGCAAGCTGCTGTGGCGTATCCAGACCGGTGGCGCCATCTGGTCGAATCCCATTAGCTACCTGAGTGAAAGTCAGCAGTTCATTGTTGTGTCCGCCGGAACTACGGTTATCGCTTTCAGCGTGGATCGGTGATTCTACCCATGCGGAAAGTTGTCATCTATTTAATGTTCGCCGCCGCGCTGATGCCTGCGCAATCCGATCATCATAAGGTGACTAAGGCGGACATTGATCGGTGGATGACGGAGCTGTCTAACTGGGGACGCTGGGGCCAAGACGACCAACTGGGAACGCTGAACCTGATCACGCCCGCCAAGCGCCGGGACGCCGTCGCATTGGTAAAGGAGGGCTAGACGATTTCAATGGGCCCACAACGTCCTTACCGAGAACGTCGTCGACAATGAGTATCCGTTCGGACACACCATGCTGCCTTCGTACCGGGGATCTCGAGGAACTCGGACGGGAGGCTGCTATGAGGAAGCGTTGGGTTTTTCTATTCACTGCCTCTCCTTGCCGTCCCCGGGGGTACGGGTTCTCCCATCAATCCCATCGCAAATCAGATGACAAGATGAAACGACATTCCCTAGTTCTATTGGCTGTCCTCGCATTCGCATGGCCTGGATTGGCGCAGGAAAACTTGGCCGGAAGAAAGCTGTTTGCGGCCCGCTGCGCCAGTTGCCACGGCGCTGACGGCGGTGGCGGTGAGTTTGGCCCCGACATCGCGGACGTGCGCGGATTGGGCCACCGGGACCGGAACCTTGCGGATCTCATCAAGAACGGCCTTCCGGATTCGGGCATGCCCGCTTTTCCGCTTCCGCAGCAGGATATCGATGCCTTGGCGGCTTTCGTCAAGGGCGTCCGCGCACCGGCTTTCGAGCATCCTGCGGCCGGCGACCCGAGGGCCGGTGAAAGCTTTTTCTTCGGAAAGGGAAACTGCGCGAGTTGCCATTTGGTGAATGGGCGCGGGGGTGTTCTGGGCCCGGACCTATCGGATCTGGGACGGGAGACCAGGCTGGCTCGCATCGAAATGGCTTTGCGCGATCCTACTGCCATCAGCGCGGCCGGGTACAAGTTGGTTTCGGTGCGTTTGCGCTCAGGACAAACCATCCGCGGCCTCGCCAAGAACGAAAGCAATTACGATCTCCAACTGCAGGACCTCGACGGAAAATTGCATTTTCTGTCGCGGGAAGAGATCGCCGATGAAATTGCCGAGCCGAAAGGCTTAATGCCACCAGTCGCCGCCACCAGCGCCGAGCAGCGCGATCTTCTGGCATTTCTGAGCCGGCTTACCAAGGACTCGGCCTCTTCGATTAGGACGGGAACAGCGGCCCTCGATGGCGGCCTTACGTTTTCCGAGATAGCCAATCCTAAACCAGGCAACTGGCCTACTTATCACGGCCGCCTCAGCGGAAATCGCCATAGCGAGCTGCGCGAAATCAACACGGCAAATGTGGGCCAGCTTGGAGCCAAGTGGATGTTCCCCATCCCAGATTCCAATCATCTGGAGGTGACGCCGGTCGTAGTGGACGGCGTGATGTACGTGAGCATGGCCAATCAAGCCTATGCCCTCGACGCGCGCAGCGGGCGGCAAATCTGGCATTATTCGCGGCCTCTGACCAAAGGTGTGATTGGCGATGCAGGCACGGCGATCAATCGGGGTGTGGCCGTTCTGGGTAACACGGTTTTCATAGTTACCGATCATGCGCACATCATCGCGCTCCACCGTTTGACTGGTGAACTATTATGGGACACCGAAATGGCCGACTATCGAAAGCACTACGGCGCTACGTCGGCTCCGCTGGTGGTGAAAGATCTGATTCTTTCCGGCACCTCAGGAGGCGACGAAGGGGCGCGCGGTTTCGTGGACGCGTACAAGGCTTCCACCGGCGAGCGTGTCTGGCGATTCTGGAATATGCCGGCGCCGGGCGAGCCGCTGTCTGAAACCTGGGTCGGCCGGGCAATGGACCACGGATGCGTGGATGGCTGGTTGACTGGAACCTATGATCCCAGCACTGATTTGATCTATTGGCCGACTGGTAATCCGTGCCCCGACTACAACGGCGATGAGCGCAGGGGCGATAACCTCTACTCCAGTTCAGTGCTGGCGCTCGATCCTCAAACCGGCAAGCTTCGCTGGCATTACCAGTTCAGCCCACACGATCTGCATGATTGGGACGCGACCGAAACGCCCATGCTCATTGACGCTGAATTTCGCGGCCGCCAGCGGAAACTCCTGGTGCAGGCGAACCGCAACGGGTTCTTCTACGTTCTCGACCGGATAACCGGCGAGTTCTTACTAGGCGAGCCTTTCGTCAAGAAACTCACTTGGGCGAGCGGCATCGGGCCCGACGGCCGGCCTAAGCTAGTGCCCGGGCAGGAACCAACAGATCAGGGGACCAGGACTTGTCCGTCCGTGTCGGGCGCAACGAACTGGATGTCAACGGCTTACAACCCGTCCACTGGATTGTTCTATGTGATGGCGCTCGAATCCTGCAATATCTATACGAAGTCGTCGGCATGGTGGGAGCCTGGGCAGTCATTCTATGGTGGTGCAGCGCGACGAGTCCCTGGCGAGATCAATCAGAAATTCCTACGCGCAATTGATTTGCAGACCGGAAAGATCGCCTGGGAAGTTCCGCAGGTCGGACCGGGCCATAGCGCGGGAGGCGTGCTATCGACGGCCGGTGGCGTGGTATTTTACGGCGACGATAACGGCGCACTGGCGGCGGCGGATGGAAAGACCGGTAAAGCGCTTTGGCACTTTAACACCAACGAGACTTGGCGGGCTTCGCCCATGACTTATATGGTCGATGGAAAACAGTACATCGGCGTGGCCTCGGGCTCGAACATCATCGCGTTCAGCTTACCTTGATTACGAACATGCCGGCGGTTCGATTTGGATTTCCGCTGGCTTTATGGGCAATCAGCCAAGCTCAGGAGCAGAGGAAGCGCTAACCCCGGCGCCCGCCCGGCGAATAGTCACCTTAACGCCGGAACCGGGAGCCTTTAAACAGGCCGCCCTTTGCCAATCACCCAGCGAACCCACGGCAAATTGTTGCCGCATTTGGATCACGGGTAAGGGTGGGTTATACCACCGATGTCGGCGAACACTGGGGATTGGGACCGCGAGAACCAATTACCGCGAAACAGCATACAGATCCGGCGTTCCCTGGATGGCGGCACAACCTGGGAACCGCATACCATCCCAATCATCCAACACGACGACATCATCCAACACGACGACGCGCCTGGAATACCGTTCGGGGACAAGCCCTATATTGGGTAATTGGACAATCGTCAGCAAGCACCACTCCGCAGGTGCAATTGGCTCGACGGCCTAAGGAACGTCGCCATTTTGTGTCGAGCGCGCATTTGACGGGTCTTTACGGCCGGAATCGTCAACCTCAACCGCCCCGCAACTTCAGCGAGGCTGAAGCCGTAGAAATCCCGCAGGAGAATAACGATCCGGTATTTTTCCGGCAAACAGGCCAGTGCAGTGCGCAGCAGAACATTCGTCTCCGTCCTCTGATATTCGGTCCAGGGCGAGTGGCTTTCAGCAGCCACCGGTAGCCGAGCCAATATGGTAGGGTCGAGCGCTAATGACCGTGAAGCGGCGCATTTCTGACGACGCCACGCCCGAGCCTCATTTAGACCAATTCGGACCAACCACGTCCTGAAACTGGCTTCGAACCGAAACTGCGCAAGATGGGTGAATGCTTTCAGTACCGTCTGCTGGATAATGTCCTCGACGTCTGGATGACTACCGATTGTTGCGCGGACTATGCGCAGTAAGGGCCTGAGATGCGGCGCGATCAAGTCTGCAAAGAGATCTGGACGGCCTCCGAGGATTTTGCCAATTAATTCGACTTCCTCGGTTGCCGCGATTGAGATCGAAATCACTCCCGGGTCTATGCAAGTCAACGACCAATTCTCGTCAGCAAGAACCCCTCTCGTTTTCGTTAGATCGGCGCTACCGGCCAGACCCTCCGTGACGTTCCCTCGACACGGTGTCGAAGGGATGGCGGAAACGCACCGCTGTATCCTCCGATCATATGAACTGCTCATGGCACTGCGTTGCTGATTGAAAATCTGGAAATCCGAAGACATGAATCCTGGTCTGGAGCTAGTCAAGCCGCTCGCTTGCTGTGTCGATCGTCGCTGATATTGAGAGCCGAATGGCAACAGTTAGGTCTTGGTTAGACTTATTTGCGCCGTCCCCCAGTACCACGATTCGACGTCTCCAACGATACCGCGGCCCTAGGCGGTGCGGAGTTGCTTCTATCCAGGAGACACCATGCTCAGCTCCCAATGGATTCCGTTCTCCTGGCAACTCCCCAGCCCCCGCTTAGTCACGAAAACGCGAAGCGCCATTGAGGCCTGGGGCCAAGCGCTTTCAGTTGGCTATTCATATTCGTTCTTGTTTCGTATCTCCATGGAGATGACGGCGGTAGGAGATCCGACGGGCGACACGGAGCGATACTCTATATGTGGTACGTTGATGTCAACCACGCGTGACAAGTCGATAGCACCTCTTGGATTCTGGTCTGCCATCACACAATTTGTGTTGGGCACGATCGGACTGGCGGTGATCACTTTCGCCGCCTTCCCTCTGCGCCTCCAACCCGGGGCGATCTCGCTTCTCTATCTGATCGTCGTCGTCTTCGTGTCACTCAGATCTGGCTTTATTTCCTCAGTCGCGGTATCCCTGGTAGCGGTGTTCTGCTTGAATTACTATTTTCTTTCGCTGTCCTCGCCGCCTGGGACGAAGAATCCGTTGGCTCTCGTAGCAACAGCGACGTTCTTAATCACCGCTTGGGTAATTACCGCGATGGTGGGCCGAGTGCGCAACCTGACGCAAGCACAGCTCACTTTGCGATTTGAAGAGCGCTTGGCAGAGAGAACGCGGATTGCCCGTGAACTGCACGATACGCTATTGCAGAGCTTTCAAGCGTTGATGCTTCACTTTCAAACGGTGAACGATCTGCTGCCGCCTGGCAAAGCCAAAGAGGCTCTGGAAAAGGCGCTCGATCGGGCCGACCAAGCCATCGTTGAGGGCCGCGATGCTATTCAGAATTTGCGTTCTTCTACTGCCCTTACCAACGAACTGGCCGAAGCTATGACTGCGTTGGGCGAAGAGCTCGGCGGTACCCGCGATGGCGAGAAGAGTTCCGCGACGTTCCGTGTTTCAATAGATGGCCGACCGAGAGAACTGCAGCCGATCCTCCGCGATGACATTTATCGAATTGCACGGGAAGCGCTGCGAAATGCGTTCCGGCACGCACAAGCAACTAAAATCGAAGCGGATATCACGTACAGCGAACGTCTTCTTCGACTGCGCGTCCGCGATGATGGGAAGGGCATTGACTCGAAGCTGCTGGACGCGGGACGTGACGGACACTGGGGTTTGCCCGGCATGCGCGAGCGCGCCCAGCAGATCGGCGCACAACTCGACATATGGAGCGAAGTCGGAGCAGGCACGGAGATCGAGTTGCGTATTCCGGGTTCCATCGCGTACGGGACATCTCCCAGCCAGGGCGGTTTCCGCATTTTCCGCAAAACGAAGGAGCCGGCTCATGATCGCTGACCGGGCTCCTATTCGCATTCTCTCAGTCGACGATCATCCCCTGCTCCGCGAGGGCGTGGCCGCGCTGTTGGCCAGTCAATCAGACATGACACTGGTTGCTGAGGCTTCTAACGGCCGCGAGGCGATCGAACTGTTCCGAATCCACCGTCCGGATGTAACTTTGATGGATTTACAGATGCCGGAAATGAATGGCGTGGATGCTATGATCGCGATTTGCGAGGAGTTCCCTGGAGCGCGAATCATCGTTCTGACCACTTACACGGGTGACGTTCAAGTGTTGCGCGCCCTCAAAGCCGGCGCTCGGGCCTACCTGCTCAAGGGACTGCTGCGAAAAGAACTCCTGGAAACAATCCGTGTTGTTCATGCTGGGCAAAAGCGGATGCTTCCCGAGGTGGCTAGCGAACTAGCCGAGCATGCCACTGATGATGCCCTGTCCCCACGCGAAATCGAGGTTCTCAGGCTCGTTTCAGGCGGCAATGCCAATAAAGAGATCGCCGCCCAGCTTTCCATTACCGAAGAAACCGTCAAGGGCCACATCAAGAACATTCTCGCCAAGCTGGGGGCCAACGATCGGACTCATGCTGTTACCATCGGGCTGAAACGCGGCATCATCGACCTCTAGACCCCTCGAAAGAGGCGTTCAAGCAATCCGCTTTTTGGGGTTTCGATTTGTTCTGAACAAAGATAGCCTAAGTACGGGACCACTTGTGCAACGGCTTTTCTCGACATTTCCGGAGGGTTGGCCTGGAACTGGGCTTGCATTCTTACGAACTATGGCAGCTATCCCTGCGGTTCAACATGGCATTGCAGGACTGCTGACATCGCCTCCACCGGCACTGATCAACCTACAGCTAGTGGCGGCGGTCGCCGCAGCCTTTTTGCTGGTTGGCTTGTGGACACCGATCGCTGGAGTGCTGCTAGCGGCCGGCGAACTGTGGCTTGCCTGCTCGCATCCTATCGATCCCTGGAGGCATATCCTGATTGGCGCTTTCGGCGCCGCGTTGGCGATGCTCGGCCCCGGCGCGTGGTCTATGGATGCCCGTCTCTTTGGACGTAAGCGCATTCACATTCCGCAGCGCTAAATTTCCCAGCCAAAAAAAGAAATCTTTTGAAGACGTAACGCGGATACAGGTGTCGCCCTCGAGCACCCCGAAAGTAGTGCCGCGTGGCATTACGATCCAGTTAGAGAGAAAGGCTTCCATCGAGGGTTGTTGATAAACGGGTTGCGCTTCAAAATGAGGGTGCAAGTGAAAGTTGACCGGGATCTCCGGTCGGCGGTTAGACAGAACTTTCCAGTTGGAGGATAGGACGATGCATGCAGTCATTCAATTCAAGTCGAGAACAACTGACTTCGAGTCTTACGTCGGACTCGATCAATACCTGGAGTCGCAGCGTGATGCGCGAGAGAGCCAGAACGGGTTTGACGGAATCGTGGGGTCGAGCGCGACTCTTCGTGAAGTATTGGATCAAATTCGAATCGTAGCCCCGACCGACTCTACCGTTCTCATCGAGGGTGAAACCGGTACCGGAAAGGAGCTCATCGCACAAGCCATACACACGCACAGCCGGCGCCGTGATCGACCTTTTGTGAAATTGAACTGTGCGGCCATCCCACTAGGGCTGCTGGAAAGCGAACTCTTCGGTCATGAAAAGGGAGCCTTCACGGGCGCTGTGGCGCAAAAGATCGGCCGTTTCGAGGCGGCGAACGGTGGCACGCTGTTCTTGGACGAGATCGGCGATATTCCGCTGGAATTGCAAGCCAAGCTGCTGCGAGTTTTGCAAGAGCAGGAATTTGAAAGGCTGGGTAGTACATATACCCACCGGGTCAATGTGCGCGTGGTGGCCGCAACCAATCAAGACCTCGCAACGCTGGTCGCCGAGAAGCGGTTCCGAATGGATCTTTATTACCGCCTCAATGTGTTCCCCATTGCCCTTCCGCCACTCCGTCGACGCGCGGAAGACATCCCGATGCTAGTGGCGCATTTTGTGCGTAGATATGCCGAGCGCATGGCCAAGCGGATCGGCAAGATTGCATCGGCTGCCATGGACGAGCTGGTGCGCTACTCGTGGCCCGGAAACATTCGGGAGCTCCAGAATTTCATAGAACGGGCCGTGATCCTGACTCGGGGCGATGTACTGCAACTAACAGAATTGCCATCTAGTCCGACGCTTCCGACCGGCCCGGTCACGCTGGCGGATGCTGAGCGCGATCACATCCTGAACGCACTCGAGGAGAGCCATTGGGTGGTGGGTGGTGCGGCCGGAGCTGCGGCGCGTCTGGGCGTCAAACGAACCACTTTAATTAGCAAGATGCGCAAGCGGGGGCTCTCGCGGGCCATGGCACAGGAGGTTTAATATGCGAAAGAACTACAACTTCTTGATTGAGTCCGAGCGGACACGTCATACGCTCGTTCTCAACAGCCAAAAGATCGCGACCTTCGCCACGCTTGACGCGGCCGAAGCGGAAGCCAACAAGATCGCCAACCGCGCTGTGCCCGGCGCCAACCTTAGATTCGAACTGGACTTTATGTGGACGCTCACGGGCCTGGAGCTGCGCGCTGCCAGGCTGGGGTGGAACGAATAAGGATTTTTTATGTGGATCGTAAGACTTGCTCTGGCACGCCCTTACACGTTCATTGTGTTTTCTTTGGTCCTGCTGCTGATCAGCCCAGTGGTTCTGCTCCGCACGCCGGTAGATATTTTCCCGAGCATAAACATTCCGGTCATCAGCGTCATATGGACCTACACTGGCCTGGTGCCATCCGAGATGGAAACGCGCATTGTATCAATCTTCGAGCGATCTCTTACCACCAGTGTCAATAATATCGAACACATCGAGTCGCAGTCCTTAAATGGCGTTGCTGTTGTCAAAGTATTTCTGCAACCTTCGGCCGATATCAACGGAGCGATTTCCGAAGTCATTGCTGAGGCTCAAGTGGGGTTGAAGCAATTTCCACCAGGGATCACGCCGCCCTTGGTATTGAGCTATGACGCGTCATCGGTTCCGATTCTGCAACTGGGATTAAGCGGCAACGGAATGTCCGAACAGCAGTTGAACGATTTAGGAGTGAACTTCATCCGCCCTCAGTTAGCTACCATTCAGGGCGCCTCGGTTCCCATACCTTATGGAGGCAAGGTTCGCCAAGTGATGGTGGACATCGACTCTCACCAACTCATGGCCAAGGGCCTCTCGCCCATGGACGTGGTGAATGCGGTTAATGCACAGAACGTGATCTTGCCCTCCGGCACCGCGAAAATCGGACGAATAGAGTACAACGTTGGGCTGAATGGTACGCCCTCCGTCGTGGACGCCCTTAACCATATCCCGGTCAAGGTGGTCAATGGAGGGACTCTCTACATTCAGGATGTCGCGCACGTTCGCGATGGTTATGCGGTCCAGCAGAATATCGTGCGCCAGAACGGGCAAAGAGGCGTTCTGCTCACGGTGCAGAAGTCCGGAAATACTTCCACGCTCTCGATTGTGTCGGATATCTATAAGGCTCTGCCGAAAATCAAGGCGACGCTTCCTCCGCAACTGGTCATCACACCGCAATTCGATCAATCGCTGTTTGTGCGGGCGTCTCTTCAGGGTGTAGGCCGCGAAGGGGCCATCGCCGCGGCGCTTACTTCAATGATGATTCTCCTGTTCCTAGGTAGCTGGCGGGCGACGCTGATCATCGCGATTTCAATTCCGCTTTCCATCCTGACCTCACTGTTAATTCTCAGCGCCTTGGGCCAAACGATCAACATTATGACGCTCGGCGGGCTGGCTCTAGCCGTTGGAGTGCTCGTGGACGATGCCACCGTGGAGATTGAAAACTTCGAGCGGCAGTTAGCCATGGGCAAAGAGCTGCATCAGGCGATCCTCGATGGTGCTCAGCAGATCGCGGCTCCGGCATTCGTCTCCACGCTGTGCATCAGCATTGTTTTTGTTCCCATGTTTTTCCTCACGGGAGTTGCGCGGTTTCTCTTTGTGCCGCTGGCCGAGGCGGTGGTGTTCGCTCTGTTGGCATCATACTTCTTCTCGCGCACTCTGGTCCCGACACTTGAAATGTACTTGTTGAAAAAAGAAGCAGCCAAATACCAGCATCCCGAGCAGGAACACGGTCGAGGCGTATTCGCTCGCGTTCATCAAGTTTTCGAAAACTGCTTTGATGCTTTACGGAAAGGGTACTCGAACCTTCTTCAACTCTGTCTGGATCGCCGCGCACTCTTCGCCGGCGGCTTTCTCCTGTTTTGCCTGGCGAGTCTGACGCTCATCGGCCGTCTCGGGCAGGACTTTTTTCCGACAGTCGACGCTGGCCAGCTCCGCCTCCATCTGCGCGCCAAGACGGGCACACGCATCGAGGAGACGGCGCGCGTTACGGGCGAGGCGGAAAGCGTTATTCGAAAACTGATACCGGCTTCGGAACTCGGTGGCATTCTCGACAATATCGGTTTGCCGACTAGCGGAATTAATCTTTCCTACAGCAATAGCGAAACCGTGGGCAATTTCGATGCAGAAATTCTGGTCTCTCTTCAGGCCCAGCATCACCCGACTGCCGATTACGTCCAGAAGTTGCGTGAAGAGCTTCCAAAGGCCTTCCCCGCCACCGCTTTCTTCTTCGAGCCAGCCGACATCGTCACCCAGATCTTGAACTTTGGCCTGCCTGCCCCGATTGACATTCAGATCATCGGCGACGACATGGCGCACAACCGTTCGCTTGCGGCAGGAATGGCCGAAGAGATCCGATCGGTTCCAGGCGCGGTCGATGTTCACCTGCATCAGTTACTCAACCAGCCTCGGCTTGACTTCGCGGTCGACCGCGTGAGAACGCAGCAAGTGGGCCTGAGCGAAAGGGACGTCGCCAGCAACGTTCTTGTGTCGCTGAGTTCGAGCTTCCAAACGGCTCCAAACTTCTGGCTATCACCGAATGGGGTCAGCTACCCCATCGCGATACAAACTCCACAGTATAAAGTCGACTCGATCGATGCGCTGCGGACTATTCCGGTCAATTCTCCAGTCCCGCCGTCCCAAGGGGGGCAGCCACAGCTTCTGGAGAATCTGGCCTCCATGGACCGGCGGCAGGAACCAGCCGATGTCACCCACTACAACGTTCAGCGCGTCATTGACATTTACGCTGGTACCCAAGGGCGCGATCTGGGAGGCGTTGCCGCGGATATTGCGAAGATTACGGCCGCGGCACAAAAACACTTGCCGAAAGGAAGCAGCATGGTTGTTCGTGGCCAGGTAGCCACCATGCACTCTTCGTTTGTTGGATTGGGCGCCGGTCTCGCATTCGCAATCGTGCTGGTCTACCTCTTGATCGTGATGAATTTCCAATCGTGGAGCGAAGCGTTCATTATCATTACTGCCTTGCCGGCAGCGCTGGCCGGAATCTGCTGGATGTTGTATCTGACGCAAACCACGCTGAGCGTGCCGGCGCTGATGGGGACCATTATGAGCATGGGAGTAGCGACCGCGAATAGCGTCCTGGTCATTAGCTTCGCGAATGAGCGTTTCACGGAAACTAAAGATGCCTTGCGCGCGGCGCTCGAGGCTGGTTCCACCCGATTGAGGCCGGTAATGATGACGGCGCTCGCAATGATTATCGGCATGGTCCCGATGGCAATCGGGATGGGCGAGGGAGGGGAACAGAACGCGCCGCTCGGCCGCGCGGTGATCGGGGGCCTGCTGTTCGCCACCATCGCGACCCTCTTCTTTGTGCCTGTCGTATTCGCCATTGTTCGGCACCGAAAAACTCAGGATGCATGAGGACGTTATGAAACCAGATAAAGTTATAAACAACAATCGAAGCGGAAAGCGGTTGCTGTGGTTCCTTTTGATTCCCATCCTACTGACTACTTCTGCCTTCTTCGCGGCACAAGCGCGGCAAAAGCTAAGTCGACAGCTTGTAGGAACTACGAAGTTGCTTGAAGTGCAGACGGTAAACGTGATTCATCCGCAGCGCGGTAAGTCGAGCTCAGATCTCACGCTGCCAGGGATGATACAGGCGTTTTCACAGTCCCCGGTTTATGCGCGAGTAGACGGTTACGTTCGCACCTGGTATGTGGACATCGGTGCTCATGTAACTAAAGGGCAGTTGCTGGCGGAGATTGACGCGCCCGAAGTGGATCAGCAGTTGAACCAGGCTCGGGCGATGCTGAATCAGGCCGGAACCAGCCTCGAACTTGCCAAGGTCACCGCGCCCCGCTATCAGGAGCTGATCAAAACCAACTCCGTGTCGCAGCAGGAAGTGGATCAAAACAACCAGAACCTTGCGGCGCAAAATGCCAATGTCCAAGCCGCCGCCGCCGCCGTGAGCAGGCTGGAACAGATGCAGGGATTCGAGAAGATCGTTGCGCCATTCGACGGGGTGATCACGTTGCGAAAAACGGATTTCGGCGACTTGGTGAACGCGGGCAATGCCGGCGTCGGGCGCGAACTGTTCCGGATTTCGCAAAACAACATCGTGCGGGTATTCGTCACCGTGCCGGAAGAATTTAGCAAGCAGGTCATGTCCGGTACTAAAGCCTCGATGGACCTGACTGAGCTGCCAAACCGGCGTTTCTCCGCCTCGGTCACGCGCACGACCGATGCAATTGATCCTAACTCTCGAACGCTGACCGTGGAGCTCGACGTCCCGAATCCATCCGGTCAACTGCTGCCTGGAGCTTACGCAAACGTGCATTTCCAGCTTCCGCTGAACGTCGTTCCGTTGGTGCTTCCATCCAGCACAATCCTGTTTCAGGCGGCCGGTCCACAGGTGGGTGTGGTGAACAGCCAAAATCAAGTCGAGCTCCGAAACGTCACGCTGGGGCATGATTTCGGGGACACAATCGAAATTATGAGCGGAGTACGTCAGAAGGATGCCGTAATCGCGAACCCGCCGGATTCTCTGACGAACGGCTCGCGGGTGGCGGTACAGCCGGCTTCTGGCCAACAGAAAGGGAACTAGTATGTGGACACGCGCAGCGACCACCTTAGCCATTTTTTCCCTGGCCGGTTGCATGGTCGGCCCAAAGTACCACAAGCCCGTACCTCCGGTTCCGGCTCAATTCAAAGAGGGCGGTACTCCGGATTCCGGCACGCCGGACATCGCATACAGCGATTGGTGGCGCGTTTTTAATGACCCAGAGCTCAGCCGGCTCGAGACCGAAGCCGATGCAGCGAATCAAGACATAAAGCTGGCGATGGCGCGAGTAGAACAGGCGGACGCAGGCTCCAAGTACGCCCGTTCCTTCCTCTTCCCCACTGTCAGTCTTGGCGCCAGCGCCTCCCGAACGCGTGAAGCTATGAACCGGCCCAACAACGGCAACACCAATGGATTGGCGGCGACCTTCAACGATTTTCAACTTCCGGCTTTCTTCAGCTATGAGATCGACGCGTGGGGCCGTGTTCGCCATTCGATCGAAGCGGCCAGTGCAACAGAACAGGCGACAGCGGCCGACTTGCGATTTGTGCGCCTTGCCGTGGAAGCCAACGTGGCGATGGATTACTACAGCTTGCGCGAGACCGATGCCGAACGGCAGGTGCTCGATTCCACCGTACAGGAAATGCAAAGTGCGGTGGATTTGACAATGAACCGTTTTCATGGAGGGCTGACCAGCGAATTGGAGGTCAAGCAGGCACAGACCCTGTTGGACCAGACGAAAGCACAAGCGCAAGCATTGGACATCCAACGTGCTCAATTGGAGCACGCCATCGCGGTACTCGAAGGCAAAGCCGCGTCGGATTTCTCGCTTTCGCGCAGTCCACTGTCTGACAGTAAGGATGCCGGGCTGCCACCCGTAATTCCTTCTGGTCTTCCTGCTGAACTGCTGGCGCGCCGACCGGATATTTTTGAAGTGGAACGTTATGTCGCAGCCGCGAACGCGGAAATCGGCGTCGCCAAGACGGCGGCGCTGCCCCACATATCGCTCACGGGCTTAGCCGGCTTTGAGAGCACAAACATGGCGAGCCTGTTTAGTTGGCAAAACGGTATCGCCTCGCTCGGGGCGTCTGCGCTGATGCCCGTCTTCACCGGTGGCAGGGTACGAGCTGGCGTGGACCAGGCATGGGCAGTGTATCGCCAATCGCTCGCGCAGTATCAGAAGACAGTGCTGACCGCCTATCAGGAAGTAGAGGACCAACTGGTCGCTCTCCGCGTTCTAGCAGGTGAGGCGCAGTCAACCGCGGACGCGGTGGCCGACGCCCAACAGACAGAGACGATTGCCCTGAATCGGTACCGGAACGGCCTCGTCAGCTATCTGGATGTCGTCTACGCACAAACGGCCCTCCTGGCGAACCAGCGGACCGCTACCCAGATTGGAGGCCAGCGCATGGTCGCGACGGTGGTCTTGATTAAGGCCCTAGGCGGTGGGTGGCTTGGCGTACCGGCTCAGCCAGGAACGAATCCGGGTGTGCCGGGTTCCACATCAAACGCTGCGAATCAGGTCGCGACCGCGAAGGAGGCCGGCAAATGAGCGGCATGTTTCCAGCCGTCGCTACATTCCTTGCAGCGGGCATCGAAGGCACCGAGATGATGGCAATCCTGGTCGGCGTGGGAGCGACGCGAGGGTGGCGCTCCACACTTCTCGGCGCTGCCGCCGGCTTCGCCACTCTCGTTGGATTGACATTTGCACTAGGAACCGCTCTCCTAAACGTGCCCATCCAGCGACTTCGACTAGCTGTCGGAGCATTACTACTCACCTTAGGCCTGCAATGGCTGAAAAAGGCGCTGTTACGCATCGCTCTGCCGAGTGCCAGGAAAAAAGCGGCGGCAAGCTCGCAGATGGTGCGGCGGGAACAACAAGATGAAATCGATTGGTACGCCTTCGTGATTGCATTCAAAGGCGTCGTACTGGAGGGATTGGAAATCGCCTTCATCGTTGTTACCTTCGGCGCCGAAGCGAACCAGGTTGGATGGGCCGCCGCCGGCGCGGTCGCCGCATTGGTGGGTGTTGGTAGCATCGCATTCCTGATTCGTGAGTGGCTTGCGCGGGTTCCTCGTGAATGGCTGCGGTTCTCGGTGGGTATTCTTTTGGCCGCGTTCGGAACGTTCTGGGCGGCTGAGGGCGCTCTGGTGCAATGGCCCGGCGGCGACTTATCCGTCTTGTGGCTATTGGGAGTTATGGTGGCAACTGCGTTTGCTTATCTGGGCGTGCTTCGACGCCACGCAGCAACGACTGGTCTTTAACTTAAGAGGACGGCATGCGCTACATCAGGCCCTTTCTTAAATTTTGGTACGACTTTATCGTTGGCGATGACTGGACTATTGCCGCATCGATTGCGGTGGGCATTGCGGCGACGTTCTGGCTGGCCCATTCGAAAATCCAGGCGTGGTGGCTGCTCCCCGCAGTCGCAATTCTCACACTGGGCGTCAGTCTTTGGCGAGCGGCGAGAGCGGAAAGGATCCGCTCGATTAAGTTCTTGACGGATTGAATAAAACGCCGTCGTGACGTGCCACGTCCGAACAGAACCCTTGATCGGGGAACGTCAAGCTCATCGAACTGCTCGGCATTGAGGACCAAAGAACCGTATAAAGACCATTTCCGATGCACGGCGGGGGCGTCCGGCCACTCTTCGCTATGTCGCCGGCCCGTTTGTAGCAGCAGCACGCTATGTCTAACCCTGCTTCAGCAGAACTGTTGTTTCGGCGACTGCGGCGGGCCGTCTTCATACTGCGAATTACCAGATCGCGACACTTGTTGCGATCGCGCCGGTCGTTCATCGTAGCCGGGAGATGGGCCGACAGCTCGTGACCGGTAGGTAGCAATGCTGGAGATGTGGATGTTGACCTCGCCAAGGCACGTTCAAATTCGAGTCTTTCCAAGTCGGTAGCCGCACGTTGAGCACTACGCGCGCCGCGGCTTAGACCGATTACGTTTGAGAGACTTGCGCACCGACCCCAAAACCGGTCCGGGAATTGCGACGCAACATTGAACTCTCTCGACCAGCCGAGGTCTCAGGTACGGGCATGACCTTGTCCATCTGCCCTGTAGGCTGTGGCGTTGTATTGACTAAATGAATCCTTATATGAGGATAACTCATCTAAGCTTTAGAGCTGGTTGAGGGCGCCGTTATTCCTCCGCAACGCCAGCCAATAGAAAAGGAGATACAAGGATGATTCGCAAACTTTTTTCCACGGACGACAGCACCGCGACCGCAATTCTGAGAATGGCGCTGGGACTTGTCTTTTTCGCCCATGGAGCACAGAAACTGCTGGGCTGGTTTGGAGGCTTTGGTTTCGCCGGCACAATGGGATACTTTACGGGTACCATGCACATTCCTGTTCCCCTCGCCTTCCTAGCGATCGCGGCGGAGTTCTTCGGTGGACTGGGGCTGATCCTCGGATTCCTCACCCGAATCGCAGCGTTCGGAATCGCGGTGAACATGCTGGTTGCAATTGCAACCGTGCACGGCGCCTTCGGATTCTTCATGAATTGGAGCGGCACACAAAAAGGCGAGGGCTTTGAGTATCACCTACTGGTGCTCGCCATCACAGCGTTCCTCATGATCCGCGGGGCGGGAGCATTTTCGGCCGATCGGGCTCTTTCAGTCGCGGAGCCGTCCGGCACGGTACACCGGCATCTAGCGCATTCATGAGCGCACCCGCTGAAGCAGAGGCACCTCGCTTGTGGATCGTTCTGACGAGGTGTTATCGCGCGTTGCGCCAATCGCAGAGCACAGCATTGTAGAAGCGGGATTGGGCCTGAGCGACTTCGCCGCGGTCGACGGGTTGGAGTGGAAAGGCCTTGTAGTACGAAGGCTACCGAGAGCGACCGTTGGGCGAAGGTATTAGAACTCACGTCGAAGGGAAAGCGCGTCGTTGGAGACGGGCTTCCGGCGCCACGCGGTAGAACTTGAGGCAGCCATGGCTATCTTGAACAGCCGCGAAAAACACCTCCTTTATGGCCTTCTTAAGAAGCTGTGCCTCTTCGCAGTTGAAGCACGCATCTAAGCAGGCACAAATTCCGAGATAAACGTTCGCAATGGGAGAATTGAAATGATAAAAGTCCGCAAAAGTGAAGAGCGGGGCCACGTAGACCACGGATGGCTCGATACGTACCACACGTTTTCATTTGCTGATTACTACGATCCGAAGTCCATGGGCTTTCGGGCGCTTCGCGTCATTAACGAAGACCGAGTGGCGTCAGGCCAGGGATTCGGGATGCACGGCCATCGCAACATGGAGATTCTGACCTATGTCGTCCAAGGTTCGCTGGCTCACAAAGACAGCATGAGCCACCAGAAAGTCCTCGGCCCGAACGAAATTCAGCGAATGTCGGCTGGAACGGGCGTGAGGCACAGTGAGTTCAATCCGTCTAGCACAGAGCCGCTGCACTTATTTCAGATCTGGATTGAACCAGCGACGATGGGGACACAGCCGAGTTATGAGCAGATACGATTTGATCCAACAGAGAAGAAGAACAAGCTGAAGCAACTGGCCGGACCGGAGGGCGGGAACGGCGCGGCCCGGATTAATCAGGACGCGCATGTGTTCGTGGCCGAGCTGGCGAGGGGGGTCGAGATCCCTTATTCGCTCGGCTCGAAACGGGGAGCGTGGGTGCAAGTGGTTCGGGGCGGGGTTGCTGTGAATGGGACCGAAGTCCACACCGGCGATGCCGCCGCCGTGAGCGGTGAAGAGAGGTTGGCGCTGACCGGGGTTGATTCCGAGCCGAGCGAGATTCTGCTGTTTGATCTTGGCTAACGCGAGGCGATACGCGCGGCCGGACGATACGCGCGGCCGACGACGTCATCGTTATCTACTCGCCAGTGGCTGCCCTTTATGCCCCTACGTTATTTCGAGGTAGCCAACCTCTTCATCGCCGTCCAGGGATCGCTCCACTGAGGATCGTGAAGCAACTCTTGATCGGTAAGCGATCTGAGGAACTCGATCAGATCGTGCTTTTCGCCGTCTGTCAGGCGAAATGGCCGTAGGATGCGCGATTTATTTGGGTGATCCATTTTGCCGCCCGCCGCGTAGTGATCGATCACTTCTTCAAGCGTGGCTAGGCTGCCATCGTGCATGTACGGGGCGGTAAGCGCGATGTTCCTAAGTGATGGAGCTCGAAATTTTCCGATGTCCTCTGGTCTTTGAGTGTGTTCATAGAGACCGCGGTTCGGCGGCGCATACAGCGCTACGCCGGTGTTGAAAAACCCGCCGCGCGGATTACCTTCGCCGCGTCCATCCCGGTTTCCTTCGAATCGGATTGTAGTGAAATTCCAGCCGCCGTGACACTGAAAGCATCCCCCTCGCTCGCTCGAAGAGAATAGGAGTTCGCCTCGCTTGGCGGATTCAGATATTGCCGATGAGTCGCCGTCCCATCGGTATCGATCGTAAGGCGATCTCAGGGAAATAATCGTACGTTCGAACGTTGCAATCGCTTTTGTGGCGTTCTGTAGGGTGTAAACGTCGCCATCTTCCGGGAACGCCTCGGCGAACAAACGCTGGTAAAGGGGATCGCGCCGCAAAGCGTTCACGAACTCCTGCTCATGCCCTTTCAATCCAAGTTCGATGGGCTCGTCGCCCAACATCGGAGTGAGTGCCTGTTCCTCCAGAGAATCGAGTGTTGGATTCGCCCACGTTAATAGCGGCGCATATGCGACGTTGACTAGACTCATGCTGCTGCGCGGATGAAGCTGTCCAGTAGTACCTTCAGCGCGAGCCCGTCCATCGGTGAAGGCTAGTTCCTGCCGGTGGCAGGTCCCGCAAGACGCCTTGCCGTTTACCGAGATCCGTTTGTCGTAGAAGAGATAGCGGCCGAGCGCGACCTTGGCGGCGCTCATTGGATTATCGGCGGGGACTATGGGACGAGGGAATCCTTTGGGCAGATTCCAATCGAAATCGGCGCCCATCAAGCCGATCGCGATCGCGAATCCGAGGGTGAAGTGTCTAAGCAACCAGCGTCCCTGTCTCCGACGTGTCATAGCCGGCCAGTACCTCCAGCTTGCGCCGCAGCGTGGCCCGTTGCAAGACATCCAAAAAGGCCTTAACCGCTGGCAGATCCGCGGTACGCTTACGCATCACCAGATCGTAACGTTCGCTATGGAGCGGAATGAAATCCAAACCAAAGGTTTGAGCGGCAGACCGAGTCGCCAGACAAATATCTGCTTCCCGGGACACCACGCAATAGGCAGCCGCGAGGTGGCCATACGCGATCCGATCATAACCTTGGACCTTGTGCGCCTCCATCCCGGTCTTTTGGAGAAGCTTATCCAACAGCCCACGACTGCCCGAGCCCGGCTCCCGATTAACAAACCTGATATTCTTTCGCGCCAGATCCTCAATCTTACGAACTCCCTTCGGATTACCGGACGCGATTACTAATCCCTCCTCCCAGCGCGCAAACGTGACGACACTGAAGTCTTCGTCCGGGAAATGTTTGCGGATGAAAGGCAGATTGAATTCTCCGGTTTTGGGATCTTCCAGATGCGAACCGGCGATGTGCACTTTTCCTTCGCTGAGCCAGGTGAGGGCGAGCTTGCTGGAGGCCGCGGCTGAAACGATTTCCACGCCGCTGATTTTCTCCACCATTCGAGCCAGAAGACCGGTGGCGGGATCGCAACCAGCTAACACAAGACGTTTCTGGGCCGCTTCGTCTTTGGCAAATACAACCAGGTCAACACGGCCGTTCGTCCTGCCTGTTCGCTTGATGATGCCATCGGCTTCCGGCATGTAGTAAGGTGATGCGCTGACCGGCACGCTGACCCAGCGCGAACCGATCTGGCAGATCCGCACGGGCTGGCCTTTCGAAGGCGATTCCGCGCTGAGCACTTCCGCGGCCAGAGCCTCGGGCGACTTCTGGGATCGCTCCTGGAGTGAAAACAACTCGTCTATCGTGACTTCCAGCTCGCGTGCAAGATTCAAGGCAACTTCGGTGTTGGGAACGTAGGTCCCGGCTTCGATCGCATAAATGGTCTGGCGGCTGACGTGCACACGTCGCGCTAAGTCCGAGGCGCCTACCCCTCTGCTCTTTCGAATCTGGCCCAGCCGGTTCTCGACACGGGTTTTCACAATGACTATTTCCTTAACTGAACGACTTCGAGCTTGGTCAGCATTCGGACCGAGCGCGCGCCAGGTTTGTCCTTCGGCACAACCAGCCGGAAGCGGCCCTGAGCGCCGAACAGGGGTTTGCTATTGGCAGTATCCGCCAGCAGAATCTCGTTATCGATAAAAGACGGGTCGAGTTCGCCTAGAGAGAAAACAACTTGATACCCGTCTTGCGCTTCAGCGATCACATAGCTCGAGAGCGCTTTGCCACGCAGCTCGCTTCCTTGTGGAACGCCGGCCTTCTTCAATACTTCATGCAGCCAGACGCCTTCGTAAACCGTCTCCATTCCATTGTTCGTGGTTCGGACGGTTGCTCGAGGCATTTTCGCGAGATCGTCGGCAGTCAATGTGAGCGTCTGCTTGACGCTTCCCGTGACCTGAACCGATGGCTGCGCGTCCTGCGCCGGCAAAAGGGTAGCTGCAAGAGCCGCCAAAACTAACGAGCGTCGTGTATACATGACTACCTCACATTGTAGCGTCAGCAGGAACTCAAGCTTACCAACGGAACTTCAGTCCAAACTGAATCTGCCGGGATGTCGTGGCCGTGCTCGTGATAACACCGGCCGTGGGCGAAACGCCGGTGGGAGTGAAAGTAAGTGCGTTCGGAGTGTTGAAATTAGCCCTGTTCAGGATGTTGAAAAACTCCGCGCGAAACTGCAGGTTCAGCCGCTCTCGTATCCGAGTATCCTTGAACACCGAAAAGTCGACTGTGGCCAAGCCAGGTCCAATCAACGTGTCCCTTCCCAGATTTCCATAGAATCCACTGTTGTTGGGCGGTGCAAGAAATCCGGCGGGATTGAACCACTGATTCGGATTGCCCAGAATCACTGAACCGGCAAAAGCCGGGTTCACGAAAGGACGCACGGGGTTGCGCGTGTCGCCATTGTTGGATGGGTTGTAGCTGAGTTGCGGCGTAAACGGGAATCCCTCCTGGAGCGTGACAATAGTATTCATCGTCCAGCCACTTGCCAGGCGGTTGCCGAGGCCCCTCGCGTCGTTCAGAAAGCGCTTTCCTCGTCCGAATGGCAGCTCATAGACTCCGCTGATCGCGCCCGCGTTTCTGACGTCAAAGTTAGCCAGTCCCCGGTCTGCTCGGAGGTTGAACGGATTGGACGCCAATGCGGGTTCACCGCCTGACGTTGTGGCGTTGAGCGAATCACCGTCATCGATGGCCTTCGACCACGTATAGACTCCGCGGAGCGCAAAGCCCCTGCTAAAGCGATGGTTCACATCCAACTGCAACGCATGATAAGAGCTGTCGGCCTCCGAGAAATACGTCCAGGTGTTGGCGATCGCCGGGTTGGGTTTGGTTGCAGTGGGGACGTAATAGGTCCCGGAGGGAACGGGCGTGCCGGCGATGCCAGCCGGGAAATTGCTGGGGTAGTTCGCCGGACACGGAGCGGCCGGACAAATAACGGGGAAGGGTTCGTTGGCGTCGATGCCAAGAATTTCATGATAGCCGTGAGATCCGACGTATCCGACGGTCAAGGCCGTATTCGCGGTGAGTTCTTGTTCGATCCGGAACGACCAGGAGATCAGGGTGGGAGTTTGCAGGTCCGGCTGCACTCCGCCAGGCACCAACTTTGCGGTCGAAGGCACGGGGCCCGAAGGCGACAAAGGCAATTGCGAAACCGGCAGACTCGGAAGGCTGTAGGTTGGATTGAACGGCGCGTTTTGATCGGTGCGATAGCCGAGGGCGTCCTGAAGGTCGTTATACATTCCGAAGCCGGCCCTGAGGACCGTCTTGTTTTGATTCCCGAACGGGCTCCAAGCCAATCCAATGCGCGGTTGCGGCAGGAATTTCCCGTTATTCACGGTGAAGGCCGAGTCCCCGATGTGCGGCTGGGTCGAGATGACGTCGTTGGGGAATGTATACGTGGACGCGCGGCCGTGAACCTCATTCCATCCGTTTGTGAACTCATCCCGGAATCCCAACGACAAGGTAAGCCTTGAACTTAGTCGAATGACATCCTCCGCATGGAACGCTCCGAACCATGACCGCCAGCCGAGCGGTGTGGGCGCGGGATCGTATAGAAGAGTTCCAATCGTTCCTTGCAAAAGTGTTTGAAGACTGGTGAACGTCGCCTGTCCGTACTGACTGAGCGCGATAAGTTCATTTGACTGAAGCCGCTGGAACCACGCGCCGAAGTTGAATTGATGGCGGCCTTTCGTAAAAGAGACCTGGTCCTCATAAGTGAACAGGTTTCGAGCGACTCGCAAATTGCTTCCGTTGTTGCTTCCAGCGAGGCTGATTTGGGCGGTCGGATTCGATGCTGCGCTACCTCCGACCACGAGCGCCCCGATATGATCGCCGGCGAGGAAACCCGGCAGACTAGCCGCTGGCGTGCCGGGCGTCGGCTCTCCGGTGAAGAAATAACCTGCGCGCGAAAAGCCCACACGGGCCGTGTTCAACACGGTCGGAGAAAAAATATGCGTTTCTTGCAGACTCACCACTTGCTCTCTGAGCGTTGCCACGTCTGCGGCGTAAAGATTCGTGCTGGTTGGCGTGAAGTCCGCACTGTCATCGATCGTATATACCCCGCTCAGAAAATCACTTCGTGAAAAGTTATGATCCAGTCGGATGGTGCCGAAGTCATCGCGGATGGTTTGAAGCGGGCTGTTGAGCGCTTCCGCGATTCCGCCGAAATCCGGAGCCCCTGGCGTTGGCACCGGCCACGCTGAGATGAGCGGCGAGACACCGACGAACGCCAATCCTGAACCAGGGCAGGGACTCGGCGACGGGCTGACGATCGCGCACGGAAGGAATCCGTTTCGAGCGTTGTTGTCCGGCACGAGATCTACGCCGGTCTGGTGCAGGTGTTGACGGAACTCTTCATAATTGCCGAACACAAATGTCTTATCCTTGCGGATCGGTCCTCCCAGAGCGGCACCAAACTGATTGCGATGGAACCCCGGAACGGAAGGAGGGTCGAAGAAATTCCGAGCGTCCAAAGCGTTATTCCGGAGGAATTCGTACAAAGAGCCATGGAACGCGTTAGACCCAGATTGAGTGACGATTAACACCTGCGCTCCCGGGCGCTTGCCGTACTCGGCGTCATATGAGTCTCTCAGCACGTTGAACTCCCGTACGGCGTCGACGCCGAGAAGTTGCTGGCTGGTTCCACCCGGCTGCATGTTGTTCTCGGCGGCGCCAGTGAATTCAATCCCGTTCAGCAGGAACAAATTCTGCTGAGGCCGATTGCCGGAAACCGCGAAGTTATTCCCATTTGTCGAATTAGACACGCCGATTCCGCCGGTCTTCTCCCAGGTGAAGTTGACGACTCCAGGATTTAGTGTGAGTAGCTCATCGTAGCTCCGTCCGTTTAGCGGAAGATCCTTGATCTGCTGCTCTCCAACCAGTCCGGATATGTCACGAGTAACGACATTTACCAACGGGGCGTCCGCGTTTACGGTGACCTCTTGGCTTGCTCCTCCCACGCGCAGGTCCAAATCCACTGTGGCGCTCTGGCCTACTACTAAGTGAACGCCTGTTCTCACCGCATCGGTAAAACCCGCCTTCTGCGCACGAATCTCGTATTCCCCAACCGGCATCGAGAAAACTCGATACAGCCCGGAACCGTCCGTTGAAGTAGTCCGGACAGCCCCTGTGTCGACACTCTTCACCGTCACGGTGGCGCCCGAGACGGTGAAGAG
>Ga0210401_10001589_pt1 | contig 26093 bp, 23 predicted proteins | sample IncBWH32MmetaG_FD_150866 | JGI IMG/M metagenome (GOLD analysis project Ga0210401, IMG submission 150866) | Forest soil microbial communities from Barre Woods Harvard Forest LTER site, Petersham, Massachusetts, United States - Inc-BW-H-32-M | ecosystem: Environmental > Terrestrial > Soil >...
GCCATCATCGGTGAACTTGCGGGCAACGGCACCGGCGCATTGATGCCGCTGGCGCTGGTGCCGTTGAACGGCGCCATCGCGCTGCCCGGCGCGTTCCTGGCAAAAACCTTTTGTCGAGCGCATGCCGGTGCATATCCATGCCGCGATCCTCGATGCCGCCGTGATCACCGGCGGCGTGGTGATGATCCAGGCGGCGCTGCGGCAGCTGGTGTGAGGGGGCGTTACTGCGCCGGCTGTGCGACCGCGGCTGTGGCTGGCAGGCTCGGGCGGCGGTAGATCGACAGGCCGACCACGCCGACCGCGGCCGCGAAGAAGATGTAGTAGACCGGTGCCGCCTTGTCGCCGGTCGCCTGCACCAGCCAGGTGTTGATGAACGGCGCGAGGCCGCCGAACAGCATGACGGCGAAATTGTAGATCAGCGACGTCCCGGTCGAGCGCACGCCCACGGGAAAGATCTCCGTCACGAAGGCCGGCGCGGGACCTGCGAGCGCGCCGAGGACGATGCCCAGCGCCTGGAGCTGCCAGAGATGGGCGGTCGAAGGAGACGCCGCCAGCCGTTGCAGCAGGACATAAAACAGAACGGCGTAAAGCACGAGCGCGGGGATCATGACGGTGCGGCGGCCGACGCGGTCGGACAACGCACCGAACACGATCTCCAGGGCCGCGATGACGAGGCTCATGACCAGCACGCCGAGCTGGGCGTCCGGCAGCGGCAGCTTGAGCTCGGTTGCGGCATAAGCCGGGAGGAACACCAAGCCGACATAGTTCATCGCGGTGCCTGCGGCGATCAGGCAGAAGGATGCGATCAACTCCCGAGGGTGTTCGGAGAACAATTGCCCAAGCGTGGTCTTCCGCTTCGGTTGCGCCGTCCTGGCCTTCTCGGCGAGGTAGGCCTCGAACTCCGGCGATTCGTCGCATTTCTGGCGCAGATACCAGCCGACCGGCCCGATCAGGATGCCGAGAATGAAGGGCACGCGCCAACCCCAGCTCACAAGATCGTCTGCCGTCAGTCCACGACCGAGCGTGTAGGCCATGGCTGCACCCATGGCGAATGCAAGCCCTTGCGACACCATCTGGAACGCGCCGTAATAGCCGCGCCTGCCTTCGGGCGCGAATTCGATCAGCATGGCGCTGGCGCTGCCGAACTCGCCGCCGGCTGAAAATCCCTGGATCAGGCGTGCCAGCAACAGCAGGAGCGGCGCGGCAATGCCGATCGCGCCGTAGGTCGGGAGAAAGCCCAAGAGGCCGGTGCCGAACGCCATCAGCATGATCATGATGATCAGCGCCGCCTTTCGCCCGTGCTTGTCGGCATAGAGGCCGAACACCAGCCCGCCCAGCGGCCGCACGGCAAAGGCGATGCCGAACACGCCGAAGGCCTGCAGCAGCGAGGAGGACGGATTGTCGGCCGGAAAAAACAGCTTGCCGATGACGCCGGCGAACAGCCCGAACACCGTGAAGTCGAACCACTCCAGCGCATTGCCGATGGTCGACGAAATCACCACACGACGGCGCATCTGCGCCATGACGCCGGCCTGCATGTTGTCGTTCCTTGTCCCTTCAGGATATTCGATGCGTCCCGGCTGGCATGATCTTGCTGCAAGACCTGCCGCGGACGCCGGAACCAGGACGGCCAGCGTCAGCCCGCCGGCATCGTCTTCTCGACCAGCCGCACCCAGTATGACGCCCCATGCCCGAGAATGGCGTCATTGAACCGGTAGGCGGGGTGATGGCATTCCTCGCCGCCGCCCATGCCGAGAAACACGAAAGCGCCCGGCCGCGCCTGAAGCATGAAGGCGAAATCCTCGCCGCCCATCAATGGCGCCGCGTTGTCGTTGACCCGCTCGGCACCGACGACGTCGCGCGCCACGTCGGCGGCCACGGCCGTTTCCCGCTCGTGGTTGATGGTCGCGGGATAGAGCCGGGTATATTTCGTCTCGGCCGACCCGCCATAGGCGCGGGCAATGCCGTCGGCGACCTCGGCGATCCTGCGTTCGACGAGATCGCGCACCTCCGGATCGAGAGTGCGCACAGTGCCCTTCAGCGTGGCGGTCGGGGGAATGACATTAGCCGCGCTGCCGGCCTGGAACACGCAGATCGAGATCACCGCGGTCTTGATCGGATCGACGTTGCGCGCGACGATCGATTGCAGCGCGCTGACGATCTCGGCACCGATCAGGATGCTGTCGACCGCCTTGTGCGGGCTGGCGCCGCCATGGCCGCCTTTGCCATGAACGGTTATCTCCAGCTTGTCGGAGGCCGCCAGCAGCGGTCCCGGCCGCATGTGGAAATGGCCCTCGGGCAGGCCAGGCATGTTGTGCATGCCATAGACTTCCTGGATGCCCCAGCGGGTCATCAGGCCATCGTCGACCATCGCCTTGCCGCCGGCGCCGCCTTCCTCGGCGGGTTGAAAGATCAGTACCGCGGTGCCGTCGAAATTGCGCGTCTCGGCAAGATATTTGGCGGCGCCGAGCAGCATCGCGGTGTGCCCGTCATGGCCGCAGGCATGCATCAGGCCGGGCGACTTCGAGGCATAGGGGACACCCGACTCCTCCACGATCGGCAAGGCGTCCATGTCCGCCCGCAACCCGATCGTCTTGCCGGATGCGCTGTTGCGGCCGTGGATCACGCCGACGACGCCCGTGCGCCCGATGCCGGTCACCACGTCGTCGCAGCCGAACTCGCGCAGGCGATCGGCGACGACGCCGGCGGTGCGATGCACCTCGTAGAGCAGTTCCGGATTTTCATGGAAATCGTGGCGCCAGGCCGCCATTTCGTCGGAGAGGGCCGCGACGCGGTTGATGATGGGCATTCGAAGGTTCAGCTCAAAGGATCAAGTGTCTCAACATCGACGATCCGCCGCACGACGGTTCGAAGCCGGTCTGTGACATAATTATGGCCTTACGGGAGCCCCGAGGCAAGCCGGCGGAAGGCAGGCGTTGCATGAAGGGCTGCCGCCTCTTCATATCTGCCGCTCTTCATATCTGCCGCTCTTCATGCCTGCGAGCGCCACGGCGACGCGAACCCGCGCAGGCGGACCCTCACCTTCGCCCGCCATGCCGCGCCGCATCCGAAGCGCCATCGGCAATCACGATTTGCCGGCGGCGCCCTTGGGTGTCAATGAAAACAAAAATGTCAGAAATGAAAACGCACTGGACCGGCCGGGGACGGCCGGCTCGCGATGACCATAGCGCAAGGTCGCCAAATTACGCGACCTTGTCCTCCTCCTCTTCGTCCGCGCGCTCGTCGTCCTCCTCGTCCTCGTCTTCCTCCTCCTCATCGTCCTCACGATCCAGAGGATCGATGTCGGCACTCTCGAGAACGGCAAGCGGAAGGGTTTCGCGGAACAGGTCGCCGGCGGCGCCCATCCAGAGGCATTCGACGGCGTCATCGCTAACTTCCGCAACCGTCAGAGGTTGTCCTCCGGACTTCAATATCACGACGTCGCCGGGCTTCAATTTCATGATCTTTTCCTTCGCGTTAGGGCATGTTCGCGCAATAGGGGAAGTTGCGTTGCGCACACTGGATGCGGGAGACGAGAGAGATAAAGAGCGTGGTTTTGGTTCATCGACAAGCAGTGCGCACTCAAGCTCGCGCAGTTTTGAGGCTATCGTTTGGTCATGACAAGCCGATCACGGCCGCGCCGTTCCGGATTTTCGCGAAAATACATTTTCGAGGCTCGGATGGTTGCACGCTCCCACGCCTTTCGCGGTCGAGGTGCTTCGCGCGGGCTACATGTGTGGGCACCATGAGCGCTTCCGCGCGCGGAACCCGGGAGCCTGGCGCAGGTTGGTTCTGCCTTCCTCTCCGAGGTCGTTGCCCATCTGGCTCGATCCGGGCGGCGGAGGTTTGCCGAAAACCGGGAGCCGGCCATGTCACGAGAAGCCGATCGAAGGAGGGCCGGCCGCGCGCTGGATGCGGCCAATTTCTTCCTTGCCGACGTCAGGGACGGATTGGGGCCATACCTTGCCATCTATCTCTTGACCGTGCAGCAATGGGATGAGGCGCGCATCGGCCTCGTGATGTCGGTCGCGACGGTGGCGGGCATACTCGCCCAGGCGCCGGCCGGCGCGCTGGTGGACGCCACATGGGCCAAGCGAGTGCTGATGTCGGGTGCGGCGATCCTCGTCACCACGACGTCGTTGTTGCTGCCTCTGCTTCATGGCTTCTGGCCGGTAGCGACTGCGCAGGCCGTTGCGCACGCCGCAGGTACAGTGTTCCCACCGGCGCTGGCGGCCGTGTCGCTCGGTGTCTTCGGTCATCATGCCTTCACGGGGCGAATCGGACGCAACGAGACGTTCAATCACGCCGGCAATGCGACCGCCGCCGCGGTCGCAGGCGGCGGTGCCTACTTGCTCGGACCGACGGTCGTCTTCTATCTTCTCGCCGTGATGTCGGTGGCCAGCCTTCTCAGCATTGTCTGCATTCCCGGCGTGGCCATCGACCATGAGCTGGCGCGCGGCCTGCATGGCCAAGAACAGGACCAAGAATCGCGTCAAGGATCGCACCAAGGCACGCAGGCCGAACAGCCAGCCGGCTTTGCGATCCTTCTGACCTGCCGGCCGCTGCTCATCTTCGCCGCCTGCGTCATGTTGTTCCATCTGTCCAATGCGGCGATGCTGCCGCTGGTCGGACAGAAGCTCGCGCTTCAGGACAAGAATCTCGGCACCAGCTTGATGTCGGCCTGCATCGTCGCCGCCCAGATCGTCATGGCGCCGATGGCGATGCTGGTCGGCGCCCGCGCCGATCACTGGGGTCACAAGCGTTTTTTCCTCGCGAGCCTCGTGATCCTGCCGATCCGCGGTGCGCTCTACACGTTGTCGGACAGTCCCGCGTGGCTCGTCGGGGTGCAATTGCTCGATGGCGTCGGCGCCGGCATTTTTGGCGCGATCTTCCCGGTGATCGTCGCCGATCTCATGCGCAACACCGGACGTTTCAACGTCGCGCAGGGCGCAGTGACGGCGGCGCAGAACATCGGCGCTGCGCTTTCGACGTCGCTTGCGGGCCTCGTGGTGGTCAAGGCCGGCTACAGCGCGGCCTTCCTGACGCTCGGCGCGATTGCCGCTCTCGGCGTGCTGGTATGCGCCCTGGCGCTGCCCGAGACGCGTGACGGCGCCAATCCGACCGCAACGCCATTGGATCGACGCGCCATTGCCGCCTGATCGATCCGCACCGGAGACGCAGCATGCCGATCGCGCAGCATGACGCCGCCCTGGCCTGGAGCATCATCGCGCTCGCGACCGCGGGCGCGATGATCCGGCCGTTCCGGATTTCCGAGCCGGTCTGGGCGCTCGCCGGCGCCGCAGCGCTCGTCGCACTCGGGCTGCTGCCTCTGAGCGATGCGCTCACCGGCATGCGCAAGGGCATCGACGTCTATCTGTTCCTGATCGGCATGATGCTGGTCGCCGAGCTCGCCCGGTGCGAAGGCCTGTTCGACTATCTTGCGGCGCTTGCGGTGGAGCATGCGCGCGGCTCACCGCAACGGCTGTTCCTGCTGGTCTACCTGGTCGGCATCCTGGTCACCGCGCTCCTGTCCAATGACGCCACCGTCATCGTGCTGACGCCGGCAGTCTATGCCGCGACGCGCGCGGCCGGCGCCAAACCGCTGCCCTATATGTTCGTCTGCGCCTTCATCGCCAACGCGGCGAGCTTCGTGCTGCCGATCTCCAATCCGGCCAATCTCGTCGTGTTCGGCGCGCACATGCCGCATCTTGTGGATTGGCTGCGCCAGTTCGCGCTGCCTTCGGTTGCCTCGATCGTCCTGACCTATGTCGTGCTTCGCCTGGCCCTGCGGCACGCGTTGAAGGAGGAAGACATTGCGCGCAGCGTGCCCCACATGAAGCTTTCGCCCGGCGGGTGTCTCGCCGCTTACGGGATCGGTGCGGTCGGTGTCGCGCTGATCACAGCCTCCGCGCTCGATATTTCCCTGGGCTTGCCGACCTTCCTCTGCGGCACCGTTACGACGGCGCTGGTGCTTCTGCTCGGCCGGCAGTCGCCCTGGCCGGTGCTCAAGGGCGTATCGTGGGGGGTCGTGCCGCTGGTCGCGGGGCTGTTCGCGATGGTGGAAGCGATGGCGCGGACCGGCTTGATCGGCACTCTCAGCGACCTCCTGCACCAGGCGGTCGCGCGATCCGTGCCCTATGCGGCCTGGAATGTCGGGCTTGCCACCGCAATCGCGGACAACATCGCCAACAACCTGCCGGTCGGCCTCGTCGCGGGGTCGGTTGCGGCGAGCGATCATCTGCCGACGCCGGTCATGAGCTCCATCCTGATCGGCGTCGATCTCGGACCGAACCTGTCGGTGACGGGGTCGCTGGCCACGATCCTGTGGCTCGTGGCCCTGCGCCGCGAGCGGATCGAGCTCAGCGCGTGGTCCTTCCTGAAGCTCGGGCTGTTGGTAACGCCGCCGGCACTGCTCGCCGCGCTCGCCGTCGCGATATGGTGAGGCGTGCGCGCGAAGCTAGGCTGCCGCGGCCATTGCACGCGGGCTCAGCGTATATTCCTTGAGCACTTTGCCGCCGGTATCGGTTTCGGCCAGCGACACGTCGTAGCTCCAGAGATCGGCAAGGTGTTGCAGCACGCGCTTGGCGTCGGTCTCGTTGAGCTGCGCGCCGTTCACCACCGCGTGGCGCAACATCAGCCTGCGATCACCCGCAAGATCGACGTCCACGACTTCGATATTCGCATCGGTGAAGCCGACGTCATACTGCCGCGCCAATTCGCGACGGACGCGAACATAACCCCGGTCGTCGTGGATGGCACCGACCTTGATCCCGGCGCGCTCCGCCGGATCGTCGTTCAGATGGAACAGGCGAAATTGCCGTATCAGCCGCGGGCTGAGGAACTGGGCAATGAAGCTTTCGTCGCGATAATTGGCCCAGACATGGCGCAGGACGCCCATCACATCGGCCGTCCCTGCGATATCGGGAAACCACGCGCGATCCTCATCCTGCGGATCGGTCACGATCCTCGCGATGTCCTGCATCATGGCAAAGCCGAGCGCATAAGGATTGAGGCCTGAGAAGCGCGGATCGTCGAAATCCGGCTGAAACACCACGTTGGTGTGCGACTGCAGGAACTCCAGAAAATTGCCGTCGGAGATCCGGTCCTGCTCGTGCAACCGCCGCATGATGCGGTAGTGCACGTAGCTCGCGGTCCCCTCGTTCATGACTTTGGTCTGGCGCTGCGGATAGAAATATTGCGCGATGTGCCGAACGATGCGCAGCAGTTCGCGCTGCCAGGGCCGCAGCCGCGGCGCCGTCTTTTCCAGGAAGTACAACAGATTTTCCTGCGGCAGGCCCAGCAATTTGCGTCGGCGCTCGAGTCCCAGCACGGCCTCGCTCTTGGCCGGTCCGGTCGGAACGGTGCGCCAGAGGTCGTTGAAGACGCTCTGCTCGTGCACGCGGCGCTCTCCGGCCCGCTTTTCCTCGGTGCGAAAATCGAGCTTCTTCTTGCCTGGATAGCGATCGATCCCGTGCGACATCAGCGCATGGGCCGCGTCCAGCGTCTGCTCGACCGCCTTCTGCCCCTCGCGCTCCTCGCATTCCGTCACATAGCTCTTGGCGAAATCGAGGTAATCGAGGATACCGTCGGCGTCGGTCCATTGCCTGAACAGGTAATTGTTCTTGAAGAAATGATTATGGCCGAAGGCGGCATGGGCGATCACCAGCGCCTGCATCGTCGCGGTGTTTTCTTCCATCAGGTAGGAAATGCAGGGCGAACTGTTGATCACGATTTCATAGGCGAGGCCCGTCAGGCCCTTGCGATACGACGCCTCGTGAAAGGCAAAATGCTTGCCGAACGACCAATGCTTGTAGAACAGCGGCATGGCGATCGAGGAGTAGGCGTCGAGCATCTGCTCCGCGGTGATGACCTCGATCTGGTTGGGATAGACGTCGAGCCCAAGCTCGGACGTTGCGATCTCCTCGCAGGCATCGTGGATGCCCTGCAGCGTCCGGAAATCCCAGTCCGCGCCCTCGAACAATCGCCCCATTGACGCGGTCATGGCGCCTTCTCCTGCGCGCGGCGGCGTTGAAAGAGATCGTGAAAGACGGGAAATATTTGGTTGCGCGCGCTCACCTTGCGCATCGAGAGCGGCGCGCCGCCCGCGCGCAGGCGCTGATACAGGGTCCAGACCGAGGATTCCGACATATAGAACGGATTGCTGGCGGCCTCGCCGACTTCCAGATAGGCGAAGAACTGGCTGACCGGCAAGATCTTCTCCATCAAGAGCCGCCCCGCGACCTCCCCGTCCGACACCGAGTTGTCGCCGTCGGAGGCTTGTGCCGCATAGATGTTCCAGTCCGCCGGGCGAAACCGCGACCGGACGATATCGTGCATCGCCTGCAATGCGCTCGACACCAGCGTGCCGCCCGAGGCAGGTCCATAGAAGAAGGTCTGCTCGTCAACCTCTTCCGCCCGATCGGTGTGGCGAATGAAGATGATCTCGACGTGCTGGTAGCGTCGGGTCAAAAACACGTAGAGCAGCATGTAGAAGCGCTTGGCCAGGTCCTTCATGTGTTCGGACATCGAACCGGAGACGTCCATCAGGCAAAACATGACGGCCTGGGCGACCGGCTTCGGGATCGGCTCGAAACGGCGGTATCGGATGTCGATCGGGTCGATGAATGGAATCCGCCTGGCCTTTGCCTTCAACGCCGCGATTTCCGCCATCAGCTCGCTGCGGCGCGGCCCGTCGCATTCCGCCGATTCGGCTTCGAGCTGCGCGATGACCTCCGGCCGCGGCCGCCGCAGTGCGACGCGGCGTGCCAGTGCGCGTGCCACCGTGCGGCTGACCGAGAGATTCGCCGGCGATCCGGACGTCGCGTAGCCGGCCCGGTGCAGCCCGTCGCTTTCGGCTTCGGCGAGCTTGCGCTTGGCGAGATCAGGCAATTCCAGGTCGTCGAGGAACAGGTCGACGAACTCGTCGCGGCTCAGCACGAATCGAAAGGCGTCTTCGCTGTCGCCCTCACCCGGTCCGGACCTGCTTGCGCTGCTCTCGCCGGAGCGCGGCAGGATGTCGCCCTCGACGAACTTCTTGTTTCCGGGAAGTACCAGGTCGCGCGTGCCGCCCTCGCGGCGAAAGTGCGGCTCGCCGATGCCCTCGAGCGGAATGCTGATCTCGCCGCCTTCCAGGACATCCTTGATGTCCCGGTCTTGCGACGACTTCTTGACGGCACCCTGAACCTGAGCCTTGGCCCGGCGCAAGAACCGCTGGCGGTTCTCCAGGCTCTTGCCGCCCGGGTTCAGCCGCCGATCGATGATATGAATGGCCACTTTTGCATCCGCCTCAACCGGCTTGTTTCACCCGCATGTACCATTCGACGAGCCTACGAACCTGCCGTTCGGTATGGCCGCGCTCCACCATCCGCGCGACGAACTCGCCGTGCTTCTTCTCGGTCTCGCCGTCCTTTTTCGAGCCGAACGAAATCACCGGAAGCAGGTCCTCCACCTGCGAGAATATCCGCTTTTCGATGACCTCGCGGATCTTTTCGTAGGAGGTCCAGTTCGGGTTTTTTCCGTTGTTGTGGGCCCGCGACCGCAGCGAGAACTTGACGACCTCGTTGCGGAAGTCCTTCGGATTGGCGATTCCCGCCGGCTTCTCGATCTTGGTCAGCTCCTGATTGAGAAGCTCGCGATTGAGCAGCTGGCCGGTGTCGGGATCCTTGAAGTCCTGATCCTCGATCCAGGCGTCGGCATAGTCGACGTAGCGGTCGAACATGTTCTGACCATAGTCCGTGTAGGACTCGAGATAAGACTTCTGGATCTCGTTGCCAATGAATTCGGCATAACGCGGCGCGAGATCCGCCTTGATGAATTCGAGGTATCGCTTCTCGACCTCGTCGGGAAGCTGCTCGCGACGGATCGCCTGCTCCAGGACATACATCAGGTGAACGGGGTCGGCGCCGAGCTCCGTAGTGTCGTGATTGTAGGCCGCGGCCAGGACCTTGAAGGCAAAGCGTGTCGAAATGCCGTCCATGCCCTCGTCGACGCCGGCCGCGTCGCGGTATTCCTGCACGCTGCGGGCCTTGGGATCGGATTCCTTCAGGCTTTCACCGTCATAGACCCGCATTTTCGCAAACAGTGTCGAGTTTTCGTGCTTGCGCAAGCGCGACATGACCGAAAAGCGTGCAAGGGTCTCGAGCGTTGCCGGCGCACAAGGCGCCGAAGCCAGTTCCGACGCCTGGATCAGCTTCTCGTAAATTTTCCGCTCCTCGGTCACCCGCAGCGAATATGGAACCTTGATGACGCAGATGCGGTCGATGAAGGCCTCGTTGTTCTTGTTGGCCTTGAAACTGCGCCATTCGGACTCGTTCGAATGTGCGAGGATGATGCCGCTGAACGGAATCGCGCCGATATTCTCGGTTCCGATATAATTTCCCTCCTGCGTCGCGGTCAGCAGCGGATGCAGCATCTTGATCGGCGCCTTGAACATCTCGACGAATTCGAGAATGCCCTGGTTGGCGCGATTGAGGCCGCCCGAATAGCTGTAGGCGTCGGGATCGTTCTGCGCGAATGTCTCCAGCTTGCGGATATCGACCTTGCCGACGAGCGAGGAAATGTCCTGGTTGTTCTCGTCGCCGGGCTCGGTCTTCGCGATTGCGATCTGCCGCAACCGCGAAGGCTGAATCCTGGCGACGCGGAACTGCGAGATGTCGCCGCCAAAAGCCTCGAGCCGCTTGTAGCACCACGGGCTCATGAGGCCGCTCAGGCGGCGGCGCGGAATGCCGTATTTTTCCTCGAGCATCGGCCCGAGCGTGTCCGGATCGAACAGCCCGAGCGGGCTCTCGAACACCGGGCTGAGTTCGTCGCCGGCCTTCAGCACATAGATCGGATGCACTTCCATCAATGATTTGAGGCGCTCGGCCAGCGACGATTTGCCGCCGCCGACCGGCCCCAGCAGGTAGAGGATCTGCTTGCGCTCCTCCAGCCCTTGCGCCGCGTGACGGAAGAACCCGACGATCCGCTCGATCGTGTCTTCCATCCCGTGGAATCCCGCAAAGGCGGGGTAGGTGCGCATCGTGCGGTTGGAAAAAATACGGCCAAGGCGGGGGTCCTTGGCCGTGTCGATCATCTGGGGCTCGCCAATCGCGGCTAATAGTCGCTCAGTGGCGTTGGCGTATTTCATCGGATCGCTTCGACACGAATCCAGATATTCCGCCATCGACATGTCGGTCTGGCTACGAGCCTCGAAGGACCTGGCGAAGGCATTGAACAGGGCGTCGTTGTACATGTCTCTCTCCGCGCATGTGTTCGGCCTCACCACAAAATCGCCGGAACTGCGGCGCAGCCGAGTCTTCCGAATCGGGGTGAGCGCATTGACCTGATTGGACACTCGACCCGTTCGTCGGCGCAATGCACGACCTAGGCATCGGGCGAATTACGAACAGGCAACTGCCCGTTTTCTGGGCGAATCGGTGCGCTAGCGCCCTGATTTTCGGCGAATGTAGCCCGCCCGCAACATGCGTAAGACTACGTGGATCGCCTAGAATGAAGTCGGAAACGAACGGGAAAGTTCCATGCTGCACAAGAATGCGCCGCAGCGCAGGCGGCCGGCAGGCGAGCTTCCGGCGCGCTTCGGCGCTGGGCAAGAACTGCGGGTTTGAGCCGTGCAACACGGGTCTGGTGCGCATGGTCGATTACGTTGCAAGCTCCGTGCCCGGAGGTCTGGCGCCTTGCTCAGGCGCTGCGGCTTGCAAGTCCGCTTCCGTGCATTGCGTTGCGGTGCAAGCGCCCCGCGCCGCATCGCCTCATGAGCTTTGCCGCGCCTCACCCGTCTCCTGGGCCCGGCGCACCGGCGCGGTCCGGACCGGCGTGCAATAGGTCGAGAACAGATCGATGAACGGCGTCACGAACGGAATGTGGCAGGCAAAGCCGACGGGGCGATATTTGACGCGAATGTTCTCCATCTGGAACATCGCAAGGCTCATGAAGGCGTTGAGCCGGACCGCCTGGTTGCTGAGGGCGGTGTGCATATCCGGCTCCTTGGCAACGAAGCTCGTCTTTTGTTCCGGGCTGAGCGAGCTCTGCGACGCCCACTCGCGCGCCGCCAGAAGTTGGCCGTGCAGCCGCTCGAAGCAGTAGTGCATGGCCAGCAACTGGTGCTTGGCGCTGTACCAATGCAGCGTGAGGGCGGGCCTTTCGGGAACGATCTTGCCATTGTCCGCCCTGGCGCAGAGCCTGACATAGCTCCCCGGCGGATCGTAGATGACCTCGTCTGTCTTGAACTTGCAGAGCGGAGGCGGAGGCGCGGGCAGCTTGTTGCCGTTGTCGTCCTCGGTCCTGAAACTCGGGACGTTGGCGTCGTCGTCGCAGTCGAAATTGTAGACCCCGAGCAGTGATTCATTGAGCGGATCGGTGGTCGGGGTCTTCGTCTCCGCGGGATCGCGGGCAAAGTCGCTCGCCCAGTCGATGTAGATTTCCGCCTTCCGCGCGAACAGGTCGCTGTTCTGCCGGAGCGTTGTGCGCGCATGCTGGTAGGGAAGATAGGTCGCCTGTGCGTCCTTGGTCGGCAGCGCCTGCGCATCGCCGTCGCCGCTGGCGGCGAGGGCTGCGGCATAATCGAAATAGATGATCTGCTGCAGCATCTGGGCTTCGGAAAACGCATTCGCGATGTCCGAGAACGTGCTCGTCGCCTCGGTCATGTCCTCCTTGGCCTGGGCGCTGACCTTGTCCTGGTAGGCGGACAGGAACTGGAAATAGCCGACCAGCAGGCTGCCGATCAGCGTGATGACGGGCAGCCCCTTGGCGTAGGACAGGATGCCGTTGAGGCGGTCGAAGAAGCCACCGGCCCTGGTCCAGCCGCTGTCGCGTGGCACGGCAGCGGTGCGGTCGTGCACTGCGCGGTCGTTCAGGTCGCGGTCCGGCACTTGGAGTGGGGCGCTGATGTCTGCCATTGGGAAAAAAACCCGGTTTTCAGGCCGGGGCAGCTTACCGCAATCACAGATTGTTGTCTGTGGCGCGGTTCACACACGCGGCGGTATTGAAGGCCGCTTGGAGCGATGGCTGCTCCCCTAACCCTCGCCCGGCAACAGTTCGGTCAGCGAGCGGATGATGCGGTCGGGCTTGACGCCGCACCCCTGCGGCAGGCCGTCGCCATGGGTGTCCATCCAGACCGCGTAGATGCCCAGCCGCTGCGGCACCTCGACCTCCCATTCCAGATTGTCGCCGATCATCCAGGTGTCGGAGGCGGAAACGCCGAGTGCGTCCATGGCGTGGTGATAGGCGCGCTCCTCCGGCTTGCCAAAGCCGTGCTCGCCCTCGATCTGGATGTGGTCGAAACGGTGCACGAGCGCAAAACGCTCGATCTTGGCGCGCTGGATCGCCGCGGCGCCGTTGGTCACCAGCGCGAGCCGGATGCCGCGCGCCTTCAGGGCATCGATGGTCGCATGCGCGCCGGGGAAGACGAACATCTGCTCGTCGCGATAGGCGGTGAAGCGGTCGGCGAGCCGGATCGCGAGATCATCGGGGAGGGCGGTGCTGCCTGCGGCTGCGAGCGCGGCAAAGCCGCCGCGCACCACTTCCTGCCGCGCCTGCACGAGCTTCATCCGCCATGCGGCCTCCGCGCTCGTCCAGAACGCGCGCGCCGACTCCACGATCGCGGCCGCGACCTCGCTTGGCGCAAGCGGCGCGAACTCGTCGGCAAACTCCGCCGCGATGATATTCCAGGCGATCTCGGGCCGGCCATAGGCCGACAGGATCGTGTCGTCGAGATCGATCAGCATTGCACGGGGAAGTTGCATCATCCTGCCATCGGCCTGACATCGAACAACGCCCCCTGATGTGCCGGCTCTTGCATTCGCATCATTGTTTTGCCGCGGGCGCGCTTGCGAAATGCCTGAACCGGGAACACTGGCGAATCTACGTATCTCGCGTGGCCTGGTTTCAGAAAGCGCTTCAAAAGTGCCCGTCGCGAAAAATAAGGGGGCCGGCCGCATCCGGATGTTGGCGAATGGAACCAGCTTGCCGGTGGAACTGGGGCAATATCAGGGCCATTTCACCTCGGGCGGCAGCGACGACAGGATGGAATTGACGTTGCCGCCGGTCTTCAGTCCGAACGTGGTGCCTTTGTCGTAGAGCAGGTTGAATTCGACATAGCGCCCGCGCCGGATCAACTGCTCCTCGCGATCCTCCGCCGTCCAGGGTGTGGCGAAATTGCGCCGGACCAGCTCCGGATAGATTTGCGCAAAGGCGCGGCCGACATCCCTGGTGAAGGCGAAGTCGGCCTCCCAGTCGCCGGAATTGTGGTGGTCGTAGAAGATGCCGCCGATGCCGCGCGCCTCCTTGCGATGCGGCAGATAGAAATACTCGTCGCACCATGTCTTGTATTTGTCGTACGAGACGATGGCGGCATGCCGCTCGCAGGCGTGCTTCATTGCCGCGTGAAAAGCTGTTGTGTCGGGATCGTCCTGGGTCCGCCGCCGGTCGAGCACCGGCGTCAGGTCGGAGCCTCCGCCGAACCATGTCTTCGTCGTCACGATGAAGCGGGTGTTCATGTGCACCGCCGGGACATGCGGGTTGCGCAGATGCGCGATCAGCGAAATCCCGGAGCTCCAGAACCGCGGATCCTCGGAGGCGCCTGCGATCTGCGTGCGAAATTCGGGCGAGAACTCGCCATGCACGGTCGAGCAGTGCACGCCGACCTTCTCGAACAACCGCCCGTGCATCATCGACATCACCCCGCCGCCGCCGGGCTTGCCGGTGTGGTCGGTGCGTTGCCATGGGGAGCGCACGAAACGGCCTGCGTCGGCCGGATAAAGTGCGGCCGGAGCCTCGTCCTCGAGCCCTTCGAACGTTGAGCAGATCTCGTCGCGCAGCCGCTCGAACCAGGTCGTCGCGCGCGCCTTCTGATCCTCGATCGCAGCTGTCTCCATGCCGATTGTCTCCTGGCTGGCTTCCGCGCCCCTTCAATCGAAGAGCGAAGCGGGAATCAATAGCCGGTGACACATAGCACGTGGACCGCCGGCGCTTCTGGCTTTCCGTTTTCGGCGGCGCGCGGCCATGATCGCCGCGATTGCCTGCCCCAAGCTCGCCAATGCCGAGGATGATGTCGGCATCTCCAGGTCCAAAGGCGAGAGCGCCCCGCTCGAGCGAAGGTCTTTCCGGGCGCGTATCACGGCTTCGACATCCCCCGCGCCAAGCCGATCAGCTATCTCGGCCATCACCTCGCCTTCGGGCGGCGACGGATCAGGCGAGCGAAATGCTGCGTGCCTTTCTCGCCTCGCATATCGGACGGCCGCACTGACGGTTCAATCTGAAGCCGTTGCGCGCTCCTGCTGCGGGCCGAAATAGGTGCAGCTTTCATTGCAGCTGTCGCGGTGGACGCTCACACGCGCGATGTGACCCACATGCTGGACGCGCTCGAAGATGAAGCGCGACAGGTTTTCGAGCGTCGGCGGGCCGAGCGCCTCGATCCGGTTCAAAAGCTTGTGGTCGAGCATCTTCTCGATCTTCGCCAGGCTCTCCGCGAACAGGCCGAGATCGACGACCATGCCGGTCGCCGGATCGGGCGTGCCGCGCACGGTCACCTCGGCGCGGAACGAATGGCCGTGAATTTCCTGGCTCGCCTCGCCGAGCGTGGTGCCGCCCAGCGCATGGGCCGCCTCGAAGCGGAAGGACTTTGTCAGTTCCCACATCCGTTGAAATCCGAACGCTTTCTGTTTTGCCGTTCTACCTGATCCCGAGCGTCTTGTGTGTCTGCAGGCTGAGCCGCCATTTCGGATGCCGCAGGCAATAGTCGATCGCGGCCGCAATGTTCGCGGCCACCTCGGGCCCGTCCATCGGCTGCAGCGAGAAGCGCGCGAAGGCGAGATCGGCGAAATCTTCAGGTCGCGCGCCCTGCTGCGGATAGACCAGCTTCAGCTCATGGCCGCGACGGATCACGAGTTCACTGCCGGCCTTCGGGCTGACGCAGATCCAGTCGAGGCCTTCAGGTGGCTCGATCGTGCCGTTGGTTTCGACCGCGATCGCGAATCCGCGCCTATGCAGCGCGGCGATCAGCGCTCTATCCAGTTGTAGCAGCGGCTCGCCGCCGGTCAGCACGGTGAAGCGCTCCGCATCCTCACCGCTCCATTGCCCCGCGATGACGTCGGCGAGCGCTTGCGCGTTCGCATAGCGGCCGCCCAGCGTGCCGTCGGTGCCGACAAAATCGGTGTCACAAAAGCGGCATGTCGCGTGTGGCCGATCCTGCTCGCGCCCGCTCCACAGGTTGCAGCCGGCAAAGCGGCAGAACACCGCCGCGCGGCCGGCCTGGGCGCCTTCGCCCTGCAAGGTCATGAAGATCTCTTTGACCGCGTAGCTCATTGCGCCTTCTCAAAGGAGGCGGTCTGCCGCAGGGCCTCGCCGATCACCATGGCGGCAGCCACCGCGACGTTGAGGGAGCGCAGGCCGCCGCGAATCGGGATTTTCAGCCTGGCATCGGCGGCGGCGAAAACCTCGTCGGGCACGCCCTTGGATTCCCGGCCGAACAACAGGATGTCGGCCGGATCATACCGGAAATCGAGATAGGAACTGGATCCCCGGGTCGTGAACAGCAGGAGCCGGTAGCTGCCTTCCCGCCGCCAGTCCTCGAAATGTGACCAGGAGGCATGACGGGTCAAGGTCACGTGGTCGATATAATCCATGCCGGCCCGGCGGAACAGCCGATCGGACATCGCAAAGCCGGCGGGCTCGATGATGTGGGCGGCCACGTCCAGGCAGGCGCAGGTGCGCAGGATGGTCCCTGTGTTCTGGGGGATGTCGGGCTGGAAAAGCGCGATCTGCATCGATGGGGCTGGCCGGAATGTTGTAAAGAATACGCGCTTGCTGGGAATTGGTGCATTGCGTGCTTGTGGGCCGATAGCGGGCTTGCGCTCTTTCGGCAAGGGTGCCAATAGAACGATTCTGGACTGCTTATTCTGCCCGGGGCGGCGGTGTAGAGCGGTTATCTGCCGCCGCGGGGGACGCGGGCGCCGGCAGTCCTCCCCGGTCAGGTGCGTCTGTGCGTCCACGGGGCGGGTCTTCCGGCTGCAACATTAGAAAGGGTACGGAATCGTGACCATTGCGTCTTCGGCTGACCATCCGACACGCCGTGATTTCCTCTTTGTTGCAACGGGAGCCGCCGCCGCGGTTGGCGGCCTGGTCTCGCTGTGGCCCTTCGTCTCCCAGATGAACCCGGACGCTTCGACGATCGCGGCCGGTGCCCCGATCGAGGTCGACCTGACCCCGGTCGCGGAAGGCCAGGACATCAAGGTGTTCTGGCGCGGCAAGCCGATCTATATCAGCCACCGCACCAAGAAGCAGATCGACGAGGCGCAGAAGACGCCGCTCGCCGACCTCAAGGATCCCGCGACAGACCAGTCCCGCGTCAAGGACGGCCATGAGCAGTGGCTGGTCGTGATCGGCATCTGCACCCATCTCGGCTGCATTCCGATCGCGCATGAGGGCAATTACGACGGCTTCTTCTGCCCTTGCCACGGTTCGCAATACGATAGCTCGGGGCGCATTCGCCAGGGGCCCGCGCCCGCGAACCTGCCCGTGCCGCCCTACCAGTTCGTTTCCGACAGCAAAATCCAGATCGGCTGAAGACTTTTGGGGCGCGCGCGCCCTGCGCGCCCCTGGCCTTAGCCCCCAAGCCGCCGACTTTATTTCCTTCAGGATCGCATCAATGAGCGGACCATCCGACTTCCAGCCGACCCATCCCGTCTTGAAATGGATCGAGCGGCGCCTTCCGATTTTTGGTTTCGTCCACGCCTCGTTCGTGGCCTATCCGACGCCGCGCAACCTGAACTACTGGTGGACGTTCGGCGCCATCCTGTCGTTGATGCTGGGGGTGCAGATCCTGACCGGCGTGATCCTGGCGATGCACTACACGCCGGAAGCGACCATGGCCTTCCACTCGGTCGAAGGCATCGTCCGCGACGTCAATTATGGCTGGCTCCTGCGCAACATGCACGCGGCCGGCGCCTCGATGTTCTTCTTCGCGGTCTACGTCCACATGCTGCGCGGTCTTTATTATGGCTCCTACAAGGAGCCGCGCGAAGTGTTGTGGATCCTCGGCGTCATCATCTACCTCTTGATGATGGCGACCGGCTTCATGGGCTACGTGCTGCCCTGGGGCCAGATGAGTTTTTGGGGCGCCACCGTCATCACCAACCTGTTCTCCGCCTTCCCCTATGTCGGCGACTCGATCGTGACGCTGTTGTGGGGCGGCTACAGCGTCGGCAACCCGACACTGAACCGCTTCTTCTCGCTGCATTACCTGCTGCCGTTCCTGATCGCAGGCGTCGTTGTGCTGCACATCTGGGCGCTGCATGTCGCGGGCCAGAACAATCCGGCCGGCGTGGAAACCAAGACCGAGAAGGACACCGTGGCGTTCACGCCCTATGCGACCATCAAGGACACGTTCGGTGTCTCCTGCTTCCTGCTGCTCTACGCCTGGTTCATCTTCTACATGCCGAACTATCTTGGCGACGCCGACAACTACATCCCGGCCAATCCGGCGCAGACGCCGCCGCACATCGTGCCGGAATGGTATTACCTGCCGTTCTACGCCATCCTGCGGTCGATCCCGAACAAGCTCGCCGGCGTGATCGCGATGTTCTCGGCGATCATCGTGCTCGCTTTCCTGCCCTGGCTCGATACCTCGAAAGTCCGCTCGTCGAAATATCGCCCGCTTGCCAAGCAGTTCTTCTGGATCTTCGTGATCGTGTGCCTGCTGCTCGGCTATCTCGGCGCGCAGCCGCCGGAAGGCATCTACGTGATCGCCGGGCGCGTCCTCACCGTCTGCTACTTCGCCTATTTCCTGATCGTGCTGCCGCTGCTCGGCAAGATCGAGAAGACGAGGCCGCTGCCGAACTCGATCGCCGATGACGTGCTGGCGAAGAGCGGCGGCAAGGCGATGCCGATGGTTTCGACCGTGCTTGCGCTGGTCGTTGCCGGCGGCCTTTTGGTCGGCGGCGTCGACAATGCGCGCGCCGCGGAGCAGGACGCCCCGCCGGGCAACAAATGGTCGTTCGCAGGCCCGTTCGGCAAGTTCGACCGCGGTTCGCTGCAGCGCGGCTTGAAGGTCTACAAGGAAGTCTGCTCCAACTGCCACGCACTGTCCTACATCGCCTTCCGCAATCTCGGCGATCCAGGCGGCCCCGGCTATTCGACCGCCCAGGTCGCCTCGCTGGCGTCGGAATACAAGGTCAAGGACGGTCCGAACGACAAGGGCGAGATGTTCGAGCGCGCGGGCCGGCCGGCGGACTATTTCCCGTCGCCGTTCCCGAACGAGCAGGCGGCGCGGGTGGTCAATGGCGGGGCGGCGCCGCCCGATCTGTCGCTGATCACCAAGGCGCGCTCCTATGAGCGCGGCTTCCCCTGGTTCATCTTTGACCTGTTCACGCAATACCAGGAGCAGGGCCCGGATTATGTCGCGGCGATCCTGCAGGGCTTCGAGGACAAGCCGCCAGCGGACGCCAAGATTCCCGATGGCGCCTACTACAACAAGTATTTCCCCGGCCACGCCATCAAGATGCCGAAGCCGCTGTCCGACGGCCAGGTCACCTTCGACGACGGCTCGCCGGCAACCGTTGCGCAATATGCCAAGGACGTCACCACCTTTCTGATGTGGGCCGCGGAGCCGCATATGGAAGCGCGCAAGCAGCTCGGTTTCCAGGTGTTCGTTGTCCTGATCATCTTCGTCGGCTTGATGTATTTCACCAAGAAGAAGGTCTGGGCCGACGCACACTGACTTCAGGTGACGGCGATGTGAAACACGAAAAGCCGCCGAAGCCGGGGGCTTTTTTAATGCAACGGGCATCGTCATTGCGAGCGAAGCGAAGCAATCCAGAGTCTCGCCCGGATGACGCTCTGGATTGCTTCGGCGCGCTGACGCGCCTCGCAATGACGGAAGTCGTGAATTGCCTCCCGCGTCCGATATCGCCAGAATGCGCCGCGATCGGCAGCCTCAAAGAAACTGACAGCGGAGGAACCCATGGGCACCAGCATCACCTTCAAGCGTCCGGACGGCAAGGAAGCCTCCGGCTATCTTGCCAATGCCGCGCGCGGCGATGCGCCTTGCGTCGTGGTGATCCAGGAATGGTGGGGGCTGCAGGACCAGATCAAGGGCATGTGCGACCGCTTTGCGCTGGCCGGCTTTGACGCGCTGGCGCCGGACCTCTATGGCGGCGCGGTGGTGCCCTATCACGACACGGACGCCGCCAACAGGCAGATGACCTCGCTCAACTTCATGGACGCCACGACGCAGAGCGTGCGCGGCGCCGTGCAATATCTGGCGCGCAACGGCGCCAAGGTCGGCCTGACCGGCTTTTGCATGGGCGGCGCGGTGACCATCATCGGCGCGACGAAAATTCCCGAACTCACCGCTGGCGTCGTGTTCTATGGCATTCCGCCGGAAGCCGCGGCCAAGCCCGCCGATGTCAGGATTCCCTTGCAGGCGCATTTCGCCAGCAAGGACGACTGGTGCACGCCCGAGAGCGTCGATACCTGGGAGAAGGCGATGCAGGCGGCCGGCAAATCGCTCGAGCTTCATCGCTACGAGGCCGATCACGGATTTGCCAACGAGCAGCGCATGATGGTGCATGACCGCGAGGCGGCCGAGCTCGCCTGGAGCCGCGCCACCAGCTTCTTCCACAAGCATCTGGGGTAGAGGCGCAATTGCCGGAAGATTGGCGAGCCTGGTCGCGGACGCGCCGGAATCGGATCGCAGGTGCCGGCGGCGGTGCGTTTGCGGTGCCGGAGGCACATGGCGTCGCCGTGCTTGAGGGACTGGAACGGGCCGAACGGGGCGAGGTCCGTGAGGCTTCCGCGGAGCGTCACGTCCGTGATTTGCACACTCCCCGCAACCTAAAATAGCGCCATCGGCAACTCCTCTCCATGGAAGTTGATCATGCGCATCGCATTCGCTCTCGCCGGCCTTGGCGGCTTCAATGCCCATGGTGCCGGCTTTCTCGCCGCCGCCACCAAATGGGGCGTCCGACCGCAGCTCGTCACCGCCACCAGCGGCAAGATCCTGGTGCTGGCGGACTGGCTCGCCGGGCGCGATTTGCGCACGCATCTGATCTCCGCTCGATCCGCTAGCAACCCCTTCGCACAGCTGCAGACCCTCGTCTTCGGCTATCCCGGCGTGTTCAGACCGGCTTATGGAGAGGCGTTTGCGCGCTTCACCTCGCCTCCGAGCCCGCGCGAAAGTCCGTTCAGCATCCTCGCCGACCGCTTCCTGCCGGCGCAGCAATATGTGCCCGAACGGACGGAGGCGGATTTTGAAGGCACCGCCAGAACGCTCAATGGAACCGACGTCGGCGTCGTCTTCAACAGCTATGATCCGAAGCAGGGAACCGGCGGCCTGTACGGCAACGACGCCGCGCGGGCGCTGTTGCCGGCGGAGAAGGCCTTGCCCAATGCCCACGCCGCGCGCCTGCAGCAATCGCCGCAGAGGCACGACATGCCGACCCGACCAGCGAGAACGAGCTCCGCCCGATCACGGCGGAGGCGGCGAAATCGGCGCTGTGGCTTTCGCTCTACGGCTTTCACGGGATGCCCGCGGGCCAGATGGACGGCGCCTATCACCGGTCCTGCATCGTCTCCGAGCTGCATGTGTTCGACTGCGTCTTCGTCGCGCGCCCGCTCGCCAATGGCTGGCACGGCAAGGAGCCGGCGAACTGGTTCGAGGTGCAGGACTGGACCTACGAGATGTGGTTCTCGGTCGGCTACAAGGCGGAGGTCGCGGGCTTGAGGCGCATCAACGACCTGATCGAGGCCGGGGTGATCCCGGAGGACAAGTTCCGCAAAGTGGAGCTGATCGAGATCGAGCCGGAGACGCCGGCCGGCTACTTCCACTATTTCGTCGAGCGCAACGACGTCTACGAGGAGGCGCGCCGGCTGGCAGAGGAGACGTTTGCGCATCTGGGGATGGCGAGGCCGGTCCAGGCGGCGTGAGCGGCCGCGGCTGGTTGATGATGGCGCTCTTTCCCGCCGGGACCTATGATCGGCAGCGGGGAATGCATCACCCCATCAAGCCGGAAGGAGGACCGCCATGTATGCCGCCATCCGTCAAGCCAAGGCCAAGACCGGCACCGCGGAGGAACTGGCGCGCCGGATCAAGGAGGGCGCCATTCCGATCATCAGCGATGTCGAGGGTTTCATGGCCTATTACGTCGTCTATGCACCCGACGACACCGTGACGGCGATCAGCATCTTCAATAATTTCCAGGGCGCCGAGGAGGCGAATAAGCGCGCCATTGCCTGGATTGAGCAGAATCTCGGGCCATTGCTGGTCGGCCAGGCGAGTGCCGTTGCTGGTCCCGTGATCGTGCATACGCGGGCGTGATCATCTGCCGGAGCGGGTGGCCTTGTCTCGATCTATCGCAAGGCCTCGCGCGCGATGCGAGTACGGCGGTCGTGCAGGCGATATGCAGCACGATCGTTCAATCGATCGCCGCGCTGCGAGGCTAGGCTGCTCCTCTACCTAGCCTCCATTCAACTTGCCGCCGTCACGGAGGATGGCTTTAATCGAGCCGCTCCGGGCTGGCGCGCGGTCGTTGCGCCACGGCGCCGGAGCGGCGAGGCGGGCAGGGGGTCCTCTGACGACGAGGGGAGCGGGACGTGAGCATCATCGCAGACATCAGCAGAAAATCGGCCCTGGAGCGCGTTCCGCGCGATCTCCGTCTCGACCTGTTTCGCGGCATCGGCTTGTGGATGATCTTTCTCGACCACATCCCGCACGACGTGGTCGCCTGGCTCACGCTGCGCAATTACGGTTTCAGCGACGCCGCGGAGTTCTTCGTCTTCATCTCCGGCTATCTGATCGGCTTCATCTATGCGCCGATCGTCCGCGCCGGTCTCTTTCTCGCTGCGCTCAAGCGGCTGTTGCGACGCGCCGGCCAGTTGTACGTCGCGCACATCATGCTGTTCCTGCTGTTCACGGCGCAGATCGCGCGGACTGCGCGGCGCTTCGACAACCCGATGTATGAGAACGAGTTCAACATCTTCAATTTCCTGCAGCACCCCGACGTCCTGATCGGGCAGGCGATCACGCTGCGCTACAAGCCGGTCAATCTCGACGTGCTGCCGCTCTATATCACCCTGGTGCTCGCGGCGCCGTTCATCGTGTGGTGCCTGGTCCGCCGCCCGAATCTCACTTTGCTTGCGTCGGCGGTGCTCTATGGCCTGTCGCGCTGGTTCGACTGGAACCTGGCCTCCTATCCGCCCGGTACGACATGGTATTTCAATCCGTTCTGCTGGCAGCTCCTGTTCGTGTTCGCGGCGTGGTGCGGTGCCGGGCAGGTGGCAAGGATCAAGGACCTGATCTGGTCCAGGACGGCGATGGCGATCGCCGTCGCCTGGCTGCTGTTCGCGCTGCTGATCGTCATGACCTGGCACAGCGCCTTTCTCGAATCGCTGGTGCCGAAGTGGATGATCAAGGTGATCTATCCGATCGACAAGACCGACCTCGACATGCTGCGGCTGACGCACTTCCTTGCGCTCGCGACGATCGTCACGCACTTCGTCCCGCACGACTGGAGGATGCTCAATACAAAATGGCTGCGGCCGGTCATTCTCTGCGGCCAGCACTCGCTGCCGATCTTCTGCCTCGGCGTCTTTCTGTCGTTCTCGGCGCACTGGATCCTGACGCAATATACCAAGGGCGTCTGGGAGCAGCTCGCCGTCAGCGCCGCCGGCATTCTGGTCATGATCGGCGCGGCGTGGCTCCTGGACCGCGCTGCCAGGGTGCCGGATCTGTTCGTCGACGTGCTGGAATCGGACGCGCCAAAGCCCGCGATCGAAATCGGAAAGGCGTAATCGCGCGATAGCGCCGATCTGTCATGGAGGGGTTGATGCCCAGACTCTTGTTGGTGATCGCCGGCCTGTGTGTGTGTCTGATGTCAGGCGCGTCCGCGCAGGCACCGGCACCGGAGGTGATGAGGGCGGCGCGAAGCCTGGTCGGCACGATGAAGCTCGCGGACCAGTACCGCGCGCTCCTGCCGGCCATCCTGCTCCGCCTGAAGCCTGTCGTGACGCAGGAGCGGCCGGAGATCGAGCGCGATTACGATGCCATGGCGGCGATGATCGGCGACACCTATACGCCGTTCTACAACGAGATGGTCGAAGACGCGGCGAGCCTCTATGCCAGCAACTTCACGATCGACGAGATCCACCAGATCGACGCCTTCTACCGCCTGCCGGTCGGTCAAAAACTGCTCGAACGATCGCAAGGCCTGGCGCAGCAGGCCACACAGATCGGGCAGGATGTCGGCCAGAAGGCGGCCGAGGCGCTGCGGCTCCGCCTCACCGAGGCGTTGCGCCAGAAGGGGCACAAGCTTTAAGGCATGATCCAGACCGGAGAGGCCGCGTTGGTGCAACATGCGAAGCGGTTTTCCCTCGGGCAGACGCTTGGCGTTTGCGCGGAGATCATGCCCAGACGATAATCTCGAGCGCGATGGCGATTCGACTTGTGGCCATCGCGTTTGAGGGACGCCTAGATCACCTCTAAGCTGCCTTATTTTTTCCTCAGGCCATCCCGCGTCCGGCAAACGCGCGCATTTGACGCGGAACGCGCTGCGTCTCGGCGTCAAGCGAACGGCGCCTCTCTTATTGCGGTCAATTTCCTGATCTATGGCTTGCCGCGATGAATCTGAAAACAGGCTGAGCGGCCTGAATGAAAAACAACCGGTGGTTGGGGATGCCGTCTCTTGAAATCAATTGCCGCTGGTTGGCATCGCTGTGAGAATCGAGCATGTCGAAGCAGCTCCGCATTGATCGGGCTTTTGCGTGAGAGCGACCCGTCACAAGCAAGAGCCAGGACGAGCCAGGCTTCTTGACGACGTTCCTCCCGCCTCATACGAACGTGTCCTACGGGTTGGATTGATGAAAAGACTGATGCGCGTCTTCGGCTTCCTGTTTGCCACGGGAACGGTCGTGTTCCTGGCGGCCGTGGCGGCGGCGGCGGGGCTGCTCTGGCACTTCTCCCAGGATCTGCCGGACTATTCACAGCTTCAGGACTACGAGCCGCCGGTCATGACGCGTGTACATGCGGTCGACGGCTCGCTGCTTGCCGAATATTCCAAGGAGCGCCGGCTGTATCTGCCGATCCAGGCGGTGCCGAAGCTCGTGATCAACGCCTTCCTCGCCGCCGAGGACAAGAATTTCTATGACCATGGCGGCGTCGATTTCACCGGCATGGCGCGTGCCGCAGTGGCTTACGTCGAGCACTTTGGTTCCAACCGCCGGCCGCAGGGCGCCTCCACGATCACCCAGCAGGTCGCGAAGAACTTCCTCTTGAACAACGAGGTGTCGTTCACCCGCAAGATCAAGGAGGCGCTGCTTGCGATGCGGATCGAGCGCGCCTATTCGAAGGACAAGATCCTCGAGCTCTATTTGAACGAGATCTATCTCGGCTCGGGCACCTACGGCATCGCCGCCGCCTCGCTGGTCTATTTCGACAAGTCCGTCAACGAGCTCACGATCTCGGAAGCGGCCTATCTCGCGGCGCTGCCGAAGATGCCGGGGAGTCTGCACCCGGTGCGAAATCATGACCGTGCGATCGAGCGGCGCAACTACGTGATCGACCGCCTCCAGGAGAACGGCTGGATCCAGCCGGCCGACGCCGACGCGGCGCGCAAGGCGCCGCTGGCCGTCGCCAACCGGGCCAATGGTGCAAAGACCTTTGCCGGCGAATATTTTGCCGAGGAAGTGCGCCGCGACATTTTCGAGCGCTATGGCGAGAAGAAGCTCTACGAGGGCGGCCTGTCGGTGCGCACCACGCTTGATCCGAAGATCCAGGTGATGGCGCGCAAGACCATGGCCGCCGGCCTCGTCAACTACGACGAAGCCCAGGGCTATCGCGGCGCGGTCAGCAAGCTCGACATATCCGGCGACTGGGGCGTCAAGCTCGCCGACGTCAAGTCGCTGGCGGACATTTCGCCGTGGCGGATGGCGGTGGTGCTGGAGACCAGCGACCAGTCGGCCCGGATCGGTTTTCAGCCCGGTCGCGAGCTGGGCGGCGCCGTTGCCAAGGAACGGCAGACCGGCCTCATCACGCTGGATGGCGTGCGATGGACCAAGGTCGCCTCGGGGGCGATGCACGGCAAGTCGCCGACCTCGGTCGCGCAGGT
>Ga0210401_10001590_pt1 | contig 26092 bp, 23 predicted proteins | sample IncBWH32MmetaG_FD_150866 | JGI IMG/M metagenome (GOLD analysis project Ga0210401, IMG submission 150866) | Forest soil microbial communities from Barre Woods Harvard Forest LTER site, Petersham, Massachusetts, United States - Inc-BW-H-32-M | ecosystem: Environmental > Terrestrial > Soil >...
TTGCTTTGCGTTGCCATCGCGGTTCCACGTGCAAGGCGGGTTGGGTTCCTCATTTACGTTCGGCTGCAGCACGATTGCACCTTGTGCCGCGGGGATTACCTCGAAAATCAGCCCCAGCAACTCGCGCTGTAGAGCTTCGACGTCGTGGAAGGAGTTGACAAGATTGGCGATTTTGAAAAATGCCGACAGGTCGCGCGCCATCCGGCCTATGGCCGAGGCGTCCGAGGGCAATCCCGAACGCTGATCGAGGAACAACGCGTTTAGCGTGCCGCTGGTCGTTTGTTTGCCCGCGCCCGATGATTGGGGGCTGGCGTCATGATCCGCGCCGATGAAGAACACAAACTCGCTGCTTCCGATACGAATCTGGTCTCCGTGTCGAACAGGCGTATGGCTTACCCGAATCCCGTTGACGAACGTCCCGTTGTGACTGTCGAGGTCGGAAATTTCATAACTGCCCTGGGAGACTTGGCGGATGGTGCAGTGCTTTCGCGAGACCTCGGAGTCGCCGATCATGACCTGGTTGGCAGCGTCCCGGCCCAGAGACAGCGGATCGTCCGTTATGGCCCGGACGGTTCCCTGCAGCGGCCCTGACATCGCGACCAACCTCGGATTCAAGAAGTCTCCCTCCTGCGGAACAGTCTAGCCTAGCCGAGTTTTCTTTGCGACGAGTCGTCGAATCGATTGGCGTGGCGCGCAACCGCCCGATCGGGATGATCCACTCAAGGCTTCTTTTGCTTGAGTAGATTTTTCGCGGGGAACCTGGCGGTTCTCGCCGGTATCCGATTGACTACCGCCTGCCGCTCTGTAAACCGTGTCGACGCTGTCGGCCAGAACTCATCTTGCTGCAAACGCAGCAGAATGGTCCAGTAAACAAGCCGGTCTCGACTTGGCACCACGCTTGCCTTAGCAAATGCGTCACACCAAGTATTCAGCGGAGGCGTTGAACACTTCGAGAGACAAAAATTCAGTTTGGGTTCCACTGCAAGGAGCCCCAAGGGAGGACGTCATGAAACGCAACCTTATCACGATCCTGTCGCTGGTGGTCATGTCACTGTTGCTCAACGCCACTGGTGCTTACGCTCAGTCCTACGTGAAGGCCAATGTGCCGTTTGCCTTCAACGTTGGCGCGAAACAACTCCCGGCCGGAACCTACGAAATCAGGGTCTTAAGCCAAAGCCCGAACGAGATCATGATCCGGAACCACGAGACCGGGACAGCCGCCTTGTCGATCGCCAGGAGCGAGGGTCCCCGCGACACGGAAAGCAAGCTGGTGTTCGACCGTATCGGTGACCAATACTTCCTGACCGAGGTTTGGAAGGGCTCAGGCGCGGGTGGCATGATCGTCCCCACCTCCAAGCACGAACAAGAGCTGAAGAAGGAGCTGCAGCTCGCCAAAGGATCCGCGGGCGGCAACGAACAGGTCGTCGTCGCTCTAAAGTGAAAGCCACCCAAACCACGAAGCCGGAGCCGACAGCTCCGGCTTCTGCATGTTTGGCGCGGCAAGCGCAAATCGACACCCTATCATGCCCGATTCTGGGTTGACGTTCCGGGGAGACCACATGCTCTTGTCCGCGTGCGGATCTGTCCGGCCACAGGAACGGGCTCAGGCAACGCTTCCGAACGATCACGAAGGCTCAAACAAATCCTTGGTTTATTCATCAGCCTTCGAGGATGACCTGCGCGATGGCGTACTCTTTGGTGTGGGAAAGGGAGAGCGCCACGTGAACTGCGCCGAGCTTCGCCGCGAACTCGGCAGCCTTGCCGTGAAATGCGATCGTGGGACGGCCTCCGGGCTGACGACAGACTTCAGCGTCGCGCCAGGTGACCCCGTGATTCCATCCCGTGCCGATGGCCTTCATCGCGGCTTCTTTGGCGGCGAAGCGCGCAGCGTAACGCTCGACGCGGTTGGCCTTCGACTCGCAGTAGCGGATCTCGGCCTCCGTAAAGATTCTATGTAGGAAGCGGTCACCAAAACGTGCAATGGAAGCTTCGATGCGTGGTACCTCCGCTATGTCGATGCCGGTGCCGACGATCATGTAGACAGTTTAGTGGACGGGCGTCTTATGGAAAAGAGATACAGCTTTTTCGTTTACGGCTTGCGGAAACTCGTGGCGTCGGCGTCTTGCCAGGGCACGGCTTCCGATTTCGACGTTTTTCCGCAAGCTGTTTAGTGCTGCTGCGCGCCAAACTTTTCAGACGCGCCGATAGTCTGGCCGCCAATTCTTGATGGATTTCTTGATATCGGCACGGGCAAGATTCCCCAACAGAGTCCGCTCGACCAGTGCAGGAAGCTCTTCGTCCGAGGCAAAACGCAGTCCGATTAACTGATCCTCGGTGAGCTTCGCGATTTGCGGGCGCAACGAATCGGGCAGCAACGTTGCCAGCCGGAGTCTCTCTTCCAGCCTTATAACGCGATCCTGAACTTTCAGCGCGTACTGCCGGATCCTGGTCACGGCAACAATCAGGGCTGTGTTAAAGACCACGATCCAGAAGTGCAGGAAACCGGGATGGCGCACCGCGAAGACAACGCTGATGATCCACGAGATCGCAAGAACCGGCAAAACGAAGAAGTGGAACGGAGGGTCGAGCCTCCTATGATTGGCAAGGTTTTGCGGAGTACGTTCGGCCATGTGTTCTCCTCTGTTCGCTGCGATTAAAAGTCTAAATCAGGACGGCGGAAAGCGCTGCTCGATGAATGGAGACGTCTGCTCAGAGCAGGCGATCGCCGCGATAGATAACCTGGCCATCGATCAACCGCGCTTCGGCCATGAGCTCATGCTTCTTGACCGGCCCGGTTCCGTCGATGTGGAAGACTTCATGTCCGTGAGCCACCAGCCAGTCGGAAACCAGCATGCGGTGGCAACGGAAATAAACACGCTCGGCACACATGTAGGCCGTGCCTGACTGCTCGGCCAGTTTGAGCAGTTCGGCGATGCCGCGCTGGAAGTCCGCGGTGAGCATGGAATCGGCATAGTTGCGGAAACTGTCGTTGCGCAGCGCGATGTTAGGCGAATCGTCGCGGATCTTCTTGCGGCGACCACCAAGCTCTTTGATCCAGACGTACCGAATCCCGCCATCGGGCATGGCTTTCTCTAACGAGTCGCGATTGAAATGAGGAAAGCGGCGGGACATGGGGAAGGAACGGATATCTACCAAGGTCTGTATGCAGTGGGCCTGGAGGACGGTAATAAATTCATCTAGCGGGCGGGTGGAATGGCCGATGGTGTAAAGGGTAGCCACTAGGTGGTTTCCACTGGGCAGAATTCTTGAGTCCCGCCCGTCATTCTTCAGCGATTTTGCTGATTGCCTGTACCAGCGCTTCGTCCTGCTCTGGAAACACTGTGCGCAGATCGAGCAGCACGCGTCCTTCTTCAACCCGCGCGATGACCGGCGGATCGGAAGCGCGCAGGCGAGCGGAAAGTTCGTCGGCACTCCGGCCCTCAAAAGTCATCGCCAGCAATTCTGTGGGCAGGATTGCGGAGGGTGCGGCTCCGCCTCCAATTACGGATTCGCCGTCCAGCACTTCAATCGACAACCAGGAGGATTTTATTTTCCCCGCCAATGCTTGTGCCCGCGTTCCGATTTCTTCTTTTGATAGACGCATCACGCGTAGAGCGGGGATCGCATCGTGATCACCTTTCACGTAGGCAAGCAGCGTGGCTTCGAGCGCTGCGTAGGTCAATTTGTCGACGCGAAGCGCACGGAACAAGGAGTTCGACCGCATGCGTGCGATCAGATCGCTGCGACCGCTTAGCATGCCTGCCTGCGGACCGCCCAGCAATTTGTCGCCGCTGTAGGCGACCACATCCACGTCCTGGCGCAGGCTGTCGAGTACGCTTGGCTCCCCATTCACGCCAACCGAGCGCAGATCGAACAACGCGCCGCTGCCCAGGTCTTCCAGAAGCGGGATATTGCGCTGGCGAGCCAGGCTGACCAGTTCTTCGAGTTGCGGTTGCTCGGTGAAGCCGGTGATTTGAAAGTTGGACCGATGCACGCGCAAGAGCAGGCGGGTTTGTTCGTTGATCGCCTTTTCGTAGTCGGCGATGCGGGTGCGGTTGGTTGTGCCCACTTCCCGCAGAATGGCATTCGATTTCGACATGACATCGGGAATGCGGAAGGAGCCGCCGATCTCGACGAGTTCCCCGCGGGAGACGATGACTTCGCCATTTTCCGCGAGCGTGTTGAGCGCGAGCAAAACCGCTGCGGCGTTGTTGTTGACTACAATTGTGGAGATCGTAACAGCTGCCGAGCCTCGCTCGGCTGGACCGCCGGGGGCGGCTGTCCCCACGTGTTGATCGAGGAGTTTGTGGAACAAACGATCTATGTGCACGTCGCGCTTGCCGCGCTCGCCTGTTTCGACGTCGAACTCAAGATTGGAATAACTGCTGGCGATCTGCCGGATGTGCTCCAGCGCTGACGCAGCGAGCGGAGCACGACCCAGATTGGTGTGAAGAATGACTCCGGTGGCATTGATGACAGAGCGCAACGAACGTTGCAGAGCTTGTCTCACCCGCCGCGCTACTGCGTCTTCGAGTCCCGAAAGAGCGAGATCGACACCGTTCGCGTCCAGCCGCCCGGCAGCGATTTCCTGCCGCAAGGTTGCGAGCACGGCACGGGCAGCGTCTGTGACCGGGACTTGTCCTTCTTTGGAAGCGAGTGCGACGAGCTCTGGGTTGCGCTGGAGCTCGTCTACAGACGGGAGTTTGCGGTACAGGCCGGTACTCGAATCGATTTTCACCGGCATTGATTATCCCACTGCCAGTAGCGTACGACCAAGAGCCTGGCCTCCTCGCCCCACACGGACGAGGGCATCCGTGTCTACCTGACTTTGGTGCACAACGGGCGTTGACGCCCGTCCTCCATTGCCTCGACTAGCCTACTTCTACGAGGCCGTAGCTTTTGTGCCAGCGAGTGCGCATGTAGCGCAGGGCCGCGTCGATCTCGGCTTGACTGATTTCTGAGTTCGGACCGGCCAAGACCATGGCAGCTTCATGCTTTGCGGCTTCGAGCAACTGACGATCGCGGATCAGATTGGCCACCTGGAAGCTGGGCATGCCGGCCTGCCGGGTGCCAAAGAACTCACCTGGGCCACGAAGTTCCAAGTCGAGTTCTGCGATCTGAAATCCGTCGCTGGTGCGTACCATTGCGGCCAGGCGGCGCTCTCCATCTTCAGAAACTTTGCCGCCGGTCATAAGCACACAGTAAGACTTGGCAGCGCCGCGGCCGATGCGGCCGCGAAGCTGATGAAGTTGAGCCAACCCAAAGCGCTCGGCGTGCTCGATGACCATCATGGTCGCGTTGGCAACATCAACGCCCACTTCAATCACGGTCGTGGCGACGAGAATGTCCATCTCTCCCTTCTGGAAAACGCGCATGACCTGCTCTTTCAAGTCGGGTTCCATGCGGCCATGCAGCACGCCAACCCGCAAATCCGGGAAGATTTTCTGGCTCAACTCTTTGTACATCTTCACGGCCGCTTTCAGTTCCGTCTCTTCGTTTTCCTCAATCACGGGATACACGACATAGGTTTGGTGTCCGGCAACCACTTGTTTGCGCACGAAATCCCAGACTTCGGGCGAGCGTTCGTCGGATACGCAGCGGGTAAGGATGGGAGTGCGTCCGGGTGGCATTTCGTCGATCACGCTGACGTCCAGGTCGCCGTAGAGAGTAAGAGCAAGAGTGCGAGGAATGGGAGTTGCGGTCATAACTAAAACATCCGGCTCCGGACAAGCTGCAGGGCTTCGCTCGGCCGGGACGGGCGAGTCTCCCATCACCACGCGATCATCTTTTGTTTTCTTCATCAGCTTGAAGCGCTGCAGGACTCCGAAGCGGTGCTGCTCGTCCACGATCACCATGCCCAGCTTGTCGAACTCGACTTTTTGCTCGATCAGGGCGTGCGTCCCGATCACGAGTTGGGCATTGCCTTGGGCGATGTGACGGCGGGTCTGGCGCTTGCGATCGTCTTCCATGGAACCGGTCAAGAGAACGACTCGATAGCCTGCGCTCTCGAGGATACGGCGAGCAGAGAAGTAATGTTGTTGCGCAAGGATTTCGGTGGGCGCCATCAGCGCAACCTGATATCCGTTCTCCATTGCGATAATGGCGGCCTCGAAGGCAACGATGGTTTTGCCCGAGCCTACGTCGCCCTGCAACAGGCGGCGCATGGGAAACGGCTTTTCCATGTCCGAAGCGATTTCCTTCAGCACCCGCTTCTGCGCCGCCGTGGGATGAAATGGAAGAATCTTCTTGATGGCGGCGCGGGCACGATCGTCTAACTGGAAAGCAATTCCGGTCTGCGCCTTCTGTTCGCGACGCTTCAGCTCAAGTCCAAGTTCGACGAAAAACAGTTCTTCGAAAATGAGCCGAAGATGAGCTGGGGTGCGGGAAGACAGCAGATCGTCAATACTTTCGCCGGCATCGGGCCAGTGAACCTTCTGCAACGCTTCTCGGGGCGGGATAAGGCTCAGATGACTCCGAACTGCTGCCGGAATGGGGTCGGGCAAATCCGGCGGAAGATTCTCCAGTGCGGTGTGGATGATGCGCCGAAACCATCGAGAGGTCAGACGGCCCTGTCCAGCGGACTCGTAGATGGGTACGATGCGCCCGATTTCGAGCGATGCCGCCAGCTTTTGTTCCGCGGAATCGGCGCTGCCGTCTTCAGCAACTGCTCCAATAATCTCGAACTGAGGCTGGGTAAGCTGGAGTTCGCCGCCGCGGTAGTCCTGCTCAACCTTGCCGTACAGGGCCACGATCTGGCCGGGCTTGAACTTGTCCCGAAGATAAGTGGCGTTGAACCAGATACACTTCAGTCGCGTCCGGCCCTGCCCGGCGGTCATCTGAAAGATGGGCATTCTGCGGGTACGGAAGAGGCCGGAGGTCCGCACTTCAGCAATCACGGTAGCCATTTCTCCAGCCCGCAGTTCAGAAATACCTCTCGGGTTGAGCCGGTCTTCGTAGCGAAACGGCAGGTAGTGCAGCAGGTTGTCGAGAGTTTGAATGCCCTTGGCCGCCAGGAGCTCGGCAAGCTTCGGGCCGATGCCCTTCACGTATTGAACGCAGGTGCTCGGTTGCAGCATCTGATGCGATGTTAGCAGGAGGCGTCTCAGGTGCTATAGTCCGCGAGGCGTTTCCCGTTCAAGAGGGGGCGTCTCCCAGACCGGGATCAGGTACAGTATGTCCAAGGCAACGACCAATTTTATTCACGCTCTGATTGCGGTTCTCGCCGGGAACGGAGCCTACTTTCTCCTGATGAAGTATCTTCCGCCACGAGCGCGTCATGCGCCTTTTCAAATCGATCTCGGGCTGGTGGTGGACTTCTGGTTCTGCCTCGTGGTGTTCGGCATAATCAAAACCATAGCTGGCCGGAGCCGAAGGTCCAACCGATCCAGCTAGGACCTGCTGTCTCCCTCAGAAAGCCAAGATTCCTTCGCTTGCGGCTAAGCAACCACTGCTGCTTGTCTGGATTTTCGACAAAGGTGTCTAAGACTTTCATCCACGACAGGTTACTTTCGGAACCTCCGTAACCGGAGACGGGGAGGCTAGAATCTGGGCTGTAAGCATGCAAAAGATCTCCATCCTCTATGACGCGAGTCAGGCGGTGCTCTCCACGTTCGAGCTGGATGAGGTGCTGCAGCAAATCCTGACCATTGCGCGCGACTACTTCCACCTGCAGAACGTTGCCATCCTTTTGCGGGAGAAAGATGAGCTCTATGTGCGCTGCCAGGTTGGCTGGGACGATGGCCATGACAAGGTTCGGCTCCCGATAGGAAAGGGAATCACCGGAGCCGCTGCTCAGCAGAAACGCCCCATCTATGCCGCGGATGTCACCAAGGACGCGCGTTACATTCTGACAGCCAAGAACACCCGCTCCGAACTGGCCGTCCCGCTGATGGTACGCGACCACGTGGTGGGCGTGCTGGACTGCCAGAGCGAAAACCTCAATCACTTCGATGCTGAAACCACAGACCTGCTGGCCCTGTTTTCCACGCAGGCGTCCATGGCCTTGCAAAATGCCCGGCTGTACTCGCTAGAGCGACACCGTGCCTCGCAGCTGGAAGCGATCAATGCGATCGCACAGCAGATGACTGCCGTACTAGACCTGAAAGAATTGCTCTCCAAAGTGTGTATGAGGATCCAGGAGGCTTTTCAGGTCTGCCACGTCTCGGTGCTCTTGAAAGATGAAGAAGACCTGGTGCTGCGCGCAAGCCACGGAAAGCTCACTGGACACACTCTGGAAGGAGGTCGGCTGTCAGAGGGAGCAGGACTTTGGCAGCAAGCCCTGGCAGCGGGAAAGACCATGATCGAGAATGATATGAAAGCGGTTCCCGACAGAAGCTTATATGCCGAAACCGGATCGAGCATGTGCATTCCGCTGGTCTCGTTTGGACAAACGCTGGGGGTTTTGGTGCTGGATACAGCCCGCACCGACGCTTTTAACGCCTACGATACGCAGCCGCTGGAATCCGTAGCGGATATCTGTGCCACTGCCATCCAGAACGCTCACTATGTCGAGCGGGTAAAACAACTGGCCTATCTGGATGGACTAACGGGAATTTTCAATCGCAGGTTCTTCGAACTGCGGATTGTGGAGGAGATCGATCGGGCGGAGCGATTCGGCACCGGCCTGGCGGTGGTCATGGTGGACATTGACCAATTCAAACGCCTGAATGATGAATTCGGGCACCTCCTGGGAGACGAGGTGTTGCGGCAAGTGTCTTCGATTTTTCATCAACAACTGCGGAAAATCGACGTTCTGTGCCGTTACGGAGGTGAAGAATTCGCTATTCTGCTTTGCCAGACCAATGCTGTCCACGCCCTGGGGGTCGCGGAGAAGCTACGCAAGTCGGTGGAATCCTGGCAGTTCCCGGGCGTCCCCCGGCCGGTTACCATCAGCGCAGGAAGCGCAAACTATTCCGAACACGGTTGCACCCGCGACGAATTAGTGAAGGCCGCCGACGCAGGCTTGTACGCTGCCAAACAGGCTGGCCGGAATCGAGTTTGCCTGGCCCCACAACTCGGCTTGGCAAAGGGCTCCAGCAACTAGCCCAAATATTCGATCAGAACAAGCGGTCGGATCGGTCAAATTCCTGCCTTAGTTCCCTCTCCATCTCACGCTGGTGGTCTCGCCATTCCCGTTGCACATCGCGCATCTGGCGCTTGTACTCTTCGGCGCGTCTTTGGGCTTCCCGGGTCTGTCGTTCAATCTCCGGCTTCAGTTGTTTCATCTGACGATTGATGGCTTCTTCCATCTCCGGCCTGAGGTGGGCCCATTCAGTCTCGATCTGGCTTATTTCCTCCCTAGTCTTGGCGTCGATCTCAGGCATACTCAAATCCAGGCTCTCACGGAAAAGATCCGATTGCTTGCGTTCCGGCAAGGTGATGGTGATGGTCTGCTCTTTCTTGTCACGAATCACGCTGATGTTGGCGGTGTTGTCCTTACGCGAGCGCAAGGCGTGACTGAAGTCGCCACTATCGCGGATGGGTTCACCATTAATTTTGACGATCACGTCGCCGGCGCGAAAACCAGCTTTGTCCGCACCGCTCCCCTTCTCTACCGAACGCACCAGAACGCCCTGGCCATTCTTGGCTCCGAAGAAATCTCCGAGCTGCGGTGTAAGGTTCTCCACCATCAGACCGCTGCGCGCCGAGGAGTGCACCACCACGATGGAAACCGGCATGTCCATCTCGGGCATAACCGGCATTACGGGCATGGTCGGCATCGTCGGCATGTTGAACTTGAATTGCTTGCTGTCGGGACCAAAGCTGTAAGAGTAATTTTTCTTGCGATCGCCGAGCTCGACCTTAATGGTCATGCCCTGGCCGTTGCGGCTGACGCCCAGCGTCACCACTCGTCCGGGCGGGGTTTCGCGAATCATGCGGCGCAACTGCTCGACGCTTTGTACGTCCGTACCATTTAGAGTCAGGATCACGTCCTGCTCTTTGAGCCCAGCCTTGCCGGCGGGAGCATCCTGATCCACCATAGTCACTTCTACGCCGCGCTCGTCCTTCAGATGGAGCGGCGGCAGGCGGTCGGGAGTGATGTCTCGCGTGTCCACCCCGAGATAGGAACCACTGCCCCAATCCTCACTGGTGTAACCATAATAAGTGTCAGTAGCCGGAGCAAACGAACCGTTGTCGGCAGCGTAGGTTGTTACCGCCAGAAGCGGCAGCACGATCATCGTCGTCAAAACTGAGTTTCGCATGTTCGCCCTCCCAAATTTCCAAGAAGTATCCTAGTGACTGGACCGGCGGAAACAGATGTCCCCGGTCGTGGTGCGCACTTTGAGCACCGGACCACCACCGTTCAGACTTCCTTCCGCAGTCACGGTCTTTGGGCCGTAGTCGCCACCTTCAGTGGTAACTCGGATATCCGGAAAATCTGAACGAATGTTGTGACCGTTAGCAACTTCGATCGAAGCACGAACGCTGATGTTCACGTTCGGAGCCAGGTAGACTGTGATGTCGCCGGCGGAAGTCTCAAGCTCGGAATCGTGGTGCTCGCCGTTTGCCGCAACGAACTTTGCCACGATTCCACCGGCTGCGGTCTCCGCCCGCGCCGATGGTACTCCGTTCAGTTCAATGCTCCCCCCGCCAGTTTCAGCGCGGACAGGGCCTTTGGCGGAGCTGAGGCGAATACTGCCCCCGCCAGTTTCCATTTCCACTGGACCGCCGATATCGCCCAGATCGATACTGCCGCCGCCTGTACTGGCCTTCACTCGACCCGCGCAGCGCTCCACCTGAATGCTGCCGCCCCCGGTCTCCAGCACGGCCCCTTGCATACCCGAGACGATGGATACGCTGCCCCCACCGCTCTCGGCTTCGATTTTGCCCTTTGCGGAATTCACCTTAATGGAACCCCCGCCAGTGTGCAGGCTGACGTCAGAGGCCACACTGCCAACATCAATGCTGCCGCCTCCGGTTTCCGCGTTGATGGCGCCGCCGATATCGTCAACCCGGATGGTGCCTCCGCCGCTTTGCGCATCAAGTCGGCCGGTGATCCCGCTGGTGCTGACGTTGCCACCTTCAGTCTCGATTTTTACCTCATCCATCTCGCGTGGGACATTGACTACAAAATCGCCGGAAAACTTGTGCGGCCTGCCGCCTTGCCAATCACCCACGATCCAGGCCGTATCTCCGTGGACGTAAGCGCTGATCTTGTAGTTCTCAAATTCGCGCCGCGCCCTGTCTTCCGAACCGCTATAGGAATGATTACGAATGACGTAGTTGATGCCTTGCTGCGAACCACCTTCCACGCGCACCGAACCGATATCAACTTTGACCTTGAGATTCTTGACCATCGCGAGGGATCCGGTGATCTCCTGCGTCCAGTTACCGCCATCACCATAAACGCGGGTCTGTTGCGCGCTTGCCAAGGGCAAGATCAACAACAGCACCGCGACAAATTTAGAGAGTTGCTTCAACATTCACCTTCCGTTCTCATCCTCACACCCCCGAAGGGTGGGCTAGATAGGCATGAGCCCATCCCACGTACCTGCTGCTATCTCAATCAAATTCTGGAAGCTGCGCCAGCATAATTCGAGCTTGCGACCGAATGTATTGGTTCTGATCGCTCTGCGCGAGCTTTTGCAAAACCAAACGTACGCTGCTGTCGGCTCGTACCGGTTCGAGAAGATGCAGGGCTTCGGTGCGGGCTCCCGGATTGGCATCCTGGACTAGGGTCTCAAGCATCGCATCCCGCACCCGCGGATCGCTCTTCACATACGGACCCAAACCGTCGAGCGCCTTCAGCCGCACTCCCGGATTTGAGTCGTAACGTAAGGCATAAATGAGCGCTTCGCGAACGTGCATGTTGTTCGGCTCCTGGCTCAGCAGATCGACGGAGTCCATCCGCACGCCTGAGTTGTAGTTGTTGCGCGCCGCAAACAGCAACAACTGCTGGATGCGTTGATCGTTAAGCGAGCCTTGCGCTTCCTGCGTGGAAACCGTGTTGTACTTGATGCTGATGTGGTTCGATCCGGGATCCTGCGAGATAGACTGAATGCCCGTGATGGAGGACTCTGCTGGTGTGCTGACGGGGCCCGAAATGATCGGAGCGCCATTGCCGCTTACAACCTTGTATGTGGTCGCGATGCCGCCGGCAAAACCAACAATGAAGATAGCCGCGGTCAGGGCGGGAGCAAAACGAATCTGACGAAGCCATGCCGCGGGATCGAAAATCAGCCGATGCCAAAACCTGCCCTGCTCGGCAGTTTCAAGCCCTTCCTGCAGCCGCATACGAGAAGCCGCAACCAGGTTGGGCGAGGGCTCCTCGACTGGCAACTCGGAAAGCATAGCGTGGAACTTGCGCGTCGTCTTGAGCTCGGCAGTACAGTCGGCGCAGCGTGCCAGATGTTGCTCCAACTCGTAACGCGCGTCATCGGCCAGTTCGTTATAGACGTACAGCAGAACGTTTTCTTTAACCCACTCGCATTTCATAATTGCACCCCCTCAGGGGAAAAAACTCATCTCATATCCGCCAGCGCGCCCCGCAATTTCTGAGTCGCCCGGAACAGAGTATTCTTCGCCGTTTCTTCCGTCGTGTGCAGCACCTCACCGACGGTTCGCAGCTTAAGCCCGTGGTAGTGCTTCAGCTCAAAAACCATTCGCTCCCGGGGCGTTAATTTCTCCAACGCATGGCTGATGCGCTTGCCCAACTCGCGACGCATCAGATCGCGCTCGGGATTCGCACCCGACCGGCCATCCGGAACTTGATCGAGTACATCGTACTGCTCCCCGGACGCGTCCGTTGCAACCGGCGCATCTTCTTTACGCACCTGCCTCTTTCGCAAGTGATCGAGGCAGAGATTGGTCACGATTCGATAGATCCAAGTGTAAAAAGAGCACTCAAAGCGAAAATTGCCGATGCTCTTGTACGCCTTCAGGAAAGCTTCCTGGTAGACATCCTGGGCTTCGGGTTCCGAGCCGGTGAGATGGAGAGCTAGCCGCAGCACTGCCTGGTCGTAGTTCCGCACCAGCTCCTCGAAAGCCGCACGATTGCCGCGCTGCGCCTCGCGGACCAGTAAGGTGTCGTCGATACGCCCTGAAGCCTGCCCAGCCATATGGCCCCGTAATTGGGGGTCCTGGATTCCGCCAGCTTCTTCCCTTGGGTCCCGTCTCACTACCGGATGGGAACACTCGCCAACTGCAAATGGTACAGCCCATGCGCCGGCCGGCATATTTTCTTTGTCCTCGAATGCACCGGGACGCCTTTGCCGTTCTTCCCGGTTGCATAGCTATGGACGGGCTCAAAGCCCAACCGTGAGCAGGAATTATAGAAGTCTGGCAGGATTTTTGCCGTCAAAGAACACATGTAACAGGATGGAAGCACAAAGGTTATGCCGGTCAGCGAGGTTCTAAGGGGCGGTGCGGTCGACCGCCCCGGTTTGATCTTTATTCGATGGCTTCCTTTTCAATCACGACCTTCAGATGGGCGGTCACATCCTTGTGCAGCTTAATGGGGATCATGAATTCACCCAAAGTCCGAAGCGCCTCGTGAAGCTGGACCTTGCGGCGATCCACGTTGAAGCCTTTTTTCTCGAGCGCGTCCCCGATGTCACTGGACGTGACAGAACCGAACAGCTGATCGTGCTCTCCGGAACGGCGCTGGAAAGCAACCGAGAGACCGTCAAACTGCTTGGCCAGTTCTTCCGCCTGCGCCTTCTCCTTGGCCGAACGGCGCACCGATGCCGCCTTCATCTGCGCAATCACCGCTTTGTTGCCGGCGGAGGCTTCAATGGCGAGCTTTCGCGGCAGCAGGTAATTCCGCCCGAATCCCTCGGCGACTTTCACCACATCGCCGCGCGCTCCCAGCTTGGCTACATCTTCTTTAAGAATGACTTCCATCGATGACTCCCGTTCTAAGATGTCTACAGGCCACAAACTTCCGAATGACCACGGACTGGCCCAAGAAATCCGTGCGGATCCGTGGCCGCTTTTTATGCCGCGCGGCCGGCAAATGGCAGCAGAGCAATATTGCGCGCCTGCTTGATCGCCAAAGACAGACGTCGCTGGTGCGGCGTGCACACTCCGGTTAGACGCCGGGGAACGATTCTCCCGCTCTCTGCCACGAACTGCGCCAGAAGACGAATGTCCTTGTAGTTGATGGCCTCGATCTTTTCGACGCAGAACTTGCAAACCTTCTTGCGCCGGAAATACTTTCGTCCGGCACCGCCGCCACCCTCGCGACCGCCGCCAGGTCCACCCGGACGAGACGGACGCCGCTCGCCGCGATCAGGCCGATCGCCGCCGGAAGATGATTCCGATGATGTTGATCTAGTTTCGTCAGCCATGTTGCTCCTTAAATCAGTCGTTAGTCGTTGGTCATTGGTCGTTAGCGTTCTTGGCGTCGATTCGTGTTGGCCAACGACCACAGGCCAACGACCAATGGCGCCTTACTATGCCGTCGCCGCGGGAACTTCCCCAGCCGCCTCAGCGGGTGGCGCTGGCGCTGCGGCTTTGCGTTTTGCGTCCTTGATCGCCTTGATTTTGTCCAGGCGCTTCTGCTCTTCATCGATGCGCACGGTAAGAAACTTGATCACCGGTTCGGTAACGCGCAGACGGCGCTCCAGTTCATGAATCAGGCCACCGCCGCCTTCGACCGTCAGCAGCACGTAAATGCCGTCGTGAAATTTCCGGACGGTGTAAGCCAACCGCCGCTTGCCCATGCGTTCCACGTTCTTCACGTGCCCGGACGAAGAGGCTACCGCAGCCTCCAACGTGGAAATAAGTTTGTCCTGGTCCTCTTCCGCCATATCGGGGCGGACGATGAACATTAGTTCATAAGTACGATTCATTCGTTGTCTCCATGTGCATGCGTAAAAATCCGTGGCTAATCTTTTTCTTCTGTGTCGACCTTGCGGTTGAAGCGATTCATCGCCGCAGCCGCGCCCTCGGTCACAATCGTTTTCACCGAGTCGGCCGCGACCTCAAGCATCTCGTCCACAACCTTGAGCTGCGCCTTACGAAATGGCGACAGCAAATAACTCATTCCGTCTTCGACTTTGCGATCCGGAGCCACCCCCATTCGGATCCGCAAAAAATCATTCGTGCCCAGAGAACTGATGATGGACTCGATCCCGTTATGACCCGCCGAACTCCGCTTCCGCTGAATCCGAATCGTTCCCAGCGGAAAATCAAGTTCATCTTGAATCACGATCAGGTCTTCTTCCGGCCTGACGTCATGCTTCGCAACCAATTCACGAACCGAGGTGCCACTCAGGTTCATGAACGTCTCCGGCTTGGCCAGCAGAACCGTTTCCGAGCCGATGGTCACACGCGCAGTCAGCGCGCGGCACTGACGATTTCTAACCTCAACCCCGTACTCGCTCGCAATCCGGTCAACAACACGAAATCCGAAATTGTGAGGCGTGAACTCGTAGTCGTCTCCCGGATTGCCCAGCCCCACAATAAGTTTCACGTGTTCACCACAGAGGCACAGAGTCACAGAGAAAATCTTAGGCCATTTTTTCATTCGTAATGCAAGCGTTCTCTGTGTCCCTGTGACTCTGTGGTGAAATCTATTTCTTCTCTTTCTTCTCGGCCTTCTCCGCCTTCTCCGCCTTCTCCGCGGCAGGCTCCGCGCCTTCTTCGCCAACTTCCTGCTTGCCCTTCTTGATAACCTCGGGTTCCGCAGGAGTAGCTCCGGCTTCTGCAGCCACCGCCTCCGGCGTAGCCACAACTTCTTCCTTCACCGTGATCACCGTTGCCACTGGCTGGTTCGGATCAGTCAGGAATTTAAGCTTGTCGCCGTGCGGCAGATCGGTCACGCGCAACACCTTCCCGAAGACCAAGTCGGTGACATCGGCTTCGATGAACGCCGGAATATCGCCTGGCAAGCATTCGATCTCCACTTCGCGAAGAATCTGCTCCAGAATGCCGCCTTGCTGCTTCACCCCCGCCGCTTCGCCCTTCAGCACGATCGGGACATTGACGGTGAGCGTCTTGTCCATGGCGATCCGCTTGAGGTCGATGTGCAGCAACGCCCCTTTGATGGGCTCGTACTGCCAATCCACGATCATCGCCTTGGTGCGTTCGCCACCATCGAGAGCCAGATCAAAAATGGTGTTGTAGCCGGTCTGTGAGTGCAGAATGCGCGAGACCTGGCGCGGATCGAGGCTGACTGGCACAGCCTCCTTGCCAGCGCCATACACGACAGCCGGAACTTTGCCCTCGCGGCGCACCCGGCGAGCGTCGTTCTTCGTACCAGCCACGCGCGGCTGCGCTTCCAATACAGCGTTTTCGGTTGCAGTTGCCATAATTTTGATTCCTGTTTACAAAAATAATTTGCTGACCGATGTCTCTTCGTGAATCGATTGGATCGCACGTCCGATCAGTCCGGCGATGGAGAGAACCCTGATCTTCGACTCTTTTCGTGCCGCCTCGCTCAGCGGAATCGTGTTCGTCACCACCACTTCCGTGAAGTGAGACTTCGAAATGTTTTCCACCGCCGCTCCAGAAAGCACCGCATGCGAAGCGCATGCATACACCGCGCTGGCGCCGTTCTCCATCAAAGCGCTGGCAGTTTTCACCAATGTTCCCGCGGTATCGATCAGGTCGTCGATCACCAGGCAAGTCTTGCCGTCTACATCTCCGATCACGTGCATGACCTCGGCCACATTCATCTCCACGCGGCGTTTGTCGACGATTGCCAAAGCAGAGTCCATTTTCTTGGCGAAGAATCGTGCGCGCTCCACGCCGCCCGCATCGGGCGAAACCACGGTCAGATTCGGCAAGTTCAGCTTCCTGAAGTGATCCACCAGCACTGGTGACGCAAATAAATGATCGACGGGAATGTTGAAGAAGCCCTGCAACTGCGGCGCATGCAAATCGACGATCAGCGCCCGATCGGCGCCCGCGGTCGTAAGCAAATCCGCAACCATCTTTGCTGAAATCGGAACGCGCGGTTTATCTTTACGATCCTGCCGGGCATACCCAAAGTACGGAATCACGGCCGTAATGCGGCGCGCGGAAGCCCGCTTGAGCGCATCAATCATGAACAGCAGTTCCATGATGTGCTCGTCCACCGGACGGCAAGTCGGCTGCATCACGAAGACGTCTGCGCCGCGCACGTTCTCCTGAATCTGAGCGTAGGCCTCACCGTCGCTGAAGCGCGTTACCAGCGCCTGTCCACGGTTCATGCCAAGAAAAGCGCAGACCTCATCGGCAAGCGCCTCATTGGCGGTGCCGGAGAAGATTTTGAACTTATCGTCGCCGCGGCCGCGTTGGGGCTTGCGCTCCGATTTTTCGTCAGGGCCCGTCAGAGCCTTCTTTTCCGTCACTGTCGCAAGAGTTGCCATGGTGTTCAGCTCTTAGCTCTTAAGCTTTTAGCCTTTAGCTCTTAGCGTGAGCCCTCGAACCCTAGCTCGGAAGCTAAGAGCCCTGAGCTAACAGCCAAAAGCTGCTTTTCTGGCTGGGCCGCTAGGATTCGAACCTAGACAAAGTGCTCCAAAGGCACTTGACCTACCATTAGTCGACGGCCCAGTTTCCCTGAATACAGATTTCAATTGTCGGTTGACGACTGGCTGGCCCTTCTAGTGTAACTCGCCGCCCAGAATCGGCAACCCGAAATCGTCAATCGAAAATCTTCTTCCAGTACTGCGGGCGCGTCAGTGTAGTCGTGGCCGTTGCCGGAATCCCGTCCTTGCGCAATCGAGCCGCAGCTTTCTCGGCCGCCACGCGGGAAGCGAACAACCCATAAGTCGCGGAACCCGAACCGGAAAGCGACGCATACACTGCGCCTGCTCGCACAAGCACACTCTTAACCTCGCGCAATTCGGGATATTTAGGAAAGACGACTCGTTCAAAGTCGTTTTCGATCCCGGTACGGACGAGGTCGAGAAGCAGTGTCTCGGCCCGGCCCCTGCCTTTGCTCACAGGGACACCGGTTGAAGCCCCCCCAGACTTGAGCTTGCCCTGGGAGAGACCGCCCAGCCACGCCGAAAGCACGCGACCGAACTCACCCATTCTATCGGACGCTGCGGTAACCGTCAATTTAGCTGTTTTGTCTTTAATTGCGCGGGGACGGGCGTCCTCGCCCGTCCAGGTCGAGCAAAGCTCGACAGCCTCCTCAGCGGCTGAAGCCGAAGTCTGATCCGCGCTCTCGGCACCACTTAAGTCGTGCCCTTCCAAGATCTTTTCGTGACTACGGGAGAGCGCTTGGGCACGGAAGGGCACGGCTTCAGAGGTGCCGCCCCCCGCCCTATAAGAGACGGGCTCTAGCCCCTGAGGTTCACGCGAGACCAGCAAATCCCAATCCACAAAAGCCTTCGGAGTCGAAACTCCAATATCAGGAGTCGCAACCACGCACGGAATCGCCGGCAAGTCCGGCAACGGATAAACCTCCTCGCCCCGCCCAACCCCCAACACCATCCCGCCAACGAGAAACAGAGGCAAATCTGATCCAACCTCAGCCGCAATCCGCAACCGTTCAGGCCCAGTCAGCTCTTTCTTCAACACCCGCTCAAGCGCCAAAAGCACAGCGACAGCATTCCCCGACGCCCCGCCAAGCCCACCCTGTACCGGCAGCCGCTTCTCAATTTCGATCACCACCCGACCCCGCGCCTTGAGCGCCATCATCGCAAGCTCAACAATCCGATAGCACGTATTCGACCCATCTCTCGGCACGCGCAAATCGTCACAACGAATCTCAATACCCGATCCCCGCCCAACCGACACGCGAATGACATCGTGCAACGCGACAGTCTGATAAACCGTCCGCAGCTGATGAAAGCCTTCAGCCCGAAGCGCACCGATCCGCAAACCGAGATTAATCTTGGCGAACGATCGAACGGTTATACCCATGGATGGATGATTTTAACCACAAAGCACACCACGAGAGAATTTGAAGTTCTCTGCGACTCCGTGTCTCTGTGGTGAATGGGTTAGCTTCTTCGCTTGTAGTAAATCGCGAACTCAAACCCCGGATTCGCGGGAAATAACTCCGCCACTTTCCTCAATCGCTCCGCCATCTGGGCCGGAGCGAGCAGCGGATAATCGCGCTCCCGCAGATCGTAATAATCCACATCAATAAACAAAGAGAGCAAATAGATGGAAATTGCGTCGGAGAAAGTCGCCGCCAAATATTCGTTCTTATGCTTCTCGGCATCCGGCTCATGCAAAGTCGCCGCCTTGCGTGACTCCCACGCGTCGAGCGAAGTTTCGCCGCGAACCCCGGCCTCGACCTGCTTCCACACCAGATCAGCAAACTCCGCAGACACTCCCGCCTTCTCAACTACAGCGTGTCCCACGTTGATGTAGAACTCAAACGCCACGGAAAACTTGTCGTCCATCAAGCGGGTAGAGATAAACACGCACTGCGAATCGCCGAGGTCGATATTGCGATGGCAAACCGCGTTGTCGCTGAGCACAACGTCGTAGCGATCAGCGATCACGGTGTCCTCGCCCTGATTCACCGTGAGCGGCACAAAGTAATAAGCCTTGCGCTGTAAAGCGGCGGCAGCGGTATCAGGGACAGCGGCGACCATTCGTTCCAGATCAGACGCTGCCACGGTGACCTCGCCGACGACGGCATAGCAGATGCCATTGGGCGCCTGCGAGACAGGGCTTTGGCGAACCACCTCGTCCGGAGATCGCGTGATTGCGGGCGCAGCTTGCGACATAGCAGTATTCTAACGCACTACCGGAGTAAGCTTCGCCGAACTCGAACAAACCGCCACCGGGGCGCTATACATCACCAAGGGCGGCAGCATTACAATGAATGGTCATGGTCGTAAGCAGAGAGCTCACAGGCAAGCCCCGCTGGCATTTGATCCCGATGCGGGTTTTGCTTGTGACTTTTCTTCTGACGCTGCTTTTTTTCGCGATAAGCCTGCTGCTCGGCATTCTAGGAGTCGTGATCGCAGCGCGCTTGCGTGCTCTCCCTCCGAATATGTCGACAGCGTATCGTTATGTCGCGCTACCGGTTGCCGCGGCGGGCGGCGCCTTCGCTTTAGTTTCGGCCAGCGTGATGGAAATCCGCCGCTACCGCCAGACTAAAGCCCTGGCGGAGATTGAACGGATCAGCGAAGCCGTCTCAGGACAAAGTCAATGTAGGCGTGGGCGTCCACGGACGCCCACGCTGGACCACGAATAGTCATTATCTTTTGCGAATCTACTTCAACCCTTCAACCAGATACAAATCGGCAAGCATGCGATGGTACCCGAAGACGCAGGTTTTGGCATCGGGCGTCATGAGAATGGGACCGATCGTTTCAACCCCGGCGGGATCAGACGGCATGAGCTGCCTCCACAAAGTGCGCTGCCCGGTTTGCAAATTGAGGCGATTAACCCGAGCGGGCAGCTCCCCAGGCTGATAAACATAGAGCGACCGGCTGTCGGAACTGAAGGTAATCGGCTGTTCCCCGGGATTGAGTCCCGGAATGGGGCGCGGCTCGCTCCCGGCAACGGGAAAGAGATACCCCTTCTGGTCGGGGCCGATCCCGGCAACCCACTGCGAGTCCGGCGAGATCACAAACGCTGTTCCGTTTACGCCCTCCTGCGTGATGGGCTGGCTTTTTCCAGAAGCCACGTCGCTGACGTATAGCCGCACACCTTTGCCCGGCTCGTTGCCTGAAAACAGAATTCGCTTCCCGTCAGGAAACCAATGGGACCACGAATGGTTGATCTTGTCCTTCGTCAGGTCCCTGGCCTCACCGGCACCGGTCGTCAGCAGCTTCAGCTGGGACGGCGAATCCTGAGTCTGCGCAATCACCGATTTTCCATCAGGCGACAACGCCACCGCCCCGCCTTCGCCCAGCAGAACCGCAGGCGCACCATCGGTCTTGCGAATGTAGACCGCGTACGAAAGGCCGCCGGACTTCGAGTAATCCAACGATCCGCCGCCACCTTCTTCGTCGAAGAGCAAGGTTTTGCCATCGCCCGACAAGTCCGCGGGATAGGTGTAATCCAGCCAGGAGAGATCGTGCTGTTTGGCGTCCCCGTCGGTCATCCCGATCAACTCGCGCCGCCAACTCGCCCGCATCAACAAAACCCGCCCATCCTTAAAGATGTCAAAAATCATCACGGCGCCGGGGAGGCGTAATACCATTCGCTCTTTGCCGTCCATCGAGACCGCATACAGCGTACGGTCCACACCTGATTTACTGGCGGTGAACCAAATCTCTTTGCCATCCGGTGACCAGGCGAGACCCTGAATAGTGAACCATTCTCCCGACAACGATCGCTTGTTTCCCGCCAAGTCGACCAGCGCCAGCGAACCGCTGTCATCGCCCTGAACTGGATGATCGATAAATGCAATCTGATCTCCCTTTGGAGAGACGCGAGGGTGACCGATCCATCCGCCGGTCTCGTAAAGAGGCTTTCCAACCGGGAATTCGAGGCGATTCCGCCCACCTAAATCACGCACTACGGCGAGGCTGGTTCCGTCCGCCGACCAATCGGCCCACTGCACTTGTTCCAGCACTTCTCGCGGAGCTCCACCGACCAAAGGCGCGCGTGCCAGCGTGCCCATATTCACCCACGTGCCGATAGCTTTGCTGTTCAGCAGCACGGCCATCTCCGACGCCGAAGATACTGACACGAGCTGGGTCCGAGTAAGTCCCATCGAGCGTGCCTCGGGGGCTTCAGGACGCGCGGTAAACACATCGACCGGACTGCCTTGCCACGCGGCGCTGTAGAGAATCGTCTGCCCATCCGGAGCAAATCGCGCTGACCGGATGCTGCCACGTCGAAAAGTCAGCTGCCGGTAGACTGGAGGCGGCAACGGCGGCTTGGTGAAAAGCAACTTGCCGACATACACGCCCGCTGTCAGCGCGAGCAGCGTGCAGACTCCAAGCACCAGCGCTATCGGACGGCGTTTAGGCTGTGTCGTCGCTGTCAGCGTAACTGCAGTGACCGCCGACCCGGACGAACCACTCGTTTCGGCAACCGTCGAGGTGCGCGACGAATCGAGGGAGCGTTTCAGTCGCTTCAGATCAGCACGCATCTCGGCCGCCGACTGGCAGCGCATCTCGCGATCCTTTTCCATCGCCTTGCTGATGATCTCTTCCAACTTGACCGGAAGTTCGGCGTTGATCCGCGTAGGCGGGACTGGCGCTCGATTGAGAATCGCTTCAGTGATGACCGCGGAGGTTTCCCCGCGAAAAGGCAATACGCCAGTAGCGATTTCGTAGAGCACCACGCCGAAAGAGAAAAGATCGGTCCTGCCGTCGAGCTCTTTGCCGCGCAACTGCTCGGGCGACATATAAGCCACGGTGCCGACCGCGGTTCCGGGGCTGGTCAAGTCGAGGCCGCTGGCATCCGCGCGAGTCTGCGATTCTCCGCTGGTTGGTTTGGCCGCGCGAGCGATTTTTGCCAGCCCGAAGTCGAGGATTTTAGCGTGCCCGCGATCGGTCACGAAAATGTTGGCCGGCTTGATGTCGCGGTGAACAATGCCCTTGGCGTGCGCGGCATCGAGCGCGTCAGCCACTTCGATACCAATGTTCAAGAGCCGCTCCAGTTCGAACGGGCTGCCTTGAATCATGTGCTTCAGTGTTTCACCGCTGAGGCATTCCATAACCATGAAGAGATGGCCTTCGTGCTCACCAATCTCGTGGACGGTACAGATGTTGGGATGGTTGAGCGCCGACGCGGCGCGGGCTTCGCGGCGAAACCGCTCCAGCGCCTGAGGATCTTCCGAGGCTTCGTCGGGCAAAAACTTCAACGCGACGAAACGGCCGAGCGCCGTGTCTTCGGCTCTGTAGACTACCCCCATGCCACCGCCGCCCAGCAATTCCACAATGCGGTAGTGGGAAATCGTCTTCCCGATCATCGTTGGATAATGGCCCGAGCCCATGTCTTAGGGGGAACACGGGCGCAGCCATCTTAGGCGCGATTCGTCGTGCCGTCAATGTGGAACGTGCGGCGAAGGTGTGGCGACCTGTGGCGACCAGGAAGAGTCGCTCGATCACGTGCTGCGATCCCCGAGAGTCTCGAAGAGAAACTGGAATACCCCCGGCAAAATCCTGTGCGACGGGGCCTGGCGAACCAACCTGGGGACTATCCGTGGCTGTGGATCGAGCAAGCCACGTGTGGGGCGGACAAGAGTGTCCGCCCCACACGGTCAAGTTCTGTCACCACTGGTTACTGAATCAGCGTGCCTCCGTTTGTTGGCTCTTCTTCTGGCGGGATCACTACCGCTGCGGCCACCCTGTCTCCTGCTTCGATGTTCAGCAGGCGTACGCCTTGGGCAGAGCGGCCTGACTCGCGGATGAATTTGGATTCTATGCGGATGATTTTGCCGTATTGGCTGATCAGCATGACCTCGGCGTCTTCGGTGACCTGCGCGATGCCTACGACTTTGCCGTTGCGTTCGGTGGTTTTTACGTTGATTACGCCCTTGCCTCCGCGGTTGGTCAGGCGGTACTCGTCGGCGGCGGTGCGCTTGCCGTATCCGTTTTCGGTGACGGAGAGGATGAGCGAGCCTTTCTTGCCGACGTCTTCGACCTCAAGCATCGCATCTGCGGGATCTTTCGCCGGAGCGGGCGGCAGAACCGCATCTGGTTTGACCGTTGTGGCCATGCCGACGATGTAGTCCTTTTCGCCTAGGTTCATGCCGCGCACGCCGGTGGCGTTGCGGCCCATGGAGCGGACGTCGGTCTCTTCGAAGCGGATGGCCTGGCCGTCGTGCGAGGCGAGGAAGATGATTTGCACGCCGTCGGTCAGGCGGGCGGCTACCAGTTCGTCGCCCTTTTCGACGTTGATGGCGATGATGCCTCCGCTGCGGACGTGCGAGAAATCTTTCAGGTCGGTCTTTTTCACCGTGCCGTTGCGCGTGGCGAAGAAGACGTACTTGCCTTCTTCCTCCAGATTGCGGACAGCGAGAATGGTGCGAACTGTTTCGCCCGGTTGCAGCGCGAGCAGGCTGCCCACGTGCTTGCCCTTGCCAGCTGCGCCCACGTCGGGGATTTCGTACACCTTCAGCCAGTAGACGCGTCCGGTGTTGGTGAAGATGAGAATGTAGGCGTGGGTGGAGGCGATGAAGAGATGTTCGACGAAATCCTCGTCGCGCGTCTTCATGCCCATGCGGCCCTGGCCTCCGCGACGCTGATTGCGATACGTAGAGATCGCCGTGCGCTTCATGTAGCCGCTGTGGCTCACTGTTACGGCCATCTGCTCGTCGGCGATCAGGTCTTCGAGATGAATCTCGGCGGCTTCGTCTTCGATGACGGTGCGGCGCTCGTCGCCGTAGAGCTTTTTGACTTCTTCGAGCTCTTTGATGATTACGGCGCGGAGTTTTTTCTCCGAGCCTAAAATTGATTCGAAATCAGCGATGTTGTCGCGAGTCTGCTTCAACTCTTTGTTGATTTCGTCGATGGAGAGCCGGGTCAAGCGATGCAATTGCAGTTCGAGAATGGCATCGGCCTGAATGCCGGTGAAGGGCTTTTCGGGATCGAGCTTGGGCGCACGGCCCGTAGTGTTGACGTCGATCTTCTTGCCGCCGAAGTAGGCGATCAGGTTTTCACGCGCGTCAGCTCGGTTAGCGCTGGCGCGAATGATGGTGATCACATTGTCGAGGTGATCGAGCGCAGTGAGGTAGCCTTCAAGAATGTGTTCGCGGTCTTTCGCTTTGTTCAGCAAAAACGCAGTACGTCGGCGAACTACGTCAACGCGATGATCGATAAAAAGTTGGATGGCTTGAATTAGCCCGAGTTCCTTCGGCTGGCCGTTCACGACGGCCAGGAAGATCATCGAAAAACCTTCCTGCATCGAGGTGTGCTTGAACAGCTGGTTGAGCACGATTTGGGGCTCACCACCGCGCTTGAGTTCGACCACGATGCGCATGCCATCGCGATCGCTTTCATCGCGGATATCACTAATGTCGTCGATGATCTTGTCGTTTACTAACTGGGCCATGCGTTCGATCAGGCGGGCCTTGTTGACCTGGTAGGGGATTTCGGTGACGATGATTGCCTGGCGATCTTTGTTGAAGGTTTCGATGGCGGCTTTTGCGCGCATCATGAAGCGGCCGCGGCCGTGTTTGTAGGCTTCGAGGATTCCACTCTTGCCGTGGATAATTCCGGCGGTAGGGAAGTCTGGTCCCTTTACGATTTGCAGAATCTCGGCTAGTTGAGTGTGGGGATTGTTCACCAGGGTGATGGTGGCATCGACGATTTCGGTCAGGTTGTGAGGTGGGATTTTCGTGGCCATGCCTACGGCGATTCCGTCTGAGCCGTTCACCAGCAGGTTGGGGATTCGGGTTGGAAGAACGTCAGGCTCGATTTCGTTGCCGTCGTAGTTGGGGCGGAAATCAACGGTTTCTTTATCCAGATCTTCGAGCAGAGCGGAGGCCACTCGCGTCAGGCGGGCTTCGGTATACCGGTCGGCTGCTGGCGGATCTCCGTCCACCGAGCCGAAGTTGCCTTGTCCATCGACTAGCGGATAACGCATCGCGAACGGTTGCGCCAGCCGCACCAACGCGTCGTAGACCGCGAGATTGCCGTGTGGATGGTATTTGCCCATCACTTCGCCGACGATTCGAGCGCACTTGCGGGTCGAGCGATTGGGAGCGAGACCCATCTGCTGCATGGTGTAAAGAATGCGGCGATGCACGGGCTTCAATCCGTCGCGCACGTCGGGCAGGGCGCGTCCAATAATGACGGACATCGAATAGTCGAGATACGACCGGCGCATTTCCTCTTCGATGTTGACGGGTTGAATGTTCAGGGCGCCGGGATTGCCACCTTCGCCAGGGGGCGGAGGCGTTAACGGTAGTTCGGGATTCTCGTCGTCGGCCATAAAGAAGCTTTTGGCTCCTAGCTGTTAGCTCTCGGCTTTCAGCTCTCAGTTCTCGGTTGTCTAAACATCCGCTTCCCGCAGATTCCGGGGACCGCCTACAAGCGTTCTTCGCATTACTGCGGCAAACGGTTGTATTTACAGGAGGTTAGTGATAAGCGGATAATTGAAATTATATCACAGGGGGAAGTGTTTTGGGAGCCTGCGGAGGTTGCTGTTTCAGGTCCGAGCGACACAAAACTTAAGGCCGGGTGATGACTTCGTTCGGAGCGGAGGGCAGCAGAAATTTTACGCCGTTGTCGTGATTTGCTTGCACTGTCGCCGCGATGTTCAGTGCGGAGAGTTCGATGTTTTTCGTCCAATG
>Ga0210401_10001591_pt1 | contig 26088 bp, 24 predicted proteins | sample IncBWH32MmetaG_FD_150866 | JGI IMG/M metagenome (GOLD analysis project Ga0210401, IMG submission 150866) | Forest soil microbial communities from Barre Woods Harvard Forest LTER site, Petersham, Massachusetts, United States - Inc-BW-H-32-M | ecosystem: Environmental > Terrestrial > Soil >...
TGAACCCGAACGGAATCGGCGCGACCGAGGACGACATATCGCAGATCTGGCTGACGGATCCGGACTCGGACAGGGCCAGCGGCGTGACGACCGCGAGCGAAGCGACGGTGCAGGCTGCCGTCGATCTGCTTGAAGCCAACGCCGTGGCCGCCGGAATCGGCCAGATCTTCTACGCCGGCTCGCTGGAGACGACCTACGGCAAGCCAGGCATCCCCGAGCATCTCGGCCCGTGCTGCGCGTTTGACGGCAGGGGTGGCGATCCGCGTGTTCCGGACCTCATCGTCCAGCCCAACGTCGGCGTCATCTACACCGGCAGCAGCAAGAAGCAGGCCGAGCATGGCGGCTTCGCCCAGGACGATACCAACGTGATGCTGCTGGTGTCGCATCCCGGCCTGCACGCCAAGACGGTCGAGGCGTTCGTCGAAACCAGCCACGTGGCTCCGACGATCCTGCGCATTCTCGGACTCGATCCAACGGAGCTGAAGGCCGTCCAGGTCGAAGGCACCCCGGTGCTCCCGGGGTTGGGTCTGTAGCGAACGTCCTTTTCCGGCCTACGGCCGGAAAAGGCAAGAGGAAGAAAACGAGGGGGCTGGGCTAGCCCCCTCGTGCTCCTCCAGCCAATGTTTGAACGGGCTCGAGCTAGCCTTGAGTTCCGAGCTTGCGCCAGGTTTCGACCACCGAGTCCGGGTTCAGCGAAATCGATTCGATTCCCTGCTCGACCAGCCAGCGCGCAAAGTCGACATGATCCGACGGCCCCTGGCCGCAAATTCCGACGTACTTGCCTTGACGCCTGCAGGCCGCTATCGCGCGTGACAGCAACGCCTTGACCGCGGGATCGCGCTCGTCGAAGCCGGCGGCCACCAGCCCGGAATCGCGGTCGAGTCCCAGCGTCAGCTGGGTCAGGTCATTGGAGCCGATCGAGAACCCGTCGAAATACTCGAGAAACTCGTCGGCCAGTACCGCGTTGGAAGGGACCTCGCACATCATGATGACCCGCAGTGCTCCGCTGCCGTCGTCGGCGGCTCCGCTGCCGCGCTCCAACCCGTGTGAACGAAGCAGCTCGATCACGCGGCGCGCCTCGTCAAGCGTGCGAACGAACGGAACCATGATCTCGACATTCGTCAGTCCCATTGTTTCACGCACGCGCTTCAACGCCATGCACTCGAGCTGGAAGCAATCGGCGAAATCAGGCGAGATGAAGCGCGCCGCCCCACGGAAACCCAGCATCGGGTTTTCCTCGTCGGGCTCGTAGCGACTGCCGCCGATCAGCTTGCGGTATTCGTTGCTCTTGAAGTCGGACAGCCGAACGATGACCGGCTTGGGCCAGAAGGCGGCCGCGATGGTGGCAATGCCTTCCGTCAGCCGAAGCTCGAAGAACTGGCGCGGGCTCGCATAGCCGTGGGCCAGGCTTTCGACGGCAAGCTTCAGCGATTCGTCCAGATTCGGGTACGCCAGAATCGCTTTGGGATGAACGCCGATGTGGTTATTGATGATGAATTCCAGGCGGGCCAAGCCGACTCCCGCATTCGGAATGGCCTGAAATTCGAAGGCGAGCTGCGGATTGCCGACATTCATCGTCAGCTTGACCGGCAGGTTCGGCAGCACGCCGCTTTGGACCGACTCGACCTGCACCTCCAGCCGGCCGTCGTACACGTGTCCGGTATCGCCTTCCGCGCATGAAACCGTCACTTCGGCGCCGTCCGGGATCGAGGAGGTCGCATCGCCGCAGCCAACCACGGCGGGAATGCCCAGCTCGCGCGCAATGATCGCCGCGTGGCAGGTTCGCCCACCCCGGTTGGTGACGACCGCGGCCGCGCGCTTCATCACCGGCTCCCAGTTCGGATCGGTCATGTCGGTAACCAGCACGTCGCCTGGCCGAACCCGCTCCATCTGGGTCGTGCTGGTGACCAGGCGCGCAGGCCCGACACCGATCTTCTGTCCGATCGCGCGACCCGAGGCCAGCACGCGCGAAGTCTGCGTCAAGCGGTAGCGCAGCGACGTTTCGCCACGAGCGTGGGACTTCACCGTCTCCGGGCGCGCCTGCAGTACATACAGGCGACCATCGGCACCGTCCTTGCCCCACTCGATGTCCATCGGTCGCCCGTAGTGCTGCTCGATCTTGACCGCGATGCGCGCCAGCTCGATCACGTCCTGGTCCGACAGCGAGAATCGGTGGCGCTGCTCGTCTGGAACGTCGACCTGGCGAACCGTGCGCCCCGGGCCGGGCTGCGTCTCGAACATCAGCTTGACCATTTTGGAGCCCAGACTGCGCCGGACAATCGGGAACTTGCCGGCCATCAGCATCGGCTTGTGCACGTAGAACTCGTCGGGATTGACCGCGCCTTGCACAACCGTTTCTCCCAGCCCGAAGCTGGACGTGATGAAGACGACGTCGTCGAAGCCCGACTCGGTATCGATCGTGAACATCACGCCGGCTGCGCCCAGGTCGCTGCGAACCATCTTCTGCACGCCGGCCGACAGCGCCACATCGGCGTGCGCGTAGCCGTGGTGGACCCGATAAGCGATCGCGCGGTCGTTGTACAGCGACGCGAACACCTTGCGCACGCTGCTCAGCACGGCCTCGATCCCGACCACGTTCAGGAACGTCTCCTGCTGGCCGGCGAACGAGGCCTCGGGCAGATCTTCTGCCGTGGCGCTGGATCGCACCGCCACCGAGATTTGACTCGAACTATCTCCAACAAGCTCTTGATAATTAGACATTATTTTCGACTCCAACCCAACCGGCAACGTCCCCTCCTCGATCCAACTGCGGATTTGCCGGCCGGCCGCCTGCAAGGCGATCACGTCTTCCACGTCCAGCTGCTGCAGCCGCTTTGCGATGCGCTCGGTCAGGTCGTTGCGGTGCAAGAACTCGCGAAACGCATCGGCCGTGGTCGCGAAACCGTCGGGTACTCGGATCCCGCTCGCGCTGAGTTGGCTGAGCATCTCGCCCAGCGACGCGTTCTTTCCTCCGACCCGCAGCACATCGCTGTTACGCAGCCGGTTGAACGGGATCACGTAATGCCCGACGTCCATAATCTCCTCTCGACGGATAGCTGGGTGCAACGACGGCCGCGCGTGCTGCGCGCAACTGGAATCGACGGTTGAAAGAAGTGGCTGGCGCGATCGAGGCTCCGCCAGTCCCGCTATGCAGACGATCCAAGGGCCAGATCGCCGTGTGCCAGAATCGAGCGATTCTACGTGCTCCCTGAAATCCCACCGTGAATCACACACAGCGAGCCGCACGATGAGCGATCAGGCCGATTCGGCACCGTTGACCGAGCGCGACGTGTTCTTCGTTTCCGATGGCACCGGAATCACCGCCGAGACGCTCGGGCAAAGCGTTCTGGCCCAGTTCGATCGGGTCCGGCTGCGCGTGCATCGGATCTCGTTTGTCGACAACCCGGACAAAGCGCGCGAGGCAGTCGGACGCATCAACGACGTGGCCAGCCGTTCGGGGCATAGGCCCATCGTGTTCTCCACGCTGGTCGACTCGGAGACCAACGAGGCGCTGCGTGATGCACAGGCGCTGATCCTGGACGCCTTCGGTACGTTCGTAGTGCCGCTCGAGAGGGAATTGGGCATGAAGTCGACCCACACGGTCGGGCGCTTTCATGCGATGTCGGACTCCGACAAATACAAGAATCGGATCGAGGCGATCAATTTCGCGCTGGCGCACGACGACGGCCAGCTGGCGGCCAGCCTGCCGCTGGCCGACGTGATCCTGGTCGGCGTGTCACGAAGCGGCAAGACCCCGACCAGCCTGTACCTGGCGATGCACTACGGGGTGAAGGCCGCCAACTATCCGCTGATCCCGGAGGACTTCGAACGAGGCGAGCTGCCGAGCGCGCTGCCGGCCCACCGGGAGCGCCTGTTCGGCCTGACCATTGCGCCCGAGCGGCTGGCCGAAGTGCGACGCGAGCGCCGACCCAACAGCCGCTACGCCTCGCTGGAGAACTGCCTGTACGAAGTCACCCAGGCCGAGCGCTTGATGCGGCGCGAGGGCATCCGCTGGCTCTCGTCGACCAGCAAGTCGATCGAGGAGATCGCCGCCACGATCTTGCAGGGGGGACTGCCGGAGCGGCGCAATCACTCGTGACGCACCGCAGGCGGCGCTCGGTCAGTTACAGGCGTAGACGAGGTGCGGCAAATCGGGATACGGACCGCTGACGGTGAAGCCGCCAGGGCAGGTGGCCGCGGCTTTCTCGGCGCAGCGCAGTTTGTTTTCGGAGCTCGGTAGTCCGCAGGTCAGATAGCGCGCGGGCGGCGCCTTCGCGCTCACGGGCCACGCTTCCGAATCGGCGCGACTCGATTCGAGGTGCGCGCACGCGGACAGCAACGTGACGATCAACAGGCCCGCGATGCGCATGATATTGCTCGCCTCGATGCAGACGACCCGAGTTTAGCGCTGGGCCGATGATCCGGACAAAGCGCGCCGCCGACGCTCGAACAGGCACACGGCCGCGGCCGCCGCGACGTTCATCGACTCCATGTCGCGAGCCATCGGGACACGGACTCGCTGCGCACAATGCGACAGCACGGCCTCCGACAGCCCCGCGCCTTCGGAGCCGAACGCCCATCCGACCGCGTGCGGCGGGATGTCACTGGCCCACAGCGACGGCGCCTCTTGTACGACCGCACCGATCCACGATCCGGCCAGCGCAGTATCCAACGCGTCGGGGCCGACGGCCTCGGAAATCCTGATTCGAAAGTGCGCGCCCATCGCGGCACGCAGAGCTCTGGGTGCCCAGGCCGCAGCGGTGGAAGGCGCGCACAGAACGTGCGCAACGCCGGCGGCGGCCGCGGTGCGAAGCATGGCGCCGACGTTGACCGGATCCTGGATCCCATCCAGGTAGATCAGATCTTCGGTCGACGCCACCGGGGGCTGCACCTGCTCGACCGGAATCACCAGCGTCAGGCCGGCTCCATGCTCGACCGGCGAGATCCGGTCGTACAGCGACGCGGCGAGCTCGAAGTGCAGCGCCGCTGGCGGCAGCGCCGCCAGCGAACGCTCGATCGCCTCGCCGCTGGCGCCGCGGCGTACCAGGGCCGCAACCACCGGCGATTGCGATTGGCCGATGGCTTGCGCCAGGTGCAGTCCTTCGGCCAATGTCTCACCGAGCTCGCGAACTGCGCGCGGCGTGGTGGCCAGCCGCAACCAGCGCCGAAACAGCGGGTTGGCATCGGACGTCAGCAGCTTCACGTCAATCGAAGCCGAGTTCGAGCGTGGCTTGCAACAGCGCGCGCACCGGCGCAAACGAACGGCGATGGGCCGCGCACGGTCCGAGTTCAATCAGCGTGGCCAGGTGTTGCGGCGTCGGGTAGCCGAAGTGGCGGGCAAAGCCGTACTCGGGGTAGCGACCGTGCAACGCCACCATCAGCGCATCGCGGTGGGTCTTGGCCAGGATCGAAGCGGCCGAAATGGCCGGTTCAGTCGCGTCTCCGCCGACAATGGCGCGCGCCGCTATGTCGATGCGCGGCAGCTGTCGGCCGTCGACCAGCACCAGCTCGGCCGCTGGCTGCAGCGCCTCGATCGCACGCCGCATCGCCAGCAAGCTCGCCTGCAGGATGTTGAGCCGATCAATCTCGGCCACGCTTGCCTTGGCCACGGCAAAGGCCAGTGCGTTGGCCCGGATCAGCTCGGCCAGCTCGAAGCGGCGGGCTGCCGTCAGTTGCTTCGAATCGCGCAAGCCTTCGACGGGCCGTCGTGGATCCAGCACAACGGCCGCGGCCACCACAGGTCCGGCCAGCGGCCCGCGTCCTGCCTCGTCAACTCCCGCGATCCGAATGCGAATGCGGTGGCGGCTGCGGCCGATTGGCTTGTGCGTCAAAAAACCACCTATCGAGGTTTTGCTGCCAGGTCGAGCACCACGCCGGCGACCAGCGCAGGCGTGTCGCGCCGCAGGCTCTCGTGAATCGCCTCGAAGCGCTCCGCCAGTCTGCTCTGCCCGGCCTGATCTTCCAATTGCCGGATCAGCGCGGCCGCCAGCGCTTCGCCGGTCGCTTCGTCTTGCAGCAGTTCCGGCACCACTTGCTCACCGGCCAGAATGTTCGGCAGACCGATCCACGGCATGTAGCCACCGATCTTCCTCATGATCCATGCCGACATGCGAGGCATCCGGTACGCGATCACCATAGGGCGCTTGAACAGGGCCGCCTCGAGCGTCGCCGTTCCACTGGTCACCAACACCGCATGGGACGCTTCCAGGCAATCGTGCGATCGGCCTTCGACCAGCAAGGTGAGGGGAACCAGGCGGGGATGGCGCGCGATCATCGCCTCGATACCGGGGCGCAGCGACGGATCGGCCACCGGAACCACGAAACGGACCGGGCTCGCATCCGCGGCAACCCGATCGGCTGCTGCGAAGAAAACCGGGCCGATGAAGTCGATCTCGGCCTTGCGGCTGCCGGGTAGCACCGCAATCACCGTCTCACGACCCGCGATCCCGAGGCGCGCGAGCGCCGCTTCACGGTCCGGGCGCAGTGCGATCTCCTGCGCCAGCGGGTGGCCGACGTAGGTCGCGGCAATGCCGGAGCGGGCGTACAGGCGCTGCTCGAATGGAAAGACCAGCAGCACGTGGCTGGCAGCCCGTCGAATCCGTTCGATCCGCTCGCCGCGCCAGGCCCAGATCGACGGACTGACATAGTGAACGGTCGGTATCCCGGCCGCGCGCACCGCGGTCTCCAGACCGAGGTTGAAGTCCGGAGCGTCGACGCCCACCAGCACCCGGCAGCCGCTGCGCAGTATCCGCCGCCTGAGCGAGCGCCGCAGCCAAAGAAGGCGCGGCAACTCTCGCAGCACTTCCGCGTAGCCACGCACCGAAAGCTCCCGCACGTGGTGCCAGGGTTCGCATCCTGCTTCGGTCATCCGGTCGCCCGCCACACCGGCCACCCGCCAGCTCGGATCGTTGGCCCGGATCGCGCGGATGGCTGGAGCGGCCAGCAGATCGCCCGACACCTCGCCGGCGACCATCACGAGCAAGGGTTGAGCGACCAAGGAGTCGGAAACGCTAGCGAATGATGCCTCGCCCCGGAGTGCCGAGGAACTCGAGCAACTCGCTCAGCGCCTCGGCCACGGGCGGGCCGCCTTCGAAGCCCGACTGCAGCGCCTCACGTGCCTGCGCGAGCGTCAAGCCCTCGCGGAAGATCGTCCGGTAGGCGCGCTTGAGCACCGCGATCGTCGCTTCCTCGAACCCGCGCCGTTGCAGACCCTCCACGTTGATGCCGTAGGGTTGGGCGGGACTGCCACGACACAGCACGAACGGAGGCACGTCCTGAACCAGCGTGGAGCCGCCTCCGCACATGGCGTGGGCCCCAATGCGGACGAACTGGTGGACGCCGACCATGCCGCCCAGCACGGCCCAGTCGCCGATGCCGACATGCCCCGCCAGCTGCGTCAAGTTTGCCAACACGGTGTGATCGCCAATGGTGCAGTCGTGGGCAACGTGGACGTACGACATGATCCAGTTGCCGGAGCCGATGCGAGTAACGCCCCCACCCTGCGTCGTTCCGACGTTCAGCGAGCAGAACTCGCGGATCGTGTTGCCTTCGCCGATCACGAGCTCGGTCGGCTCGCCGGCGTATTTCTTGTCCTGCGGAACCTCGCCCAGCGTGCAGAACGAGTAGATCCGGTTGTTGGGGCCGATCTTCGTGTGCCCGGTCAGCACGACGTGCGAATCGACCATCGTTCCGGACTCGATCGTCACATGCGGCCCGATCACGCTGTAGGGGCCGACTTGCACGTCATCGGCCAGTTGGGCGCCCGGGTCGACGATCGCGCTGGAGTGGATGTGCGCCATTTACTGTCCCGAATCGGCAGCGGGCGGCACCGGCGTCTTCGTTGGGGTGCGGTAGGCGCACATCAGCTCGGCCTCGCAGGCGACCTGTCCTTGGACCGTTGCCTTCGCCTTGAAGAAGAAGATGCCGCGCAATTCGCGCTTGTAGTCGACCTCCAGCTGGAGCTGATCGCCCGGCTCCACCGGGCGCTTGAAGCGCGCTTTGTCGATGCCGACGAAGTAGTAGATCTGATCCTTGGATTTCTCGGGCCCCATCGTGACGATCGACAGGATTGCGGCGGCCTGCGCCAGCGCCTCCACAATCAACACCCCCGGCATCACCGGGTATCCCGGGAAGTGGCCCGCGAACACCGGTTCGTTGATCGAGACGTTCTTCAGCGCGACGATCCGGCTGCCTGGCTCGACCTGCATCACCCGATCCACCAGGATGATCGGGTAGCGATGCGGCAGGGTTCGCAGTATTTCCTGGATGTCCATCATCGATCGGATTCCGTCTGTTTCGCGCGAACGCTCGCTTCCAGCTGTCGAATCCGTTCGCGCAGTTCGTCCAGATGTCTGAGCACCGCGGCGCTGCGTTCCCAATCCCGGTTCAGCATGAACGGGTAGATGCCGGTATAGAAGCCGGGCTGGCGGATATCGCGCGTGATCGCGGTGGCGCCTGCGATCACGGAGTCGTCGGCGATCGTGATATGCCCCTGGATCATCGAGGCGCCCCCGAGCTGGCAACGGCGCCCGATCGTCGTGCTGCCCGCGATTCCGACGCAACCGGCGATCGCCGCATGCGCGCCGATCCGGCAGTTGTGACCGATCTGCACCAGGTTGTCGATCTTCACGCCCTCTTCGATGACCGTATCGCCCATCGCTCCGCGGTCGATCGTGCTACCCGCTCCGACCTCCACATCATCGCCGATCGACACCGCGCCGGTCTGAGGAATCTTGATCCAGCGTCCTTGGAACGGCGCGAAGCCGAAACCATCGGCGCCGATCACGCAGCCCGAATGCAGCACGCAGCGCGCGCCGATCCGACAGCCGTGGTAGATCCGCACGCCGGGATACAGCCGCGATGCTTCGCCGATCCGAACCTGCCGCCCGACAAAGGAGCCGGCTCCCACCTGAACCTGCGGCCCGATCCAGGCCCCCTCTTCGATCACGGCCAGCGGTCCGATCGAACTGGTGGCATCCACCTGCGCCGTCGGGTGGACCACGGCGCTGGGCGCGCACCCGGGCGCCGTCTGGGACCGGGGAGCGAGGGACTGCGCGGCGAAGGCGAACCAGGCGTACGGCGCTTCGCACACGATCAGCACGCACCCGGGCGATCCGTTCGGAAACAGCGCCTGAAAGTCCGCCTCGGATAGAACCAGCGCACCAGCCCGGGTGTCCGCAGCCAGCCGGCGATAGCGCGGGTTGGAAAGGAAGCTCAGGTGCTCGGCCCCCGCCTGTTCGAGCGGAGCCACTGCGGCGATGGTGCGCTGTCCATCGCCGACGATGCGCGCGGTCAGATGACCGTCTGCCAGAGCGGAGACGGCGGCCGCCAAGTCATGGATGCTGAGGGCGCCGGGCATCGCAATCAATCCGCCGCCACCCTCACGTCGCCGACCCGTTCAGGCCACTAGGCTTGCGGCCGGGCAACCGCCCGCCCGCTATTTGCCGCCGGGAGCCGGAGCGGCGCCCGCGGCGCCCGCGTCGAGTGCATGCAGCACCTTGTCCGTGATATCGATCTGCGGCCCGACGTACAACGCGTCCTGCAGGATCAAGTCGAATTTTTCCTGCTCGGCAATGCCCTTCACGATCCGTTGAGCGCGCTCGAGCAGATTCTGGAATTCCTCGTTCTTGCGCTGGTTCAGGTCTTCCTGAAATTCGCGCCGCTTGCGTTGGAATTCGCGATCCACGTCCTGCAATTCATGCTGCCGCTTGGTGCGCTCGGCGTCGGACAGAATCGGGCTGTCCTTGTCCAGCTTGTCCGCCGTCGCCTTCAACTTGCTGTCCGTGTCCTGCAGATCCTTGCCACGCTTGGCAAACTCCTGCTGCAGCTTCTGCTCGGCAGCCTTGGCGGGCGCCGAATCGCGCAAGATTCGCTCGGCACTCACGTACCCGATCTTCAACTGGGCCAGCGCCGGCTGCGTGCCCAGCCCCAGGACAAGGGCCGTGGCCAGCGAGCCGACCTTCAAAGCCACGGAATACGTCAATCGCATCAGCAACCTCGGGGAGTTCCGGTAGGGGATTTTGCCATAGGAAGTTCGCTGGAGAAGATCGCGTCGGGCCCGAACCCCCAGCCCGCCTAGAACCCGGTTCCGATCTGGAATTGGAAGCGCTGCAGGCGATCGATCGACTGGTGGTGGATCGGCTGGGCCAGGCTGAGCTTAAGAGGCCCGATCGGGGAGATCCAGGCAATGCCGACGCCGCCCGCTGTCCGAAAATCGGAAAAGTGAATCGCCTCGCCACTGCCCCAAACGTCCCCGGTGTCGATGAAGGTCAACCCCCGCAGCGAACGATCGGCCCCGGGCAGCGTGATCAAGGCCTCGATCGAACCATTCAACTCCTTCACGCCACCCAACGGATCGCCATTGACGTCGCGCGGCCCGAGCGAGCCGGCTTCGAATCCGCGCACGCTGCCGATGCCGCCTGCGTAAAAGTTCTTGAACAGCGGAAACTCCTTGGCGTTGTAGCCAGCGCCGTATCCGGCCTGCCCGTTGGCGGCCAATGTGAACTTGCTGGTCAGCGGCGCGTACTGCTGGTACTGATAGGTCAGCTTGTAGTACTGAAGGTCCAGCGCCGGCGTACCGAACTCCAGGAACGCGCGCTGGAAGCGTCCGCGGTTGGGCGTCAGGATGTTGTCGCGGCTGTCGCGGGCCCAGCCGATCGTGCCCAGCAAGGCGCCCGCGCTCGAGCCGAACCGGTTGACGTAGTCGATGTAGCGGTAGGGGCTGGACGCCGTCAGCGTGATATTCGTGTTTTCGACGCCGATGCCGAAGAAGATCGTGTCGTACTCGGTAAACGGCACGCCCCAGCGAACCGTTCCGCCGGTGGTGCCGATGTCGACCGTCGCCAATCCCAGCTTGGCCAGATTCGAATCGCGGCGATACACCTCTTCGCTGCGGCTGATGCCGTCGATCGTGACGTACGGATCGGCGTGCGACAGCGCGATGGTGCGCGTGGCCGTGCTCGTATTGACTTGCACGCCGATCGCGTGCCCGGTCCCCAGCACGTTCTGCTGCGTGTACGAGCCCGAAATGACCAGGTGCTCGGTCGAGCTGTAGCCCAGGCCTGCCTGCACCGTGCCGGTGGGGCGCTCCTTCACGGTGACGTTCACATCGACCTGGTCCTGGCTGCCCGGAACGGCGGGCGTTTCGACCTCGACCTTCTCGAAGTAGCCGAGCCGGTCGATCCGGTCGCGCGAGAGTTTGACTTTTTCCGAGTCGAACCAGCCCGATTCGAACTGGCGGATCTCGCGGCGAATCACTTCATCGCGCGTGCGCGTATTGCCGGAAATGTTCACGTGCCTGACGTAGGCGCGACGCCCCGGATCCACCAGGATCGTGAAGGCCACCTCGCGCTTCTCCTTGTTGGCGTCAGGAACCGGGTTGGCGTTCGCGAACGCGTAGCCCAGCACGCTGAGGCGGTCGGTCACCGCCTTGGCGATCGCGTTGATCCTTTCCCCGTTGTAGACCTCCCCCGGCTTCACATCGATCAGCTTGGACAGCTCGGCGTCCAAGCCGAGCAGCTCGCCGGCCAGCTTGACCCCGGAGACCCGATAGCGCTCGCCTTCCAGGATGTTGATCGTGATCTGGATGTCCTTCTTGTCCGGGCTGATCGAGACCTGGGTCGACTCGATGCTGAAGTCCAGATAACCGCGGGCAAGATAGAACGAGCGCAGGGTCTCCTCGTCGGCCTGCAGTTTCTGCCTCGCGTACTTGTCGTGCCCGGTGTACCAGGTGAGCCAGCCCGGGGTCGACAGTTCCATCTGGTCGGCCAAGGTCGAGTCCGAAAAGGCGTGGTTGCCGGTGAAGCGGATCTCCCGGATCCGGGCCACATCGCCCTCGTCGACCGAGATCGTGATGTTGACCCGGTTGCGCTCGAGCGGGCTCACGGTGGTGGTCACCTTGACCGCGTAGCGGCCCCGCGACAGGTACTGGCGCTTCAGCTCCTGCTCGGCCCGATCCAGCAGCGAGCGGTCGTAGATGCGGGCCTCGGCAAGCCCCACGTCCTTGAGCGACTTCTTGACCTGATCCTTGTCGAATTCCTTCATCCCGACCAATTCGATCGATGCGATCGCCGGGCGTTCCTCGACCACGACCACCAGCACATCGCCGTCGGCTTCCAGCCGCACGTCCTTGAACAGCCCCGAGGCGTACAAGGCGCGGATCGCCGCGGACCCCTTGCCCGGATCGTAGTGATCGCCGACCCGCAGCGGCAGGTAGCCGAACACCGTGCCGACGTCGGTCCGCTGCGCGCCCTCGACCCGGATGTCGCGGATCACGAACTCCTTGGGGGGCGATGCAGTGGCCGACTGGGCGTGCGAGCTGCCGTGCGCGAACGCGAGCGTTACCGCCAGACACAGGCTTCGCGTTGCCGCGGACAACCGGTTGCGGTTACAGGCCACTAATGCGCTGCGAGATGAGCGTGAAATTTATCGTTGATCTTGCACTCAACAGCCCACCGACTTTGCCGCTACTGAAACAGCAGCCGGGTTAAGTCGTTATACAGGGCAAGCGCAGTCAAGACGACAAGCAGTCCGATCCCCACGCGCTGTCCCAGTTCGAGCCATGTCGGCGAAGGCGGGCTGCCCGTCACAACCTCGATCGCATAGTACAGCAAGTGCCCGCCGTCCAGCACCGGAACGGGCAGCAGGTTCAGCACGCCCAGGCTGATCGACACCAGCGCGAGGAAGCTCATGTAGGCCAGCACGCCGATCCGCGCGCTCTGGCCGGCGACGTCGGCGATCGTTACCGGGCCCGACAGATTGCGCCACGAGGCGTGGCCGATCACCATCCGGCCCAGCATCCGCAGCGAGAAGAACGAGGTGTCCCAGGTCTTATCGAATGCGTGCCGCACGGCCTGCAGCGGCGCGTCTCGCACCACGATCATGTCGCGAAAATCGAGACCGACCCGTCCGATGTGCTGGTCGCCCGCGGTGAACTCGATCGGCGTGACCTGAATCTGTTGCGCCTGCCCGCCCCGCTCGATCCGGAACTGCAGCGGTTTGCCCGCCGCTGCGCGCACGATTCGGCTGACGTCGGCGGCCGACTTGATCTCGGATCCCTCGATCGAAACGATCCGATCGCCCACTTGCAGCCCGGCGCGCGCCGCCGGATCACCGGGCGCTACCGCCCTGATGATCGGCTCCGCGTCGCCGGGGTGTACCCCCAGCCGTCCGAACCAGTCGCCATCGAGCCGATCCGTGTCGACGCCGCTGAAGTCCAGCTGGAGCGTGCGCTCGGCACCGGCTGCATCGCGCACCACGATCGGCGTGCGCGTATGGTCGCTCGCCTGCTGCAGCAGCGACCAGCGCAGGTCGCCCCAAGACCGGATCGGGCGATCGCCGACGCGCAGCACGAGGTCGCCTTCGGCCAGCCCGGCCACCGCGGCCAGCGTCCCGGCTTCCGGCCGCCCGACCAGAGCGCGCAAATCGGGCGTACCGACCATGTTCAGTACGCAATAGATCAGCACCGCGAACAGCAGGTTCGCCGCCGGGCCCGCAGCCACGATGGCGGCGCGGCGCGCCACCGGCTGGCGGTTGAACGCTCGGGGCAGATCAGCGGGGTCGATCGGTCCCGAGTCGGTCTCGCGCTCGTCGAGCATCCTCACATAACCGCCATAGGGCACGGCGGCGATCACCCACTCGGTCTTGTCGGGGCCTCTGACCCAGCGCGCGATCGGCCGTCCGAAGCCCACCGAAAACCGCAACACCTTGACGCCGCACCAGCGCGCCATCCAGAAATGGCCCAGCTCGTGCACGACGATCAGCAGGCCGATCGCAACCAGGAATGCCGGAATCGTGGTCAGGAGGTCCATGTGTTTTTCTCAAGTACCGATTGGGTTTGGCGGCGTGCGCCGTAGTCGAGGTCGAGAACCGCCTCGATCGATTCGGGCGTCGTGCCGGAGCACTGGCCGAGCACTTCTTCGATCACGGCCGGTATCCGGACAAACGCAAGCTCGCGCTTCAGAAATGAGTCGACTGCCACTTCGTTGGCGGCGTTCAGTGTGATGCACGCAGCCGGCCCGGCCCTCAGCGCCTGATACGCCAGGCGCAGACACGGGAACTGGTTCTGGTCAGGAGCTTCGAACTGCAGCGGGCCAGCCTTTAGCAAATCCAGCCGGGGCGACCCGCTGCTGATCCGCTGCGGAAATCCGAGCGCGTAGGCGATCGGCGTGCGCATGTCGGGCGTGCCCATCTGCGCCAGCACCGATCCGTCGACGAACTCGACCATCGAATGGATCACGCTCTGCGGATGGATCACCACGTCGATCCGATCCGGCGCGAAGCCGAACAGCCAGCTCGCCTCGATGACCTCCAGGCCCTTGTTCATCAGCGTGGCCGAGTCGACCGAAATCTTGCGCCCCATATTCCATTTGGGATGGGCGCAGGCCTGCTCCGGGGTCACGCCAGCCAGGTCGCTGCGCCTGAGGAACGGCCCACCCGAAGCGGTCAGGATTAGACGCTGGACCGCATGGTCGGTGTCGCGCGCCGCCGCCAGGCATTGATGAATCGCGTTGTGCTCGCTGTCGACCGGCAGCAGGTCGGCCTGGTTCTGGTGGACTGCCTCGATCAGCAGCGAGCCGGCGCAGACGATCGCCTCCTTGTTGGCGAGCAGCAGCCGTTTGCCCGCACGCGCCGCGGCCAGCGTGGCATTCAAGCCGACCGCACCGACGATCGCAGCAACCACGCAGTCGGCCGACTCCAGGCGCGCGGCCCGCACCAGGCCTTCGCTGCCGCCCGCGGCGACAGTGCGAAGCCCCGCCCTGCGCAGGCCGTCGGCCAGCGGAGCAAGCAGGCGCTCGTCACCGATCGCCGCCAGCTCGGGCTCAAAGCGCCGGCACAAGTCGACCAGGGCATCGACCTTGGAGTGCGCGGTCAACGCGACCACGCGAAACATGCCCGGATGCCGAGTCAGCACGTCCAGGGTGCTGGAGCCGATCGATCCGGTCGCGCCCAGAATGCTGACGCCCTGTCGGGTCGCGCCGCCGTGCCTCATCGAGTCCACCAATCGATCAGCACGGCCGCGGGAAGCGCCGGCAGCGTCGCGTCGATTCGATCCAGCACCCCGCCGTGTCCGGGCAGCAGGCGGCCGCTGTCCTTGACCTGCGCCTGTCGCTTCAGCAGGCTTTCGAACAGATCGCCGACGATCGACAGCGCCACGACCGCCCATATCGCCGCCAGCGCCCATGGCCAGGCGAGCGCCGAAAACAGGTGGTTGGTCCACAGATCGGCGCGCGGCCATTGCGTGCGAGCCGCCACCGCAGCGACACCCGCGAACGCCAGAGCGCCGTAAACGCCTTCCCACGTCTTGCCCGGACTCACGCGAGGCGCCAGCTTGTGGCGCCCGAATGCCCGCCCGGTGAAGTAGGCCGCGATGTCGGCGATCCACACCACGGCGAGCACCGATACCAGCCATTGAACGCCCTGCCGCAACAAGCTGTCCAGCGCGATCCATCCGACCGAAAGCACCACCAAACCCAGCAGCAGCGACAGGCCGGCGGGGATCTTGAATTGAGCACGGTCGGCGCGTGCCACCGCGGCTCCCAGGCCGCACCACATCACGCACACGGCGAGCGAAGCGGCAGCCGCCGCGTGCTGAGGCACACGGGCGGCAAAAACCGTCGCTCCGCCCAGCAGCGCTCCGTAGCCGATCGCGCACAGGACCGACACGGTCTGCCCGCAGCCCGCCAGCCTCATCCATTCGTACAGGGCCACCGCAACGAACAACGTGAGCAGCTCGAGCAGCGTCGATGGGCCCCCCGCGGCCGCGGCCCCGATCACAGCCAGCAGCACCAGGGCCGTGATCACACGTGTGCGCAGCATGGCGAGGCATTCATGGGCGAGCTGCCGGCGCGGCCACCCGGCCGAAGCGGCGTTCGCGCCGCGCGAACCAGCTGAACGCGATTTCGAGCTGCTGGGTGTCGAAATCAGGCCAAAGCACGTCGGTGAAGTACAGCTCCGTGTACGCCATCTGCCAAAGCAGGAAGTTGCTGATTCTGCGCTCACCTCCGGTGCGAATCAGCAGGTCGGGGTCCGGGGCGAAGCCCGGCGCCAGCCGGCTGGCGAACTGCTGCTCGTCGATCTCGGTCAGCCGACCCTCGCGCACCGCTTCCCTCATCAGCCCGCACGCCGCCTGAACGATATCCCAGCGCCCCCCGTAGCTGGCGCAAACGGTCAGATTCAGGCGCTCGTTGCGGGCGGTGCGCCGCTCCGCATCGGTGATCAGGTCACGCAGTTCCGGTTCGAGCGAATCGACCTGACCCACCACCCGCATTCGCACGCCGCTCTCGATCAGACGGCCGACTTCGCGCTGCAGCGAGCTGACGAACAGGCGCATCAGCAGCGACACTTCGTCGGCGGGCCGGCGCCAGTTCTCCGAGCTGAAGGCGAACAGCGTCAGGTACTCGACGCCGCGCCGCGCGCAGGTTTCGATCGTCGAGCGCACCGCGTCGACGCCGCGAGAATGGCCTGTCGCGCGCGGCAAGTGCCGGGCGGTCGCCCAGCGCCCGTTGCCGTCCATGATCACCGCGACGTGGCGCGGCGGCACGACCGGCAGGTCGGGATTGGGCGAGTTCACGCGAGCGCCCGCCGCTAGACCGTCATCAATTCTTTTTCCTTTTCGGCGATCAGCTTGTCGATGTCGCCGACATATCGGTCGGTCAGCTTCTGCACCTCGTCCTGGGCGCGCCGCTCGTCGTCCTCCGAGATCTCTTTCTTTTTCAGCATTTCCTTCAGATGATGGATGGCGTCGCGACGCAGGTTGCGGACCGCGACCCGCGCGTTCTCACCCTCATGCCGAACCACCTTGGTCAAATCGCGCCGCCGCTCCTCGGTGAGCGGTGGCATCGGAATGCGCAGCATGTCGCCCTGCGAGGCCGGATTCAGCCCCAGGTCCGATTCGCGGATCGCCTTCTCGATCACCGTCAACATCTTCTTTTCCCAGGGCTGCACCGTGATGGTCCGGGCATCGCCGAGCCCCACGTTGGCAACCTGGGCCAGCGGCACCATCGACCCGTAGTAGTCGACCTGGATGTGATCGAGCAAACCGGTGTGAGCGCGGCCCGTCCGGACCTTCGCCAGGTCATGCTTCAAAGACTCGATGCTCTTGAGCATCTTCTGCTCGGTCGAAGCGCGTATCTCAGTTGGTTTCATGCTGTGCCTCCTCGCCAGCCTTCGAAGCGCAAAATCACCGGCTCACTGTGCCCGCGGCTTCAGACGTACACCAGAGTACCTTCGTCCTCCCCCAGCACCGTCCGCAGCAGCGCCCCCGGCTTGTTGATGTTGAAGACCCGGATCGGCAGCCGCTGGTCGCGGCACAGCGCAAACGCCGTTGCGTCCATGATCTGCAGGTTACGCGCCAGCGCGTCGTCGAAGCTGATGCGCGTATAGCGCACCGCGGTAGGATCCTTGTTCGGATCGGCAGAATAGACGCCATCGACCCGGGTCGCCTTCAGCACGATCTGCGCGCCGACTTCCGAGCCCCGCAGCGCCGCCGCGGTGTCGGTGGTGAAGAAGGGATTGCCGGTTCCGGCCGCGAAGATCACGACCTTGCCTTCCTCCAGATACCGCATCGCCTTGGGCCGGATGTAGGGCTCGACCACCTGCTCGACATTCAACGCCGATTGGACGCGCGCCTCCAGGCCACGGCGCTGCATCGCATCCTGCAGCGCCATGGCGTTCATGATGGTCGCCATCATCCCCATGTAGTCGGCGGTCGCGCGCTCCATTCCGCTCGCCCCCAGCGCGACGCCGCGAAAGATGTTGCCGCCGCCGATCACGATCGCCAGCTGCACCTCCAGACGCACGACCTGGGCGATGTCCTCAACCATGCCTTCGATCGTGGTCTGGCTGATGCCGAACGCCTGCTCCCCCATCAGCGCCTCGCCGGAGAGCTTCAGCAAAACGCGCCGGTAGCGGCGCTCGCTATTCATCAGAGCCTCTTCCTCAGCGCCGCATGGCGGCGACCTCGGCGGCGAAATCGCCTGACGGCGGCTTGTCGATGCCTTCGCCGACCACGAACAGCACGAAGGCGTTGACCGCGGCCCCCTTCTGCTTCAGCAGCTGTTCGATCGACAGCTTGTCGTCCTTCACGAACGCCTGGCCCAGCAGCGTCACCTCCTTCAGGAACTTTTGCACCGCCCCCTCGGTCATCTTGGCCTGGATCTCGGCCGGCTTGCCGGACTCAGCCGCCTTCTGCTGCGCGATCGATCGCTCGCGCGCGATGTCCTGCGCCGGCACGCCGTCGGCCCGTACCGACTTGGGCTTGCTGGCTGCGATATGCATCGCCAGGTCCTTGCCGAGCGCATCGTCGCCACCCGTCAGATCGACCAGAACGCCGATCTTCGACCCGCCGTGCACGTAGCTCAAGATCCGGCCGGTGGCCGCCAGCCGGACGAAGCGCCGGATCGAGATGTTCTCGCCGATCTTGCCGACCAGCGCGGCGCGAGCGGCTTCGACCGAGGTCGCACCACCGAGCGCTTGGGCCGACAGCGCCGCCACGTCGGCCGGTGCACCGCTGGTCACCAGCGCGGCGAGCGAGCGCGCGAAGGCCTGGAACTCCTCGTTCTTGGCGACGAAGTCGGTCTCGCAGTTCACTTCGACCATGGAGCCGACCTTGCCGGACGCACCCACGTCGATCGCGACGATCCCTTCAGCCGCGATCCGGCTCGACACCTTGGCCGCCTTGTTGCCCAGCTTGACCCGCAGGATCTCTTCGGCGCGACCCATGTTGCCGTCGGCCTCGGCGAGCGCCTTCTTGCATTCCATCATCGGCGCGTCGGTCTTCTCCCGCAGTTCCTTGACCATGCCCGCGGTCACTTCAGCCATTTCGTTGGCTCCTTTGGTGCATCCATTGCGCAGAAAGGGGGCGCATGCCCCCGTAGAGAATCAGACCGCCCTTCGGGCCGGTGGCCGGCGCGCGGCGGCTCAATCTTCCTCGTTGGTATCCTCGCTAACCTCGACGAATTCGTCATCGGTCACGTTGGCAACGACCCCCTGCGAGGCATTGGCCTTGCCTTCCAGGATCGCGTCGGCCACGCCGCGCGCGTACAGACGAACCGCCCGGCTGGAATCGTCGTTGCCGGGGATCACGTACTCGATCCCCTCGGGAGAATGGTTGGTGTCGACCACCCCGACCACCGGGATTCCGAGCTTGTTGGCCTCGGCGATCGCGATCTTGTGGTACCCGACGTCGATCACGAACAGCGCATCGGGCAGCGCGTTCATCTCCTTGATGCCGCCGATCGCCTTGTTCAGCTTGTCGATCTCCCGCTGGAAATGCAGCGCCTCCTTTTTCGGCATCCGCTCCAGCCCGCCCTCCTCCCTGGTCTGCTCCATTTCCTTCAGGCGCTTGGTGGAGGTCTTGATCGTCTTGAAGTTCGTCAGCATCCCACCCAGCCAGCGCTGATCGACGAAGGGCATGCTGGAGCGACGGGCCTCCTCGACCAGGATCTCGCGGGCCTGCCGCTTGGTTCCGACGAACAGCATGGTCCCGCGGTTGGCGGCCAAGCGCCTGGAAAACTGAGTGGCTGCGATGAACTGATCGAGCGTGCGCTCGAGATTGATGATGTGGATCTTGTTGCGCTGACCAAAGATGAACGGCGCCATCTTCGGATTCCAGAATCGGGTCTGGTGCCCGAAATGCACGCCTGCTTCCAGCATCTGGCGCATTGTGACTGACATGTTGCTCTCTCCAAGGTTGGGTCCGACGCAGCCGCCGAGTCCGCCGTTCCGGGTGAGCGTATTCATCCCAGACCGGCAGCACCTTGGTGGCGGTGCGCGAGCGTGTAGTACGAAACGTCGAAACAAATCAAAGGGCTGGTCCGCTCAGTTCAAGCGACGGGCCAGCCCCGTGAAGCCGGGTATTATAGCGGCAATGCCCTGACCCTTCGTGGCCCGCGAACGCAAGCCCTGGGCCGGGGCGATGCTGCCATGGCCGCCACGATCAAGAACGCGGAGGAAATCGAGTCGATGCGCGTCGCCGGCCGACTGGCCGCCGAGGTGCTCGATTTCATCACGCCTCACGTGAAGCCGGGGGTAACCACCGGTGAGCTCGACCGCCTGTGCCACCACTACATGGTCGACGTGCAGGGGACGATCCCAGCGCCCCTGAATTACGCTCCGCCTGGATACCGCCCGTACCCGAAGTCGATCTGCACGTCGGTCAATCACCAGGTCTGTCACGGTGTTCCTGGCGACCGCGCGCTGAAGATCGGGGACACCGTCAATATCGACGTCACCGTCATCAAGGACGGCTGGCATGGCGACACCAGCCGGATGTACCCGGTGGGCGAGATCTCGCTCGCGGCGCGCCGTCTGTGCGAGGTCACGTTCGAGTGCATGTGGCTCGGGATCGCCGCCGTGCGACCGGGCGGCCATTTCGGTGACATCGGCGCGGCGATCCAGGCTCATGCCGAAAAACACGGCTACAGCGTGGTGCGCGAGTTCTGCGGGCACGGCATCGGCCGCCGCTTTCATGAGGAGCCGCAGGTGCTCCATTACGGGCGCACCGGCACGCTGGATCGGTTCGTCCCGGGCATGATCTTCACGATCGAGCCGATGATCAATGCAGGCCGGCGCGAGATCCGCGAGCTGGCCGACGGCTGGACGATCGTCACCAAGGACCACAGCTTGTCGGCGCAGTGGGAGCACACGGTGCTGGTGACCGAATCGGGTGTCGAGGTGCTGACGATGTCGACTGGAACGCCGCCGCCTCCGGCCATCGCACTCGACCGCCTGAACTGGACGCCCAACCTGGCCGTCGTCTGACATGAACGACCCCGGATTCGCCTTGCGCGGCGAACTGAACGCGCAGCGGGCCCAGGTCATCGGAGAGTTCCAATCCACGGGTTCGGTGCGGCGGCTGCTGTCGCAGCTGTCGCGGGTTGCCGATCACTTCGTGCGGCGCGCGGCAGCGCAGACCGGCATCATCCGTTTTGCCTCGGTAGCCGCCGTCGGGGGATACGGACGCGCGGAGCTGTTTCCGCACTCCGATGTGGATCTGCTGATCATTCCAGCACGCGAGCCGAGCGCCGCGCAGGCGGAACGAATCGAAGGCTTCGTCCACATGTTGTGGGACATGGGTCTGCCGATCGGCCACGCCGTGCGCACGGTCGAGCAATGCGCGCAAGCGAGCCAAGACCCGACCGTGATGACCGCGATGCTCGAATCACGGTCAGTGTGCGGCCTGCGGGCCGCGTTCGCCGCGCTGCAATCCGAGCTGCGCCGCGTGCTCGATCCGCGCGCGTTCCTGACCGCCAAATTGCTGGAGCAGAAACTGCGGCACGCCAAATTCGAGGACACGCCCTTTGCGCTCGAACCGAACTGCAAGGAAAGTCCCGGTGGGCTGCGCGATCTGCAGATCCTGCTGTGGCTGGCGCAGGCGGCCAACCTGGGGCGCTCGTGGAACGACCTGGAGCGGGGCGGGCTGCTGACGCGGGAAGAAACAGCGACGCTGGGTCGAACCGAGGCCACGCTGAAGTCGATCCGCGCTCGGGTGCATTTGGTCGCGGGCCGGCGTGAGGACCGGCTGCTGTTCGACGTGCAGCGCGCGGTCGCCGACGCCTCGGGCATCAAGGGCACTTCGGCTCGCCTCGCCAGCGAAGTGCTGATGCAGACCTACTACCAGGCTGCCAAGGCCGCCACCCAGCTGAACACGATCGTGACGCTGGTGATCGAGCAGCGACTGAGCCCGCGCGATGCGGCCCCGGCGGTGAAGCTGGATGACATCTTCATCTCGCGCGATGAGTTGCTCGATATTGCGGAGCCGGCGGCGTTGAAGCAGGAGCCTTCGGCGATCCTGCGCGCCTTCCTGCTGCTGCAGCGGCACCCGCAGCTGAAGGGCATGTCGCCCGCCCTGCTCAGGGCCATCTGGCACGCGGGCCCCGCGATGGATGGCGCTTTTCGCAGCGACCCGGTCAATCGGCAGTGCTTCCTGAGCATCCTGCAACAGCCGCGCGGCGTCGTGCACGAGTTGCGCCGGATGAACCAGTGGTCGGTGCTGGGAGCCTACCTGCCGGTGTTCCGGCGCATCGTCGGCCAGATGCAGCACGACCTGTTTCACGTCTACACGGTCGATCAACACATCCTGATGGTGGTGCGCAACCTGCGGCGCTTCACGCTGTCGGAGTTCGCCCATGAATTCCCACTGTGCAGCCAGCTGATCGCCGATTTCGCGCGGCCTTGGCTGCTGTACGTGGCTGCGCTGTTCCATGACATCGCCAAGGGGCGTGGCGGAGACCACAGCCACCTGGGAGCGCGGGACGTGCGCCGATTTTGCCGCGATCACGGCATCGCCGGCGACGACGAGGAGCTGGTGATCTTCCTGGTGCGGCATCACCTGACGATGTCGCAGGTGGCCCAGAAGCAGGACTTGAGCGATCCGGGCGTGATCGAACGCTTCGCCCGGCTGGTCGGCACGGACCGACGCCTGGTGGCGCTGTATCTGCTGACGGTGGCCGACATTCGCGGGACCAGTCCCCGCGTGTGGAGTCCGTGGAAGGCGCGGCTGCTCGAGACGCTGCTTCGGCTGACGCAGCGCGCGCTGGGCGGAGAAGCCCGTCCCGCCAACGCGGAGCTCGAGGGCCGTAAGCAGGAGGCGCTGCGGATCCTGCGCCTGTACGGCCTGTCCGAGCGCGCGCACGAGCCCCTGTGGCGCGAGCTGGATATCGTCTATTTTCTGCGCCACTCGGCTCAGGACATCGCTTGGCACGCACGCGCCCTGCTGGTCCACGTGACGACGGAGCGGCCCATCGTGCGGGCCCGCCTGGCGCCCGCCGGCGAGGGCATCGAGGTCCTGCTGTACGCGAGCGATCAGAAAGACCTGTTCGCCCGTGCCTGCGGCTACTTCGACAATCGCAGCTTGAGCATTCTGGACGCCAAGATCCACACCACGCGGCATGGGTATGCGCTGGATACCTTCCTGGTGTCCGAGCGCGGGCGCGGCACCCATTTTCGCGACCTGCTGGACCGGATCGAAGGCGAATTGACCGACTGGATGGCGGCCAAGGTCGAGTTGCCGGCGTCGGTCAAGGGGCGCCTGTCGCGCCAGTCGCGCCACTTCCCGGTATCGCCTGCGGTCCAACTGAATGCGGACGAATCCGGCCAGCACTACCTGTTGTCGCTGATTGCGACCGATCGCCTTGGGCTGCTGTACGGCGTGGCGCTGGTGCTGGCGCGCCACGGCATCAACGTGCAAACGGCCAAGATCTTGACGCTTGGGGAGCGGGTCGAAGACGTATTCCTGATTGACGGACCGATGCTGGCGCAACCGAAGGGGCAGCTTCAGCTGGAGCGCGATTTGCTCGAGATTTTGTCGCCCTAACGCTGTCGGATTGTCGTATACAAGCTAGTTACGTATAAAAAGCTACAAAGCGACGACGTGTCGATGCTCCAAGGCCCTCGCCCCGGCGCTATCTCGCGCCACGACATGGATCGGGGTGTGCCTGGTCGAGCCGGCAGCCGGTGAGCAATTCGCCAACGATCGGTGGTGCGGGCCCACCGAATGAAGGCCCGCCGGCAGCCGGTTCAAGACGGCTGATCGCGATGCGCTGGATTGCCATCGCGATCCAGCTGACCTTTGTACTGGTCGCGTCCGCAGGTCTGGGCGGCCCCATCTCGTTGTGGCCCATTTTGTCGATCTGCGCGCTGCAGGCCATGCTCAACCTGCCGTGGCTGTGGCGGCGCGTGTCGGCGCTGATCCCGGAGTCGGGCTCGGCGTTCGCGCAGATTCTGGTCGACGTCTTCGCACTGACCGGTATCGCCTATTTCGCCGGCGGGGGAACCAATCCAGTCATATCGCTTTACCTGCCCCTGATTGCGGTCGCCGCCACGATCCTGCCTCCGAGGCAGGCAACGGCGATCGCGGCCATCTCGATCGGGTGCTACTCGCTGGTGAGCCTGCTGCATGCGCCAACCCACGTGCACGATGCCGAGCAGGCCTTTCGCGGGCATCTGATCGGGATGTGGGTGATCTTCGTTTGCTCGGCGCTCACGATCTCGTGGTTCGTCGTGCGCCTTAACGCCGCGATCAGGGACCGCGACGCCGCGCTGGCGGCGGCGCGCGAAAGCGCGCTTCGCAACGAGCGGGTGGTCGCGCTCGGCAACCTTGCGGCCGGCGCCGCCCACGAATTGGGCACGCCGCTGGCCACGATGGCGGTGGTCTTCGGCGAATTGGCGGCCGACCCCACTTTGCCGGGGCACGCGCGATCCGACATCGAGCTTGCGCTGACCCAGGTGCGGGAATGCAAGCGCATCATCACGCGCCTGGCGGCGCGCGCGGGCAGCTCGCGCGCCGAGGCACTGCAGCCGGTGTCGGCGGACGCGTGGATCGGGCAGCTGGTCGAGCGCTGGCTTCGGCAGCGCCCTCAGATCGCGCCGGAGGTGCGGATCCAGGGCGCCATCCCGGGTCCTCGGATCGCGGCCGACGAGACGTTGGAGCAGGCGCTTTTGAACCTGTTCAACAACGCCGCCGACGCCAGTCCGGCCAACGTCGCGATTCACGCGGGCTGGGATTCACAGCACGTGCGGGTCGAGGTGCTGGATCGCGGACACGGTATCCCGCCCGAGATTTCGGAGGGACTCGGCCGCGATCTGGTGTCGACCCGGGAGGAAGGCGCCGGCATGGGCGTGGTGCTGGCGCTGTCTGCGGTCGAGCAAAGCGGCGGCACGCTGTCGATCACGGATCGGGCCGACGGCGGCACGCTGGCCAAGGTGCTGCTGCCGCTGGCGTCGATCGGCGCGGAAACACGGCGTGGCGGCTGAGGGCAGCCCCGAGCACGGCCAGCTCATGCTGGTCGACGACGACGTGGTCTTTGCGCGCGTGCTCGGCCGCGCCTTGAGCGCGCGCGGGTTCGCCGTGTGCACGGCCAATTCGGCCGACGAGGCACTGGAACAGCTGGGCCCCGATCGCGGCCTTCGGCCCGATTGCGCGGTGCTCGACCTGAACCTGGGCGGCAGCTCGGGCCTGAAGCTGATCGGTGCGATTCGGCAGGCCAATCCGGACTGCCGCATCCTGGTGCTGACCGGGTACGCCAGCATCTCGACCGCGGTGGACGCGATCAAGCTGGGCGCCGATCAATACCTGGCGAAGCCCACCGAGGTCGATGCGATCGTGCGTGCGCTGCTCGATGCGCACGCACCGGACCAGGACGACGCGGGCGACAGCACCCTGTCGGTGCCTCGGCTGGAGTGGGAGCACATCCAGCGCGTGCTGGCCGAGAACGGCGGCAACATCTCGGCGACGGCACGAGCCTTGAAGATGCACCGGCGCACACTGCAGCGAAAGCTGATCAAGCGCCCCGTGCGCGAATGACCCGCCGGCGCGCTTCGGAGGGCGAACGCGCTATGGCGGGCGAGGCCCTCCGAAGCGCGCGGACCCGGTGCGGCGACAAGCCGATCGGCGAATTGGCCCGGTTGCGGGGCCGATCAGGCCGTCTTGGCGCACTCCACGGCGCAGGTCTTGCACGCCTCGCCGCAGGCCTTGCATTCGGCAACCTTGGGGAATTTCTCGCATTCCGCTTGACAGGCTTTGCAGATCTTTTCCACGCCCTTGGCAACGGCCGCCACGTGCGCGGAGTTGACTGCAGCCAGCGCCTGCAATGCGCCACAGGCGGCGACGACCTGATAGGCCGCGTCGGCGCAACCCGACATGCTCGTGTCCTTCATCGCATACATGCCGAGGCAATGCCGCAGGCAATCGTTGCCGGTCGCGACGCAATCCGCGGCGGCCTGCTCAAGAGCCTTGTGTTTCGGCGCGTGCATCATCGGCTCTTCAGCCGCGGAGGACTCTGAAACCGTGGCAACCGCGGCGACCGTTCCGGCGAGGGCAATGAATTCACGACGGTCCATCGTTGTCTCCTTCACGTTGGGTTGGAGCATGGTCCGTTCAATTGCAGCAATCAGTTAAATGGAGCCGCGGCGTCAGAACGTTTTCCGGATCCCGACCGAGTAGATCTGCTTGGGTGTCAGCTGTACGCCATTGACGTCCTGGAACACCGGGAATTGAACGTACCCGTACGCGCTGAATCCGGCGCCCAGCCGGGCCGACACGCCAGGCGCCACGTACACCAGGTCGCCACCCGTGAGCGGGCTGCCGTC